>Ga0316628_100004574_pt1 | contig 10893 bp, 5 predicted proteins | sample OWC_Aug_M2_C1_D5_FD_207648 | JGI IMG/M metagenome (GOLD analysis project Ga0316628, IMG submission 207648) | Wetland soil microbial communities from Old Woman Creek delta, Ohio, United States - OWC_Aug_M2_C1_D5_C | ecosystem: Environmental > Terrestrial > Soil > Wetlands | place: USA: Ohio... | reverse complement strand
TCTATGGATACTCAAGCCCTCAGCCAATTCATCGACCGGCGCTGGAGCGAGTCCATCGTGGGCGAGCTCGAGCGCTACATCGGCATTCCGAACAAGTCCCCGGCATTCGATCGTGATTGGGCGAGCCACGGACACATGGACAAGGCCGTTGCACAGATCGCCAGCTGGTGCGAGCGGCAGGCGCTGAAGGGAGCCCGCGTCGACGTCGTCCGCCTGCCTGGCCGCACGCCGCTCCTGTACGTGGACATTCCCGGGACCGGATCTGATTGCGTCCTGCTGTACGGGCACTACGACAAGCAGCCGGAATTCACCGGCTGGGCGGAGGGACTCGGTCCCTGGACGCCGGTGCAGCGCGACGGACGTCTGTACGGTCGCGGTGGCGCGGACGACGGGTATGCGGCGTTCAGCTCGCTCACCGCGATCGCCGCCCTCCAGGCGGCAGGCGTACCGCACGCGCGCTGCGTCGTACTGATCGAGGGCTGCGAGGAGAGCGGCAGCTACGACCTGCCCCACTACATCGATCATCTTGCCGGGCGGATCGGGGAGCCCTCGCTCGTCGTGTGCCTCGATGCCGAGTGCGGAAATTACAGCCAGCTCTGGTGCACGACGTCCCTGCGGGGCAACCTGACGGGCACGCTCGCGGTCGAGGTGCTGACCGAAGGCGTGCATTCGGGGATGGCGAGCGGCATCGCGCCGTCCTGCATCAGCGTCCTGCGCCTGTTGCTGGCGCGTGTCGACGATCCGGTGTCGGGTTCCGTTCTGCTGCAGGACCTGTACGCACCGATCCCTTTCGACCGCCAGCGTCAGGCGCGCGCTACCGCGGCACTTCTGGGGGAGGACGTTTTTCGCAAGATGCCGTTCGTCGCCGGCGCCCGGCCGCTCTCGAACGACCCGGTGGAACTCATCCTCGCAAGCACCTGGTTACCGACGATCGTTGTAACCGGCGCGGACGGATTGCCGGCAGTGCGCGACGCAGGAAACGTCCTGTTGCCGTCCGTAAGCGTGCGGCTCTCCGTGCGTACGCCGCCAACCCTCGATCCCGCGCACGCAACGGCGGCGCTCAAGCAGGCGCTCGAATCCAACCCGCCGTACGGGGCACGGGTGCGCTTCGACGTCGATTCCGCCACCGGCGGCTGGAATTCGCCGGCCGTCGCCCCCTGGCTCGAGCGGTCTCTCGAGTCGGCCTCGCAGACGTTCTTCGGGAAGCCGGCGATGTACATGGGGGTCGGCGGCACGATTCCGTTCATGGGCATGCTGGGCGAGCGCTTTCCCAGGACGCAGTTCATGATCACGGGAGTCCTCGGTCCGCAATCGAACGCCCACGGGCCAAACGAGTTCCTCGATATCGGCACGGCACGCCGGGTCACGGCCTGCGTCGCGCAGGTGCTCGCCGATCACGCCGTCCGCAGGTCAGAGTGACGGCAGCGTGCTTGGAATCGTGTTGCGCTTGACGTGCTCCCAGCCGGCGCGGAATTTCGCGACGTGCGCCTCCATCGCTCCCTTGTCGACGGGGGCGAACTCGGCCGCGAGCGAATCGAGCATCAGTACGTATTTGGGCATGCCCTTCGGAAAGCGCGCACGGCTGGTGAAGACGATGCGCCCGTCGACCGGAGCATCCCCGGCCAGCATCTTCACCGCGGCCAGCCGGTCATAGAGCGCCTGCTGCGGATTCGCGAACGAATAGCGGCTGTTGCGGGTCATCACCGCCCAGTCGCTCATCTGGTCGCCGCCGAAAACGTTGCCCGCGACCGTGCGCAGGTCGACGATCAGGATCCCGCGCTGCGTCAGCAGCAGGAAGTCCAGATGATAGTGGCCGTCCATGCCGTCCGGGACCATGACGTTCATCAGCGATTCGTACGCCACGCGCTGCACGGTCGCGATCAGCGTGCGGCGCGCGCGAAAGCTCCGGTACCAGGTGAGCGCGTACGCGCCCGCCCCGAGCACCGCAGCCATCGCGAGCGCCTGTAATCCCCATTCCCGAATCAGCTCGTTCACTCGTCTCCCTCTGCGCTAGCCTGCCCCGAGGCAGGCCTGCAACTCCGCGAGTTGCGTTCCGATTTCCGTCACCTGGCTCGGCAGGCGCAACAGCCTCGCGAGCGCTTCCGGCACGTTCACCGCGCCGCCGATCAGCGGCTCCACGATGTCGTGGAATTTCGCCGGATGCGCGGTCGCGACCAGCACCCAGTATCCCGCCGCGCGGCGCGCCTGCGGGAGAAGATCGTATACCCGCGCCGCCGTCGCCGTGTGCGGGCACCAGGTGCGCCGGTAGCGTACATGGTCGCGCCGGATCTGGTCCCGGATTTCGTCATCGCCCACCGAATACGCGCTCACTTCGGACTTGAGCCGCGACCAGTCCGGCTCGAACGCTCGCAGGCGCTCCATGTTGCTCGGGTCGCCGACATCCATCGCCGACGCCAGGGTGGCCACGCTCGGCCGCGGCCGGTAGTCGCCCGTCGACAGATAGTCCGGGACGGTGCGATTGGCATTGTGCGCGAGCACGATGTCCGCGATCGGCAATCCGAGCTTGCGCGCCCAGACGCAGGCGAGCGAGTTGCCAAGGTTTCCGGAAGGAATGATGAACGATGGCGACGCGCCGGTCGCGCGCCGGATCTCGAGACTGGCGCCGGCGTAGTACACGACCTGCGGCAACAATCGGCCGATGTTGATGCTGTTCGCCGACGAGAACTCGTGCGTGCGCGCAAGTGACGGGTCGCGCAGCGCCTCCTTCACCAGCCGCTGACAATCATCGAAATTCCCACGGACGGCGAAGGTGCGCACGTTGTCGCCCCAGCAGGTGAGCTGTTGCTCCTGGCGCTTCGAAACCAGGCCACGCGGAAAGAGGATCACGACGTCGAAGCCCGGCCGGCGGTGAAACGCCGCGGCAACCGCGCCTCCGGTGTCCCCGGAGGTCGCCACGAGGATCGTCAGCTTGCGCGCCGCCGGGCCGCGCAGACGCGCGAGGCTCGCGGCCAGAAAGCGCGCGCCGAAGTCCTTGAATGCCGCCGTGGGCCCGTGAAAGAGCTCCAGGACCGCGGCCCGGTCCACTGCACCCTCGAGCGGCGTCACCGGCACCGGAAAGTTGAAGGCCTCCGCGGCCAGTGCCGGAAGCACCGGTTCGAGCGGCGATCCGGCGAAGAACGGGCGCAGCAGGCGAGCCGCGAGCTCAGGAATTCCCGCCGCGGGAGTCGCGAGCCAATCGAGTGCCGCCGGCCAGCGCTCCGGGACGTAAAGGCCGCCGTCGGGCGCAATGCCTTTGACGATCGCATCGGCGATGTCGACCGAGGGGCTCTGGCGACGAGTGCTGCAGTACTTCATCGCGTTTCCACGACCTGCGCGCCGTTCAGCGAGGTCGCAGAGATCCAGTGATCGGAAGCGAGTCCATGATCCGCGAACGCACGCACCATCGCATCGCGGATGCCTGGCGCGTTGCGCGATTCGCACCACGCAAAGAGGGTCGGCCCCGCGCCGGAGATGGAACAGCCGAGGGCTCCGGCGGACCGCGCCGCGTTCTTCACCGACTGAAACCCCGGAATGAGCGACTGGCGCTGCGGCTCGATGATGACGTCCTCGAAGGAGTCGCGAATCATCGCGAGGTCGTTCGTGTAACAGCCTGCGATGAACCCCGCGAGATTGGCCGTTTGCCAGATCACGTCCGACAGCTCGCAGGTCTTCTTGAGAATGGCGCGCGCCTCGCGGGTCGACAGGAACATGTGCGGATGCACCAGTACGCAGCGGATGTCCGGCGGCACCGGAATCTGCTTGATGCGCGGATTGTCGATGCCCACCGTGAGCACGAGCCCGCCGAACAGCGACGGCGCGATGTTGTCGACGTGCACCGAGCCGCTCGCCACTGCCTCCCCCTGCATCGCGAACTTGAGCAGATCGAGCCGCGCCAGCGGCTGTGACAGGAAGGCATTGGCTGCGACGACCGCGGCGACCGCGGAAGCGGCCGAACCGCCGAGGCCCGAGCCGAGTGGTATTCCCTTCTCGATGCGCACATCGAATCCGAAATCGAGGCCGAGGCCGCTCTGCATCGCAAGCAGCGCCTGTCCCGCGGTGTTTTTCGCAGGCTCGAGCGGCAGCGCCTCGGGAATTCCCTCGATGCTCAGGATGCGCACGCCGGGCACCGCGGTCCTTGCGAGCGTGACACGGTCGCCGAGCGCCTCCACCGACTGGCCCAGAATATCGAAGCCCACGCCGACGTTGCCGACGCTCGCCGGGGCAAATGCCGTGGCCTCGTGCATCGCGGCGCCTCTAGAGTCGCGCGCCGAGATAGGAGCAGACTCGCAGCAGGTCGGCAAAGACGCCGGCTGCGGTCACCGCGGGTCCCGCGCCCGGTCCCTGGACGATGAGCGGGTTGTCGCAATAGCGATCGGTGACGAATCGCACCACGTTGTCCGTGAGCGCGATGTTCGCGAATGCGTGACGCGCGTCGAGCTCGACGAGTCCGACGGACGCCGCACCGCCGGCGTCGAGACGCCCGACGTATCGGAGGACCTTGCCCTTGGCCTTGGCCGCCTGGTAGCGCTTCAGCATGGCGGCATCGTACTGCGGGAGTCGCGCCAGGAATTCATCGATGGTGCAGCTCGCGAGCGCCGCAGGCACGAGGCTCTCGACCTCGACGTCCTGCATCTCGAGCGGCAATCCCATCTCGCGCCCGAGGATGATGAGCTTGCGCACCACGTCGAGGCCCGACAGATCGTCGCGCGGATCGGGCTCCGTATAGCCCTTGGTCCTCGCGGCCTGCACGATGCTCGAGAACGGCTCGCGCCCGTCGTAGACATTGAAGAGATAGGCGAGCGTGCCCGAGAGGATCCCTTCGATGCTGTGGATGCGGTCGCCCGTCTCGCGCAGGTCGCGCACCGTCGTGATGATCGGCAGGCCCGCGCCGACCGTCGCCTCGTACAGATAGTGCGCGTCGGCGCTGCGACCGGCCTCCTGCAGGGCACGGTAGGAGCTGAGCGCAGCCGTGTTCGCCTTCTTGTTGGGGGTGACGACGTGGATTCCCGCGAGCAGCCACTCGCGATAGTGCTCCGCCACGTCCGCCGAAGCCGTGCAGTCGATGATCACCGTGTGCGGCAACCAGGCCGCGTGCAGGTGATTCACGAAGCGCGCGAGATCGGTCGGTTCCCCGGCTCCGCCCAGGCGATCGCGCCAGCTGCCGAGATCGAACGCGCCGCTCGCCAGGTACATGCGCTTCGACTTGAGAATTCCGCGCACACGCAGATCGACCCTGAATTCGCGCCGCAGGCGCTCGCTTTCTCCGGCGAGCTGGTCGAGGAGGACGCTGCCGACGCTGCCCGGACCGATGATGCCGATCGACACGGTGTGCGGCGACAGATAGAAGCCCGCGTGCACACCGCGCACCGCCCGCGCCGTATCGCGCCCGTCGATGACCACGGAGATGTTGCGTTCCGATGCGCCCTGCGCGATGGCGCGCACGTTGACGCCGATCTTGCCGAGCGTGCCGAATACCCGGGCGGCGACTCCGGGCGCGCCCGCCATGCCGTCGCCCACGACCGCGAGGATGCTCGATCCGCGGCTGACTTCCACGCGCTGGATCTGACCCTGCCGCAGCTCCGAATCGAAGGCGCGCCGCACGACGTCCTCGGCGAGCGTCGCCTGCGCCTCCGGAATGGCGAAGCAGATCGAGTGCTCCGAGCTGCCCTGGGAGATCAGGATCACGGAGATGTTCTCATCGCGCAGCGCTCCGAACAGGCGGTGCGCGGTTCCTGGCACCCCGATCATTCCGGCGCCTTCGAGATTGACGAGGGCGATCTGGTCGATGCTGGTGATTCCCTTGACGAGGAGCTTCGAGGCCGGCTCGGCGCAGATGAGCGTGCCCGGCTTCGCGGCCGCAAACGTATTGCGGATGTAGATTGGAATCTTGCGCGCAATGGCCGGCGCCATGGTCTGCGGGTGGATCACCTTCGCGCCGAAGTAGGCGAGCTCCATCGCCTCGTTGTAGGAAAGCGAATCGATCACCTGCGCGTCGGGCACCATGCGGGGGTCCGCGCTCAGCACGCCGTCCACGTCGGTCCAGATATGGATCTCGCGTGCGTGAGTCAGGGCCCCGAAGATCGAGGCCGAAAAGTCGCTCCCGTTGCGACCGAGCGTCGTCTGGATGCCGCGCCGGTCGCTCGCGATGAATCCCGTGATGACGAGCGTGCCCGCGAATTCCGGCGCAACCGTGGCGGAGAAATTGCGCTGCGACGCGTCCCAATCGACCGACGGGCCGAGCGGGCCCCATTCGACGATCACGATGCGGCGCGCGTCGAGCCACCGGACTTCGCCCGTGCGCCGGCCCCGCTCACGCAGGAATTCCGCAAACAGGCGCGTCGACCAGATCTCGCCGAATCCCGCCACGAGGTCGCGGATGTTCTGCGCCGCGGCGCGGATGAGCTCGACGCTGTGCAATATGCCGGCGATATCACGAAGGTCACTGTCCAGTCCCTCCAGGTAGCGCTCGGCGGATTGCGGGGTCAGCAGAGTCTCCGCGATGGTCGCATGACGGGTGCGCAGCTCCACGAGGCGCGCCTCATGGCCCGGATCCTGGGCTTCGGCGAGCGTCACCAGCCCCAGGAGCGAGTCCGTGACTCCGCGGCACGCGGACAGCACGACAGCGACGCGCGGGCCTTGCTCGCGCTCGACGATATCCGCGACACGGCGGAAGCAGTCGGCGTCCGCGACGCTCGATCCGCCAAACTTGTGAACGATCCAGTCCGAAGCCGACATTCTTGAATCCGTGCGCCCCTGGCCCAGCGACCGCCCGACCCATGCAATCGACCGTGGCCCACAGCGGGCCGCCGGGCGGGGATGGACTCAGTCCTCCTCCGCTCGGCCGGCCCTGCGCAAGGCGCTCGTGGACGTGGGAATTGCACTCGCGGGTAAGTCGCCGGCAACTCTAACTTTTTGTGCCACTCGCCGGCAAGGCTTCCGCCCGCGGATCCTGCCCTCAGCCCGCGAGCTGTGCGGCGGTGATCGTCATGGTGCTGGCCGCCCCGCTTCGGACTGCGGCTGCGTGCTGCTGCGCCCGAGGCAGCAGCCGGTCGAAGTAGAAATGCGCCGTTTCCTCCTTCGCCCGGGCAAAGTCGGGATCCCCGTGGCTGCGGGCAGCCGCCGCGAGCCGCACCCAGCAGCAGGCAAGCAGCGTGTAGCCGACGAAATTGAGATAGTCGGTCGCGGCGGCGGGGGCCGCATTGGGGTCGGTCTGGCTCGCCTTGACGAGCTCGCCCGTCAGCGATTCCCACATGGCGAGGTGTGCTTCGGTCGCCTGGTGCCAGCGCCCGAGATCGCCTTTCAACTCGAGGCCGGCGAGCTCCGAGCGCAGTTTCGCGACCATGCGGCTCACACCCGCCCCGCCGCTCGGCAGGATCTTGCGCGCGAGCAGATCGAGCGCCTGGATGCCGTTCGTGCCCTCGTAGATCGCCGTGATGCGCGCGTCGCGCTCCAGCTGCTCGACCCCGGTCTCGCGGATGTAGCCGTGCCCGCCGTGCACCTGCACGGCGAGGCTGCTCACCTCGAGCGCGCCGTCCGTCAGCACCGACTTGACGATGGGTGTGAGCAGGGCAACCTCCTCCTCTGCTTCCTTGCGCACATTCGCATCCGTCGAGCGCTCCGCGCGGTCCATCTGCAGGACCGTGTAGTACGCGAGCAGCCGCTGCGGCTCGATCAGCGCCTTCTGGGTGAGCAGCATGCGCCGTACGTCGGCGTGCTCCATGATGGGATCGGCGCCCTCGGCCGTGCGTGCGGCCGGGCTCGGCGCCCGCCCCTGGCGGCGCTCGAGCGCATAGGCGACGCTCGCCTGGCGCGCCCGCTCGGAGAGAGCGAGGCCCTGCACGCCTACGGTAATGCGCGCATGGTTCATCATGGTGAACATGCCGACGAGACCCTTGTTGGGCGGGCCGACGATCCAGCCCTGCGCGTTGTCGAAGCTGAGCGAGCAGGTCGGCGAGGCGTGGATTCCCATCTTTTCCTCGACCCCGGTGCATGAGACACCGTTCGGGATCGTGGACTTTCCGCTCGCGTCCGCAAGCAGCTTCGGCACCGCGAACAGGCTGATGCCGCGGCTTCCCGGGGGCGCGTCGGGCAGGCGGGCGAGCACCAGGTGCACGATGTTGTCCGTCATGTCGTGCTCGCCGTAGGTGATGAAGATCTTGTTGCCGGTCAGACGGAAGCTGCCGTCCGCCTGCGGTATCGCCCGGGTCTTGAGAAGCCCGAGGTCGGAGCCCGCCTGCGGCTCCGTCAGGCACATGGTCGCGGCCCATTCACCGCTCACGATCTTCGGTACGAACCGCTCCTGCAGGTCGGCGGTCGCGTGCAGCTCGAGCGCGATCATCGCGCCCTCGGCAAGGCCGATGCTCATGCGCCAGGCCAGATTGGCGGAGAGCAGGATCTCGTTGAGGCCGGTGTGGGCGAGATACGGCAGCCCCTGGCCCCCGAGGCGCTCGCTCACGTTGATGCCGATCCAGCCGTCGGCACCGAGCTGCCGGTAGCAGTCCCGGAAGCCGGGTGCCGTGGTCACTCGCCCCTTCTCCCACTTCACGCCGAAGCGGTCTCCCGCTTCATACGTCGGCGCAACGCGCTCGGTCGCGAATGCCGCGATGGCATCGAGAATTCCATCCAGCGTCTCCCGATTGACGTCCCCGCGGCCGAGCGCCGCAAGCTCGCGCTCGGCGTTGAGCACCGAGTGCAGGACGAAACGGATGTCATTGAGGGGCGGACGGTATTCGTACATGGACTTACCTCGAACGGGCGCCGGCAGGCACGCGGTCGAGCTTACACCGGCCGCCAACCGCGCGGGATTGGGACAGATACGGACCCAGCGCTCGCGCTTGCGCTCGACGTCGCCTCAGGTAGCCGGCGCCGGAATCGCCGTATCCGGCAGCTCGCGCTCGCTCACCATCGTGAGCACGTCGTATTGCGCGACGATTTCGCCCGCCTGGTTGGTGATCTCCGTGTCCCAGCGCACCTCGCCGTAGCCAGCGCCCGCGCGCAATGACTTCTCCTTGCAGGTGAGGCGCACCTTGATGCGGTCGCCCGCACGTACGGGCTTGAGGAAGCGCAGATGATCGAGGCCGTAGTTGGCGAGTACCGGGCCGTAGTCGGGATCAACGAAAAGACCCGCCGCGGCCGACACGAGGAAATAGCCGTGTGCGACACGCCCGCCGAACAGCGGATTGCGCCGAGCCGCGGCCTCGTCCATGTGCGCGTAGAAATGGTCACCGGACAGGGCGGCGAAGGCCTCGATATCCCCGATTCCCACCGTACGCTCGCCGCTCAGGAACGTGTCGCCGATGACGAGCTCGTGGAAAGGCTTGCGGAAGGGATGCCGGCCCGGAGCGATCTGGCGTGAGCCCCGGGTCCACCGCCCGGTTACCGCCGTGATCACGTCCGGCGTGCCCTGAATCGCTATGCGTTGCATGTAATGGAGCACGCCACGGATGCCGCCGAGCTCCTCGCCACCGCCCGCGCGGCCGGGCCCACCGTGTACGAGATGTGCGAGCGGCGAACCGTGGCCGGTCGATTCCTTCGCACAATGCCGGTTGACGACCAGCACGCGGCCATGAAACGGGGCCAGACCGATGACCAGCTGAGCCGCCAGCGCGTCGTCCGCGGTGAACACGGATCCCGCGAGACTTCCCGCTCCGCGGCGCGCCAGATCGATCGCATCATGCACCGTGCGATACGGCACGACCGTGCACACCGGTCCGAACGCCTCGACCTCGTGGATGGCGCGCGCGGCTTCCGGGCGCCGGCACCAGAGGAGCGTCGGCGGCACGAACGCGCCTAGATCGCGGTCGGCGCCGACTGGAACCAGTCGATCGGGATCGCCGATGACGAGCTCGGTTTCGCGCCGGAGCTCGCCGATCCGCTCCGCTACCTCGCGACGCTGTCCGATGCCGACGAGCGGACCCATGCGGACGTCCTTCTGCCGCGGGTCGCCCACGACGACGCGCGCGAATTCCGCTTCGAGCGCTGCCACGACGTCGTCGGCGATTGCCTCCGGGACGATGGCCTTGCGAATCGCGGTGCACTTCTGTCCCGCCTTCACGGTGGTCTCGCGCAGCACCTCCTTCACGAAGAGGTCGAATTCCGGCGTGCCGGCCACGGCGTCGGGTCCGAGTACGCTCGAATTGAGCGAGTCGGTCTCCGCGACGAACCGTACCGAGTTCGCGATCACGACCGGGTGCTGGCGCAGCGAGCGTGCCGTAGTCGCGGATCCGGTGAATGAAACGATGTCCTGGCAGGTGAGGTGCTCGAAAAGATCACCCGTGCTGCCGCAAATGAGCTGCACGGCACCCTCAGGCAACGTCCCCGAGTCGACGATCATCCGCACCAGCAGCTCCGTCAGATACGAAGTCGCCGTCGCCGGCTTCACGATCGCCGGGACACCCGCGAGCAGGGCCGGAGCGAACTTCTCGAGCATGCCCCAGCAGGGAAAGTTGAACGCGTTGATGTGAACCGCCGCGCCCTCGAGCGGCAGGAACACGTGCTGGCCGATGAAGCCGCCCGACTTCGACAGCACTTCGGGGGCACCATCGACGTACACCCGGCTGTTCGGCAGCTCGCGCACGCCTTTGCTGGCAAAGACGAACGCCGTACCGATGCCTCCGTCGATGTCGATCCAGGCATCGGCGCGCGTCGCGCCCGTTGCGTACGAGAGAGCGTAGAGTTCCTCCTTGCGTTCGCTCAGGTACTTCGCCAGAGCCTTGAGTCTCGCGGCGCGCTCATGGAACGTCAGGCGCCGCAGGTTGGCGCCGCCGGTCCGGCGCGCATGGTCGAGGACCGCGCGAAAATCGACCCCGCCCGTGGACGTTTCCGCGATCACGGCACCCGTGGTCGCATCGTGCAGCGCCGTCTGTGCGCCGCTCCCGGCCTGCCATCGGCCAA
>Ga0316628_100004573_pt1:0-5000 | contig 10893 bp, 6 predicted proteins | sample OWC_Aug_M2_C1_D5_FD_207648 | JGI IMG/M metagenome (GOLD analysis project Ga0316628, IMG submission 207648) | Wetland soil microbial communities from Old Woman Creek delta, Ohio, United States - OWC_Aug_M2_C1_D5_C | ecosystem: Environmental > Terrestrial > Soil > Wetlands | place: USA... | reverse complement strand
CTAGGGGGTCGTCTAGACTTACCGAACCGATGCAAACTCCGAATACCGAGAAGTGCAATCACGGGAGACACACGGCGGGTGCTAACGTCCGTCGTGAAGAGGGAAACAACCCAGACCGCCAGCTAAGGTCCCAAAATTACGGCTCAGTGGTAAACGATGTGGGAAGGCATTGACAGCCAGGAGGTTGGCTTAGAAGCAGCCATCCTTTAAAGAAAGCGTAATAGCTCACTGGTCGAGTCGGCCCGCGCGGAAGATTTAACGGGGCTTAAGCCGTATACCGAAGCTGCGGATGCGTAGCAATACGCGTGGTAGAGGAGCGTTCTGTACGCCTGTGAAGGTGTGTCGAGAGGCATGCTGGAGGTATCAGAAGTGCGAATGCTGACATGAGTAGCGACAATGCGGGTGAAAAACCCGCACGCCGTAAGCCCAAGGTTTCCTGCGCAACGCTAATCGGCGCAGGGTTAGTCGGCCCCTAAGGCGAGGCAGAAATGCGTAGTCGATGGGAAACAGATTAATATTTCTGTACTTCATGCTATTGCGATGGGGGGACGGAGAAGGTTAGACCGGCCGGGTGTTGGATGTCCCGGTTTAAGCGTGTAGGGAGTGTTCTTAGGCAAATCCGGGAGCACAATCCTGAGGCGTGACGACGAGGTTCCTTCGGGAACCGAAGTGGTTGATACCAAGCTTCCAAGAAAATCCTCTAAGCTTCAGATAGCGTGAAACCGTACCGTAAACCGACACAGGTGGGCGGGGAGAGAATCCTCAGGCGTTTGAGAGAACTCGGGTGAAGGAACTAGGCAAAATAGCACCGTAACTTCGGGAGAAGGTGTGCCTCTGGTACGTGAAGGGACTTGCTCCCGGAGCGGAAAGAGGTTGCAGTGACCAGGGGGTTGCGACTGTTTATTAAAAACACAGCACTCTGCAAACACGAAAGTGGACGTATAGGGTGTGACGCCTGCCCGGTGCCGGAAGGTTAATTGATGGGGTCAGCGCAAGCGAAGCTCTTGATCGAAGCCCCGGTAAACGGCGGCCGTAACTATAACGGTCCTAAGGTAGCGAAATTCCTTGTCGGGTAAGTTCCGACCTGCACGAATGGCGTAACGATAGCCCCGCTGTCTCCACCCGAGACTCAGCGAAATTGAATTCGCTGTGAAGATGCAGCGTACCCGCGGCAAGACGGAAAGACCCCGTGAACCTTTACTATAGCTTTACACTGGACTCTGAGCATACTTGTGTAGGATAGGTGGGAGGCTTTGAAGCGCGGACGCCAGTTCGCGTGGAGCCAACCTTGAAATACCACCCTGGCGTGTTCGGGGTTCTAACCTAGACCCGTAATCCGGGTTGGGGACAGTGTATGGTGGGTAGTTTGACTGGGGCGGTCTCCTCCCAAAGAGTAACGGAGGAGCACAAAGGTACCCTCAGCGCGGTCGGAAATCGCGCACTGTGTGCAAAGGCATAAGGGTGCTTGACTGTGAGACAGACACGTCGAACAGGTACGAAAGTAGGTCTTAGTGATCCGGTGGTTCTGTATGGAAGGGCCATCGCTCAACGGATAAAAGGTACTCCGGGGATAACAGGCTGATTCCTCCCAAGAGTTCATATCGACGGGGGAGTTTGGCACCTCGATGTCGGCTCATCACATCCTGGGGCTGTAGCCGGTCCCAAGGGTATGGCTGTTCGCCATTTAAAGTGGTACGCGAGCTGGGTTTAGAACGTCGTGAGACAGTTCGGTCCCTATCTGCCGTGGGCGTTGGAGATTTGAGGGGATCTGCTCCTAGTACGAGAGGACCGGAGTGGACATACCTCTGGTGTTCCGGTTGTCACGCCAGTGGCACTGCCGGGTAGCTATGTACGGAAGGGATAACCGCTGAAAGCATCTAAGCGGGAAGCCCACCCCAAGATTAGATCTCCCTGGACCTTTAAGGTCCCTTAAGGCCCGTTGGAGACTACAACGTTGATAGGCTGGGTGTGGAAGTGCAGTAATGCATGAAGCTAACCAGTACTAATTGGCCGTGAGGCTTGACCATATAACACCCAAGCGGTTTGTGAGCAGGTGTAATCGGTGCAACATACTCAGCGCATTTACAGCTTTCCGAATTAAGTTATTAGCTGACGGCTCATCCGCTGAAGGCTGATAGCTTCAACAGTTTGCCTGGCGGCTATAGCGAACGGGAACCACCCGATCCCATCTCGAACTCGGAAGTGAAAACGTTCAGCGCCGATGATAGTGTGGCAGCTGCCATGCGAAAGTAGGACACTGCCAGGCTTTTAATGAGCGAACCCCGATGGCCGTAATGGCTATCGGGGTTTTTTCTTGCGCGCGATTTCGCGGCGCATACTTCTCATGGGAAGAATCGTGGCCCTCCGGTCCTGATGCGCTTCCCTCGCTATTTGAACGCGGGCTCGCCGGCGTCGCGGATTTCGTTCTTGCAGGCAAATCGGGTAATCTTTAGGAGCTGGCTCTCGTACAGCGGGTGAAAAAGTCCGGATCGAGCGGCCCGCGGGAAAGGTGAGCGGATTTCGATGAAACCCTATGAGCACATTTTAGTAGCTGTGGATTTCTTGCCGGGTTCGGAGGACATAGGTCAGCGCGCTACCGAGTTGATGAAACACTACGGCGCCCGGTTGAGTTTGATCCATGTGGTCGAATATCTGCCCGTCACACTGGATAACGAATTAATCGCGCCCTTGTCGATGGATGTGGAAAAGCAGCTGGTCGCCAACGCGCAGCGGCAATTGGAAGAATATGCGGCTCGCGTGGGGCTCACGGAGTGTCGGCGCTATGTCGAGATGGGTTCGGCCAAATTGGAAATTCTCCGAGTGGCGGAGGAGGCGGGCGTCGATTTGATCGTGGTGGGTCGTCACGGTCGTCACGGTTTGGCGCGGCTGCTGGGCTCGACGGCCAGCGCGGTGCTGCATACGGCAAGCTGTGACGTTCTCGCCGTCAAACTCGGCGTCTGAACGCGAGCATGGGTTATCGCATCGTCTCGGGGTGGTTGAAGCCGGCGCGTCGCGTGCCGTCGCTCAATTATGACGAGCGCCCGCAGGATTGCGTCGTCGACTTGCTCGTGATCCACGGCATCAGTTTGCCGCCGGGGGAATTCGGCGGCCCGTGGATCGATGCCTTGTTCACGAATGCTCTGGATTCGCGGGCGCATCCCTATTTTGAGGAGATTTGCCAACTGCAGGTCTCCTCGCATCTCTTGATAAGGCGCGACGGCGAAGTGGTGCAATACGTGCCGTTCCAGGGTCGTGCCTGGCACGCGGGCCAGTCGTGTTTCGTAGGCCGCGAACGCTGCAACGATTTCTCGATAGGGATTGAGTTGGAGGGTTGCGACGATCAACCCTACGAGGATGCGCAATATCGGGTGTTGGCCGACATCGCCAAGACATTGCTGAAGGCGTTCCCGGCGATCACCCCGGAACGCATCGTCGGTCACAGCGACATCGCCCCCGGCCGCAAGACCGATCCCGGACCCTTTTTCGATTGGGAAAAATTCCGCGGATTGTTGTCGCAAGCGTCTTGAAACTTGCCACCCCAAGCTTGAAACTAAGGCAATCATGGTATTGCTTGCGATCGTGTTCTCCTTGGTCATGGAACAGGCTTGGCCCGCGCTGGTCGAACTGCGTTCGTTCACTTGGTTTGAAGCCTATGTCGATCGACTCTATCGAAAGTGGGGCAAGGCGCGCATCGGATCCGGCCCTTTTGGCGTGATCGCCGTGTTGGTTGTTCCCTTGTTGGTCGTAGGTCTCGTGCAATTTTTTCTTTCCGCGCTGCTTGGAATCTTGGGTTTCATCTTCGCCGTGTTCGTCCTGTCGTTCTGTCTGGGCCCGCGCAACTTGGACAGCGATGTGCGCGCGTTTCTGAACGATTGGGAACAGGGCGATGTGCAAAGGGCGCGGCAAGACGCGCGGCATATTCGCGACTTCACGAATCTAGCTTCGAGCGCGCAGTCCGTGATCCGCGGCGTCATCGAGGACATCCTCGTCGCCGCCCATGAGCGTTGGTTTGGCGTGATCTTTTGGTTTGTGATCTTGGGTCCGATCGGGGCTTTGTGGTACCGGCTTGCTTGCGTGCTGCGCGCCGGGCGCGAACAACAGGTCGGCGAGAGCGCCTTCGCCGCCGCCGCCGTGACCATGCACGACATCTTGGCTTGGATACCCGCACGCTTGACCGTGCTGGGCTACGCCCTGGTCGGCAGTTTTGCCGATGCCATGCATCTTTGGCGGGACGAGGCCCGCGCCTGGGAAAAAGACAGCTTGGCCGCCAGCCGCCGGATATTGGTGGTGGGCGGTTTGGGTGCCTTGCAATTAGGGCAGGAATCGGTCGAAGGCGAATCCGCCGCCGCGGATGCATCGCAGGTGCGTGCGACGCTCGCCTTGGCATGGCGCACCTTGATCCTCGCCGTCGTTATACTTGCCGTCGCGTCTTTGGGTGCCTTGGTGTCTTAACCATGCAGCGACAAGCGCACGACACCGCCCATACCACGGTAGTGGATCTGCTGCGCCACGGCGAGCCGCTGGGCGGGAAGCGTTTCCGCGGTCAAACGGACGATCCCTTGAGCGAACGCGGTTGGCGGCAGATGCGGGAGGCGGTGGGGAATAATGTCCCGTGGCAGCATATCGTCTCCTCGCCCTTGCAGCGCTGCAGCGCCTTTGCCGAGGCCATGGCGGACGAGCATCGACTTACGCTCAGCCTGGAACCCCGGTTTAAGGAGATCGGCTTCGGCGAGTGGGAAGGCTACACGCCCGAGGAAATTGAGCAAAGGGACGGCGAACGTTATCGCCGTTACCGCGACGACCCCGCGGCGTTCATGCCCGCCGGTGCGGAGCCCATGGCGGAATTTGTGGCGCGCGTGGTGCGGGCCTGGGTGGCCTTGCTCGCGGCTCAGCAAGGCCGCCACATCTTGGTGGTCTGTCATGCCGGAGTCATTCGCGCCGTGCTGGGAGAGGTTTTGGGGATGACGCCGGAAAGGTTATTTCGCATTCAGGTCGATTAC
>Ga0316628_100004572_pt1 | contig 10894 bp, 9 predicted proteins | sample OWC_Aug_M2_C1_D5_FD_207648 | JGI IMG/M metagenome (GOLD analysis project Ga0316628, IMG submission 207648) | Wetland soil microbial communities from Old Woman Creek delta, Ohio, United States - OWC_Aug_M2_C1_D5_C | ecosystem: Environmental > Terrestrial > Soil > Wetlands | place: USA: Ohio... | reverse complement strand
ACGCCTCGAGGTCGGCGGCCGATTCGTCCCGCCCCCGGAGCGCCACCCGGGCGAACCTCACGGCGACGGGCGCGTCGATGGCCAGAAGGACGAAGCCGGGCTGTCGGCGCAGGTAGGCGATCTCGTGGGTGTTGCGGATGCTGTCGATGACGGCCGGGCCGGCGACCTTGGCCATGGTCCGGCGGGCCAGGACGTCGGGCCCGTAGCGTTTCCGGAGCTCGTTGCCGGTCCGGATCAGGTTGTCCCGGGTGACGGCCTCGCCCCGGGTCCGGAGCTCGTCCCGGAGGATGTCGGAGAGGGAGAAGTAGGCGTAACCCCGGGCCATGAAGAACGCCGCGGCCTCTCCCTTGCCGGCTCCGTTGGTTCCGGTCAGTCCGATGAGTCGCGGTGGTTTTTTCATTTTTTCAGGATCCGCGGCAGGGCCCGGACATAGTTCCAAAGGGGAGCGGTCGCCACGATCCGCCGCCACTCCTTCCGCAGCCCCAGGCCGGCCTTGGCCCTCGCGCGGAGGCCCCGGCCGTGGAAGACCGTGATCGCTTTTTCCATCACGCCTTCGAGGCTCCGGTCGTAGGGGAACCACCAGGTTTGCGATTTCTTCCGGAAAAAGTCCATGCCGACGTATTTGATGTTGATGAGCTCGTGGAGCCCGAAGGGGCCGTGGCAGCGCCCCATGCCGGTCTGCTTGATGCCGCCCCAGATCGCCCGGGGCTCGACGAACGAGTACATGTGGTCGTTGATGGTGACGGACCCGGCTTCGAGCCGTTCGGCGAACCACGCGGCCTGCTCGCGGTCGCGCGTCCAGACTGAGGCCGTCAGCCCGTAGACGCTGTCGTTCCCCAGGGCAACGGCTTCGTCCGGGTGGTCGAAGATCATGATGGGGAGCGTCGGGCCGAAGGTCTCCTCGGTCATGACCCGCATCGTGTGGTTGACGCCGGTGAGGACCGTGGGCTCGATGAAATGGCCATGGAGGCCGGCGACCCTTTTCCCCCCAACCGGGATCCGGGCCCCTTTCCCGCGGGCGTCGGCGATGTGCTCCTCGACGATCTTGAGCTGGCCGGCCGTGGCCATCGGGCCCATGTCGACGCCGGGGTCGAAGGGGTTTCCGACCTTGACCTTGCCGGCGAGCTCGATGACCCGAGCCGTGAACGCGTCGGCGGCCTCCCGGGCGACGTAAACGCGCTCGACCGCCCCGCAGCTCTGGCCGCAGTTCATGAAGGACGCCCAGACGGCGCCGCGGGCGGCCCGCTCGATGTCGGCGTCCTTCAGGACGATCATCGGGTCCTTGCCGCCGAGCTCGAGGGTCAGGTTGGTCAGGTTCCGGCAGCAGAGCTCCATGATGCGCTTGCCGATGCCGGCGCTGCCCGTGAACATGACGGTCTGGACGTCGCCGTGGACGATCATGGCCTCGGCCCGCGCGACGCGGCAGGGGACGACGTTGAGGACGCCGGGCGGGAGGCCCGCTTCGAGAAAGACCTCGCCGATGAGGAGCGCCGTGAGAGGCGTCGTCGTCGAGGGGCGGAGGACGATGGTGTTGCCGGCCACGAGGGCGCTGAGGATATCGGATACGGGGATGAGGAGAGGGAAATTCCAGGGCGTGATGATGAGCGTCGGGCCGAGGGGATGGAAATGGAACGAGCCCGACTTGTTGAAGAACAGGGGAGTATGGTGTCCGGCCCTCTTGGGCCGGAGGAGCCGTCCCTGGTTCTCGGCGTAATAATTGAGGGCCTGCAAGGCGCCGAAGACCTCGACGGCCAGGGATTCGGGATACGGCGAACCTTTCTCCATGGCGATGAGCCGGGCGGCTTCGACCGCCCGGCGGGCCAAAATGCTTTCAGCCCGCTTGAGAATCTCCCTCTTTTTCCGGGGGTCGAGCCACCGCCAGCCGGGGAAGGCTTCCTTGGCCTCCCGGATGGCCCTGTCGCAGAGGAGCTGCGAAGCGAGACTGACCTCGCCCACGGCCTCGAGGGTGGCCGGGTTTTCGGAAACAAGCTTTTCGGCCGTTTCGATCCGGTCGTTGCGGATGATCAGGCGTCCGTCCATGGGCTTTATCCTGCCGGATCCGTCCCCGCCGCCCGGGCCTTCTTTTTTCCCCGGCCGACGACAAGGGCGATCAGGATGCTGAAACCGTAAAGGACCAGCATCGGGATGGCCACGATGCTTTGGGTAATCACGTCCGGCGTGGGCGTGATCACGGCGGCGATAACGAAGACAAGGAGCACGGCGTACTTGAAGTTCTTGATCATCCAGCGGGCCGTGACGAGCCCCATCTTGGCCAGGAAGAAGACGAGCGTCGGGAGCTCGAAGATAAGGGCGATTCCGAGGATGACCTTCAGGGCGAAGCCGAAATACTGGTCGACGGTGATGACGGGCTGGAAGTCGCGTCCGAGCGTCAGGAAGAAACGGCAGGCCCAGGGGAAGACGATGAAATAGGCGAAGAGCGCCCCTAGGGAGAAGAAAAAAGTTGTCATCAGGACGAAGGGCACGACATATTTTTTCTCTTTCTGGTAGAGCCCCGGAGCGACGAAATACCAGAGCTGGAGGAAAACGAAGGGCGACATAAAGAAAAGGGAGGCCAGGAAGGCCACCTTCATGTAAAGCATGAAGGGGGCGGTCAGCGTGGTGAAGGCGAGCTTCGTTCCCTCGGGCAGGTATTGGGTCACGGGACGGGCCAGGATGGCGTAGAGCTGCTTGGAAAAAATCCAGCCGGGGACGAAGCCGACAAAAAGGGCCACGAACGAGTAGAAGAGCCGCTTCCGGAGATCCTCCAGATGCTCGAGGAAGGTCATTTCGTCAGGTGACTTTCGGCCCTTCCCCAGTCTCATGTGTCTCGATGTCCTTCTTGATGTTGTCCTGGAAGCTCTTGACCCCGGACTTGATATCGTCCACGCTGGATTGGATGTCCTTGCGGATATCCTTGATCTCCGAAGCCTCGATCTCCTCCTCGATCCGGCCCTTGATCTCGTCGGACGTCTTCTTGAATTCCCGGAGGGCCTTGCCGACCGACCGGCCGATTTCGGGGAGCTTCTTGGGGCCGAAAACGAGCAGGGCGATGACGAAGATGAGGATGAGTTCCATCGGCCCGATGCTCCCGAACATGTCCGTCTCGCGGCGGTATTATAGCACGCCGCCCCCTGGAGTGCGAAAGCATTTCGTAGCCTCCTGGCCACGAAACGCCACCCGTTCCAGCTGCGAAGGGGGTCATCCATATCCCCCGGCCCCCCTGGGAACCTGTCCCGGCGGTTCCCCCATCGCAAGCGATGGGCCCCCCTCCGCTACGGGGGCTCTGGATGACCCCCTTCACAGCCCGGGTGGCGTCGAATCCTCCCGGGTCGTTTAACGAAAGGGGACATGTGCCTTCGGTACGTATCCCGATTCTTTCGGCCCGGAAGGGCGTTAAAAATGACCGCAGCGGACGAGGACGACCCCCGCCCCGAAGCCCCTGCGCGGCCGAAGGCGGGAATACCCCGGGCGATAATGGGTGGATGGCTTGCCGGCACCCCCGAGGCCCTGATCCCTTGCGCCGGCTTTACAACGGGGGCGGCGAATGATAAAATTGTCGTCCAGTGAGGTCTATGAAAAAACGCGCTATCTTCTTCGCCCTGGCGGCGCTCGTTCTTATGCAGACGCCGTCTCATAACCAGGACCTCTGGACCGCGGCCCTGGCCAAGGCCCGCTCCATCGCCGGTATCCTCCAGGAGAGCTATTACAAGCCTCTCGAGGAGGAGACCCTGGCCATCGCCTCGATCAGGGGAACCCTCGACACGCTCGACCCGCACTCCTATTTCCTGGACCCTGAAAGTTACTCGCGCATGCGCGAGGACTATACGGGCAAGTACTTCGGCGTGGGCATGCAGATCCAGAAGCAGGGCGACAACATCGTCGTCATCTCGCCGATCGAAGGCGGTCCGGCCTGGCGTTTGGGCATTCTTCCGGGAGACATCGTCTCCCATATCGACGGGGAGAGCACGGTCCCGCTCTCGAGCTACGACGCCATGCAGAAACTGCGCGGTGAGAAGCCGGGGACCAAGGTCACCATCACCTTCGTCCGCGACGGCGTCGACAAGCCCTTCGACCTGACGATCATCAGGGAAGAAATCCCGCTTTCAAGCGTCCCTTACGCCTTCCTCCTCGACGGAGGAGTCGGTTACATTTATATCAGGACTTTCGGCGAGGACACTCCCCGCGAGCTCGAGGCCGGCCTGGCCAAGCTTACCGCCCAAGGGATGAAGAGCCTGGTCTTGGACCTCCGCCTGAATACCGGGGGGGCGCTCGCCCCGTCCATCGAAATCTCCGACCTGTTCCTGCCCAGGGGAGCGCTCGTCGTCTCCATGAAGGGCAGGAACCCTTACTACGACCGGGAGTTCCCCGCCTATCGGGACAACCAGTACGAAAAACTCCCCCTGGTCATCCTGATCGACCAGGGCACGGCCAGCGCCTCCGAGATCGTCAGCGGCGCGGTCATGGACCACGACCGGGGCCTCGTCGTCGGCGAAGACTCCTGGGGGAAAGGCCTCGTCCAGACTGTCTTCCCGCTGGCCCCGGACATGGCCGTGGCCCTGACGGTGGCGAAGTACCTGACGCCGAGCGGCCGGTCCATCCAGCGCGACTACAGCCAGCTCGACGATTATCTCCTAAGCAAACGCGCTCCCGACGACAGCCGCGAAGTCCGCTACACCGACCGCGGCCGCAAGGTCCTCGGTCAGGGCGGGATCACGCCGGATTACGCGGTCAACTCCCTGCTTAAGCCGTTCACCGGCAGACTCCGCGTGAGCGGAGCCTTCTACTCCTACGCCCGGAAGTTCGTCCAGCACCAGACCGACCTCGGCCGGAAGTTCGTTTTTCCGCAGGACCCGAAAGAGGCCGGGACGACCTCGGCCGGGAAGATCCAGGTCGGAACGGCCTTCGTGGTGAACGCCGATATCGTCGCCGATTTCCGCAACTACCTCGGCACGCGCGGTGACGAATTCGACCAGAAGGCGTTCCTGGAAGCCGAACCGGAGATCCGCCGGGAACTCGAGCGCGAGATCGCCGGGGCCATCTGGGGCGTCGAGGCCGGGGTCCGGGCCGGCCGCATGCACGACCCCGTCGTCATGAAGGCGATCGAGGTTATGCCCGAAGCGGCCAGGCTCCTCGAAGGGAAATAGCGCCCGGCGAAGCCACGGCGTCGGGGCTCAGGGGGCTGGAAAGGAGTCCGGAATGAAGATCGCTCTCGCCTCCGACCACGCCGGGTTCGAACTCAAGACGGGTGTCGCCGAATACCTCCGCGGCCGGAGAGTCCCCTTCGAGGACTTCGGCTGCGGGCCGGGCGAATCCGTGGACTATGTCGATTACGGCGCCCGGGGCGCCCGGGCCGTAGTCGCCGGCGCCTGCGACCGGGCCATCCTCGTCTGCGGCACCGGCCTGGGCATGGCCATAGTGGCCAACAAGTTCAAGGGCCTCCGGGCGACGCCCTGTTCGAGCGAGTACGCGGCCGAGATGAGCCGCAAGCACAATGATTCGAATTGCCTGACCCTGGGCGGAAGAACCCATGCCCTCGAGGAGGCCCGGGCCATCGTCCGGGTCTGGCTCGAGACCGATTTCGAGGGCGGCCGTCACGGCCGGAGGGTTCAGAAGATCCGCGACCTCGAGGACGAGAACTTCAAGTGATGTTCGAGCCGAGATAAAAAAGGAAGACAAAGGAGCCGTCCCATGCCGACATTTTTTGAGAAGTCCCAAGCCCTGGCCGCGAGAGCCGAACGGAACAGCGCCTGGCGCCAGAGAGAATGCTTCAACCTCATCCCGTCGGAATCGACGCCTTCTTTACTCGTCAAGATGTGCGAGATCGCCGACCCGGCCGGGCGCTACGCCGAGCACCGGACGATGAAGGGGGAAGAGGTCTACTTCTATCAAGGCACGGACTTCATTCGCGAGGTCGAGGTCGAGGCCCAGAAGGAACTCGGGGCCTATTTCGGGTGCACCGACGTCGAGCTCCGCCCGGTCAGCGGCCAGATGGCCAACGAGGTCGTCTTCAAGGGCGTCGTCAAACACCTTAACCGCGGCCGGGCCGCGGGGCAGCCCTCGCGCCGGATGCGCCTCGTCCTGAACAACGAGCTCATCTACGGCGGCCACCTCAGCTCCCAACCCATGGGGGCGCTCTTTAACTACGTCGAGGAGGACCCGGAGACAGGCAAAGAACGGGTGGTCAATTTCCCCGTCCTCAAGGGAAATCCCTATAAACCCGACCTCGAGAAGTTGGCCGGGCTGCTCGAGTCGCACAAGCCCGAGCTGGTCGTGTTCGGGAAGAGCATGTTCCTCTACCGGGAGCCCGTCCGGTTCGTGGCCGACATCGTGAGGGGCTGGAAGGACCGGCCCGTCCTGATGTACGACATGGCCCACGTCCTCGGGCTTTACGGCGCCTTCCAGGCCCCCTTCGATGAAGGCGCGGACGTCGTCACCGGCAGCACCCACAAGACCTTCTTCGGAACGCAGCGCGGCATCGTGGCCGGCAATTTCCCCAAGGACTCGCCCCTGCGAACGCTCTGGCTTGAAATCAAGGGCCGGGCCTTCCCCGGCTCGACCAGCAACCATCACCTCGGGACGCTCCTCGGGCTGCTCATGGCCGCCTACGAAATGAACGCGTTCAAGGAACCCTACCAAAACCAGGTCCGGGCGAACGCCCGGGCTTTCGCCAAGGCCCTCCATGCCCACGGCATTCCGGTCGAAGGAGACGCCGCCGACGGCTACACGGAAACCCACCAGGTCCTCATCCGGGTCAAGGCCTTCGGGCCCGGCATGGAGATCGCCCGCCGCCTCGAAGAGAACAACGTCCTCGCCAACTACCAGGCCCTGCCGGACGACGCCACGTTCCTCGAGTCGAGCGGCATCCGCCTCGGCGTCCAGGAGATGACCCGGTTCGGCATGAGGGAAAAGGACTTCGACACCCTGGCCGGCCTGATGAGCGACATCATCGTCAGGAACAAGCCCGTCCGGGACGAGGTGGCCGGATACCGAAAAAACTTCCTGACCATGGGCTTCTCCCTTCCGCCCGCCGAGGCCCTGCCTCTTGCGGCGCGGATCGTTGCGAGCGTCATCTCCGACCCCGGCGCCGCGTCCATCTTCGCCGAAAACCTCCGCCGGGCCGCGGGGGCTTGAGGCGAAGGTCGATGTTTCCGTGAACGGAGGGTGAGTCGATGAAGATTCTAATCGTCGGTTCGGGCGGAAGGGAACACGCCCTGGCCTGGAAGATCTCCCAGAGCCCGCACGCGGAAAAAGTCTACTGCGCGCCGGGCAACGGCGGGACGCGGCTCGTCGCCGAGAACCTCCCCCTGGCCGAAACGGACATCGCCGGCCTGGCCGATTTCGCCGAGAGGGAAAAAATAGGGCTGACCGTGGTCGGGCCCGAGGTCCCCCTGACCATGGGCATCGCGGACGAGTTCGATAGGCGCGGCTTGAAGATCTTCGGGCCCTCGAAGAAGGCGGCCGAGATCGAAGGCAGCAAGGTCTTCGCCAAGCAGTTCATGGACCGCCACCGCATCCCCACGGGCCGGTTCAAGGTCACCGACAACTACGACCAGGCCAAGAAGATCCTGTCGTCCGGCGAGTTCGGCTATCCCGTCGTCGTCAAGGCCGACGGCCTGGCGGCGGGCAAGGGCGCCGTGGTCTGTTCCTCACAGAAGAAGGCCGAGGACACGGCCGGCGAGATGCTCGTCCAGAAGAAGTTCGGACCGGCCGGCCGGCGGATCGTCATCGAGGAATTCCTCCGCGGCCGCGAGGTCTCCTTCATCGTTGTTTCCGACGGAATGCGGGTTCAACCCCTGGTCTCGGCCATGGACCACAAGGCGGCCTATGACGGAAACAAGGGGCCGAACACGGGCGGCATGGGCGCCATATCGCCGTCGCCCTTCCTGACGGAGAAGCTCTTCACCGAGGTGATGAACACCGTGATCACCCCGGCCGTCACCCGCCTGCTCGAAGAGGGACGGAAATTCAAGGGCGTCCTCTACGCGGGCCTGATGGTCACCGAGCAGGGACCGCGGGTCCTCGAGTTCAACGGCCGTTTCGGGGACCCGGAAACCCAGCCCCAGCTGCTCCGCCTGGAGTCTGACCTGGTCGAGCTCCTGATGGCCGCCGTCGAGGAGAACGTCTTGCGGAACGAAGTCCGCTGGTCCGGGAAACCCTCGGGATGCGTTGTGGTGGCTTCGGGCGGATACCCGGTCCGCTACGAAAAAGGCAAGATCATCTCCGGCCTGGCCGATGTGGCCGGGATGCCCGGGGTGAGCGTCTTCCATGCCGGGACGAAGTACGAAAACGACACCTATATCACGGCCGGCGGCCGCGTCCTCGGCGTCTGCGCCTCGGAAGAGAACCTGGCCGGGACCATGGAGAAAATCTACGACGCGTGCGGCCGGATCTACTTCGAAGCCATGCACTACCGCCGCGACATCGGCGCGGCCAAGGAGGAGCGGATATGAAAGTCATGATATTTCTCGGCAGCGAATCGGACTTCGGCGTCATCGAGGACGCGCTGGCCCTCCTCAAGGACTTCGGGGTTCCTTTCGGCCTCGAGGTGACATCCGCCCACCGGTCGCCGGAGCGGACTCTCCGGCTGGTGAAATCGTCGGAAGCCAGCGGGACGGAGGTCTTCATCGCCGTGGCCGGAAAGGCCGCCCACCTGGCGGGCGTCGTCGCCGCTCATACGATCAAGCCAGTGGTCGGGGTCCCCGTCGAGAACGAGGCGCTCGGGGGGATGGACGCCCTCCTTTCGACCGTCCAGATGCCCAAGGGCATCCCGGTCGCAGCCATGGCCTTGGGCAAGCACGGCGGGTTGAACGCGGCCCTTTTCGCGGTCGAAATCCTGGCCCTCAGGGATGAGGCGCTGCGGACGAAACTCGTCGCCTACCGGACGAAGATGGCGGACATGGTCGAGTCGGCCTCGGTCAAGATCAAAGGAAAGCTGTGAACTCCGGCGATGCCCTCTTTCGCCGTCAGGAACTTCGGCTGCCGCGTCAACCAGGCCGAGGCCTTCGCCTGGGCTGAAGCCTTCCGGGAGAGGGGCCTGCGGCTCGATGAGGAATGGAGCCGGAGCGACGTCATCCTCGTCAACTCCTGCACCTTGACCGGACGGGCCGACCGCGACGTCCGGAAATTCATCCAGAAGGCCGCCCGGCAGAACCCCGGGACGAGGATTGTCGTCACGGGGTGCTACGCCGAGCGGGCGCCCGCCGAAGTCGCGGAGATGCCAAACGTGGTCGCCGTCCTCCCGAACAGCGCGAAGGACCGCCTGCCGGAGCGGCTCCTGGAGCTCGTCGGATCGGCTGCGGGCGGGGCGCGTCCGGGGGCGATGGTCAGCGACACCCTCGATAGGGAGGAGGACGCCGAAACATCGTTCCGTTCGCGGGCCATCCTGAAGGTCCAGGACGGCTGCGACAACCGTTGCACATTTTGTGTCATCCCCAGTGTCCGGGGCAGGAGCGCGAGCGCTAGCCCGGACGAGGTCCGAACCTCGGTCCGGACCCTCGCGGGCCGCGGTTTCAGGGAGATCGTTCTTGCGGGGATCCACCTCTCGTCCTACGGGGAAGACCTCGCGCCCAACGCCTCGCTTCTCGGGCTTCTCCGCGAGCTCGAGGCCGTCCCCGGCGTCGGCCGGATCAGGTTGAGTTCCCTCGACCCGCGAAAGATGGATGGCCCGCTCCTCGAGCATATCGCCGCGAACCCCAAGATCTGTCAGCACTTCCACCTTTCGTTACAGCACGCCTCTGAGCGCATCCTGCGGCTGATGGGCCGGGCCATGACACCCGGCCTGGTTGAAAGCCTTTTAAAGGAGCTGAGGCGGCGGTCCCCTGACGCGGCCCTCGGCGCCGACGTGATTGTGGGCTTCCCGGGGGAGACGGAAGATGACTTCGACGAGCTCGGAGATTTCCTCGAGCGGTCCCCCCTGACCTATTTCCACGTGTTCTCCTATTCGCCGCGAAAGGGCACGCCGGCCGCGGTCCGGCCGCGGCCCCCGGACAGGGTCGTCAAGGACCGGTCGACCGCGCTGCGGCGTCTCTCGACGGAGAAGGCCCTGCGTTTCCGCGGCCGGTTTCTCGGACGGGAGCTCGAGGCCGCCGTCATCCGGAAATCGGATAGGGGGGCCGAGGTTCTGACCGGGAATTACGTCCGCGTCCACGTCCCGGCGTGTCGGGCCCCGGAACGGGAGATCGTCCGGGTCGCGATCGGGCGCGTCCTGCCGCGCCGGACGGAAGGCGAGGTTGTCGAATGAAAAGAATCCATCTCCTGCCCGAGGACGTCGCCCAGAAGATCGCCGCGGGCGAGGTCATCGAGCGGCCCGTTTCGGTGGTCAAGGAACTTGTCGAAAACTCGCTCGACGCCGGCGCCTCCGAGGTCCGCGTCGAGCTCGTCGACGGCGGAAAGCAGCTGATCAAGGTCCAGGACGACGGTTCGGGCATGAGCCGGGAGGACGCCGCGCTGTGCTTCCGCCGGCACTCGACGAGCAAGATCGCGACGGAGGAGGACCTGGAGCGGATCTCCACCCTCGGCTTTCGGGGAGAGGCGCTGGCCAGCATCGCCGCCGTCTCACGGCTGACGCTCCGCACCTTCGACGGGTCCGACGACCGCGGTACGATGATCGAGCGGGAGGGCGAGCGCCTCGTCGCCGTCACGGACATCGCCTTTCCCCGGGGCTCGAGCGTCGAGGTCCGGGACTTGTTCTTCAACCTGCCGGCCCGGCGGAAATTCCTCCGATCGGGCTCCTCCGAGCTCGGGCCCATCGCCAAGTACATGACCCAGGCCGCCATGGCCGCGCCGGGAGTCCGCTTCGTTCTCGCCCACGGGGCGCGGGAGGTCCTCAACTGTCCGCCGGTCCCTTCTCTCAGGGACCGGGTCTTCCAGCTTTTCGGCAGGAAGATGGTCGACG
>Ga0316628_100004571_pt1 | contig 10895 bp, 9 predicted proteins | sample OWC_Aug_M2_C1_D5_FD_207648 | JGI IMG/M metagenome (GOLD analysis project Ga0316628, IMG submission 207648) | Wetland soil microbial communities from Old Woman Creek delta, Ohio, United States - OWC_Aug_M2_C1_D5_C | ecosystem: Environmental > Terrestrial > Soil > Wetlands | place: USA: Ohio... | reverse complement strand
TTCAGGGGGTATATCCATCTGAAGGTCATCCCCGGAGCTTCGGATGCAGCGATAGAAGACGCACTCTCGCTTGCGACCGCTGTGTCTCTAAATATCGAGACACCCGGCAAAAAACATTTTGACGTGCTTTCAAGTAAGAAAGACTACGAAAAAGACATAGTCCGTCCATTGAAGTTAATGGGAAAGCTCACCGAAAGAGGCATGAGGTTTTCAAGAGTAAAATGCACCACCCAGTTCATCGTCGGCGCTTCCAACGAGACCGATTCGGAAATCATCGATTATATGTTCGGCCTGTATAAACGCCTTAATTTCAAGAGGGTTTATTTTTCGGCTTATCAGAAAGGTCTCGGACATCCTGAAATCCCCGGCGAAAAGCAATTCCTCACAAATCCGGAGAAGTCCTTTATGCGCGAACATCGCTTATACCAGGTTGATTTCCTTATCAGGAAATATGGGTTTAACAGCGAGGACATCCTCCTCGACAGGACAGGTAATCTGAGATTTGATAAAGACCCGAAAGAGGTCTGGGCCGACAACCATCCTGAATATTTCCCTGTCAGGATCAATAAATCGGAAAGAGAAGAGTTGCTGAGGGTGCCGGGCCTGGGACCTGATACAGTCAAGAAGATACTCAAGATGCGCGGGGGAAAAAAGATCGCACGTCTGGAAGATGTCGGCCTGAAAGGGAAAAGACTCGAAAAGATAAAGGGCTACGTGATTTTTGAGTGAACCTCTTTGGCACTTCTTAACTCTTTAAGAAAGAAACTTATTTTTTCCCACCGAAGACCGCAAACATTCCATTCTTGTAATAGCAGTCTACATCCTTCAGTCCAGCTTTTCTTAAAGCTTCTAACTGAAATTCTAAAGTATCAGGCTTGTTCGTGCTTGATGGGTCTTTATACCGTTTCACTACATCATCAGGCAACTCACCCCACAGACTGAGATGATTCATCATGAATTGCATCCATTCTCTCCAGAGGTTAAAATACCATCCCTCAAGCTCTTCTGAAGGAGGTGCCACAACATCAATGTTTACAAAACGACCTCCGCTTTTCAAGTGTCCGGCTATATATTTAAAAAGAGCAGCTTTTTCCACTCTTTCAAGATGGTGGATGGCAAGAGAAGAGACACAAAAATCGAAAGTTCCCAGTAGCACCCTATCTTCCAAAAGTTCCTGAAAACTCGCATTTATAAAACAAGTCCGCGCATATGCTTTCAGTCTTTCTTTTGCCTTTTGAAGCATATATTCAGAACTATCAACGAGGGTAGAAACAACAGAGTCGCTTTTTGTTGCTAATTCTTCAGTCAGCACGCCGTCTCCACACCCTAAATCCAAGACATCTACATCTCTTCTTCCATGGAAATAATGGGTGAATAAGGATGCCATCATCCCGATCATGCTTCTGCGTTCGATCACATAGATGTCAGCATTTTCGAGATAGTGTTTTGCAAATTCTTCCTTTGCCCACGCTGACTGATTAAATATATTCTCCATGTCTTTTCCCGTTGTACTTTGCCCGAACTTTAAAGTAGTAACGCTAATACTAATCGAAGATTTTGATCAGTATATATCGCAAATGAAAGCTTCAGGAAGGGTTAATGTGTTACTTCTCAAGTTCGTCAAGTGCAAACTTTAGCCCCTCAGACTTTCCTTCCCAGTAGGCAATCTGATCACGCAGTATCCAGATTTGATAAGAATTATTTGACTCTGTTGTTTCAGTTTGTCTTAGTCTCTCTGAAAGTTCCCGCTTCTTGTTCAGAGCTGTTTCGTATTCTTTAAGAATTCTGTTAATGTCAGTCATATATAATCCCTATATTCATCTCGTAACTATCAGCTACCATCTAAACTATTTACAATTATATCAGGTTCCAAAGAAGGAGAAAGGAACGTTGCTCCATTGGGCCACAAGCGCTGCCCCTTTTCCTCCAAGTCAGCAAACAGTAGTAGAGACGCCTCGGTGACTTTCCATTACGAAGTTGCAGATGACACCGAAGTCTTTTTCAAGGGCAGTCAGCAGCATCTCCTTTTCCGCGCAAGATACTTTCTCACCCAGCGCTTTGATATGCCATTGACCGGAACAAGCTGGGTCTTTTCCTCAATACCTCTCATTGTTGAAAAGCGTTAGGCAGCTCTCACTGTGGTATAATTGAACATAATCGAAAGGAGGCATATATGCCTGCGGTAGCAAAGCGTAAAGACGATCAAATCAAGGTCAAACAGTTCATTACAGACACGAAAGGCCACAAAATGGCTGCCGTTATTGATATAGAGGAATTTGACAGAGTGAAGGCAGTCCTGAAACTTATACCTTCCTGTGAAGCCTGGCTTTACAAGAATACGAAGGCGCTGAAAAGTGTTCACAAAGGCCTTAAACAGGCGGCTAAACGAAAAGTGACAAAACTTAACCTAAACGAACTTTAGGATTGTCCTTTGTTTGAGATACTGACCACTGACGAAGCCAGGGAGCAGTTTAGTACACTTCAGGCAGACAAGGGACTTGTTAAACGGTATAAGGCTGTAAAAAAGGCTCTACTTTTTCTCTCCCAAAATCCAAGACATCCCGGCTTGAGAACCCACGAGTTTACAACCTTGAAAGGTCCCAAGGGAGAAAAGATTTTCGAGGCATACGCTGAGCAATCAACTCCTGCTGCATACAGAATTTTTTGGTATTATGGCCCTGATAAAAGCCAGATCACCATTGTTTCCATAACGCCCCATCCGTAATTCTAAAATACCCCTCTGTCCAGAGTCCTGTACTGTATAGCCTCTGAGACATGGTGCGCCTGGATATCTACCGAGGTGTCAAGGTCTGCAATGGTGCGGGATAATTTCAATATCCTTGTGTATGCCCTGGCGGAGAGAGCGAGTTTCAGCATTGCTACGGACAAACCGGGGACACATCCCATATTTTTATGGTTATTACGACTGTTTTCTTGGCCTTCCAGGCTGGCCGGGTGTCAGCCGCCTGTTAAGCTTCTGCCCTACCATATCCGCAAAACTTTCTCCGCCGAAAGGCCTGCCCGTTCTCGTAGTGTATCGAATGGCGGTCAAGTCGCTTTCGGGAATGTCGAATCTAAGCAAAGCGACATAATGCTGCCTCAAATCATAAGGGAACATTTCCTCATTAAGAAGGTCATCTTTAGCCCCAAGCACATGAGCCGATAATATATCTCGATAACTTGACAGCACCATAATGCCCTTATTTTATAAATTTGACAAAAGAGGGTGTTTGTAATATTATTCATACCATGAATGATTTTCATTCAAAGCAAGAATTGTTGTATAAAAATCGGTGGATAACCCCTCAGATTAAAGCTGCAATCAAGAGCTTTCCCGTCGTTGTGATTACAGGGGCAAGGCAGGTTGGAAAGAGTACTCTTTTACAGAAGGAATTCAAAGACTTCAAATATGTCAGTCTCGATGATTTCTCAACTCTGCAACAGGCACGAGCCGACCCTGCTTCATTATGGATTGATTCAGACCATGTGATCATTGATGAAGCGCAAAAGGCGCCTGAGCTGTTTGCAGCTATAAAATCAACTGTCGACACAAAAGGAAAGGGGAAGAGATTTATTCTGTCCGGGTCTTCCAATATTCTGCTCATGAAGAGGATCAGTGAGTCTCTTGCCGGCAGGGCCGTTTATTTTGAAATGTATCCTATGACTTACAGTGAAATGGCAAACAAGACAGAATCTCCGCAACGATTTTTTGATCTCTGGAATCCTGTTTCTAAAATCGAGGAGGCACGATTGTCTATCCTCGACCCTGTGCCTTTCATGTCGAAAGGATTTATGCCGCCGCTTCTGACTCTGACCGAAAGGCGAGATGTTCTCCTCTGGTGGGAAGGATATGTTAAGACCTATCTCGAAAGAGATGTGAGGGAACTGACTCAGATTGAATCGCTCATAGACTTTAAGCGTGTCCTTGAGTCGATCGCGGTGAGGACAGGGAATGTCCTGAACCAGACGGAAGTTTCAAGGGATACAGGGGTAAGTCAGCCGACTGTACACAGGTATCTGAAACTCCTTGAGGTTTCAAACATTATAAGCAGAACTCCTTCATATTTCCCGAGCAGAACAAAGAGGATTACAAAATCACCAAAATTGTTCTTTATCGACCCTGGATTATGTATTTACCTCTCGGGCTACTATGACGAGGAATCTCTCAGAAACGCACGGGAAGTGGGCAGTTTCTTTGAGACCATGATACATATGCATATAAAAATTGCTTCAGAACTTATGGTACCAAAGGCAAAGGTGTTTTACTGGAGAACAACAAACGGGAAAGAGGTTGATTTTGTGGTGGAACACGGGAAAAAATTATTAGCTATTGAAACAAAACTGACACAGAATCCTTCATTCAATGATGCAAAAAATCTCCTGACATTTATCGGGGAATATCCGCAGGCAATTCGTGGCTTACTCTTACATTCCGGAAATTCTATCAAGTGGCTGCATTCAAAAGTGCTTGCACTTCCCTGGTGGTGGTTATGGGAATGATCAAAATACCCCTCTGTCCAGAGTCCTGTACTGTATAGCCTCTGAGACATGGTGCGCCTGGATATCTACCGAGGTGTCAAGGTCTGCAATGGTGCGGGATAATTTCAATATCCTCGTGTATGCCCTGGCGGAGAGAGCGAGTTTCAGCATTGCCGTATCGAGAAGGGTTTGTGCCTCCGGCATAAGTCGGCAATATTTTTTGATATGCCTCGTCTTCATCTGTCCGTTCGAATAAAGCTTTTTATCGTTCTTAAACCGTACAAGCTGAATCTCCCTCGCCGCATCAACTCTCTTCCTTATTTCTTCAGATTTCTCCCCGGAGTGTTCGTTCGATAATTCTTTATATGGCACCGCAGGCACTTCTATATGTATGTCGATCCTGTCGAGTAAAGGACCTGAAACCTTATGCCTGTAACGGAGTATCTGTCCTGGCGTGCATGTGCATTGATGCCGGTTATCTCCAAAATAACCGCATGGACATGGGTTCATTGCGCTCACAAGCATAAATGACGCGGGATATGTTATTGACGCTACAGCTCTCGATATGGTCACGTCTCCGTTTTCGAGCGGCTGTCTCAGAACTTCGAGCACGTTCCTTTTGAATTCGGGCAGCTCGTCCAGGAAGAGAACACCATTGTGCGCAATACTGACCTCTCCAGGTTTTGGAATCTGTCCGCCGCCGATTAATGCCACATCTGATATCGTATGATGCGGGGAACGGAAAGGTCTTATGGCAAGCAGCGATTGTCCGTCCCTGAGTAGTCCGGCAACACTGTGTATCCTCGTTGTCTCCAATGCCTCATTGAATGTCATGCCAGGCAGGATAGTCGGCAGCCTTTTCGCGAGCATTGTCTTCCCTGAACCCGGTGGGCCGATCATCAGCACGTTGTGACCTCCTGCGGCAGCAACCTCAAAAGCCCTTTTCGCGTGTTCCTGACCTTTGACATCAACAAAATCATCCTCATAGATCGAGTTCTCCTTAATTTCGTTATGAACGTCGACTTCAAAAGGCTTCCTGCAATTACTGTCTTTCAAAAATTCTATGACCTCAGGAAGGCTCTTTAGTCCGAAAACCGGCACTCCCTCCACAACTGCCGCTTCAGGCGCGTTATCCCGTGGAAGGATAACACCCTTTAAACCAAGCTCCCTCGCCGTCATGGCAATCGATAAAGCTCCCCTAACCGGCTTTATAGAACCGTTCAGGGAAAGCTCACCCGTGATGAGGAAGCCATCGATTAAGGCTGAATCTATCACTTCCTCTGCAGCGATAATGCCGATCGCTATCGGGAGATCGAAGGCCGAACCTTCTTTTTTCAGATCGGCGGGGGCGAGATTGACGGTGATCTGCTTGAGAGGAAAGTGAAAACCGATATTCTTGAGCGCAGCCCTGACCCTGTCCCTCGATTCTTTGACTGCGGCGTCAGGAAGCCCTACCATGGAGAAATGAGGAAGTCCTTTTGATGTGATATCTACCTCGACCTCTACCGGATGAGCCTCAATACCTATTATGCTTGCGCTCAGTACCTTTGAAAGCATATGCTTAATTATATTTTTAACTTGTTCAAAAAGCAATATGGTAAAATATCTCTTGTTTTAAATCACTCAAGGAGATTTTATGGCTAAGGTACCGGTAAGTATAGAAGAAGAGATGAAGGGTTCTTACCTCGATTATGCAATGAGCGTAATCATAGGAAGAGCGCTTCCCGAGGTCAGGGACGGGCTGAAACCCGTCCAGAGAAGGATCCTTTACGCTATGTTCAGAGAGGGTCTTCTCCCCGGAAGGAAGTATTCCAAATCTGCTGGTGTAGTGGGCGAGGTCTTAAAAAAATATCATCCCCATGGCGATACTGCGGTATATGATGCGCTCGTCAGACTCGCCCAGGACTTTAATATGCGTTATCCACTTGTTGACGGACAGGGCAATTTCGGCTCTGTTGACGGAGACCCGGCCGCAGCATACAGGTATACGGAGGCAAAACTTGCAGCGATTGCAGAGGAGCTGCTCGCTGATATAGACAAGAATACCGTCGACTTTATCCCGAATTTTGATGAAACAACAGAGGAACCTGTTGTCCTCCCTTCAAGAGTTCCTAACCTGATCATAAACGGCTCATCAGGTATCGCTGTTGGTATGGCCACAAATGTCCCGCCGCACAATCTCGGAGAGATCATAAACGGACTTGTGCTCCTGGTCGATAAGCCTGAGGCGACGTTAAAAGACCTAATGGTGCAGATTAAAGGCCCTGATTTTCCAACAGGTGGAATCATCCACGGTGTTGACGGGATCATACAGGCTTATAGCGAAGGGAAAGGTCTCATAAAAGTAAGGGCAAAGGCGAGGATAGAGCGTGAGTACAGAGGCGGCGAAAATATCATCGTCACCGAGCTCCCTTATCAGGTGAACAAGGCACGGTTAATCAAGAATATCGCGGAGCTTGTAAGAGAAAAGACTATCGAAGGGATATCAGAACTTAGAGATGAATCAGACAGGGACGGTATAAGGGTTGTACTGGAACTTAAGAGGGGCGAGATTTCACAAGTCGTCCTGAATAACCTCTACAAACACACGCAGATGGAGACGACATTCGGGATCATCATGCTCGCCCTCGTAAACGGCCAGCCCCGGGTATTAAAATTAAAGGATATCCTCAAGCATTTCCTGCAACACAGAAGGGATGTGGTTCTCAGAAGAACGCGCTTCGAACTGAGGAAGGCTGAAGAGCGGGCGCATATCCTGGAAGGTCTGAAAATTGCTCTCGATCATCTTGACGAGATAATAGCCCTCATCAGAAGATCAAAGAACCCTGAAGAGGCAAGGACCGGCTTGATGAGGGATTATCCTTTGACAGAGATACAGGCACAGGCCATCCTTGATATGAGACTCCAGAGGCTTACCGGGCTTGAGAGGGAAAAGATCGTAAGGGAATATACGGAGACGTTAAAAGAGATAGAGAGGCTTAAGGCGATACTCGAAAACGAAGCGCTCGTTTCACAAATCATTAAAGACGAACTGATTGAGATCAGAAACAGGTATGCAGATGAGAGGAAAACCGAGATCACCGCAGAGACCAGGGAGATCACCATTGAGGACCTCATAACAGATGAAGAGATGGTTATCACCCTTTCTCATCAGGGCTACATAAAGAGGAACCCCTTAAGCGCATACAGGAGCCAGCGCCGTGGCGGGAAAGGTTCCATGGGAATGGAGACGAAAGAAGAGGACTTTGTGAGCGAACTATTCATAGGCGCCACCCATGATTACATGCTCTTCTTCTCGAACCTTGGCAGGCTCTACTGGCTGAAGGTGTATCAGTTGCCTGAAGCAGGCAGGGCAGCAAAGGGCAAAGCCCTGGTTAATCTGCTTGCTCTGTCTGAAGGAGAAAGGATCACGACCGCCCTTCCGGTGCGTGATTTCAAGGAAGGCTTTCTCGTCATGTTCACAAAGAAAGGCACGGTAAAGAAGACCGCTCTTGAAGAATACAGTAACCCCCGTGGAAAAGGTATTATTGCAATCACCCTGGAAGAAGGCGACGAACTCATTGCCGTAAAGAAGACTGACGGCAAAAGCGACCTTATTATAGGCACAAGAAATGGTCTTTCGATAAGATTCAACGAGGAGGACGTGCGCGACACAGGTCGTACTGCAAAAGGAGTGAGAGGCATCAGGCTCGGAAAGGGAGATGAGGTAGTCTCAGCCGAAGTGGCAGCGGAAAAGACAGTCATCCTGACTGTGACGGAAAAGGGATTCGGGAAACGTTCTAAAGTAGAGGATTATCCTGTTCAGAGCCGCGGGGGTAAAGGCGTCATTTCGATTAAGATTACAGAGAAGGGCGGCAAGGCAGTCGGACTCATGCAGGTAAAAGATGAGGATGAGGTTGTCATGATAACGAGTTCAGGGAAACTCATAAGGACACTCGCGGGAAATATCTCCCTCCACGGAAGGAACACCCAGGGCGTAAAGCTCATGGACGTCGAGGGGGATGACAAGATTATGAGTATCGGCAGGGTTGCGGAGAAGGATTAGACCATCATGAAAATAAACCCCAAAAGAGGAGATTGTCTTTTCAATCTCCTCTTTTGGTTGGACTAATTCTTATTCAATAAGTGAATCGCTTTTCGCGGCTTAATTGCCTCCCGATAATGGATTTCCGTGACAGAGCGTACAGGAGATCATTGTGCCTTTTGCAATTGAGATAGTTCCATGTTCATCGGTAACGAGAAGCCTGTCCGTTGCAGCACGGGACAGGACCGTTCCTTCCAGCGACAAACCGTGGCAAGCCTTGCATGAGGAGGAATTATTCTCAAAAAATCCTTCGTGATTTCTATTCCAGCCCGGATCGTTAATGTTATGCAGTCCGTGGGGACCGTCCAGCGACAACGGAGGGCCGTCTGAGTGGCAGGCGGTGCAATCGATAATCGGGCCTGTATGACCCTGGATCTGGGTTGCAGCAATATTGTCATTTATAGTGGAACTCACTGGCCACTCAGCATGGGTACTTCCGTGGCAGGCTTCGCAGGCTATGCCGCTATGTCCGAAGCTGAACCGGTATAACTTGCCGTCTTCTTCTGCAAAGCGTTTATTTGTAGCTATTATAGGTGTAGCAGACGGATCAGCCGGATCGTAGACGATCGTACCCCTTATAGTGCTTCCTAAATGATCAACGGCGTCACCGGTATGGCACGACTGGCACTTCGGCATGTCTACCCACGGTGTGCGCGGTTTGAATTCTCCACTTACCGCGAGGAGTCCTCCGTGGCACTGCTGACATATTATCCCGGCGTCTCCCATAGCCCCCCGCAGACACTTCGTCACTGTTCCCGGATGGCAGAAGTAACACGTTGCTATTCCGGTATCAGGAATGATCGCAGGATTGGTGGGGGTCGGAATCTCTCCGTTCAGTGTCTTTCCATGACGGCCGTGTATTGCAGCGGAGAGACGAGGCTTGCCGACCTGGTCACCCTGCGGACCAGTCCCCGCGAGATCGAGCGGAAGCATGTAGTGACATGAGGAACAAAGCACCGGCTTGCGAGCCATGAAATCTATGCCGAGCACTGCACCGTGAAGAATGAGAATATTCTCTTTGTACTGAATTTCGGTATTTGCTGCATTGCTCCAGCTCTGGATACCATACTTCTGCATAGTTGCACTGTTGGCAGCAGCGCCGCCTGCACCATGGCAACTGGAACAGTGCATCTCATCCGAAACAGGGACCACCACGGATAAAGGAGGAGATGCTGAGGCGGATGCAGAATCAAAAGCCTGTATCAGCATTAATGGGTATGAATTTCTTTGATGCTGATCGTCAATAGGAGTAATGGGGATTCCTTGCGCAGCAAACCATCTCGATACAGGGTCAAACACACTAAATGCTTGGGGCGTATTGGATGCGCCCGGCATCTTGAATCCGAAAAATCCTGTATCGACAGGTAACGATACACCGTAAAGGGGAAGAACAAAATCCCAGAAGTTCGTCTTCGAAACACTCGTCGTGTTAATTGAGCCGCTGCTGTCTGCAACGGCAGAATAGGATACGCTCGCCTGTGTATCATTAAGGATTTGGGGCTTGCTTCCCGCTGTGCCTTTCCGCACTACCTGTGCATGAAGGACGTTGAACGGCGGGAGAATCGAGAAAACCGAAAAATCCTTGTCCAGGCAGTGCATGCCCAGATCGTTGAAAGCAAAGACTTCCATCGATTGGGTACCTCCACCACCTCCATTGCCGGTCAGCCCTGTTCCCAATAGCTTTACGGCCACATTTGGTTTTTTAGGATCGTTCGATGCTATATTTGCTGCCGCAGTTTTCTTGCCGGTTGTTGCAGGATTAAAGGAAAAACTTATGCTGCAAGTGCCCCCATTTGTTAAGACTGAACAATCATGTGTCCGGCTGAATTCGCCTGCGTTAGCCCCGGTTATGGTAATGCTGTTTATTGCCAGGTCTGATAAGCCCGTATTCCTAACTGTTACCGTCGCAGGTGAAGATCCGCTGCCAACTGGTGTAGACCCGAGATTTACTGACATTGGACTGGCAGATATCTTAGGTGGAGGAGCCTGTCCTGAAAGTTTTACGTTAACAGTTGACCTCCTGGGGTCATTGGAGACGATACTCATTGCTGCGCTTTTCTTGCCGTAAGGTGCTGCAGGTGTGAATGTAACAGTAACAGCGCACGAACCGTTTGCCGGTATAGTTGTACAATCGTTTATCTCACTAAACTCAGAGGCATTTGTACCTGTGATTGTTACTGAATTTATTACCAGATTTGATAAGCCTGTATTCCTAACCGTTACCGTCCTAGGTGCAGATCCGCTGCCAACTGGGGTAGAACCGAGATTTACTGACATTGGACTAGCAGATATCTTAGGTGGAGGAGCCTGCCCTGAAAGTTTTACGTTGACA
>Ga0316628_100004570_pt1 | contig 10896 bp, 10 predicted proteins | sample OWC_Aug_M2_C1_D5_FD_207648 | JGI IMG/M metagenome (GOLD analysis project Ga0316628, IMG submission 207648) | Wetland soil microbial communities from Old Woman Creek delta, Ohio, United States - OWC_Aug_M2_C1_D5_C | ecosystem: Environmental > Terrestrial > Soil > Wetlands | place: USA: Ohio... | reverse complement strand
GCGGAGATTGGCGGCGGGGAGCGGCCGCCGGAAGAGCGACAGCTCGGCGGCGCTGGCGTAGCCGTACGGATCCTGCACCGACACCAGCTCGAACTCGGCGCCCTCGGGGATCCCGATGCCGACCCGTATCAGCCCCTTGGCGAGCAGCATGCCGAAGGCTGCGCGTCGCGCCTGGACGGTCGAGACGTCGGCCAGCGGCGAGGTGGAGCCGTCCACGGTGCGGAAGATGGGATCGGTGCCGCCGGTGGCGGCGAAGCGAGCCTGAACGTGCGCGGGCGTGATGGTCATGCCGTCGCGGACGTCGTGACAGGTCGCGCAGGAACGGCCGTTGGTGCCGAGCGACTGGAAGAAGGGGTTGCTCCGGTCGACCACCGGTCCCCCGGAGGCGTTGATGGTCAGGGCGATCCCCGACGGATCGAGGGCCAGCACCGCGCTCGGCGCGGCCTGATCAGCGGCGTCGGGGGCCAGCGCCGCGGAAGGTGGATCGGTCGGCGACGATCCTCCGCAGGCCGGCGCCAGCAGCGAGAGAGAGACGATCCAGGCCAGGTTCCGGTGAACGCCAGCGTCCAGGTATGCGCACATCGCGTGCCTCCTCCTCGACCGGGGCGGGACCTGCGCCAGCGCAGCCGCCTCGGTGTCCGCTCTCTCCATCGGAATCCGCCGCGCGAACCCGCCATCGAGTCACGCCCGGGAGCCGGCGCGTTCACCAGGCATGAAGGCGACGTTTCGGCTAATCACCAGAGGAGGCGCATGTCCCCCGTCGTCACGGCGCACGAAACGGAACGCGTGGCCGAGCTCGGCCACCTGCTCCAGCTGGTGGAGCGCCCCGAGGGGCACGCCCCGGCCGAGCTGTTCCAGGCGCTCTACCGCGAGCTGCACCGGATGGCCGAGAAGCTGCTCGGGCCGCAGCGCGCCAGCGTCAGCGCCACCACGCTCCTTCACGAGGCCTACCTGGAGCTCTCGGCCCGCCGGGCCAGGTTTCCCGACCCGGCCCGGTTCTTCGCCTACGCAGCCCGGGCCATGCGGGGGCTGATCGTGGACTTCGCCCGGTCCCGCCGGGCCCAGAAGCGGGGCGGCGAGTTCCACTTCACCGGGCTCGGCACCGGGGCGGAGGAACGCCCGGCCGAGGACCTCTCCCGCCTCAGCGAGGCGCTGGATGCGCTGGGCGAGACCGATCCAGCGCTGGCGGAGCTGGTCGACCTCAAGTTCTTCTGCGGATTCACGCTCCGGGAGATCGCGGACATGCGCGGCGCCTCGGAGCGGACCGTGCAGCGCGACTGGAGCAAGGCGCGGCTCTACCTGCACCGCTTCCTGCAGCCCTGACCGCCAGCCAGGACGGCGGCACGCCTCCCGCGGGGCGGTCCGCGAGCCTCGGCGCGCGCTGCCCTGGCCCCGCCCGGGAAGATCGCGGCCGTGCGGCGCCGGCCGTGCGACCCGGCCATGATCGCCCGGTGGAAGACGCGCGCAGCTCCCGGGTCCGCGCCGCCGCCCGGGACATCCTCGACCGGTACGACGCCTTCACCCAGGAGCGCAAGGCCATCACCCGCCGCGCCCGCCCGCGGTTCGAGTCGCGCGACTGGGCGGGCGGGCAGCGGGATGCCCGGGAGCGGCTCGACCTGCGCGACCAGGCCGTCCACGAGACGGTGGGTGTGTGCCGGGCGGAGCTGGCGGGCGCGGCCCGCGAGCGGGAGGTGTGGCTGGCGCTGCGGGAGCGCTACGACGCCGAGGTCGAGTCCCGCCCGGACGCGGAGATCGCGCGCTCCTTCTACAACTCCGTCTCCCGCCGGGTGCTGGGAACGGTCGGGGTGGCGGCGGGGATCGAGTTCCTGGAGGGCCCGCGGCCCGGGCTGGGAACGCCGCGCCTGCGGCGCTTCCCGCGCGAGGTGACCACCGAGGCCCTGCTGCGGCGGGTGCTGGAGTCGTACGCGTTCGCCGTCCCGTACCAGGACCTGGGGCGCGACGTGCGCATCGCGGCGGTGGAGCTGGAGGCGCACCTGCGCGAGCTGGCGGACGCGCAGCCGGTGGAGGCGGTCGAGATGGCCGAGCCGGTGTTCTACCGGGGAAAGGGCGCGTACCTGGTGGGGCGCCTGCGCCGGGGCCGGCACACCACCCCGGTGTGCTTCGCGCTGGTGCACGAGCCTGGCGGGGTGGTGCTCGACGCCATCCTCTTCACCGAGGACGACCTCTCCATCGTCTTCAGCTTCACCCGGTCCTACTTCCTGGTCGACGCCGACCGCCCGCAGGACCTGGTGGCCTTCCTGGGCGCGCTCATGCCGCGCAAGCGCTGGAGCGAGCTCTACACCGCGCTGGGCTACAACAAGCACGGCAAGACCGAGCTGTACCGAGAGATCGTCCGCCACCTGGAGTCCAGCTCCGACGCCTTCGTGCCGGCGCGGGGCGATCGCGGGATGGTCATGTCGGTGTTCACGCTCCCCGGCCTGGACGTGGTCTTCAAGGCCATCCGCGACCGCTTCCGGCCGCCCAAGCAGACCAGCCGGCAGGAGGTGATGGATCGGTACCGGCACGTGTTCCAGCACGACCGGGCCGGGCGGCTGGTCGACGCGCAGGAGTTCGAGCAGCTGGCGTTTCCGCGGGCGCGCTTCTCGCCGGAGGTGCTGGCCGAGCTCGGGGCCGAGTGCGGGGAGGGGGTGCGCGTCCTGGGGGACCGCGTCGCCATCCGGCACCTCTACGCCGAGCGCCGCGTCACCCCGCTCAACCTGTTCGTACGCGAGCAGGACGAGTGGACTGCGCGCCGGGCGGTGCTCGACTTCGGCCAGGCGCTGCGCGACCTGGCGGCCACCGGCACGTTCCCCGGCGACCTGCTCACCAAGAACTTCGGGGTGACGCGGCACGGGCGGGTCATCTTCTACGACTACGACGAGATCTCGCGCCTGACCGACTGCGCCTTCCGCGATCTCCCCGCCGCCGCCGACGACGACCAGGAGACCGCCGGCGAGCCCTGGTTCTACGTGGGCGAGCGGGACGTGTTCCCGGAGGAGCTGCTCCCGTTCCTGGGGCTCCCGGGACGCCTGCGCGAGATCTTCCGCGAGGCGCACCGCGACCTGCTGGGCGCGCGCTGGTGGCGGCAGATCCAGGAGCGGTTGCGGGCGGGCGAGATCGTCGACATCTTCCCCTACCGCGACGAGCAGCGGCTCCGCCACGCGTGGTGAAAGCGCCTCACCGCACCGGCGAGCGCATCCGCCGGACGGCCGCGATCACGTTCGGCAGCGGCCAGCCGTTCTTGGCGGCGGCCTGGGCGGCCTCGAACGCGCCCAGCCGCTCGAGCTCCGCGCCCCCCCCGCGCGCGAAGAGCTGCGCCTCCGGGCCGCCCTCCACGTACATGGCCTGGCGCAGGTCGATGGGGAGCTCGAGGAGCGCGTTCACCAGTTCGTGCACCGGCCAGGCGGAGCGGGCATGCAGGAAGAGCACCCGCCCATGGCCGTCGAGCCCGACGGCCGCCACCGAAGAGCGGCGCTGGGAGGGCGCCCACACGTTCCTACGCTCGCAGGACACCATCCGGATGGACTGGATCACGGTGCCGTACGAGCGGGTGGCGGTGCCCAGATCGTCGCAGTCGCGATCGACCATCCGCACCGGCGGGAGCTTCCCGTCCAGGGGATCGAACACCAGCGCAGCGCGGTCGCGCGAGATGCGCCGCTGGTTGACGTGATCGCGGGTTCGCATCAGCGAGACGGCGGTGCGGTAGTCCTCCTGGTACATGCTGGCGTTGATGACCGCCGAGGCGCCCGCCCTGTCGGCCCAGGCGCGGGCCGAGACCGGCACGCCCTGTCCGGGGGCCGAGGAGTTGAGGAGCCGCAGCTCGAAGATGCCCGGGTCGATGCGCACCACCGCGATCTTCCCGTCGCCCGGCGCACCGGGCGGGCCGTCGAACAGGCCGACCTCGAGCCCTGGCTCGAGGGTCCGCCAGCCGGAGTCGGGGATTCCCGGACCCGCGGTGAGCAGGGCGGCGACCAGGGCGGCGGGAAGCATGCGGCCCATTTTCCGGCCCGCGCCAGGTCGTGACAAGCCCTGTCCTGAGCCCTGTCGAAGGACCGGGGACCGTGCCACACTCCTGGCATGGTCCATCCCCTCGCCGGCAAGCCCGCCCCCCGCGAACTCCTGATCGACGTGCCCGACCTGCTGCGCCGGTACGCCTCGGAGCAGCCCGATCCTCGCGACCCGGCCCAGCGCGTCGCCTTCGGCACCTCGGGCCACCGCGGCTCGGCGCTGCGGCGCAGCTTCAACGAGGCCCACATCCTGGCCATCGCCCAGGCCATCTGCGAGCACCGCAAGCAGGCGGGCGTGACCGGCCCGCTCTTCCTGGGCGCGGATACGCACGCGCTCTCCGGACCGGCCGAGCGGACGGCGCTGGAGGTGCTGGTCGCCAACGGCGTGGAGGTGGTGGTGTCCGAGGGCGGCGGCCCGGTGCCGACCCCGGTCATCTCGCACGCCATCCTCACGCACAACCGGGGGAGGAACCAGGGGCTGGCCGACGGGATCGTGGTCACCCCGTCCCACAACCCGCCCGAAGACGGCGGCATCAAGTACAACCCGCCCGACGGCGGCCCGGCCGACACCTCCATCACCTCCGCCATGGAGAAGCGCGCGAACCAGATCCTGGAGGGGAACGAACGCGAGGTGAAGCGGATCCCCTACGAGCGGGCCCGCGCCGCGGCCAGGGTGCGCGACTACGTGCAGCCCTACGTGGACGATCTCGGGAGCGCGGTCGACCTGGGCGCCGCCGGCGGCGCGCGGCTGCACCTGGGCGTCGACCCGCTGGGCGGCTCGAACGTCCACTACTGGGGCCGCATCGCCGAGCGCTACGGCCTGGACATCACCGTCACCAACCCCACGCTGGACCCGACCTTCGGCTTCATGCCGCTCGACCACGACGGCAAGATCCGGATGGACTGCTCCTCGCCGTACGCCATGGCCAACCTGGTGGCGATGAAGGACCGGTTCGACCTGGCCTTCGGGAACGACGCCGACTCGGACCGGCACGGGATCGTGACGCCCACGGCGGGCCTCATGAGCCCGAACCACTACCTGGCGGTCGCCATCGACTACCTGTTCCGAAACCGGCCGGGCTGGGCCCCCGGCGCCGGGGTGGGGAAGACGCTGGTCTCCTCGGCCCTGATCGACCGCGTGGCGGAGCGGCTCGGCCGCCGGCTGGTCGAGGTGCCGGTCGGGTTCAAGTGGTTCGTCCCCGGGCTGCTGGACGGCTCCATCGGCTTCGGCGGTGAGGAGAGCGCCGGCGCCAGCTTCCTGCGCCGCGACGGGACCACCTGGACCACGGACAAGGACGGCATCGTCATGGATCTGCTGGCGGTGGAGATGCTCTCCCGCACCGGCAAGGATCCGGGGCAGCTGCACCGGGAGATGACCGCCGAGCTGGGCGCGCCGGTCTACGCCCGCGTGGACGCGGCCGCCACCCCGGCCGAGAAGAAGATCCTGAAGGCGCTCCGGCCGGAGTCGGTAGAGGCGACCACGCTGGCCGGCGATCCCATCATCGCCCGCATCACCCGCGCGCCGGGGAACGGGGCCGAGATCGGCGGGCTCAAGGTGACGACGGCCGAGGGCTGGTTCGCGGCCCGCCCCTCCGGCACCGAGGACGTCTACAAGATCTACGCCGAGAGCTTCCGGAGCGAGGAGCACCTGGCGCGCATCCTGGAGGAGGCCAGGGCGATCGTCTCGGCTGCGCTGAAGGGCCCCTGAGCGCGGAAGCCGTTGCGGCCGGCCGGGCCTCGGGAGAGGATCGCGGCATGGCCGACCCCGACTTCCTCCGCCGCGAGATCCCGGCGCTCCGCAAGACCGTCTTCCGCCTGGGCCTCTCCTTCAGCTTCGGCCTCGACGACGGCGGGGTCCGCGAGGCCCTGGAGCGGATGCAGTACCTGTTCCTGACCTCCCGGATGCCGATCGCGCCGGTGCGGGACGCTCTGGCGCGGGACCGGGAGCGGTACGCGGTGGTGGCCGGTCCGGTGCTGGGCTACTTCCCCGGCTCGGTGCGCAGGGGGGTCGAGAAGTGCCTGCGCAGGTTCGGGATCGACCATCTCGACGTGCTGCAGCTCTACTGGCTGGGCAAGATGTCGGCCTTCACCGGCGCAGTGCAGGAGGAGATGGCGCGGCTACGCCAGGAAGGGAAGGTGCGGGCCCTGGGCGTCTCCATCCACGACCGGCCGCGGGCGGGGCGGCTGGCGGAGGACTCGATCCTGGATCTGCTCATGCTCCGCTACAACGCCGCGCACCCGGGCGCCGAGCGGGACGTCTTTCCGCACCTCCAGCAGAGGCGGCCCGCGGTGGTGGCCTACACCGCCACCTCGTGGCGGAAGCTGCTCCGGGCGCCGCGCGGCTGGACGGGCAGGGTGCCCAGCGCGGGCGACTGCTACCGGTTCTGCCTCACCAGCCCGCACGTCGACGTGGCGCTGTGCGGGCCGCGGACGGTGGCCGAGCTGCGAGAGAACCTGGCCGCCCTGGAGAGGGGGCCGCTCGACGCCGCCGAGATGAAGTGGATGCGATCGTTCGGGAAGGCCGTCCACGGATAGCCTTCACGCCGCGCCGGTCGGATCCCAGGACGTCCGGTACCCTTCGTCGAGCCCGTCCAGCGCGGCCATGTCCTCCGCGTCGAGGGCGAAGCCGAACACCTCGGCGTTCTCCCGGATCCGTTCCGGCCGCGCGGACTTGGGGATGGTGACCAGCTCGTGCTGGATCCCCCACCGGATGAGCACCTGCGCCGGCGTCCGGCCGTGCTTGGTGGCCGTCCGGACCAGCACCGGGTGGTCCATGCGGTGCCCTCGCACCAGCGGACCGTAGGCCTCGAGCTGGATGCGGTGGGCGCGGCAGGCCTGGAGGAGCTCCCGCTGGTGCAGGAACGGGTTGAACTCGACCTGGTCCACGGCGGGTGCGATGTGGCAGTGGGCCAGCAGCTCGTCCAGGTGCCGGATGGTGTAGTTGGAGACGCCGATGGCGCGCGCCTTGCCGTCGGCCAGGAGCCTCTCCATGGCGCGCCAGCTCTCGCGCCGGCCCGGCGCCGGCCAGTGGACCAGGTACAGGTCGAGCTGCTCGAGCCCGAGCCGCGCCAGGCTCTGGTCGCAGGCGCGCAGGGTGCGGTCGTAACCGTGATCGCTGTTCCAGAGCTTGGTGGTCACGAAGACGCGCTCGCGGGGAACGCCGCTCTCGCGCATGGCGGCGCCGACGTCCGCCTCGTTCTGGTAGATGCGGGCCGTGTCGACGAGGCGGACCCCCGCCTCCAGCGCGGTCCGCACGGCCGCGCGCGTCTCCTTGCCCGCCGGCGTCTGCCATACCCCCAGCCCCAGCACCGGCATGTCGACCCCGCCGGCGAGGGCCACGGTGGAGTCGATGGTCCAGGTCTTCGCCACGCTGCCCTCCTCCCGGGAGCCCCCCGGGGCGCGCGCTCCGCGCCCGGGACATAATGACGGGCGCGATGCACGTCCTGGTGGCCGGATGCGGGTGGCTGGGCACCGAGATCGCCCGCCGCGCAGCGGCCCGCGGCGACCGGGTCACGGCGGTCCGGCGCGACCCCTCCCGCGCGGGCGCGCTCCGCGAATCGGGGCTGGACGTCCTTTGCGCCGACCTGTCCGCGCCGGGCGCAGCGGAGGTCTTGCCGCGGGCGGACGCGATCGTCGCCTGCCAGGCCGCGGCCGGAGACGGGGTGGACGCGTACCGGGCGGCCTACCTGATCGTCAACGAGCGCCTCCTGGCCGTGGCCTCCCGGTGGGGGGCGCGCTTCGTGTACACCGGCTCCACCGGCGTCTTCGGTCAGCGCGACGGCTCGACGGTGGAGGAGGGGACGCCGCCGGCCCCCGCGACAGCATCGGCCGAGGTCCTGCTCCAGGCCGAGGAGGTGGTCCTCTCGGCTGCGCGGACGGGGGTCGATGCGAGCCTGGTCCGGCTTTCTGGATTGTATGGCCCCGGGAGGGTCGGGATCCTGGAGAGGGTGCGGAGTGGAAGGCTTGCGCTCGGGCCGGGCGACGACGCCTGGATGAGCTTCTGCCATCGGGACGACGCAGCCGAGCTCGTCCTGGCGGCGCTGGTGCGCGGCGAGCGGGGCGCCGTCTACCACGGGAGCGACGCCGAGCCGGCGCGCAGGCGCGACGTGGTCTCCTGGATCGCACAGGCCCTGGGCATCTTGCCGCACCGCGAGGACGCGCCCTGGTCGGGTCCGAACCGGAGGGTCTCGTCGGTGCGGACCCGAAGCTCGCTCGGCGTCACGCTGGTCTACCCGTCGTTCCGCGAGGGGCTGGCACCGCTGCTGCCGGTTCCACCCTGAGTGGCTGGCCCCCGCCGAGCGAGCGTCCGTCTCAGTGCCCGAGCGTGAACGTCCTGGGTGCGGCTCCTCGCCCGGGGCGGTGGGGTTTCCGCGTCGCGGATTCACATTGCGTGCATCACTCGTGCGGTACGTTGTCGCTGGAGGGCTTCCCATCGAGCGGCGGGTGCCTACCCTCGGCGCTTTGCCGCACGCGTGTCGGTGCGCCGCGGCACGGCCCGTACCGGGTTGTTATATCGTTTCGAAACACTTTGCCTGAGGCGGGGTCGGCCGATGCGCGTTCCGGACCCGCGGCAGGACCGCGGCCCGTCGGAGCCAGGGCGCCCGGGAATGACCCTCCCGCTCGCCTGTTTCCGTCCCAAGTCGCCATCCGGGAGTCGAAGGTGCACAGCCAGCCCAATCCAACTCCGCTCGCCACCCTCATCCGCTCCGAGGCGACCGTCTCCGGCCACCGGAACCTCTACTGCTTCCACTACGACGCCTGTCTCGACGTCGCCGTGAAGCTCGACTGGGACAGCTGGTCCTGCGAGAAGTGCCCGCTCTTCCGCGTCCAGGAGGAGCCGCGCGCCTTTGCCGGCAACTTCGCCAACGATCGGCGAGGGCCCGGCGCGCAGCACTGAACGCCCCTCGGCCGACGAAGATGCGCGCAGGGCGAGCGGGACGTCCCGCTCGCCCTGCCAGTTCGTGGGCTCGCTACCGCGTGGGGTCGCGATCCACGTCCTCGTCGGTGCGGCGGCGCGCCGACTCGTCCTCGACCTCCCCGATCTTCTTCTTGAGCTGGCCCTTCTTCTCCTCGACCCAGCCCTCCGCCTGCTTGCCCGGATCCTCGGTCGCGCCGCCGATCCGCTTCTTCACGTTGCCCTTCACCTCTTCGATCTTTCCCTCGATCTTGTCGCGGTTCACGATCGACCTCCTCACCGGACAAGATGGGCACGAGGCAGCCGCGCCGCTCCCCTGACGCCGCACGCTCGGCGAGCGGAGGGGCAGCCGGATGAGGCTGCCCCGCAGCGAGCGGGGGGAGCGGGGGGGCCGGCTTCCTGGCCCCCCCGGCAAGAAGGGAAGCGGAGGGGGCAGCCGGATGAGGCTGCCCCGCAGCGAGCGGGGGGAGCGGGGGGGGCCGGCTTCCTGGCCCCTCCGGCAAGAAGGGAAGCGCCCCGCCGGATCGCCCGATGGTCAACCCTCCTGCCGCGCCCGCATCGAGAGGGCGCCGCGCGCCGCCTCGACCAGCGCCACGACGCCCGGGTGGCGGAGCTTCCGCTCGACGGTGATGGCGTAGAAGGACTCGCGCACCTCCTCGGCGCGCCCGATCACCACCACCCCGTACTCGGTGCGGATCTCGTCCTCCAGCACCTGCGGGGCCGCGAAGAACCCGGTGCCGCGCGCCCCGAACACGTTCATGAGCGCGCTGTCGTCGAACTCCCCGGCCAGCCTCGGCTGGATGCCGAGCCCGGCCAGCCAGGCATCCACCGCGCGCCGCAGGGCGGTCCCCTCCGATGGCAGCAGGGCGGGCGCGTTCTGGAGCGAGCGGGGGAAGTCCTTCCTGAGCTGCGCGAGCCGCGGGGCCGCGAAGAAGGTCGTGCCGCAGTCGCCCAGCCGGTGGTTGAAGGCCTTCACCTTGATGGCCTCCGAGGCCGGGACGTCCGCCAGCACCACGTCGAGCTCGTGGATGGCCAGGGCGGCCAGCAGCTCCGGCAGCGGGCCCTCGCGGCACACCAGGATGAGATCGGGGTAGGCGTCCACCGCAGGCTGGAGCAGGCGCGCCGCCATGCGCTTGGGGATCACGTCTGCCACCCCGGCCATCAACCGCAGCCGCTGCCCGGTGGGAAGCCCCTTCACCGCCCGCTGCAGCTCCTGCCCGGTCCGGAAGATGTCGTCCGCGTAGCGCAGGACGGTCCGGCCCACATCGGTGAGCACCAGCCGCCGCCCCTGTCGCTCGAGCAGCTTGACCCCCAGGCTTCCCTCCAGGGTCTTCAGCTGGTTGGAGATGGTGGGCTGGGCGAGCCGGAGCTCCTGGCCGGCCCGGGCGATGCTGCCGGTCCGGGCAACCGTCCAGAAATAGAAGAGGTGATGATAGTTGAGCCACTCCATTCGAAAATCCTAACGCACCCCGCGAGAATCTGTTGGTCCCACGCGCGGCGGAAGGGCGTAGTGTTCGACGACGGCCCTGGTCGGGCCACCAGACCATGTTGACCACCGGCTCCCCCGTCCTCTGGATCTCCTTCCTGGTCCTGATCCTCTTCTTCCTGGCCCTCGATCTCGGGGTCCTGAACCGGAAGGATCACCAGCTCACCGCCGGCGAGGCGCTGCGCTGGGTGGCGGTGTGGGCGACCTGCGCCATCGCCTTCTGCGGCTTCGTGGCCTGGCGGTTCGGCAGCCCCAAGGCGCTCGACTTCCTGACCGGCTACGTCCTGGAGCTGTCGCTCTCGGTCGACAACCTGTTCGTCTTCGTCCTGCTCTTCGGGACCTTCCGCATCCCCGGCCACCTGCAGCACCGGGTCCTGTTCTGGGGGATCCTGGGCGCGCTGGTGCTCCGGGCCACGATGATCATCGGCGGCACCGCCCTCCTGTCGCGGTTCGCCTGGCTGATCTACGTCTTCGGCGCGTTCCTGCTG
>Ga0316628_100004569_pt1 | contig 10896 bp, 16 predicted proteins | sample OWC_Aug_M2_C1_D5_FD_207648 | JGI IMG/M metagenome (GOLD analysis project Ga0316628, IMG submission 207648) | Wetland soil microbial communities from Old Woman Creek delta, Ohio, United States - OWC_Aug_M2_C1_D5_C | ecosystem: Environmental > Terrestrial > Soil > Wetlands | place: USA: Ohio... | reverse complement strand
ACGATGTACTCCAAGTACTGGTGAAGCTCAGAGATATGGGAGTGCTATTGGCACTCGATGACTTTGGCGCTGGCTATTCGTCGTTTGGGTCGATTCTATCGCTGCCGTTTCATCGTTTGAAAATTGACCGATCGTTTGTGCGTAATCTGCAATATGGTGCCAATGATCGTTCCATCGCGCAGGCCATCATTGGCCTTGCACACAGCCTAAAGTTGGAAGTTCTCGCCGAAGGTGTCGAAACGATTGCGCAGCTTCAAATCCTGCGGGACGAGGGCTGCGACGAAGTTCAAGGCTATCTGCTGGGGCACCCTATGCTGGCGGAAATCCTGGACTCTCAATTCGCCGATCGAATAGTTCGACTTCCTATCCCTGCACGCGAACGAGTTAAGCGGCTGTCCGTGGTCCACGCCGTTAAAGAGAAATAAGCTTCCTATAGCTTAGCTCGTCTGGTGCTATGGTCCGGTGCTACGTCCGCGCCGCGCGCGCTATGCCGCGCGCCAACCTACGAGCCGCCAGCTCGCTGGGTGCCCGAACGTAAACTTCTTCTCGGCGCGTGCTGAACGCCCAATGCGGATTGAGGAGCTTCTGCGGGATGAGCTTCCAGGTGAGCAAGGGGTCTTTAGCGTCGTTGGCAGGCATGGCAGGTTCCTTGTTCCTACTCACCCGCGAGCCGAATGATAGCCTCGTCCAGCTTCGGCAGCACGAGAGTGCAAAAGACTTGGTCGCTGCCTGTGAGCGTGTCGTGGTCAACCTGCACGAACGTCTCATCCGTCCCGTTGCGAAGTTCTATTCTTCGAACGTGTGGCCCGTCGTTTAAGGCAGGGCCATCCGACGCAATCACCACTGTGACCGCAATACCTTTGTCGAAAGCCAGAAACGCAACATGTCGTTCGAGTCGAGCGCGCGCGGCGCTGGGATCGAGCGGGAACTGCTTGGACAAAGCGTCGCACGGCATGAGCGCTCATCACGGGGCCCTGTGGCCTCCCAACCACATCCCCATCTACGTGAATAGCATGCATGAAGAGGCGTCGGCGTACAACCAGGAGCGGGTTCTCTGAATGAGGCGATCTGCGAAAACTAGTTGGGCTCCTCGCATCCGTATTCAACCCATTCATCACGCGCCCGAATGACCAGCGGGCCGGAAACCTGTCGAATTGTTAGGTTTTCTCTAGCAGATCAGGACGGCGTAGCACGGCCGTACCGTCATCGAGATCCGAGATATATCCACCGCACCTTCACCAACACGCCGCTCCAGGTGGCGTACTACGCCGCGCCATTTATATGCTGGAGCGAAACGGTGCGTAGACAGGTCACGCAAAAAATGAGCCGCTGACTCGGGGCGACTTGGTTCGGCTCCGGAACAAGCTCGGTTTGAATCAGACGCAGTTTTAGAATCCGCTGGGCGTTACCCAGTGGGGTGGCTCGCGCTACGAGTCCGAGCGAAGCATGCCTCGGCCCCTCGGTGTCTTGTTCAAACGCGCGTACGCGCGGAAGCGCCCTGCCGAAGATCTCCAAGCCCCCCCGCAAGTAAAGCGTGTTATGAGAGCGAAGTGGCCGATCGCGGCTCAGATACTCCATCGGCTGCGTTTGAAGAGAAGCCTTATTCTCGGTCTTCCATTGCTGTTCTCGATTTCCAGTCGCGCCAACATCTACAGCTGCGTACAAGAGGATGGAACGACCAAACTCGTCTTCAAGCCCTGCTCTATGAAGCCCGCGCCATCTGATGGGAACAAAAACGAGCGACTACAGGAGTCCACGCAAGTGGCAGGCCTCTGTAGTTCGCCTACTTCGTCTTCACGGACGGAGTCGGGGACAGGCTTGCCACAGAAGCTAACCGAGAGTGCCCTGCAGATTGCGTCAGTTCAAGTGGCGCAGATCATAAGTGCCAAGGCAGTCGCCGCTGCCACCCAAGAGATCGGGCAGTAAGCACAAACCGTAGCACGCGCTTTCTTTCAGCGTCGATCCGCGGCACGCGCTTTCTGCTCAAAGTCGCACAGCACGGTCATGGCCTCGTGCCATTCCCTTAAGGCGGTACGCGCACTAGTGTCGAGCCACACGACACCATCGAGTGCCCGCAGCCGCCGCAACACCTCGCGGTAACGCGTCCGAGTGCTCGCCACGCGACCCTGCAGAGCGGCATGCTCTAGGGACGTTGAGCGCATGTGCAGTCCTTCCGATACGAACTGTGGGAAAGCAATCGTAGTTCGCGTGGACCAGGACGGCCAGTTCGTAGCTTCACGTATGCCGGGGCGCTGGCGAGAAGAAAGAAGAAGGGGCGGGGCCGGCAGGAGGAGAAAGGACTTTGTGGTCTCCGGTAGCTGCGGTTGTATACTAGACCAGATACGAACTAGCCTTGGGTGAACAGGCGATCTCACCTAGCCATGCTACGGCTTTGAGGCAAGCGCTAGATCGAACACTTCTCGAGAAGACGGTGCGCTCCTCGGAGCCCGTCTATGAGGCGCCAGACGCTCCAGCGGCCGTTCCGCTGGAGGGCTGTTCGCGACGTCTCGCAGGTTGCAGATTTTGTCTGCGAGGTTGCCATGAGTCACACGCCTGAACATTCTGGAACAGCTCACAGGAAACTGATCGCTTGCCTGTTGGCTGTTGAAGTCGCAGACTACGACGCGAATCCTGTTTTCGATCAAATTCGGTTAACGCACGATTTCCATAACCTGCTCGTCGATGCCACGACACACGCCACCTCCTACAGTCTTGTATCGGTCGTGGGGGAGGACGGCGCACTGCTTGGCTTCCTCGCCGACCCGGAGGAGTGCTTTAAAACCGCGTTCGCGATTCGCGAAGCGACGCTGACGCAAGACCGCTACCGCGATCTGTCACTGCGTATCGGTATTAGCCTCGGTAAAGCCGAGATCGCCGAGGACGAATTCGGCCACGCACATATGAGCGGCGAAGGAAGGCAGGACGCGGAGCGAATCATGCGCCAAGGGCCGCCCCGCCAGATCTCAGTCGGACGGCAGTTCGTCGAGCTGCTCGGGCGCACTGCGCCAGAGTTGGCTGAGTCGCTCGAATATCAAGGTCTCTGCTTTGACAGCGTCGGCCCCCCGCTTTGTTTGTACCGAGCATCTGCGCCGCAAGATGCCGAGTCAGAGAGTCGTTCGGATCGGCCTCCGACGCCTTCGGTGTCTTCGCGCGTGATTGCCGCCCCAGCGCGGTCCGACGTCACGCCGATAGGCGTATCTGCGCAGTCGAAGACCGAGAGCCGAAACTGGTTGCGTAGCTCGTGGCTGGGCTACCGACTCCTCCCGCTGCTAGCGGGCGCTGCGCTGGTGAGTTCGTCTAGTCGCCTTGGTGTCGAGGCCCCTGTCTTCATGCCAGTTGCGCAAATTGTAACGACGCCGCAGATCACCGTGCCCGAAGCTCCTGCGTCTTTACCTGCACATGTCGCGCCTGAGGCAGTGAGTCGCGCGGGGGTAACTGCGCCGGCAGTGCTTGTGGACGCCCCCTACAGGCCACGGCCTGTCGCGTTACGCCGCGCTATGCCTACACAGGAGCCCGCGCTGGTCGCACCCCGCATCGAAGAGCGCGCGCCAGTCACCTTCAACGACGCCGCCGCGCCGGAGGAGACACGGGAGGGAAGGGCCGGAGCTGACCAACTTAGCGAGGCGGCATCCGTTCAGGCTTCCGGGTCCGCAACGCTTTTTTTGGCGGTCAAGCCCTGGGGAGAGGTCTACGTCGACGGCAGGAGAATCGGCGTTACGCCACCGCTCAAAAGGTTCGAAATTCCACTCGGGCGACATCTGATAACCATAATAAATAGTTCCCTGCCGATCTTCCAACGAGAAGTGACTGTGGGGTCGGATGCGAACATGACGGTGACGCATGATTTCAGCTGCGCATCGGTTCGGGATAAGATTTGCCGGGAAGGGTTCGGCAAGGGCCTTGAACTGCCCTCTCGCGTCAGACTGGAAACGGCCGAAGCAGCGCGCTCGCAATAAGGTCCTCATGAGGTTAGAGGCTTCAATTGAGTGTAGCCCGATGGCAAGCCGGTCTCGGTCTGTATCGGAAACGCAACATCTGAAGGTGCGCGCCACTGAGGCGAAAACAACAAGACCTGCATAGCGGACGTGCGCACCAGGAGGTGATCCGACATGAACATTGGTGAAGGCACGCTCGACTCGCCCGACGGTACGTTTGCCTGCCCCGTTCTCTTCCTGGATCTTGTCGGATACTCCCAAAGGCCTATCGCGGAGCAGCTTCGCGCCAAACAATCGCTCAACTGCGCCATTCTGGCCGCGGTGCGCGACCTGGACGCAAACGATCGAATCATTTTGGATACCGGGGACGGCCTCGCCGTTAACTTTCCGGGCGATCCAGAATACGCTCTGGTTGTTGGCCTGGAGCTGGCATCGGCGCTCGGTAATATCGACCTCGACGGCACTCCGATTCAAGCGCGAATCGGTATCAATCTGGGGCCTATCCGTCTGATGCAAGACGTTAATGGTCAAACCAACATGATCGGTGACGGAATCAACGCTGCGCAGCGCGTGATGAGCTTTGCGCGCCCGGGGCAGATTCTAGTATCGCGTTCCTATTATCAGTTGCTGGTGAGAACCTCTGAACACTGCGCGACGTTTTTCGCCTACGCGGGATTGCGTGTCGACAAGCATTCGCGCACGCACGAGATCTACAAGCTCGTGGCGTCACCGCATGTGCTCCTCAAGAATCGTAGCGAGCCTGGGTCGCTCCTTCCTCTAACGGAGGTGCGCGCCGTCGCCATTTCCCGGCACGCAACCTTAAGCGCCGTAGCAGGAGCACGGGGCTGGCTGTGGAATCGCCGTATGGGCTATGCCGCAGCTGTTGTATCGACTTTTCTGTTGGGGCTGACCTTCGCGCCCTACGTTGGCGATTGGCTCGAAACACTCCATCCCGTCGCTACCCCGACAAGTGGTATCGCGACCGACGTCTATAGGCCGCAAGGAGAATTGCCGCTCTTGTCTGTGGCGGGCGGTCCCGTCCAATCGACTCCCAAGTCCTTGCCCATGCGTTATCAGCCGCACGCCGAGCGGCGCGACCATGCGGTGTCTACCTCGCGGCCAGCAGCGACGCGCGCTCAGGGTGCCGTATTTAGGAACCGCACGGTGGTGCTGCATCTCGCGGTTTCTCCCTGGGGTGAGGTGTCGGTGAATGGCAAGATCGTAGGCGCCAGTCCGCCTCTGTCAAGTCTCGGGCACAGAACGGGCGCCTATCGGATCGAAATCAGGAACGACAACCTTCAACCGCATTCCCAAACCCTCGAGTTCATACAGGGCGATGCTGGAAGGCTCAGGCACAGGTTCATTGAAAACACCGCCGGCAGTGCGGTAACCACGCAAGAAGCTCCCTATGCGCGCCCCGGCAGAACTTAACCGGGGGTGTAGAACGCCCTTGCAGCTCTATACCGTCGTTTTGCCATCGAAGTGTTCGTTATCCGCCTCCGCGTCGGCACGAGTATGATGGATGACGCCGTCTCGGTGATTCGGAGGCGCGTACAGCGTATAGAGCTTCAGTGGAACGCTGCCTGTATTGTGGACTTCAGCCCCGATCTCTTCCCTGGATTTTAGGGAAGGTCTGAACAAGTCACTTGGAACACGTCGGGGTACCTGTTCTTCTCGGATGAATTCACTTCGTGAGACGTGAATCGGAGTAGGTCGCGGTTCTCTGCGGCTTTTGCTTCTGCAATCGGCTCACTTCGCAATCTGCGGACGCAATGGTGCTGTCATCGCTAGCAGCTTGTGTCGCGCCATCCACAGATTCGACAGCGCGAACAGCGTGATCAGGTGTGCGGTGTTCTTCGCCATGCCGCGGAAACGCAGCTTCATCAGACCGAACTGGCGCTTGATCACCCGGAACGGATGCTCGACCCGTGCTCGGATACGGCCTTGCGCGTCTCCCGTTTCTCGATCGCACGGTTTTCGCGACCTTCCTTCATCGCCTTGACCTTTCCGCGCTAGATCGGCGGTCTTTTCGTGGCAGGTCTGGTCAAAGACATCGTTACGGTGCCGGCGACCGCAAGGGTATAGCCTTCGACTGCGAGTTGGGCTGCCGTAGCACTGAAGATAGACGACAGGCCCGCAGCAGCGATGATACCGGGCGTGCCCGCGGCCAACCCCGAGGACGCCGGAAACCCGTTCGTTGTGTTGACGATACCGTTCTCCGTGCAGAGTGTGCCTGCGCCGCTCTGAGCGTTATTTGCGGTGCCGCCACCTCCGGGGCAGGCTGCTGCGTCCGCAACCCCTCCCCGCGTCAGCGCTGCAGAATGAACCAGCGCCGAAGCTGAGGCCACCGATCCACGAGCGGCGGCGAGCTTTGCGATGCGAGCGTCACGTTGCAGGCTCACGAAGCGCGGGAGCGCAATAGCCGCAAGTATTCCGAGAATGGTGATGACCACCACCAGCTCAATAAGTGTGAAGCCTCTATGGTTCATTTGAAGTCTCACAAAATCTTACCTCCAACTCACCACGCCTCGGTTCTCAAACTCTAGCACCTACTCCGCCAGTGCGTAGGAGTCTTGCTCGACCTCATGCGTTAGCAAGCGCCGCGGCAAAGTGACGTTCGACTCCGTCAGCGTCTCCGCGTACTCCTGCAGCTTCTCCGCATCGGCCGCGCTCAGGTACAACGCATCGCTCCACAGCGAAATCGGAACGTCCACCTTCTCCGCAATGTGCAGGTACACATCTGGACGCAGCTCAGTGGGCACCTGCACGAGATACATGCACGGCTCGAACTGCCTAGGCGAGACGACAACGACTTCCTCGCAGAGCACACCACTTACCGTCTGCACGATGCGCTTCATCACCATACGCAGCGACACTGTCGTAACCATGGTCCCTCACGATTCGATGTAGTGCCGGGACTACCGCAAGGGGCGGGCAAATGCAGAAAACTTCACATTTGGAGAGGAGCTGTATTCGTGCCGCCCGTCCTAACTCTACCAATCCAGCCGCACAAACCTCTACGCCAGGCGCTTGTCCTCTTCCGCCGGCTCAGGGGGTGATCTCGAACTGCGCCAAGGGGACAGCGCGATGCGGCGGCGGGATACGTCTTCAAGAATGCCGCGCATGCCCCTTCCGTCTAACAGTGCGTTGACGTTAGTCGACGCCCGCTGTGGTGCGCAGTAGGCTGCTGGTGCTCACACAAGAAACCACACCTCTCCTGTTACTTTGACCCGTCGGTCCTGGCGGGTTTTCTTTTCATTGGCCGCCATGCCATCATGCTAAGAGCTTTCACAGCCGCTGTCCTACTCTCGTCCTCCGAGCAATTCGAGCAGCGCTCCATGGGCTAAGTCAACCGTCCGGAGAAATGGGGGGAAGCTCAGTTGGCGGAAATTGATCGCAAGGTGGACGACGGAAAGCCCTACACCGGCGCCTTCCAGTTCTCGAGCTACGCACCGCCTTCAGTCACCGACCCGGCCAGTTGCGTCAGCGGCTCGGATTGGAACGTCTTGGGCGCGCAGACCAACTGCGGTGCGGCCAGTGTCCTGTGATCTGCATTCGTAGAGCAACGGCTGAACGGACGACACGCACATGAGCAGCACTCTCAGCTTCAAGACATGCGAAATCCTGGCGCACCTGCGCGACCGACTGCCCCGTGCCTTGGTGGACTATGAACGCAGCGGTGCCATGCACAAGTTCAGTATTGCCTGCGCCGGACTCGTCTATCAAGTCAGCTTCCCAGAGCAGATCATCGACGCAAATGAGGAACAGGAGCTAAAGAGACTGCTGTGGCCGGTGGTCGAGCGTGCTCTTCTGGGTGCCGCTCCGCGCCGTGTCCTGATAGGAACGATGGCGGACAGACTGTCTTGATACCGATCGCCCGACGACATGTCAAAGCGCTGCGCCATCCTCCTGCTTGCGTTCGCCACCGCTACCGCGGCGGGCCAGGAATATCTCCCTGATCACGAGCGCACACCCGGTGCGATCAATACTTACGTCACCCAGGACAACATCAAATCGACTGCGTGCGTAACCCGCTGGACGCGTTGGGTCGGGCCTTCATCAGCGTACACAGATCGATTGAAGGCTGAGCAGATGAAAGAATCGAGGCTGGTGGGCAATCGAGAGGCGTATCTCGAAGATCATCTAGTTCCGCTCTGCGTCGGCGGGCATCCACGTGATCCCCGCAATCTATGGCCCCAGCCGGTGAAAGGCAAATGGACCGCGGCGGTAAAGGACCGCCTTGAGACTTCGGTATGCCGCGCGGTGTGCCGCGGCGATATGACGCTCGAGGAAGGCCGCGCTATTTTTATGCGGCCGGACTGGACGCAGGAATATTTGAATTTCTTCGGGTTGAAGTAGGGGGCGTTCTGGACGCCGACCGCTTCACACGGCGTTTAGTCCAGCGCTAGCGGGAGGGTTACGGGATATTTGCGTGCTCGTATCATTTGTCGAAGCGAAGATCGCCAAGGCCGCCCTGACCAAGCTTCGCAATTACTCTCGCTTGCCTGACGCACCGACCACATCCCGTAAACTAGCGTGACCTAAACCCCCTCTCCCCAGCACCACCACGCGCCGTGAAGCGTCTCTCGGCCGCACGGTGGCGTTGCCCCAAGCCGATCTCGGCTTTGGCTCCTGCCAAAGCCTCTTTCGATTTGCGCCTGCTCTTTCTTCGACTAACTCGTACTCTATGCGGTCTCGTGGTAGTGCTCGCTGGCGTCATCTTAAAACCAGCACGTATACAGCCGAGTCGCTATCAGGAGCGGTCGTTCGAGGTCCCATCGACCCTTAAGGTCATGCAGGGAAGCTCATCGTCGGACCCGCCACACTGTTGCCGACGTTCATGCCTCGAAAGCGAGTTACGATCGCTGCTCGACGGTGTTCTGATAGAAGAAGCGAATCATCTCGCGAGCAGCCTCTGGGCCCTGTGGATCCACATACGAGCCGCCCGGGTTTCCCCCGAACCACGCGTGACCGCCTTCATGCACCAGCCAATGTTCGAGAACAACGCGTCCAGCTGAATCACGGTGAACGGTGCGCGTGTACGCGTGACCGCCCGGCACCTGACCACGTTCTGTCGATGCATCGATGCTCGAGGCGCTGTGTTGCTCCACTGACTGCGAGACTACTCGCTCGCCGTTGCGAGGATGCACGGTCTTATCGCGATCACCATGGAACACGATAGTCGGCTTTACCAGTGCGGGAGACCTTGAAACGGTACTGCGTCCAGCCATCGATGCCGGCATGCCGCGCATGGCCGCGAACGCGGATCGAAGATCGTGCGCGCTTCCGCAGGCGAGACCCGAGTGGATCCCGACGGCCGCGTAGAGCTCGGGGTAGACCGTGCCCATGACAGCGGCCATTGCGCCGCCGGCCGATAGTCCGGCTACATACACCTTCCCTGAATCGACACCATAGCGATTCATAACGTCGCGCGTCATGCCGGCAAGGATTTCAGGCTCGCCTTGGTCTCGGCGCTGGTCGCCACGCTTGAACCAGTTCCAGCATCGCGCATTGTTGGCAGCTCGAGTCTGCTCGGGGTAGAGAACGAGACACTGCCGTTCCTCGGCGAGCGCGTTCATTCGAGTGCCGCTTGCAAAGTCGTCGGGCGTTTGCGTGCAACCATGCAACATCACAACAAGGGGAAGCGCCTGGCCCGTGTAGGTCGTCGGAATATAGAGTTTATACGGGCGCGCGCCGGCTTGATTGGCATAGGTCCCGGCGACGAATTGTCCCGGTTGCCCGTTGACCACCGTGGTCTGGGGTCGCCGCAGACTTGCTGCGCAGTCACTGTTACGTGAGCCACGGAAAAGTCTGTTGAGGCCCAAGCCATTGGGTATGTCATCGGCCACCGTCCGTTGAAGTGGAATCCCGCCCGAATGTTCGGGTTCCGCGACGTTCGAAAACTCGCCCTCGATGACGTCGTCAGCCAGGCCGCCATCGCGGTTCGACGTGTGGCGCTCGGCATCTTCAGCGGGCGCCGAGCTATGGCGAAGGGTGCGTTGAATGAGCGCAGTGGCTTCAAGCAGACGTCCAGCACGCGTGAGCCGAGTTGCTTCGATCAGGCCGATGGGTATTCCTTTGTTCGTAACCAAGATGCTCCTTAGCAAGATTAGATAGGCAATTAACGGATACGGTCGGCCAGGGCAGCCTTCACTTTGGGACTAGCGCGCAGGGCGCCTAGGACCACAATGGAGGCGATCGTTTGCGCGGCAAGTTGCGCTGGCACGTCGTCGTCGATGGTCGCCAAGCCGAGTACTTGAATGTGCAGTCGCTCACCGGCCGCCCGCAGGCGCTCGAGGTCCTGGCGGGTGTACCGTTGCAAACCGAGTACCAGTGAGCGTCGCGCGACGGTCTGCTTTAAAACGTCGCCGTGCGTGCCAAGCTGACCACGGATGGCCGTTCTGATGAAGTCCGTGCGATTAGAGTAAAAACCCTCCTGCACGAGTAAGTCGATCTGCCCCAGATCGATGTATCCGAGATTGATCGTGATCTTTTCCGAGTCGGGTTCTTTGCGTCGGGGCTGGGCTAATTGAAGTTTGCCCATCTTCCTACCATCCAGATACCATCCATTGAGATGGTAATGTATCACAACACAAACGAGGTTGTCCTGCGCGATGACGGCGTGCCGGACTTCAATGCGCTGCAGAACGCCTTCGAGCGCCGCAGTAGCGCCGATATCGTGTATTCCTTTTCGTTGTGCCGTTCTTCGAAGGCTATGATCCCCGCCGCGCGACACTCGGCGATCGCCGCAGTTTCTTTGAAGCTATTCGTGAGGGGAAGACCACGGGTCATATACGCGTGAGCGCCAGCTTCGACGCCGATCCGAAGTCCATTCTGCAGTCTGCGTGCAAGATGGCCTCGAGGGCGTGATCGTCAAACGCGTGAAGGCGCCCTACGTCTCGCGGCGCACGGATGACTGGTTGGAGCTGAAATGCAGGCGGCGACAGGCTACCTGACTCCG
>Ga0316628_100004568_pt1 | contig 10897 bp, 2 predicted proteins | sample OWC_Aug_M2_C1_D5_FD_207648 | JGI IMG/M metagenome (GOLD analysis project Ga0316628, IMG submission 207648) | Wetland soil microbial communities from Old Woman Creek delta, Ohio, United States - OWC_Aug_M2_C1_D5_C | ecosystem: Environmental > Terrestrial > Soil > Wetlands | place: USA: Ohio... | reverse complement strand
ATCTTCTCGGCGATAGGCCGGCGCTCGAACAGGCCGGAAGCAGACTGAAGTCCGCGTCACAAGCCGTTCACTCTGGGCCTGGAATTCTGACTTCCACAGAGTGCTCTTGGCGGTCGTCCACCAGGGGAATCGTCTTGTCGTCCCGCTCGAGCCCATCCACGGTAACACTCATACCGTCCTGCGCCGCGCTCGTCTGCGAAACGGTGATGTGGTAGACGGTCTCGCGGTATCGGTAGTGCACCTTGAACTCCGTCCAATTCGCGGGAAGGCACGGGGCGAAGCGTAGCCGGTTGCCTTTCAACCTCAACCCCAGCAGCGATTCCAGAATGAGCCGGTACATCCATCCGGCCGAACCCGTATACCACGTCCATCCGCCTCGGCCGATGTGCGGCGAGAGCGCATAGACGTCCGCCGCGACGACGTAGGGCTCGACCTTGTAGGCCGCCAGTGCTTCGGGAGTTGCGGCATGGTTCACTGGGTTGATCATCTCGAAGAGTTCCCAGGCGCGCCGCGTGTCGCGCAATACCGCGAACGCCATCGTCGCCCAGATCGCCGCGTGCGTGTACTGCCCGCCGTTTTCTCTCACGCCCGGGACGTATCCTCTGATGTAGCCGGGATTCAAGTCGGACTTGTCGAACGGCGGATCCAGGAGTTGGATCAAAGCATGTTCCCGGCGAACGAGGCGCCGATCCACCGCTTCCATCGCCAGGCGCGAGCGCTTGGCATCGCCGGCCCCGGAGAGAACAGACCAGCTTTGCGCGATCGAGTCGATCTGGCATTCGGGGTTACTCGCCGAACCAAGCGGCGAGCCGTCGTCGAAGTAGGCGCGGCGGTACCACTCGCCGTCCCATCCATTCTGCTCGATACTCAGCCGCACCCGGTCTGCCTCTCGGCGGCAGAGTTCCGCGAACGCCGCGTCGCCATGTACATCGGCGACCTCGGTGAATCGCATGAGAACCTCATAGAGGAAGAAGGCCAGCCAGACGCTTTCGCCCTGCCCGTGCTGGCCCACCATGTTCATCCCGTCGTTCCAGTCGCCCGAGCCGATCAGCGGCAGTCCATGCTCACCCGCGTTTAGACCCTTGAGGATGGCCCGCACACAGTGCTCGTAAAAACTGGCCGTCTCCTCGCTCCGGCCGGGCAGGTCGTAGTACGAGTCCTCCTCCGCGTTCACGGGGCGGCCTTCGACGAAGTGGACCGGCTCGTCCAATACCCCTGTGTCGCCCGTGCTCAAAACATAGCGGCAAGCCGCCAGCGGCAGCCATAGATAATCGTCCGAACAGTGTGTGCGCACGCCCCGGCCCGACGGGGGATGCCACCAGTGCTGGACGTCTCCTTCCCGGAATTGGCGGGCCGCTGAACGCAGCAGGTGTTCGCGCAAGAGCCGGGGCTCGGCATGCACGAGCGCCATCACGTCCTGTAACTGATCGCGGAAACCGTAAGCGCCTCCCGGCTGGTAGAATCCGCTCCGCGCCCAAAGGCGGCACGCCAGGGTCTGGTACAGGAGCCACCCGTTGGCCAGGACGTTGAGGGACTGGTCGGGGGTTTCCACGTGCACCGCGCCGAGCGTGTGATTCCAGTACTGCCAGACCGCTTCAAGCGCATCACGCGCCGCGGAGGAAGCCCGAAAGCGATGCACTAAGTTGCTCGCATCGGCCGTATCACGCCCCACGCCGAGCGTGTAGACGATCTCGGCATCCTGCCCGTCCGCCAGTTCGAATGGAACCCGGATCGCCGCGCAGGGATCCAGGGCGGCCCCCGTCTTTCCGGATAATCCTGCCCGGGTCATCGCGGCCGGGTTTCGCAGGGTTCCGTTTCGCCCCAGGAACTCACTCCGGTCGCCGCTCACGGTACGGGCAGCACCGTTCGCGTCGAAGAAGCTAACCCTGCCCGCGAACTCCGTGCTGTACAGGTTCCGGGCGAACAGCGCGCCGGTTGCCGGGTCAATCTCGGTCATCACGTGCATGGCGCATTTTGGCCGCAGATCTCCCAGAACCCATTCCACATATCCCGTGGCCGAGAGCCGGCGCGGCCGGCCCGACTCATTGCGCACCTTCAACACCGTGAACTTGACCGGAGCGTCCAAGGCCACGTAAATCCAGACCTCCGAGCGGATGCCGCTCTCCGTGTGCTCGAAGACGCTGTAGCCGAACCCTTGGCGGCTGACATACGGCGTGGCCCCCCGGCTAGGCAGCGGCGCGGGCGACCAAAAGTGGCCGCTCTCTTCGTCACGGATGTAGCAGGCCTCTCCGCTGGAATCGCTCACGGCGTCGTTGTTCCATGGAGTCAGGCGGAACTCGTGGGCGTTTTCACTCCAGGTGTAAGCCAGACCGCTCTCCGAGACGACCGAGCCGAAATGCGGGTTCGCCAGCACGTTCACCCAGGGGGCCGGGGTCACCTGTTGGGGCGTGGTTGTGACAATGTACTCCCGCCCATCCGGCGTAAATCCACCCAGCCCGTTGAAAAAGAGCAGGTCGTCGCGGGGCGCCGCGCCGGCCGCCGGGGATTCGGCCCGCGGAACTCGGGCTAGCCCGGTGCGCGGGACTGTGACCTCCAAGGGGCCGCGGTGGTTGATCTGCTCCGCCAGCGTTCCCCGGCTGTCGGTGAGGATGGCGCGAGCGACCGACTGGAACAGTGTGCGGTCCTCGGCCGATATCTGGTCCGCCGGCCTCAAGAAAATGCCGCCCGGGCGGTCGGTAACGCCGGCTTCGACTCCCCCTGCGATCAGACCCATGATCTGATCGTGAAGCAACTGTCGGTAACCGGCGTGATCCTCGTTCCAGATCACCAGGTCCACCGCCAACCCCTTCAGGCGCCAGTACGCGTGGGCCTGTACCAGTTGGCGAACAAGCTCGATATTGGCAGGGTCTTCAATTTGCACCAGCACGACGGGCAAGTCTCCGGAGATGGAGTAGCCCCATAGTCCGGATTGCCCGCGCCGGTTCCGGGCGAGGATGCTCGGGTCGGCGCGTAGCGAGGAGTTGGCGTACACCACGGAACTGGCCAGACGGCCGTAGGTCTGCGCGTCGGCCTCCGTGGCGTTGATCTGCCGCAAGAGCACCTGGCTATGTGTCCAGGCCAGATCGAAGACCCGATCCGCCAGACGCCGGTCCTGATACTTTTCGACCAGACCCAGGCACGCCTCGCGTGTTTCTCCGATGCCGGAGACGATGTTGATGGTTGCCGACTCGTCCGGATCGAGCGTGATGCCATGCCGGATGGCGACGATCGGATCCAGTACGGACCCCTCGCTGCCGGTGAGCCCCGAGGACTCGCGCATCGCCCGCGGATCGACGATGCTGTTCCCGCGGCCGATGAACCGCAGGCGGTCGGTCTCATAGGACGGCTCTTCGACCTGGGCTCCATGCACCACCATGAGATGAAACATCCAGGGGGAGTGCTCGTCCAGGGAACGGGGCCGGCGGGTGCAGAGAATCGCCCGCTGCTGGCGCAGGATCTCGGTCTGAACAAAGAGATTGCTGAACGCCGGATGCAGCGCGTCGGCGGCGGGCGTTGCCAGGACGACTTCCGCGTAGCTGGTGACGTCAATCGCTCGTCGTGTCCGAGCGTAGTTGGTGATGGTGACCCGGCGCAGTTCCACGTCATCCTCGGGTGAGACCGCGATCTCCGTGTACGTGTCGAAGTCGCGGTCGCGGCGGCGGAACTCCGCTCGCGCCTCCGAGAGAATGACTTCGTAATACTCTGGGCGTTTGAGCGCCGGCTGAAAGGCCGTTGACCAGAACGTCCCGGTCGCCATGTCGCGGACGTAACAGAATGTGCCCCAGTTGTCGCAGGTAGTGTCTTCACGCCAGCGCGTGACCGCGAGGTCCCTCCAGCGGCTATAGCCGCCGCCGGCGTTCGTGATCATTACATGGTATCTGCCGTTCGATAACAACTGCACTTCCGGGATGGCGGAGTCCGGGCTGCTGAAAATACGCACCGGCGTCTCGACAACACCGGGAGTCTCACGTAAGCCGGCGGGCTCGGCGGTGTGCGAATAGGAAGCCATGGCCTTGGGCACCCGCTCCTGAAGCAACAGCGCAGTCGCCTGAAACAAAGGATCCGACTCGAATCGCTTCTGCATCGGACGGTCAAGCAGCAGGTAGGCCAAAGAGAGAAGGCTCATGCCCTGGTGATGCGCCAGGAAGGCGCGGACCACGGCCCTCGATTGCCCTCGCGGCAGACGCGAAGGGGTGTAGTCGATCGCTTCATAGAAGCCGTACTTTCCTTCGAATCCCTCGATGGCAAGTCGCTGCAGGTTCAGGCACGCCTCCTCGGGCGCCACCATCAGCGCGAGGGCGGAGGCATACGGCGCAACCACCAGGTCCTCGGCGAGCCCGCGTTGAAGTCCCAGGCCCGGGACGCCAAAGGCGCGGTACTGGTAGTTGAGATGCACATCGGTCGCGTTGTAACAGGACTCCGAGATGCCCCACGGCGCTCCGCGGTTTCTTCCATATTCGATCTGCCTCTCGACAGCCGCCCTGCAAGTCTGGTCCAGCAGGGTGTTTTCGTACGTCGGCATCACCAGAAGCGGCATGAGGTACTCGAACATCGACCCGCTCCATGAAAGCAGAACCGGCTCGCCCCCGGCGGTGATGAGCAGGCGCCCCAGGGCGAACCAGGCCTCCTGCGGCACTTGTCCTTGCGCAATCGCCACGAAACTGCACAATCTGGCCTCGGAAGCCAGTAGATCGTAGTAACTCGAGTCTCTCCGCCGTTCCCCAACGTTGTACCCGATAGCCAGCAGGTGGCGGCCCTTGTCGTACAGAAAGTCATACTCCATCCGGGCGAGTTCGCCGGCCTGCTGTGCCAGCCGTTCTACGACCATGATCCTCGCCCTGGCTTGCCGGCCTGCTTCCGTCTCCAGTGCCGCCAGTTCGCGGTGTGTCGGAATTTCACCGAAGACGGCGGCGTCCTCGAGCCCGGAGAGAAGCGTCATTTCGCCGAGCGCGTCCAGGCATTGGCGCTCAAGAGCGTTTGCCCACCGCCGCGCCTGGCTCTCGGGGGCGGCATCGAAGCGGCTGGCGGCCCCCGCCAGTCGTTCCAGGCATAGTCGCGCCGCCGCAAGCGTGGCGGGTGGGGGCTCCGGCATCAGATCTTTTTCAAGTTGGGCTGAGGTAGCGGTCCCCGCTGCTTCCACGAGAATCCTGAGTGTGTCTCTAAGCCCCTCAAACAAACGAGTCCCCAGGATCTTGTGGCCGGGAAGCGCGTCGAGGCCCGCCCGCAAGGTCAGCAGGTGGCCGGCGAGGTTCCCGCTATCCACGGTCGAGACATACATAGGCGGCAGCGGCCGCAATGACTGCGTGTCGTACCAGTTGTAGAAGTGACCCCGGAAGCGTTCCAAGGTCTCCATCGTGTGAAATGCATTCGCCGTGCGCTCGATGAGTTGTCCCGCCGAAATGTAACCGAAGTCGTACGCGGACAGATTCGCCAGCAGGGCAAGTCCCATGTTTGTCGGCGAGGTGCGATGCCCGATCACGGCGACGGGATGCTCCTGGTAGTTGTCCGGTGGGAGCCAGTGATCTTCCGGGCCCACGAAAGTCTCGAAGAACGCCCAGGTCTTCCGCGAAAGCTTTCGTAGAAAGACGGTCTGGTCCTCCGTCAGCCTGGCCTGGCGGCGAGGCAGCGGCCGGCTGATCCACCACGTGATGACGGGCGAGGCGAACCACAGGCCCAGTATGGGTGCAGCCACTGCTAACACCGCCGGCCTCGCCAGCGCCAGATGGATCACCGCGGCGGTGGCAATCGCGGGTGCGATCCACATCGTCTGGAACGAGGCGATTAGGCTGCTGCGGCCATTGCGGTCTGAGTCAGCCGACGTGCTCCATTCGAGAAGCCGCCTGTGCGTGACTAACATCCGCCCTGCCGTGCGCGCAATCGCCTCCAGGCTGAAGAAGGCTTCGTAAGGCAGGCATGCGAGCGCAAACGCCGCCTGAGAGAAGTGCCTTCCCGCGTCGCGTGCCACGGTGGCGAGATGCTGGCTCAGAAGCACATCACGCGGCTTCGCGAGCGCGTCCGAGATCCATGCGATTAAGGACGGGATCAGCATGATCCCGAGCGCCGCCGTGGTCCACAGCCAGGCCGACGGCAGTTCCGTCCAGCCCAGCAGCAGCAGCAGAGCCAGGGCCGGAGCTGTTAGACTGCGGCGAAGGTTGTCGAAGATCTTCCAGCGAGACAGCCCGGAGAGCGGGTTCCCCAGACGGCGCCCGCCTGGGCCGGGGACGCCCGGCAGCAGCCACCGCGCAAGCTGCCAATCCCCGCGAATCCAGCGGTAACGGCGGCTCACGTCGGCGCTGTAGCGGGAAGGATACTCCTCGTACAACTGCACATCGCTGATGAGGCCCGCCCGAGCGTAGCACCCCTCGAGAAGATCGTGGCTAAGAATCCGGTTTTCGGGGAAACGCTCGCTGAGCGCCGCCTCGAAGGCATCGACATCATAGATCCCTTTGCCGATGAACGAGCCTTCCCCGAACAGATCCTGGTACACATCGGAGACCGCCCGCGTGTAAGGGTCGATGCCTGGCTCGCTCCCCCACAGCCGCGCGTACCGCGACCGGTTTGTGCCCGGCAAGCTCGCGGCGACCCGTGGCTGGAGGATGCCATACCCCTCCAAGACACGTTGCTTGTTTTCGTCGTACCGTGCACGATTCAGCGGGTGCGCCATGGCTCCCACAAACTGCCAAGCCGAGTCGCGCGGCAGTTGCGTGTCCGTGTCGAGGGTAATGACGTACTTCACGTTCCCGAGAGCCGCCGTCTCCCCGACAACGAGTAAGAACCGATCCCTCGCTCCGCCTCGCAGGAAGGAATTCAGGTCCGCGAGCTTCCCCCGTTTGCGCTCGTAACCCATCCAGAGCCGCTCCCGGGGATTCCAGAGGCGCGGGCGGTGGAACAGGAAAAAAACGTCGCCCTTGGCGCCCTTGTACTTCTCGTTCAGCTCTTCGATTCGCCGCCGGGCCAGCCGCAGCAGCGGTTCGTCCACCGCGAGCGTCTCCTCGTGCGCGTCCGGGAAATCAGTCAGCAGGCCGAAGTGCAGGTTGTCGTCCCGATTCGCCAGGAACCGGACCTCCAGCGCCTCCGTCAGATCTTCGATGTCCTGAGCGCTCCGCAGTATGGTCGGGACCACCACCAAACTGCGTAGTTCCGGCGGGATCCCGCCGGAGAGGTTCATCCGTGGCAGCAGGCGCGGCGTCGCCAGCAACGTCGCCAGCCAGTTTACCAGAGCCACGGCGAACTGGCTCGCGCACAGCAAGAACAGGACGCCCAGTAGCCCCAGACCCCAGCCATCGAGGCCGCCATCCAGCGCCTCTGCCACCAGGCTCCCGGTGAGAATCGCTGACAGCAGCAGGATCGTGCCCGCGTACGACAGCAGAGGAAACCGGAAAATCAGCCTTCGAAGCGCCTCCAAGGGCGAACGGCGGCTCCCCGCCGTTCTCTCGAGCTGCGGCAAGCCTCTGTCGATCAGGTAATACCCGACGTGTCCGGCGCGATCGTTACTGCCTTCTTGGGCGCCGCCCGCCCGCGCCAGTCGGATCGCTTCGCGAGCGACCTCCATCTCGGACAGCCGGCTGCGCTTCGCTATTTGTTCCACGACGTGACGGTAACGGTCACGTGTGGCAAAATCCATCTGGCCGTAGACTCCGCCGGCATCCTCGCGCAGGGTTTGTTCGACAACGCTCACCGTTTCGACGAACTCGCGCCAGTCCATCGCGCCCAGAAATCGGAGGCTGCCGATGCTGTTGCTGACGGAAGCTTGGTCAGAGGCCTGTTGCTGGTTCTCCGACTGCACCAGATGTTCGATCGTCGTGCCGGTCTCGGAGAGTTTCTGCTCAATCCAGGTGAGTGGGGATGCCAGAGCAGGGCTCTGCCCCTGCAACCGGCGCGCGAACTCCGCGACAAAGGAGCTCGTCATCGGCGGGCTCGAGCGAGCCATATCGGCGATCACCAGAACCAGGCTCTTCGGATCCCTTTCCGCGACCTCCGTCATCTGGTCCGCCCAGTAGTCGGCGCGATTCCGGTCAATCCGGTCGGCGGCGATCCGGGATCCAACGCGCCGAAGATTCTCGAGGAGCGCCAGGCGCAGCATGATGGGAACGGCCCACAGCTCGCCCAGATTCAGGACGGTGACGGTTTGGTAGGCTGCCACGAAACTGCTGAGGCCCTCCGGATCGACCCTCCCGTCACCGTGGGAGATTGTCTCCAGGGCGATGTCATACACGCGCGGAAGGCCAGCCGACGGGCCGCCCACCAAGCGAGGCAGTTCCCTGCTGAACCCCTTCGGCAAATGCCGCCTGGCCGTGCGAATCTGCTCTTCTATCAGATAGAAGTTGTCGAGAAGCCAGTCCCCGGCGGGAGTGATGCGGCGGTCTGCCTTGACCGCCTCCGTCAGAAGGTCGCGGACACCTCTCAGAACGCGTTCGTTGTCCGCCAGCCGCGCCAAGAGCAGGTCGGGAGCGTGTCCTGGACCCAGCTTGTGCGAGCCCGCCAGGGTCTTGCCGTACTGCTCCATCTGGTCGGCGCTGAACAGCTCCGACCGGAGTGGCGGTTCCTCGGTGGCGAGCCCGCGCGCCAACCCGTTTCTACGGAGATGCGCCGGCCACCGGCCCAGTCTCTCTAGAACGGTCTTGGTGTGCACTTTCAAGTCCGCGGTCATCCTTTAGTTTAGGGAAAGACCCAGGCAAAGTGCGGACCTGGGACCTTGCTTGCTTCGTGAAGCGGGGCGGTCGTAGCCAGCCCTGCGGATAAGGAGTCCGGATTACCAGCGGGGGGTGCGACGCTCGCGCGGTCCGCCGCCGTTTGTCTTCGGCCGCGCCTCGTTCACGTTGAGCGACCGGCCTCCCAAGTCCGTGCCGTTCAGGGCCTCGATGGCGCGGTCGGCTTCCGCCGCGTCCGTCATCTCGACAAAGGCGAAACCTCTGGGGCGACCCGTATCGCGGTCCGTCACCAAGCTGACACGTTCAATGGCTCCGTACTGTTGGAAGAGGGACCGAATCGATTCCTCCGTGGCGCCGAAATCCAAGTTGCCTACAAATATGTTCTTCACGCTAATCTCCTTGTCATTTGAAGGCGGGCTATTCCAGGCGTATAGGATCGTCGGCCCAGTTTGGCGGGGCGGTCAAACGCAACCTAAGTATAGCAGCTTTATCTTGAATCCCCTAAGGAATTCGTTCCAACGCCTGCGACTCAAACAGTGAGACTGCCCCCCGGAGCTGCAAAACAATCGGGGGACTCGCCTGCGTTGCACTGACGAAGAAGGAGTTTCCGCACCCAGCCTGAAGGGTCCCCAGATTTCTTCGAGAATCCCGTATAGACTGGCAAGAGCAGCCCCCGGAAGCCGGGTCAACGTCTCTTGATAGAGTGCCAGCATCGGGCTCCTTGGAGCATATGCGACAGACTGCGAACGGCGGCAAGCTGATCGTACTGACGGCTCCCCTTACGGAGACCATCGATCACGCGGGCTTTTTCATTCAGATGGGCGTGGCCTCCATGCCGAAGCGGCTGGAGAGCATTTTCAACTCGAAGTACCCCCGCTGGAAGGAGGTGGAGCACAACGAGGACGGCTCCGCGCGCTACATGCCGGCCGGCCTGCGCACGCTGGAAGCCGCGCTGCTGCGGGAGTATCCGCCAGAGGAGATCGTCGCCTGTTACCCGAGTGACCTGGCCAGGTTCATCGGCCCCAGCACTCGGCTGGTGGCCGTGTCCACTCACAACCCGCTGGGGGTTACGTTCGCCGCCGGCGTGTACGCCTCGATCTTCGGCTCCTCGCAGGAACCGATCAACTCGCATTACGCCCGTGAGCTCTTCGCGGGGATCCAGGCGAACCCCTACCGGTCGAGCTTCAAGGTCATCGTCGGCGGCTCGGGAGGATGGCAGATCATCCAGACGGATAGCTACGGCCGGCTTGGCGTCGATTGCGTGGTGGAAGGACGGGGCGAGTCCCCCGATACGATGGAGGTCGTCCGGCAGGCGATCCGCGGAGGGCCGCTACCCCGGCGCCTGGAGGCTGGACATCCGAAGGACAGCGATGGCATCCTGATCCCAGAAAAGAGGACCACCTTCGGCGTGGTCGAAATGACCACGGGCTGCGGACGCCGCTGCCACTTCTGTGTGCCGGACCTCAGCCCGCAGATCGACGTGCCCAAAGAGAAGATCATGCGGGCGGTCGAGGCCAATGTCCGCCAGGGGAACAAGCAGATCTCGCTCGCCACCGAGGACATGTTCATTTGGGGGCAGGTACGCACGGGTGCGCCCTTCTATTTTCCTAACCGCGAAGCGCTATTGGACCTGTTCTCGGAGATCGCCAATACACCTGGAGTGGAACAGCACCTGCTCAGTCACGCAACCATCGCGCCCGTGGTGGTAGACCCGCTGTTGATCGAGAAACTCACGGAGGTCTTGCTGGACAAGAGTCCCATTCACCTCCCGTCACACAGCAGTCATCCGCGAAAGAAGATCCTGAGCCCGCTGATGGGCCTGGAGACCGGGTCGGTTCGCATGGCCCGCGCTATCATGCCGAGCAAGGCGGTTCCGTTCCCGATAGAGGACTGGCCGAGCGTCGTGATCCAGGGTCTGACCATCCTGAACCGCAACAACTGGTTCCCGGTGATGACGCTCATGATCGGCAACCCGGGGGAAACGGACGAAGACGTGATGGCGACGCTCGATCTGGTGTGTGAAATCGAAAGGCGGGGGCTGTTCGCGTTCCTCGTTCCATCCATATTCACGCCGCTCCACGACACCCGTATGGAAAAGAAGAGGGGTGTGATTGAGACGCGCGACCTTACCGGGCTGCAGTGGCAACTGATGATGAAGTGCTGGAGGATGAATCTGAGTCCGGGCCTGTACAGTTGGTGGGGGCCCACCGTCTGGCGCCTGGGCGCCCTCGCTCTGTGGCTTTTCA
>Ga0316628_100004567_pt1 | contig 10898 bp, 3 predicted proteins | sample OWC_Aug_M2_C1_D5_FD_207648 | JGI IMG/M metagenome (GOLD analysis project Ga0316628, IMG submission 207648) | Wetland soil microbial communities from Old Woman Creek delta, Ohio, United States - OWC_Aug_M2_C1_D5_C | ecosystem: Environmental > Terrestrial > Soil > Wetlands | place: USA: Ohio... | reverse complement strand
GCCGAAGCTCGCCTCGCTCGGCTTGTATTGCGAGACTCTGCAAGATATCAGCCCGTTGGCCGCCTTGACCGAAATGACCCAGCTGTTTCTTGGCGGCAGCAAGCTGGACAGCATCTCCGTCCTGGCGGGGATGACAAACCTCGTCAATTTCTCATTGTGGAGCAGTCAGGTATCCGACCTTTCTCCTCTGGCGGACCTCACGAAGTTGACGTACATGGACTTGCGGGGCAACCGAATTGCTGACCTCCGCCCTCTCAGTGGACTGACGGCCTTGACTGGGGTGAACTTCGGAGCCAATCAGATCGCCGACCTCAGTCCCTTGGCCGGATTGACCAATCTCACCTACCTGGTCTTGACGGACAATTGGCTGACCGACATACAGCCGCTGGGAGGGTTGACTGACCTGACAGAGCTCCGCTTGGAGACCAATGCTTACGCGGATACGGGGAGGTACCCGAGGACCAATCAGGTCAGTGACATTTCCGTCCTCGCAAATCTGGCCGATCTGAGCATACTTCACTTGGGGAGCAACCCAGTCAGGGATCTGTCTCCGCTGGTCAAGCTGGCGAATCTCAGCAATCTCAACCTGTGGTGGTGCGGGCTCACCGACGTTTCCGCTCTGACGGCCATGACAAGCCTGGATGAGTTGTGGTTGGATGGCAACCCGCTGAATGCGAAGGCCTGCGCGGTGGACATCCCTCTGATCCAGGCGAACAATCCCGGGGTCGTCGTCCACTACGACGGTTGTACGCAGTGGTGGACGTTGACGACTTCATCAACGGAGGGGGGCTCGGTGGTCATGCCGGGGGAGGATGCCTTCGTGTACTTCACCGGCGACTTGGCGCCGGTCGAGGCGGTGGCAGAGGAGGGCTATCAGTTCACACACTGGAGCGGCACCGCCGTTGACGCCAACATGGTGTTCGATCCGTTGGCCCCGCACACGAGCGTCACCGTGGACGCGAATTACACGCTGGCTGCCCATTTCAAGCCCCAGGAACAGGCGTGGAGCACCGTCTACTCCGCTGATTTCGAAGGCAAGGTCGGACCGGAGTGGTCGCGCAACGCGGTCGATGCCGCGCCCACGGGCGAGCGACGATTCCTCGGCCAGTTCGGCAATGACACGATAGCCTTGACATTGACCGGTTTGCCCCCGCATACGCGGATGAGACTATCCTTCGATTTGTTCATCATTCGCTCCTGGGACGGCAGCGATGCGGCAGCACCGGATCAGTGGTCATTGACCGTGGACGGGAACGCCCTCCTGAACACGACGTTCGCGAACCGTCCGTCGTCGTCGAATCAGGCATTTCCCGGCAAGTATCCCGACGAGCAGCATCCGCCACAAACCGGGGCGGCCGAGGTGGATTCGCTGGGATACAAGTATTGGAGCTTCATAGGGCCGACCTCAGAAGTGCCGCAGAACAGCATGTATCACATGGTCTTTACCCTTGGACACGACGTGAACGCTGTGATCGTGGATTTCTCAGCCTCAGGGCTCGAAGACTTGAGCAACGAGAGCTGGGGTCTGGATAACGTGAAGGTCGAGGCTGTACAGGATCAAGGCAAGGCTGAATTGTCGGTCTCCTCGACCGCGGGCGGGTCGGTAACCGTGCCGGGGGAAGGAACCTTCTCCTACGGCCGCGGGGAGTCGGTGGCGATCCAAGCGGTGGCCGAGACAGGCTATCGATTCACGCACTGGAGCGGCTCGGCCGTGGATGTCAATCAGGTGGCCGATCCGGCTTCCGCCGACACGACCGTCGTGGTGGACGGTGACTACACACTCATGGCCAACTTCGTTCTCACCGAGAGGACGTTGACGGTCTCCACGACGACCGGCGGCACCGTGACTGGGCCGGGCGAGGGGAGCTTCCAGTATCCGCAGGGAACGTGGGTGCCGATTCAGGCGGTTCCCAAGCCACATTACTACTTCACGCACTGGAGCGGCACAGCCGTCGATGCCGGCAAGGTCGTCAATGCTCTTCTGCCCGTTACGAGTCTGACCATGGACGGCGATTACACGCTGGTGGCCCATTTCAAGATCGAGGTGTACCGGCTGACCGTCTCAGCCGGCCCAGGCGGCTCGATCTACGTGGAGACCAGGACTGGGAACGTCACGACGCCGTGGTATGACCAGCCGGTGCCTCTACTGGACTGCTGGACGCAGGTGACAGTCATCGCGACGCCGAATGATGGCTGGAAGTTCCGCGGCTGGGGCGGCACGATGGGCTCCACCGAATCGCCGTTCACGTTCGAATTGACGGAGCATTGCACCCTGGAGGCAGAATTCATCCCCGAGTAGGCGAAGTCCGCCGGCAGGGCAGAGGAATGTTGTGGTCCTTGCAGGTCATGCGTCCCCGCATGGCCTGCCTGGGCAGTCATTTGCGAACGAGTGAGAATCAACCGAGTCAGTCGCAGAGCGATTGACAGTGAGGAGGCAGGATCATGAGAAACCGAGCAGTGTGGTTGGCAGCGGCGTTGTGGATTGCCGTCGCAGGATCCGGTCCAGGCCGGGCACAGGTAGTCCAGAACCTTATCTCGAACGGCGGCTTCGAGACAGGCGATCCGTCCGGGTGGGGCGTCTTTGGCGCAGCCGGCGCGCAGGTGGTGACGACCTGCGACGGCGCGAGGATCGCTGAGAATCCGGTGGAGGGCCAGTACTGTCTCCACGTCACGGTTTCCGCCGCCGGAGTTAACTTTTGGGACAGTGCCCTGCAGCGTCACGACCTTGTCTTCCAGAAGGGCAAGAAATACACTCTGTCGGCCTTCTTCAAGTGCAAGGCAGGCACTCTCAAAGTCAACGTCAAGCCGGAACTGGGCGCCAATCCCTGGACGGGATACGGCGAGCAGCTCATTACCATCGGCGAGACCTGGACGGAATATCACGTGACGACTCCTGTCTTCGCTTCGGACGTGTCGCCGGCAGGGATCATATTCCACATTGGTTTTGCCGCCGCGGAATTCTGGGTTGATGACATCAAGTGGTACGAAGGCGATTATGTCCCCACGTTCGACGCGAGACAGCCCGGCAGCGGCGAACCGGTGGCGTTTCCCGATCCGGGGGTGAGAGACGGCATCGAAACTCGCCTGGGCATCGTTGGCCCTACGCCGGCCGATCTTTGGACGCTGGATTGGGTGAACCTGTCCAATCGTGCGATCACAGACTTGACCGGGCTGGAATACGCCAAGAACCTGGTCCGCCTGGACCTCTGGCAGAATGGGATCGTAGATATCGCTCCCTTGACCAGTCTGACCCACCTGCGGGTGTTGACGCTGTACGGCAATCCACTGAGCGCAGAAGCCTGTCTCATTCAGATTCCCGTGATCAGGGCGAACAACCCTGGCATCATGATCCAGTACGACGGCTGGCCCGAGCAGCAGCAGACCTTGGTCATCTCTTCCTCGCCGGGAGGTTCCGTGGTGATGCCAGGCGAAGGAACCCTCACGCTCAACTACGGCCAGTGCGTTCCGGCGGAGGCGGTCGCCAACGCGGGCTATCAGTTCACGCACTGGAGCGGCACGGCCGTCGATGCCAACATGGTGCTCGATCCATCGGCACCGCATACGAGCATGGTTGTGGAAGGAGACTATTCGTTGACGGCGCATTTCAAGTCGCAGGACCTGCCCTGGGCCACCGTCTATTTTAACGACTTCGAAGCCCAGGCTGGCCCCGAGTGGTCCCACAATGCGCTAGATGCCACGCCGGTCGGCGCGCGGCGGTTCCTGGGCCAGTTCGGCAACGACACGGTGACCCTGACAGTGGCCGGTCTGCCGACACACACACACGCAAGGTTGTCCTTCGATCTGTTCATCGTCCGTACGTGGGACGGGAATCAGCAGGCCGGCCATGATCCTCATACGGGCCAGGTTGGCGGGGGGACGGTAGGTCCTGATGTCTGGAAGCTCGAGGTCGCCGGGCCCGGGACCCTCCTGGAAACGTCGTTTGCCAACTGGCCCTACTACGAGCAGTCGTATCCGCTCGGCTTCATGAGTGGCTCGTTCCCCGCCGATACGGGAGCAAGCGAGGTCGGCACTCTGCGATACATATGGGAGGGCTGGTTTGCCGGGCAAATCATCGATTCAGTCTACCATTTGACCTTCCCGTTTGAGCATGAAGGTGACCAGGTGAGTTGTCAGTTCTCCGCCTACGGACTTCAGACCCTCGGCGACGAGAGTTGGGGCTTGGACAACGTGCGGGTCGAAGTCGTCGACGCCTATGTCGAGTTGACGACGTCGTCGACTGAGGGTGGGTCGGTCGTCATGCCGGGAGAAGGCCCGTTCACGTATGGTTACGACAAATTGGCGCCAGTGGAGGCGGTGGCCGAGGAGGGCTATCAGTTCACGCACTGGAGTGGCACGGCCATCGATGCCAATGCTATGCTCGATCCGTGTGCCCCGCACACGAGCGTCATCATGGATGCCAATTACTCGCTGGTCGCCCATTTCAAGCCTCAGGATCAGCCATGGAGTACCGTCTACTTCAACGACTTCGAGGGCCAAGTCGGACCTGAATGGTCGCACGGAATCGTCGACGCTACACCCGTCGGCGAGCGCAGGTTCCTGGGGCAGTTCAGCAACGACGCCGTCACGCTCACCTTACTTGAACTTCCCTCACATTCACGTGTAAGACTGTCGTTTGATCTGTTCGTGATTCGTTCCTGGGATGGCAATGGCAGTGTCTGGGGGCTGGGCCCGGACCACTGGGCGTTGACCGTCGAAGCACGGAGTACGCTTTTGAACACTACCTTCGACAATCACCCATATGTTCCATGGCACGACGTTGTGGGTTCTGGCCAGGATGCCGCCAATTGGCAGACGCAGGCGTTTCCGGGGGATTATCCCGAAGGACGGTACCGCTCTCAGAAGGGAGCGGCCGAAGTAACCTCGCTTGGGTACCTGCATCGTGCGTACGGACTGCCGATGGACGCGGTGTACCACATAGACCTATCTTGCGCACACGCCGGATCTCGCGTAAGCATGAATTTCGATGCGTCGGGCCTTCAGGACCTTGGCGACGAGAGCTGGGGATTGGACAACGTGCGGGTCGAGGTCCTCACGCCAGTGTCTGATGTCACGTTGACAGTTTCGTCGACAGCGCGCGGCTCTGTGACAACTCCGGGCGACGGACAGTTCAAGTACCCGTCCGGAACGCCGGTGCCGGTTCAGGCGGTCGCTGAGGCGGGTTATCACTTCACGCACTGGAGCGGGACGGCCATCGACGCCGGTAAGGTTGCCGACCCGGCTTCCGTCAGCACTACGGTCCTCATGGACGGGGACTATACGCTGGTCGCCAACTTTGCCGTCAATCCAAAGACATTGACCGTCTCCGCGACGGCTGGCGGCAGTGTGGCGGCTCCCGGCGAGGGGACCTTCCAGTATGCACAGGGAGCATCGGTGCCGGTCCAGGCGGCGGCCAAGGCTCACTACTACTTCACGCACTGGAGCGGCACGGCTGTCGATGCCGGCAAGGTCGCTGATCCGGCTTCGGCCGGCACGAGCGTGACCATGGACGCCGATTACACGCTGGTGGCGAACTTCAGGATTGACCAGCATCAACTGGTCGTCTCTGCCGGTGCAGGCGGCTCGATCGACGTGGAGACACGGACCGGCACCATCACGAAACCCTGGTATGACCAACCGGTGCCGCCGCTGGACCACGGGACGGAGGTGACGATCGTGGCGACGCCGTCCGACGGCTGGAAGTTCCTGTGCTGGGCAGGCACGATGGGCTCCACCGAATCGCCGCTCACGTTCGAGCTGACCGATGACTGCCACCTGGAGGCGCAATTCGTCCCTGAGTAAACGTCATGGACAGGGCGACATATAACAGGACGACGCGGGCACAGACGGAGCCCGATTCGCGAGCGCGTCCGTCCCTGGGCTCACACCGTCAGGTATGACCGGAAACCATTGCAAACACTCTGCCAGGGCGCGTCCGTGCCATGCGGGGTTTTGCGCAATCACGGGTAGGGAATTTCCCTAAGTGTGGGTGAGGACGGCGGACTTATGATAGGGGGGAGCCAGGCCCTCTGGAGGCGGCCGGGGTATATCCGGCCGGCTTGCCTGTACCGTTTCCTGGCCTCCGCGTGTACCTTACGGAAGGGGAATGCATTATGCACGAGAAGGAAAAGCATCCTGTCGCGGTCCCGTGGGTATCGTCCTTTGTCGTCATTCTGGGCGGCGGTCTCGTTTGTAGCGTGTCCGTAAGGGCATCGAATGAAGTGCCTCGCGGCATCACTACACCCCAGGCTGTCCGGCAGCTCGACCTCAGGCCGGCGCTGTTCGTGGAGAACCAGGGACAGTGGGCCGACCCAGCGATTCGGTACGTGCATGACGGCAATCCCATCGACGTGGCTCTGAGGGACGGCAGTGTGGTCTTTCAGATTGGTGCGCCGTCGCGACGGTTCTCCGCATCATTCGTCGGCGCAAGGACGGTCTGTCCCACCGGCCTGCAGCGCGCATCCACGTTGTACAATTACTGCGTCGGCAATCAGGCCAACTGGCGGACGGGCGTGGCCTCCTATGAGAAAGTCGTGTACCCGGGACTGTACGAGGGGATCGATCTGCATATCTGGGGACTGCGCAGCCGGCTCAAGTACGAGCTCCATGTCGCGCCGGGCGCGGACTATCATCAGGTCACAGTGCGATACGAGGGAATTGAAGGCTTGTCGGTCCGCGAGGATGGCTCTCTGGCCGTGGACCTGGGCGGGCAACTCGGCGTGATCCGCGACGACGCCCCATACGTTTACCAGGAGATCGACGGCCGCAAGGTTGAGCTGGCGGGACGTTTCGTCGTCCGCGACGCGCGAACGTATTCGTTCGAGGTCACTGGAGACGTTCGCCCGGAGCACCCACTGATCATCGACCCGAACCTGGCCTGGAGCACCTACCTGGGCGGGTCTCTGAATGACTATGCGACAGACGCCGCGGCGGATACCGCGGGCAACATATATGTAGTCGGCTGGACCGATTCGCCCGGCTGGGCCAGCGGCGGATTCGACACCACCTACGAGGGCAACTACGGCGACGCGTTCGTCTCCAAGCTCAGCGGCGCCGGCGAACATCTCTGGACGACGTACGTCGGCGGCACCATCGCCGAGTCCGCCCGGGCGGTCGCCGTGGATGCCCAGAGCAACGTGTACGTCGTGGGCTACACCACCTCCCCTGGCTGGGTCAGCGGAGGATACGACACGACGTTCGCAGGGAACGATCTCCACGAAGGGGATGGCTTTATCGTCAAGCTCACCAGTGCCGGCGCCCACGTCTGGAGCAGCTATCTGGGCGGCAACTCCCACGATATCGCCGAGGACGTCGCCGTTGACCCCAACGGCTACGTGTACGCGGCGGGCACGACACGGTCGACCGACTGGATCACCGGCGGATTCGACGCGAGCTTCAATGGCGGCGTCAGTGACGCCTTTCTCGTGAGACTCACCCAGGCCGGCGGCTACGTCTGGGGCACGTACCTGGGCGGGGGCGTGGGCGACCGCGATGCGTTCGTAGCCGTGGGCGACGCCAACAGCGTGTACGTGATGGGCACGACCGAGTCCACCGGCTGGGCCGTCCGGGGCTATGACACGACCTTCGGCGGCGGCGACTCGGATGCCTTCGTGGCCAGGCTCACCAGCGACGGCTGGCACCTGTGGAGCACCTATCTTGGCGGCGAGGGCAAGGATACGGCCGCCGGCATTGCTGTGGACAGCTCCGGCGCCGTCTACGCCGGCGGCAGCACGAACTCGCCCGGATGGGCCCGCGGCGGTTTCGATACGACCCTCGGCGACGCCTACTCCGACGGCTTTGTCGCCAAGCTCACCGGGGAGGGCAACCACGTCTGGAGCACGTACGTTGGGGCTGAGAACGGGGAGCTTGCCGACGACATCTGCCTGGACGAGGCGGGCAATGTTTATATGGTCGGGGATGTGTACGTGGGCGAAGGCTGGAAAGCGTCGCCGTGGGTGAGCGGCGGATTCGATACGACCTTCACTGGCGGCAACTATGATGGTTTCATCATCAAGCTCACGAGCAGCGGCGCTCATGCCTGGAGCAGTTTCGTCGGGGGAACCGGCGATGAAGGCTGTTCCGGCGTGGCGGTCAATCCCGCCGGCGACGTGTTCGTGGTAGGCGGTACCGCCTCCGCCGCCTGGACCAGCGGCGGATTCGATACGACTCTCAAGGGGGAAGAAGACGCCTTCGTGCTCAAGGTTACTGGCGGGGCAGGGACAACGACAGTCACCAAGACTCCCGTGTATCGTTTCTGGTCGGCCAGCACCTCACGCCATTTCTACACGATCAGCGAATCGGAGAAGCAGAACCTGATCGATAACTTCCCCGGCTTCTGGACGTACGAAGGGATCGCCTACTATGCCCTGCCGGACGACAGCACGCCCGGCAGCCGGCCGGTGTACCGCTTCTGGTCCGCCTCCGCCAGCGCTCACTTCTATACGATCAGCGAGACGGAGAAGGACGCGCTGATCCGCGACTATCCGGCCGTCTTGACCTTCGAGGGACCGGTGTTCTATGCGTTCCCGGAAGGGGCGCAGCCGGCGGGAACCTCTCCCGTCTATCGCTTCTGGTCCGCCGGCACCAGCGCCCACTTTTACACGATCAGCGAGACGGAGAAGGACGCGCTGATCCGCGACTATCCGGGTGTCTTGACCTTCGAAGGCATTGCCTGGTACGCCTATCCGCCGTAACGATCTGCCACGCCGAGTCCCTGGCGGCAGCGTACGGACCGAAGCTCTGGGCGATGGTCCCTTGGTCTATTTCCCTGTCCAGCGGATTGGATTCGTTTCTGTGTGAGCCTGGGAGCTGGGGCCATGGGACAGAATGCCCTTGGCGCAGAGATACCGGAGGCAGCGGCGACGGATCCATTTGAGGGGTCCGGCGACGGCCCGGTGGAGGCGCAGGGGCAGGCTGTTGTCCCGCGACAACTGTTCCTCGGCCTGTGTCAATTCGGCGGGCAGGAATCTGCGCTTGTGCTTGTAGAGATGGTAGAGGTCATAGGCTTGGAGGCGCCGCCGCAGGCGGGCGGACAGTCGCCTGGAGAGGAGACATCGCTCGCCCAGATGCATAGCGAGCTGAAAGTCGATGATCCAGGGCCGGCCGTCTTCGCCGACAAGGATGTTGCCGCGTTTGTGCAGGTCGAAGTGGACGAGACCCCGAGCGTGAATCTGCTGCAGCACGGCCAGGAGCTTCTCGAAGAAGTCTGGCGGCAATGCGGGCTTGCGATCCAGGCTTGCGCCTTCGATGTACTCGTAGATATATGCGGTCGGGCCCGTGCGCGCCAAGACCTGGGGCACGCCGCTGATGCCTTTGCACCGCTGGAGATTGCGGACCTCTCGACGCGTCACGAGCCGGCCGAGCCAACTGAGCGGAATGAAACAGAAATGCATCCGCCGATTGACCTTGCAGATGAGCTTCCGGGGACCGGTCGGGTCCGCACCGGAAAGCTCGTATAACCCGGTGCCGGCTACAAAATCGTACTTGAGCACTTTCACCAGGACATAGGCCTTGCCGTCCCAGCCGACCGCTACCGGCAGTCCATTCCTTCCGCACGCATAGAAACACGAGCCAAACCAGCGAGCGACCCGCCCCGGCTCCGTTTGCGCGGACTTGGCGCCCGGTTCCGCCGAAGCGTGCTCCAGCCGGCCCGGGCGGGAATCCCGACGGCTGCCAACAGATTGTTCTCCACCGCTCGCCTGCATCGTCCTATCGCGCCTCAGCGCAGGTGCTCTCATGCCGGCAGTCTACCACATCGGAGGGCTGATGGCCACATTCTCGTGCAGGCCAGGGCGGATGGCATTGACGGGCCTTCCTTCATCGCCAGGGGCTTGCCTTCGGCGGCCGGGCGGCGTAGGATAGAGTCGTCAAGTGCGTGATGCGGCATGGTCGCGCCGGCGTATCCAGATGTACCTTGTGAGAGGGGAGTTTATGGAAACGGCCAAACTGGCGATCTACGCGCGTGGCGAGAGTTGGGAAGTGGCTCTGAACTCCGAGGGCACCGTGATCGGCCGGGTCAAGCCCGCCGACATCGTCCTCGACAGTAGGATGATTTCCCGACGGCACGTACGCATTTTCCGCGACCCGTTCGGGCGATGGATCTTCGAGGACCTGGGCAGCAGCAACGGCACATTCGTCAATGGCCGGCGGGTGGACGCCTGCCCGGTTCTGCCGGGAGAGCCCGTCCATATCGGCCCGTTCGCTCTAAAGATCGTGCAGTCGCCACAGTGGCTCAAGACCACGACTCCGCTGCCGGCGCATGACCTGAACCTGGTGATGGCCGATTTCGAGACCGAGTTCTTCCAGGAGGCCCAGCACGCCGCGACGCCCGCCAGGCAGCCGTGCCCCGAGCGATGGGCCGAGCTGACGCAGACCCTGTCCGAGCTGACGAACCTGGATGCCCTGTACCCCGAGGTCTGCCGGCATCTGGGAAAGACCCGCAACACCGTGGCCATGGTGCTGCGCGTGCCCGCCGCCGGACCGCTGCCCCCCAAGCCCGACGTCTGGGCCATCTATCTCGGCGACAACCCGTACGACACGACCGTCGGCGACACCTCGGGCTTCTATCCCTCGCTGCCCGTGACCTTCCAGGAGCGGGCGTATCGCCTTTCCCGCCACGCGATCGATAAGGCCTGCTCCACGCGCTCGCCCGTGATGGCCAAAACGATCTTCTCCTCCGACACGGAAGTCACGATGACGCTCATCGACGAGTTCAGTCCGCGGGCCATCATCTGCGTGCCGCTGAGCGCGGGGGCTGAGACACTGGATTTGCTCTATCTTGATTTTCCATTCGACGCCAGCGCCGGGGCGTCGCCGGAGGAGCTGTTCGCATTCACGCGCCTGGTGGCCGAGGAAGTAGCCCGCGTGCGCAAGAGCCTGCTGCTTATGGAGCTGCGGGCCCA
>Ga0316628_100004566_pt1 | contig 10900 bp, 8 predicted proteins | sample OWC_Aug_M2_C1_D5_FD_207648 | JGI IMG/M metagenome (GOLD analysis project Ga0316628, IMG submission 207648) | Wetland soil microbial communities from Old Woman Creek delta, Ohio, United States - OWC_Aug_M2_C1_D5_C | ecosystem: Environmental > Terrestrial > Soil > Wetlands | place: USA: Ohio... | reverse complement strand
GGCGGCGTCCAGACTGAAGTTGACCGCATCACCGGCGAGAAGATCAGCCTTATCCGCGGCGACATCGACATGGAAGGTCGGCTTGTGGTACTCCGCCACGCGGAACGTGAGTGAGCCGAACGGTTCCGTAGCGCCCAGCACGCGGACCAGGATCGTGTACGTGCCCAGCGCGGCATCCTCCGACAACTTGAAGTCGCCGTTGATGCTGCCGAGCTCCGACAGCGCCAGGTCCTTCGAATAGACCTGCTCGCCCTCCTGCTCGATGGTCACGTGCACCTGCGCGTCTTCGAGCAGGCTGTAATGCAGGTCGTCGTTCTGGCGCACGAGACCCTTGAAGTACACATCCTGGCCGGGGCGATAAACCGGCCGGTCCGTGTAAAGGTAGACAAAGGGCGGCGCGGTCTGGCTGTAGTAGTTCTCGACGATGCCCTTGTCGCCGGCCCACACCCCGCTGCCCCAGTCAGTGGCGACGAATGCCAGGTGGTCGCTGCCCTCGGTCCGCGCGTAGATCGGGGCTATGCTGTTCTTCAGGTAGGCCAGACCATTCTTATCGGTGGTGAGTGTCTGGCCGACCTGTGAGAAGTCCTTGTCGTAGAACATCACAGGCACATTGGCCTGCGGCTGCCCCGTCTCGAGGTCGACCACCCAGGCGAGGCCTTCGCTCGAGGTGGCCTTAAGCGTGATGTTATCGGTGGCGACGATGAACAGGCTCGCCTGGTAGAAATTGCCCTTGTAATACAGCTCGGAGCCCTTGACGCCAAGCAGGTAATAACCCGGCTCGAGCGCATTGCCCTTGAGGTCTTGCAGCTTGATGTGCAGGCGACCAAGCTGATTCTTCGGAGCGACCTTATCCGGCGTCCACTGGCGCACCGGCTGCCCCTGCGGGTCGAACGTGGTCTTGTCGTCCGTCTTCAGCAAGCGCGTAAACTCCGCAAAGGTGAGCGGGTATAGCGAGACCGACGGCGAGGCCAAGTTCATGTACTCGAAGTAGACCTCCTGCGGGCCGCGCGCGCGATACACCAGTGGGGTCCAAGGCATAACCAGCTGCGCATACGGAGGGATATCGGCGGTCTTGAAGGCCTGCGATGTTTCGGACTTGATGGTATTGCCGTATATGTCGGCCATTCCCGGCAGGGCACGCACAACATACTCCGTGCCGGGGTCGAGGCCGTACATATGATAGGTCCAGTCGTGGTCGCTGTAGTACCAGGACGGCTCAGCCCGCGGCGCGGGAGTGATTATGACCCGGCCCTTGAGGCTGTCGACTCGCATCGGCGAGACGAACTTGAGGGTCAGGGAATTGTCGAAGGCCTTGCCGGTCGTCGGAGGAACGATCCTTACGCCGGGCAAAGACACGGTGCTGAAATGTACGCTGAATGGGTCCTTCAGCTTGCTGCCATCTGCAGCCTGCGCCTCCGTGCTTAGCTGCAGGTCATAGAAGCTGGCGATGGCGTAACGGCTACGCGGCTGGATGGTTAGCACGGTAGAGTCCTCGTTCCAGCCAAGCGCCAGGGATACCGGGGTCTTCCTCTCCCGGTCCGTGACCGCCAGGGCAGCCGCGACCGCTTCGGGCCTCATGGGTTGAGCGAAGGTAATGATAAAGGTCTGGTCCAGGAGAATGTTCTCGATGTTATCGAGCGGAGGATTGGACGGGCCATTCTTGATGAGGAAGTTCTCGATGCCGGGTGCGCGCGTCGTGAACTGCGAAACAAACGACTTCTTGAGGACGTTCCCGGTGGAATCCTTCAGCCCCGCTCCCACGCGGACCGTATAGCGGATGCCGCCTACGAAGGCTGGATCGGGCTCGAAGACATATACAGACGTGTTGAGCCAGCGCCCCTGGCCGGCCACTGCGGGCGATAGCTCAATCGGCTGAGGCAGGCCCGCCTGGTCTTCCGACATCGTGAGCGGAACCACGGGGTGGTTGAAGATGACAGTCACGGTAGTAGTCTGATCGACGTCTTCGGCATCGACAGCGGGAAAGACCTGCGCGACCTCAAAGTCCTCCACTGTCGTGAAGTCCAGTCGGATCACATCCGAAAGCGGCGTACCGTCCAGTGCGGCCGCAGACGTTGCGAACTCTGCCTGATACCGGGTCGCGGAAAGGAGTTTTCGATCGGGAGTGAACTGGAAGGTCCGAGCATCGGGCCAGCTCACTTTGCCGGCAACCGGTTGGCCCTCAGGAGCGCGCAGGGAGAACGCCGCGCCAGTCTTCTCGGGATCCATGCCCTGGTCGAAGGTGATGCGGATGATCGGCGCGAGATCCAGCCGCTGGCCCGCCACGGGTTCCTGGGCAACCACTTGTGCCCCTTTCGGTTGCGGTGTTACCTGGACCGTCAGGAGCTCGGGCTTGCGGAAGACTGTGCTTCGGGAGACGGAGAGGCCTAGAGCGACCAGAAGCACTACGGCGACTAGAACGGTCCACTTCAGATTCTTCTTCACTCAGCCCACCCTTTCCAGGATGCGTTTCTCGTCATAGATGACCCACAAAGCAGTATGCCGCCCGCGTGAGCGACTGTCAAGCGGCGGAACGGGCCGGCAGCTGCAGGCTGGCAGCCAAAGATGAGACGAACAAGTCCGCATGGGAGTTCCCGGGGTCCAGGCGGGGAAAATGAAAAGCGAGCACACAGACAAAGCACAGGCGGCCGCTCGGATTGACCCATCGCGGCAAAGGCTGTATAGTAAAGTGAGCGCCAAGCCACAACAAATCTCACGGCTCTTGAGCCAACGTGCGTGTACCGCCCACGAAGAGGCCCTTTTGCCTGCTGACATCGCAGCGCCGTGCCCGAACACGCAAGCCGCCCGCCTCCACCGCTGGGTGTACTACTTTGCGCTCACCTTCATGTTCGCGGCGGCTGCACTGCGGGCGGTGCTGCTCTTCAGAACCAGCCCCTTGTTCAATCAGATTCTGATGCTGCTGGCAGCCTGGCTGCTAACCTGCGCCGGAAGCATACTGGTGGCTAGCAGATGGCCGGCTCTCTCGGCGCTGCTCATCGGGATAGAGATCGCGACGACGGTGGGACTGGTGGTGGTGAGCGGGGCAGATTTCTTTGTATTTGTGTTCGCAATCCCTTGCATGCAGGCGATGCAACGGTTTACTGTGCGAGGAACAGCTATCGTGCTGGGGTTGACCACGCTGCTGACTCTGCTCGCGCTGATGCCGACGCGCGGGGTGCTATTCGCGGCAGGAATGGCGGTGGTTTACTTCGGGGGCACGGCCGTGCTGGTGGCGTACATCAACGCGACGCGGCGGGCAAGCGGGATCGAGAGGGAACAGCAGGCATTAGTGGCGGATTTGCAGCGGGCGAACGAACGGCTGGAAGCTTATTCGCGGCAGTTGCAGGACCTGGCGGCCGGACGCGAGCGCCAACGGCTGGCGCGTGAGCTTCATGATTCGGTGACACAGACGATCTTCAGCATGACATTGACGACACAGTCCGCGCTGCTGTTGCTCGATCGGGACCCGCAGCAGGTTGGGGAGCAGCTGGAGCGACTGAATGAGCTGACAGAGAGCACGCTGGCCGAGATGCAGACATTGATCTCGAGACTGGCGCCGGAAGGGGCGGGCAGGGGAAAGTTTGTAGCAGACCTGAAGCAGCACCTGGAAGAGAGACGGAGGCTGGAGAACCTGTCTGTGAGGCTCGAGGCGGAGGGCGGGCAGCCCCTGGAGGCGGAGGAAGAGGTGGGACTCTTCCGCATCGCGCAGGAGGCACTGAATAACATCGTCAAGCACGCGCAGGTTTCGGAGGCGGTGCTGCGGCTGCACCTGACGGAGCCGCTGTGGATGGAGATCGGAGACCGGGGCATCGGGTTCGATGTAGAGGCGGCCCGGCGAAAAGGTACGCTGGGGCTGGAGAGCATGCACGAGCGGGCGGAAGAGATCGGGTGGTGTCTGGAAGTGGAGAGCAGCCCTGGAAACGGCACGCGGGTGAGGGTCGAGAAGCCACGCGGCGGAGGGTAACATATGAACGCAGCAGTCGGCGCGAACATCCGGGTACTGATCGTGGACGACCATCAGGTCGTCCGGCAGGGCTTGCGCACGTTCCTTCACCTGCAGGACGATATCGAAGTGGTGGGGGAGGCCGACGACGGGGATGCGGCGGTTGAGCTGGCGGCGAAACTGAAGCCGGACGTGATTCTCATGGATCTGGTGATGCCGCGGCTGGATGGCATCGCCGCGACAAGCCGCATCAAGGCCGCGGAACCTGGCACGCAGGTGATCGCGCTGACAAGCTTCGCGGAGGATGACCAGGTGGTTCCAGCGATCCGGGCAGGGGCGTCGAGCTATCTGCTGAAGAACGTCACGCCAGATGCGCTGGTGGAAGCGATCCGCGCGGTACATCGCGGGGAGACGCTGCTGCCTCCAGAGGTGGCGCGCAAGTTGATGGAGCAGCTGAGGAGCGGGACACCCGCGGCGACTGCAGCGCGGGAGCAACTGACAGCACGCGAGCTGGAGGTGGTCCGGCTGGTGGGGCAGGGCAAGAGCAACAGCGAGATCGCCGAGGCGCTGGTCATCAGTCAGAAGACGGCGAAGACGCACATCAGCAACATCCTGGGAAAGCTCGGATTGCAGGACCGGACACAGCTTGCGATCTACGCCATCCGCAACGGGCTGGTGGAGGCACGCAAGATCTAAGCGGAGCAGGATGGGCACAGAGGCGAAGCCGTCACCGACTGCTTTGCACCCGCCGTGGTACATCACGGCGGGAATCTACTTGCTATATTCGGCGATCGTGCTGCGGACGCTGGCGAATGAAAGCATCCGGCCCCTGCTGCCGGCATACCTCGGGATCGAGGGCGCGTACCTACTGATGTTCACACTGATGCTATGGCGCACGCCGCACGGCGTGCTGTGGCGGCATGTCTACTTTGCGATCCAATCGGTGTTGGTCGTGGGCGGGTACGCACTACATCCGAAGTTCGACTTCATTCTCATCCTGCTGGTGCTGCTGTCATTTCAGGCGGTGCTCATCCTGCCCGGGCGCGCGGGCTGGGTCTGGGTAGCAACCGGCAGCGCGCTGACCGCAACCACCCTGATGATCGGGTTTGGCGCGCTGCACGGGCTGGCATTGGCGCTGATGCCGATGACGATCGGCATTGTGTTCCCGGCATACCTCACGCTCATGCGGCAGATCGAAAGCGGGATGGCACGCACGCAGGGATTGCTCGCGGAGCTGCAGGCCGCGAATCAGCAACTGACAGTGCTGGCAGAACAGGCGGAAGAGCTCTCGGCGATCCAGGAGCGGAACCGGCTGGCGCGGCAACTGCATGACTCGGTCTCACAGACCATCTTCAGCATCAGCCTGCAAACCCGCGCCGCACAGATCCTGCTGCAGCGTGAGCCGGAACAGCTGCGGCCGCAGTTGGAACAATTACGAAGCCTATCGCGGAATGCGCTGGAAGAAATGCGGCGCTTGATTGCACGTCTGCGCCCGCCGCAAGGGGAAGCGGCAGTCGGGCCTACACCTTAAGACCTATCCCCATACTGCTTCAGACCGAATAAGAAGATACAGCCCGCAGTGCAGGCAAGTTCGGCCGCGGGCCCAATGTGCGCGCGGGCTCAGCGTGCCATGATGGGATGCGGACATGTTTCAGGGCATGAACAATTCTCTGAATCCCGAACGGCGCCTTGTGCGCGTATTGCTGGCAGATGATATGCCGCAGGTCCTACGGGACCTACACCGGCTGCTTGACCTGACTGGCGTGATGACTGTCGTGGGCGAAGCCCTAAACGGCGAAGATGCCGTGCAGCTCGCTGCCGAGTTGCATCCGGATGCAGTCATCATGGACTTGGAAATGCCCGGTGTGGACGGATACGAGGCGGCGCACCGCATCAAGAACGAGACGCCCGGCGTGCGCGTCATTATCCTGAGCGTCCATGCGGGGCCAGAGGAAAGGCGCAGAGCGCGGGCTGCCGGTGCGGATTGCTTCGTAGTGAAGGGAGAAAGCTATGAGGTTCTGGTGGATGCAATCCGCGGAACAGCCGGGCTATCCGATGGATTGAACCGTAACAAAGGAAGACAAACGTGAAGGCATGACCCGGAGAGACAATCCGCTGCTTGCACAGGAAGGTGGCACACTATGAAGGATACATTCGCGTGGAGGCTGGCGGCATCGGCCGTCATCTTCAGCATCTTGGCATGTAGCGCGGTGACAGGTGGTGACTGGGGAGGCGGCAGCACGATTTACGGTTCAGGCAAGCTTGTCAGCGAGGCTCGGAATGTGAGCGGCATCTCGGGTGTCGAGCTGACAATGGCCGGGACGCTCCATGTCACAATGGGCAACAGCGACTCGCTCCGCGTGGAGGCCGAGGACAACTTGCAGCCATACATCCATACCGATGTGGTGGCAGGCACGCTGGTGATCGAGACGCGCCCGGGGTTCCAGTTGGAAAACACGCGTCCGATTGACTACTTCCTAACAGTAAAGCAGCTAAGCGCCATCGCGCTCTCTTCGAGCGGAGATGCCCAAGCAGAGGAGCTGCAAGCCGGGCCCTTCTCGGTTGCGATCAGCAGTTCCGGGAATGTCACAATTGGCCGCCTGGAGGCGGATTCGATCAGGGTGAAGATCTCCAGTTCCGGGGCGCTCCTAATCCACAGCGGCCGGCTTCAGACGCAAACCATTTCTCTCAGCAGCTCAGGCGAGTACAGCGCCCGGGATCTACAGAGTGCCAACGCTGACGTGAGCCTCTCAAGCAGCGGGAGCGCAACTATCCGCGTGAGCGATCATCTTACCGGCAGATTGAGCAGCAGCGGTAATGTCTACTACATCGGGGATCCCGACGTCCGCGTCACCAAGAGTTCGTCGGGCACGGCAGTGCGGCTTGACGAGTGAAGTCGGTCCTCGGTTGCCGTCGAAGCAAAGAGCAAGTTGAAAGGAGGTCCCTATGAACACTCGCCCCTTCGTCCTGACCGTCTTGATTGCCGGTACTGTGATTGGCGTGCTGGCTAATCTACCCATTCTCAATCTGATCAACTGTGCGCTGTGTATCTGGGTCTGGCTAGGCGGCAGCCTGGCCGTGCTCATCTACCGGCGCTTTCAAGGCGGCCAGCCGGGGCTGACCGCCGGCCAGGGAGCAGGCCTCGGGGCATTGGCGGGCCTGGTCGGCGCCTTCGTGGGTGCGGTGGTCTTCCTGGCGACCAGTCCTCTTTCCATCCCCATCTTTAACGATCTTGCCCGATCCTTTCAGATTGAGGGCGAGCTTCCTTTCCGTTCGAATACCCCCTGGGACCTGGTGAGCACAGCGTTTATGTTCTTGGTGATTGATGCAGTGCTGTATCCAGTTTTCGGAGCTCTGAGCGGGATGATCACGGCGAATCTAACCCGGACCCGGGCCTCCCCGGCCTGAAAAGAAAGGAGCTCTGCCATGACCACAAATCGCAATAGAAAGCGGCTGCTGGTAGCGGGCGGCGTAGTTGCAGTCGCAGCCATCGCAGTCATCGCATGGTACTTTGTTCCGTCGCTGCATCCGAGCACGGCGCCGCGGCCCGTCGCGGAGTACTACCCAACCAGCGGCTGGCGAACCAGCACACCGGAAGAGCAGGGATTCGATTCCGCCAAGCTTAACGAGATGCTGAAGAGCCTGGATAAGGGCGGCGTCCCTGTGCACAGCGTACTGATCGTCCGCAATGGATACGTTGTACTGGACGCCTACTTCGAGCCCTACAACGGATCGTTCCCCCATAAGCTGCAGTCGGTCACCAAGAGCGTAACAGCGACACTGGTGGGCATCGCCATCGACCAGGGCAAGCTGCAGCTAGATCAGACGATGGTCTCTTTCTTCCCGGACCGGACGATCGCCAACCTGGACGAGCGCAAGAGCAAGATAACGGTGCGAGACCTGGTCAGCATGCGGAATGGCATGTTCTCGGGCTGCGTGCAGAAGGATGTGGAAACGCTCGAAGCCATGTTCGCGACCCAGAAATGGGTGCAGGACGCGCTCGACCGCAAGATGATGGCGGATCCAGACGAGGTCTGGTGCTATGACAGTCCAGGCATGCATATTCTGTCTGCGATCCTGCAGAAGGCCACCGGAATGACCGAGCTGGAATACGCCCAGCAGAATCTCTTTGAGCCGCTGGGTATCACGGACGTGTTCTGGGAAGCGGACCCCCAGGGGTACACACACGGTTGGGGCGACCTGTACCTCAAGCCGCCGGACGCGGCCAAGATCGGCTACCTCTGGCTGAACCAAGGGCGTTGGGAAGACAAGCAGATCGTCTCGGCGAGCTGGGTGAGCGAGATGGTCAAGCCCCGTAGCCACGCGGGCGACGACGAGTATGGATACGGCATCTGGGTGGCGCGTTCCCAAGCGCCGGACGACAGCTACTTTGCGGTTGGCCGTCTTGGACAATTCATCCGCGTCTATCCGTCCTACAACGCCATTATCGTGATTACAGCAGAGGGTCTCAGCGATTACGATGAGGTCGGCGACCGCATCGGCGCGGCCTTCCTCAGCCTCGACAAGCCCCTACTCGCCAACCCGGCTGCTGTGGCGGAGCTTAACGCGATCGTAAAGGAGCTCGCGCAATTGCCGGCTTTCGCGGTAAGCGCGGTGCCGGAGACTGCCGCGGCCGTCACAGGCAAGCGCATTGCGATTGAGGACAACCCACAGCATGTAACGGAGCTGCGCCTGGAATTCAATGACCCGAAGCAAGCGACCCTCTATATCACAAAGAGCGCGGGCGGGGATGAGGTCTGGTCCATTGGGTTGGATGGGAACTATCGCTTTTCCACCGTCAGTGGCGAAGGCGTTCGAGGCTACTGGCCCGATGAACAAACCTTTGTGATTGAGACTTTTGAAGAGGGCCCCAGCATCTATCGGTTCGAGTTCAACGGCGATCGTGTCGCCGTCGACTCCCCCGAGGAGGGATTGGCGCTCAAGGGAAAGATCGAACAGCCCTAACCGGAACGGCGCCTCCGGGACGGGGTCTGAGGAGGCTCCGTCCCGGAGACAAAACTATGTTGACGGAGATATCGATGAAGACCAAGCTCAAGCTGATCCTGCGAGTGCTGCTGCTCGGCGTGCTCACGCTGGCAGCGCTGTTGGTGGCCTGGGCTGCATACCTGAGCCTGCGCTACTCTCCCGAATACATGTCCCGTGAGCTGTTCCACGACCTGGGCAACGCGTACGACTACCGCTTCTTCCCCGAGCGGAAGCTGACTGCCAGCAGCCAGCCGTTCCATTTCAAGGAGGCGCTGCAAGATGTGGTGGTGCAGCAGGCGTTCGAGTCCGGCGTCGCGAGCGGTAAGCTGGAGACGTTCCTGGAGGGCACCGGCACGCAGGCCTTCCTCGTCATCCGCGACGACACGCTCCTGTATGAGCGCTACTTCATGGGCTATCAGCGGGATTCGATCGTCACATCCCTCTCGGTCGCCAAGTCGTTCGACACAACGCTGATCGGGATGGCGGTGCAGGATGGCTCGATCAAGAGCGTGGACGAGCCCATTACCGACTACATCCCCGAGCTGGCAGCACGCGATGAGCGCTTCCGCGCCATCACCGTCCGCCACCTGCTGTTAATGGCATCCGGCCTGCGCTTTGACGCCGAAAGATTCGGGAGTCTCGGCGACGATAGCCTGACCTATGCCTTCGATGACTTGCGCCACCTGGCGCTGACCGAGACGGAGATCGTCGAGCCGCCCGGGTCCAGGTTCGTATACAACCATTACAACCCGCTGCTGCTGGGACTCATCCTGGAGCGCACCACCGGCAAGCCGGTTACGGAATATCTGCAGGAGAAGCTGTGGACGCCCCTGGGCATGGAGTACGGCGGCTCGTGGAGCCTGGACAGCGAGAAGAGCGGTTTCGAAAAGATGGAGACTGGCATCAACGCGCGCGCCATAGACTTCGCCAAGTTTGGGCGGCTCTTCCTGAAACAAGGGGAGTGGAACGGGCAGCAACTCGTGTCGAGCGAGTGGGTCGCACAGGCCACGCGCGACAGTGGACTGCTCAAGGACGCGCCGTTCTACTACGGCTACATGTGGTGGGGCAAGAACTGCGGCGGGAGAGCGGACTTCTTTGCCGACGGCGACTACGGGCAACTGATCTACGTCTCGCCCGCCAAGAACCTCATCATTGTACGGAACGGCGAGCGGTACGGCCTTTCCAATGAGATAGTGGGTTGGAGTGATGCCCTCTGCAAGCTGGCAAACGCAATGCCGTGAGGGCTGTAGGGGATCCAAGGTGCAATCTCGCTTCTCGCCGTTCCCGGGGAGGGTGCCGGGTTTGCTGCTGATTCTTCCGCCCCCAACGAAAGACCGGCATGGAAGTCGCCCCACGGGTCCAAAGGAAATGAGCAACTGACGCATCCCGCCGAACGACGGCGGTAGGCGTGCGGCAGTGTAGCGGTCTCCATCGGTGGAAGCGACGTGAGCAGCCTGCGCTCCACGGTTGCCAGCAGGATATTGACGACCGTGGACACTTTGAAGAAAAGAAGGGCAGCCTCTATGGCTGCCCTTCTTGACGCCTTACACGGCCGGTTTGACTCTGCTGCCTGAGCAAGGAGCATGTCAGTTGGGGATGGTCCGTCGCCAGAACAACCCTCGCCGTCAGTTCAACGGACTTCTCCGATCATTGTTGGAGGAAGGCGATACTTGGATTTGCAAGAGCCGTTGCTGTTCCGGCCAGGCGCCCTTAGTCGATGGAGCTGGAGGACGCCAGGATCTCTGCCACCGTTGCCTCATAAGGCTCGGTTTGCCCTCGCGTCCATGCTTCGGCGAACGAGGTCTCTCCCAATTGTGTCCGAACGACGTTCAGGTCCCGCTCGCGACCGAGGCGATCAACTGGCGGCAGGGGCGCGCCGATGGCAGAACGCATCGCCTCCGCAATCCCGAACAAGCGCGCAGCGCGGCGCGGGCTCTCGGGCGTCGCTAATTCTGCAAAGACTTCCAGAGCAGT
>Ga0316628_100004565_pt1 | contig 10900 bp, 10 predicted proteins | sample OWC_Aug_M2_C1_D5_FD_207648 | JGI IMG/M metagenome (GOLD analysis project Ga0316628, IMG submission 207648) | Wetland soil microbial communities from Old Woman Creek delta, Ohio, United States - OWC_Aug_M2_C1_D5_C | ecosystem: Environmental > Terrestrial > Soil > Wetlands | place: USA: Ohio... | reverse complement strand
CCCGTCTTATCCAAGACGATGGTATCGACCCTATGGGCCGTTTCCAGGCTCTCGCCGCCCTTGAACAGGATGCCGTGCTCGGCCCCCCTCCCCGTCCCCACCATGATCGCAGTCGGCGTCGCCAGCCCGAGAGCGCAAGGACAGGCGATGATCATCACCGCCACGAAGTTGAGCAGGGCGAAGGTAAGCCTGGGGCTGGGCCCGAGGGCATACCAGATGACGAAGGTGACGACGGCAATTCCGATCACGGCAGGAACGAAATAAGAAGCGATAATATCGGCCAGGCGCTGAATGGGCGCCTTCGAGCCCTGGGCTTCCTGGACGAGCCGGATAATCTGGGCCAAGGCCGTGTCCTTCCCGACCTTTGTCGCCCGGAAACGAAAGCTCCCCGCCTTGTTGATGGTGGCCCCGATCACTTCGTCCCCCGGTTTTTTTTCGACGGGCAGGCTCTCGCCTGTGATCATGGACTCGTCGACAGCAGACTTCCCTTCCGTTACAACGCCGTCGACCGGGAGCTTCTCGCCCGGCCGGACCAGGATGATATCGCCCACCGCGACGTCCTCGACCGGGATGTCGAACTCGCCGCCTTCTCGGATAACCCGCGCAGTCTTGGGCCTCAGGCTCATAAGCCTCTTGATCGCCTCCGACGTCTTGCCCTTGGCCCGGGCTTCGAGCATCTTCCCGAAAAGGATGAGGAGGATGATGAGCGCGGAGGTATCGAAATAAACCTCGGGCATGACCCCGGCCTTGTGGAAGAACGAGGGGAAGATCGTGGCCGCAACGCTATAGAAGTAAGCCGCCGACGTACCGACGGCGACGAGCGTGTTCATGTCGGCGGTCCGGTGGCGGAGGGCCGCCCAGGCGCCCCGATAAAACTGACCTCCCAGGACGAACTGGACCGGTGTGGCCAGCGCCCAGAGGACGAAAAAGTTCCGCAGAAAGGGCGGGACCCAAGGGAACCAGTGACCCATGCTGCCCAGGAAAATGACAACACCGAGAGCCGCGGCCACGACGACCTTGGTCCGGAGCTCCCTATAATCTTTCTCCCGCAGGAGACGCTCTGAGTCTTCCGCCCCGGGGCCGACGCCGGTCTCTGTCACCCTGTAGCCGGCCGACTCGATGACCTTGGCGAGGTCGCGCTGGTTCGTCTCGCTCGGAAGGTAGTCCACATGAGCCCGCCCCGTCGCCAGGTTCACGGCGGCCCGGCGTACTCCGGGCGAGGCGAGCAGGGCCTTCTCAATATGGGCGACGCATGACGCGCAGGACATGCCCTCGACGGCAAAATCGACGGAGGCCCAGGCCGCGTCCCCCTCCCGGACCTCAGTGCCGCGAGCTGGATCACCTATCATGGCCGAGCTCCATGGTCAATAAATTCGCTTGCCATTCGTGTTTAAACGCCTGGGGGGGGTCCCCCCCGCGCTCTTTTCTTGTTTTTTCGTCGCGATCTCAAGCGGGACATAGATCCGGCAGCAGGCCAGCGCACGCGTCAGCCCCGTGTTCTTTTTGATGTTCCGTCTCTCTTCCTTTTTTTAATTATATCATAAAATCGATATTATACACTATTTCTATAGTATTTATATTTTTTAGGTTTTCGACTCCGAACCCCCGGGCGCGTCTTGGGGCCGCTCCTGCACGCCCGAGGCCTGCTCCAGTTGCGTGGACATATCATCTTATGCTAGAATCTGCCCGTATTTCAGCAAGGAGTTCACCATGTCCGGACATTCCAAATGGGCTTCTATCAAGCATAAAAAGGCCGCCACGGACGCCAAGCGCGGAAAGGTTTTCACCAAGATTATCCGCGAACTGAGCATGGCCGCCCGCGATGGAGGCGACACCGAGTCTAACTCCCGGCTGAGGAAAGCCATTCTGGACGCCAAGGCCGTCAACATGCCGGCGGATAACATCAAGCGGGCCATCATGAAGGGCACGGGCCAGCTCGAGGGTTCCACATTTGAAGAAATCATCTATGAAGGCTACGGCCCGGGCGGCGTCGCGCTCTACATCACCGCCCTATCCGACAATAAGAACCGTACCGTCTCCGAGGTCCGTCATATTTTCGCCAAAAACGGGGGTCGGATCGGCGAGCAGGGTTGCGTCGCCTACCGGTTCAAGAGGCAGGGCTACATTTCGATAGAGAAGTCTAAGGCTACCGAAGAGCAGCTCATGGAGATCGCCCTGACGGCCGGCGCAGAGGACGTCAAGGACGAGGACACAAACTGGGAGATCATCACGATACCCGACGCCTACGAGAAGATCCTCGAGGCGGTAAAGGCGGCCGGGATTGAGATCGCGGACTCCAACGTCGGCTACATCCCCCAGGACTACACCCACGTCGAAGGGAAACAGGCTGAGCAGAACCTGAAGCTGGTGGAGGAACTGGAGGACCACGACGACGTCCAGACCGTCTCCGCCAATTTCGACATCGACGAAAAGGAAATCGAACGCCTCACGCAGGAATGAGGGCCAAACCTGATGAGGGTCCTGGGAATCGATCCAAGCCTCCAGTCGACGGGGTTCGGCGTCATCGAGGAAAAAGGAACGAGTTACATCCCCGTCGTCTACGGCGTCGTCAAGCCGTCCCCGAAGCTCTCCTTCCCGAACCGCCTGAACGAGATCCGGACAGAGCTCGAGAAGCTCATCGTCTCGTTTGCGCCCGATGAAGTGGCCATCGAAAACGCCTTCTACGCCCAGAACGTCCGTACGGCCCTGGCCCTGGGCCAGGTCCGTGGCGCGGTCCTGGTGGCCGTAGCGGCGCAGGCCCGGGAGCTTTTCGAATACTCGGCCCTCGAGATCAAGAAGGCCGTCACGGGATACGGACAGGCGGATAAAAGCCAGGTCCGGGTGATGGTCAAAACCCTCCTCAACCTCGAGGACAACGCCCTCTCCCTGGACGCCTCCGACGCACTGGCCGCGGCCATCTGCCACCTCAACTCGAGGACCTTTCACAAAAAAGTGGAGGAGTCGGTCGGATGATCGCTTACCTCAAAGGAAAATTGATCCGTAAAACACCCAACCAGGTCGTCATCGACACCGGGGGCGTGGGCTACTGCGCGGCCATCCCCCTTTCCACGTTCTTCAAGCTCGGCGACGTCGACAGCCCCGTGGAGCTTTTCATACACACCCACCTGACCGATAACGCCCTCTCTCTCTTCGGATTCGCCTCGGTGGAGGAGCGGGACACGTTCCTCAAGCTCATCGGCATCTCCGGAATCGGGCCAAAACTCGCCATGAACATCTTGTCGGGGATCGGGCCGGCCGAGCTCGAGGAGGCCATCCGGCGCACCGACATCGCCCGGATTTCGCTCGTCCCGGGGATCGGCAAGAAGACGGCCCTGCGGATCACGATGGAACTGCAGGACGAGCTGGAGAAGAAAGAGAAAGTCCTGGCGGCAAAAGGCTCTCCGGAGAGAGAGGACCTCATCTCCGCCCTGATGAACCTCGGCTTCCGGAGAAAGGAGATCGAAAGGACCGTCGACAAGGTGATAGCATCGGCGGCCAAGGACGCCGGCTTCGAGAAGATGCTCAGGGACTGCCTGGCCGGGCTGGCGAAGGTGTAATCATGCCGGCCCTGCTAAGCCCCGTAAGGACGAAGGAAGACATCCTCTTTGAGGACAGCCTGCGGCCGCGGACCCTCGACGAGTTCGTCGGCCAGGAGACGGTCAAAGCCAACCTCAGAATCTTCATGGAGGCCGCCAAGAAAAGAGATGAACATCTCGACCACGTCCTCCTCTACGGACCGCCGGGACTGGGCAAGACGAGCCTGGCCTACCTCATCGCCAGAGAAATGGGCGTCGGTATCAAGCCGACGACGGGGCCGGTCATCGAGCGGACGGGCGACCTCTCGGCCATCCTGACCAACCTCCAGACGAAAGAGGTCCTCTTTATCGATGAAATCCACCGGCTCCACCCCTCGGTCGAGGAGATCCTCTACTCGGCCATGGAGGACTTCAGCCTGGACATCGTCATCGGTCAGGGGCCGAGCGCCCGAAGCCACAAGCTCAAGATCAAGAAGTTCACGCTCATCGGCGCGACGACAAGAGCCGGACGGATCACGGCACCGCTCAGGGGACGGTTCGGCATCATCCACCGCCTGGACTACTACCGGGACGAGGACCTCAAAAAGGTCATCCTGAGGTCGGCGGCCTTGCTCAAGGTCAAGGTCGACAACGACGGCGCCGAGCAAATCGCCTTGAGGTCGCGGGGGACGCCGCGGGTAGCCAACCGGCTGCTGCGCCGGGTGAGGGATTACGTCGACGTCAAGGGCCACGGCGCTATCACCGGAAAAGAGGCCAGGCGGGCCCTGGACATGATGGAGGTGGACGCCCTGGGACTGGACGATGTCGACCGCAAGATCCTGACCACGATCATCGAAAGTTTCGGCGGCGGCCCGGTCGGGATCGGGACGATCGCGGCCGCCATCGACGAAGAAAAAGATACCATCGAATCCATCTACGAGCCGTTCCTGATGCGCATCGGTTTCCTGGAGCGGACGACCCGGGGCCGGAAACTCACGGCCAGGGCCTACGAGCACCTGGGCTTCGAATATCCCCGAGAACGCCGGCCGCTCGCGCAGAAAAAATTGTTCGGCGACAAGTAGAACGCCGAAACCTCGGCATGGACTTGAGAGCCCGCGATTTCGATTATGATCTTCCCAAGGAGCTCATCGCTCAGCATCCCCTGGAGCATCGCGACGAGTCCCGGATGATGATCGTCGAGAGAAAACAGGGCCGAATCACACACGCGCGGTTCAAGGAATTTCCGGGATGCCTGCGGCCGGGCGACGTCCTTGTCCTCAACGATACGAAGGTCATCCCTGCCAGAGCCTGGGGACGTGCCGGCGACAAGGAGGTCGAATTCCTGTTCGTCACCGAGCGGGCCGCAGGCCTTTGGGAGGTGCTGTGCAGGCCGGCCAGGCGGGTGCAGACGGGGGATCGTATCGTTTTCGGTCCCGGGTTCGAAGGGACCGTGGCCGGGGAGGGATCGGAGGGACTGAGGATTCTCCGCCTCGAGGGTCCGGATGTCCTCGCCGAGCTCCATAAGGTCGGCTTCGCTCCCCTTCCCCCCTATATCAAGCGGCGGAAAAACGAGACGGAACTGAGGCCTCGGGACCTCGAAAGATACCAGACGGTGTTCGCGCGCAATCAAGGCTCGATCGCGGCACCGACGGCCGGACTCCATTTCACGAAAACGATCCTGGGCGAAATGGAAGGACGCGGGGTTAAGGTTCAGACGATCACCCTCGATGTCGGGCTCGCGACGTTTCAGCCGCTGCGGGTCGACAGGATCAAGGATCACCGGATGCGAGAGGAAAAATTCGAGATCTCGCCCTTGGTCACCCGAGCGATACGGGCGGCGAAGAGCGGGGGCTGGCCCGTCACGGCGGTCGGCACGACCGTCGTCCGGACGCTCGAGAGCGCCTGGCGGGAGGAAAGTCTGTGCCCTGGCCGGGGGGCGACATCTCTCTTTATTTACCCCGGCTATGATTTTAAAGTGGTCGACAGGTTGCTGACAAACTTCCACCTCCCCCGGAGCACGCTCCTTATGCTCGTCTCGGCCTTCGCCGGCCGCGATCTCGTCCTGCGAGCTTATCGCGAAGCTGTCCAAAAGAGTTATCGGTTCTACTCATACGGCGATTGCATGCTCATCTTATAAACAGCCATCCGTCGCCTGCCGCCCAAGGAGGCTTTAAAATGTTCGTGAACGCGTCGATTGGCCTTTTCTCGCCTCATTCGCCCTGGGCGAAAGGGCGGTCCGGGCGGCGCGCCGGAGCGGACTCCCCGAGCGTGTCGTCATGATCATCGACGAGGCTAAAAAATATAATGAAGGGACGGCTGTCCGGCTCGAGGTTAAAAGCCCCGGGGACGTTATCATCGTCGAGAGATTAGCTGCAATCAAGCTCGACAACTGGTCGGAACTAACCGACGCCCGTTCACACCTTCCTGTCCGAGAAAGCAACAAAGGAAAAGCACTCGGGAATATGGGAGTCGTAGATGCCGTGACGGTTGAGCGCCCAGCCGGGATGCGGCTCGGCCTTAACACCGCAGTAGTCCAGCCTCTCGAACCGCGAGAAATCCATCCGCCAGACATCGCCTGGGCGCGGTGGGAGGGAACGGCTGCCCGCGAGGGCGGTCATCGCTTTCCAGGGAAAAGCCAACTCGACGGTCCAGCCCTTATCGACGTCGGAGGGATCGTTAAGCGTGCCCTGGACCTTAACCCCGGTCCTGAGCCCCGCGAGATCCCAATCCATAAACGCCCAGCGGGCGCCGCGAGGGTGCTTGCCGTGCCTCAGGCCGTCCTGAAAACCGCCTAGGATATCGACTTTATGGCTGAGGAGGTCGAACTCGGGCCTGTCGAAGCGGCCGCCTTTATGATAAGCGTCCTGCCAGATGTAAAAGACCTCATAGACCGTGCCCAGGGCGTTCGTCTCGAACTCGTAGTAGCAGTCCTCACCGCCGATGAAGACCTCGATGTCGTTCTCATTCCAGATCAGCGAATCCCGTTCGGCAAGATGGGCCTGGACGTTGGGCTCTTCCACCCAAAAGGCGGCGTAGAGATTCTCCTCGTCCCAAAGCCCGGCCATCCGCGTCTCCAGGAAGCCGGGCACACCGCTCACCAGGTCGACGAACCGGCCGGACTTCTCCGCCCGGCGCCAGCAGGGTTTCTCCAGATCGCCGTCGACCACAATCTTCTCCCCGCTCCTCCGGCAAACGTACCTGGCCAGGTCCTTTTCCAAACAACCGTATTTCGGGTCCATGGATCGACCTAAATCTATCAATACCAATAAAAAAAGGCAATACACAAGACGCAACGATTCGATACGATGTGAAGTATCATCCATCATGAGCCAGAAAACTCTCATCAAGAGACGAAAAATCGTCATCTTGGCCGTGTCCATCTTTTTTGCCGCCCTTTTCATTTTCGGGGCTCTGGCCATCCTCGCAACGTAGAAAAACCCGGCCTGGAAATTAATACAGCCCCATGCCCCTCCGATAATCAAAAGGGGAATCTGAGATCATCAGTATCACCGTGAGAGGTGCGATGGGGGGAACCGATGGCACCGGTTTCCCGGGGATCGATAAGAACCCTTTTCGAACCTCCTGCGTTGTAGTATGGTGATAAGCATGAGACGCATGATCGCGACCTTTTTGACGGTCGGCTGCCTAAGCGCTTATGCCCAGCCGATGAACGTTCTGGTCTTTTCCAGGACCGTGGGTTTCCGGCACGATTCGATCCCAGCCGCGATTAGGTGCTTGGAGATTATGGCCGAAAAAAACAACTGGCGGATCACCTCGACCGAGAATCCGGGCGTTTTTTCCGACGAGAATCTGGTCAAATATGACGTCTCCGTCTGGCTGATGACCACGGGGGATGTTCTCGACGCGGAGGAGCAGGATGCCTTCGCCCGCTTCATCCGGTCCGGCAAAGGATTCGTCGGCATCCATTCGGCCACCATCACCGAGAACGGCTGGCCCTGGTTCGTCGGCCTCGTGGGAGCGAAGTTTGTAGGGCATCCGCCCTGCCAGAAGGGCAGGCTTACCGTCGAGGATCGGGACCATCCTTCGATCCCGGAAACGATGCCGAAGGAATGGACTCGTGAGGACGAGTGGTATTCCTTCGACAGGAACCCGCGCGAAAAAGCAAGGGTGCTGATCTCGATCGATGAGTCATCCTATGACGTCGACGATAACCGGTGGTTCCCGGGCATCAAACAGAGGATGGGCGACCACCCCCTCGTCTGGTGCCATGAATATGACGGGGGCCGGGCCTTCCAGACAGCCCTCGGCCATACGGCGGAGAGCTACTCGGACCCGACCTTCATCGCTCACCTCGAAGGCGCCATCCGCTGGGCGGCGGCCAGAGCAAACCAGGAGACGGTCCGATGAAGGGATTTTCCTTAGTGCTGATGGCTGCTTTGTCGCTCTGCCTCCCTGCGCCGGCGGTCCAGGAGACGCGCTCCGAGCCGACGACCCTGGCCATCGGAGCAAGGGCCCCGGATTTCAGGTTGATGGGGGTCGACGATAATGTCTACGGCCTGAAGGACTTCGCGTCCTATAAGTGCCTCGTCGTAGTCTTCAGTTGCGATCACTGTCCTACGGCCCAGGCCTACGAAGACCGGCTCATCGGCGTCTTCCATGATTACGCGCCCAAAGACGTAGGGATGGTCATGATCTCGCCCAACAGTCCCCAAGCCCTTAATCTGTCCGAAATGGGCTACACCGACGTGGGCGATACGCTGGCCGATATGAAGGTCCGGGCCAGAGACAAGAAATTCCCCTTCCCCTATCTCTATGATGGGGACGAGCAAAAGGCCGCTCTGGCCTACGGGCCGGTCGCAACACCTCACGTCTTCGTCTTCGACGGGGACCGCCGCCTGCAATACGCGGGCAGGGTGGATGAGAAAGAAAAGCCGGGCACGGGACGGGCTGAAGACCTTCGCAACGCCCTAGACGCCGTGCTGGCCGGAAGGAAGCCCTCAATAGCCATGACCAAGGTCTTCGGGTGCTCCATCAAGTGGGCCTGGAAGGACGACTACACGAAGGAGCTCTACCGCGAGTGGGCGGCCCTGCCCGTGACTCTCGAGCCGATCGATGTCGCGGGCGTCGAGGCGCTGCTCGCGAACCGTTCAGGCAAGCTCCGGCTCATCAATGTCTGGGCTACCTGGTGCGGGCCCTGCACGGCGGAGTTCCCCGAACTCGTCAAGACCGACCGCATGTACCGCGAACGGGATTTCGAATTTATCTCCATCAGCGCCGACAAGATGGAAAAACGGGCCAAGGCGCTCGAGTTCCTCAAGAAAAACCAGGCCTCCAATAAGAATTACATATTCAGCGGTGAGACCGTCTATCCCCTCATCGAGGCGATCGATCCAGGCTGGCAGGGAGCTCTCCCCTACACCGTCATCGTGGAACCCGGAGGAAAGACGGTCCTTCGCCACCAGGGCATCCTCGACCCCCTCGCCCTGAGGAAGTTTATCGTCGAGCACCCGCTCCTGGGAAGATATTATTGAGGTCCGGTCTTATTCCTCGCCGCGGACGAGTTTGCCGGGAACCGTGTAGATGCGCCTCAGGTAAACGATCAGGATGACAATCATGATCGCGAGCGCAGGAAGCATCGTTTCGAAGGAAAGAGTGCTCATCTTCCCCGTCATGATCCGCAGCGTCCCCCGGAGGAGAAGGTACCAGAGAAGATTGGTCCCGGCCATCAGCCCGGCAAGGAATTCCTTCATGAGGTCCCAGTAGATCGCCTGCTTCTCCTCCGGGAGTTTCAGGAATTTCTCCTTGTAAGGGATGTTGAGCGATCTGGGGTTACGGTTCAATCGGCGCATGTTGTGGCCGAGTACATAGAAGACGAGCGTCATGCCCCAGGCCATGGCGGCGAGCCAGATGACACCCTCCTTGCCGCCCCAACGGTCCGGATTCCCCGCGAAATCGAAGTGGGTGGGGATACGCGGCGCGAGCTTCGGATAGGCCGTAAAGACGGTATTGCTGATGAGGATCAGAAGGATGAGGTTGGCCAGATCATAGAGCTTTTTCACGTTCTTAATTCTTCTGCTTCGTTTCAAGAGGCTTGTCAGAGCCTTCGAAAAATATCTTTTGCAGCTCCAGCGTCTTCGTATCCGCCTTGACCGAGCGGATCATCTCCGCCAGGACCCCGGATTCCAGATTGAACATCGTTTCCCCCATCTCCTTGGTCCCGGCGGCCCCGTACCCCCTATAGTGGTTCGGTTGGGACGCGTACCACCAGATCCCCGTATAGGCGTGCTTGAGGCCGGCAAGCCGATTCTGGTCCTCCCCGCTCTCGTCGTTCGCCCGGTCCATATGGACCAGGTCCGGCCGATGGGCAAGCATGGAGGATGTCTCTTCCTCTCCGGCGTGACCGTCGAGGGAGGTCTTTCGCATCTTCTTCAGCGCATCGAAGACAGAGGTATCGTCCGAGGGATCATAAAGGTAGACGGCATAGTCCTTTCTGACGGCGAGCTGGACCTGGCAGAAATACTGGAGGAACTGCTCGTTCCCGCCATGGCCGTTGACCAGGATGATCTTCTTGATACCGTTACGGGCGAGTTCATCGCAGGTTTCCTGAAGAACGTCCAACATGAGACGGACGCTGTAGGCGATCGTTCCCGGCTGGTGTTTGGCCTCGAAAATCTGGCCGAAATAGTATTGCGGGAAGACGATCGTATATTCCTTTGCCGCCGCCCGGAGCGAAAGCTCCCGACAGTCGAGAAGGTCGGTGCCCAGCGGGAGATGGGGGCCGTGCTTTTCCAGGATGCCCACCGGGATGACGCAGGTCCCCCCGGACTTGGCGACGGCCTGGATGAAGTCCCGGGACGTAAGTTCCTCATAGCGGACGGAAAGCTCCGAGGCCGCTTTCGCGGTTTCCTGGGCGAGTGATATTCCGGCCAGGCCGGAAACCACGGCGGCCAACAACAGAATAACCAATGGCTTCATTAAGCGCTTCATGGACGATGCCTCCTTATCTAGCTACATCTTCGCCGATTCATGGATCCGCTACTTCTTCTCCCCAGCGAGGGCCTGGAGGTTGAACATCGGGATCATATTCTGGGGCAGGATCCCCCACTGGATGTTGGGCGCCAGCTTCTGGACGAACTCCCATTGGATGATCGTCGGGTTCTTGGTCAGCGCGGCCTGACGGATCTCGATGCTCCTGGCGTCGGCTTCGGCGGCCACGATCTTCTGCTCCTTCCGGATCTTCTCCTGCTCCAGCTTGTTCTTTTCGGTGGTGATGTTCTCCAGGGCGATCTGTTTTTCCTCCAGAGTTTTGGCGTATTCGGGGGTAAAGGTGATGTTCCGCAGGACGAGCTCGTCGAGGATCAGGCCGTTTTTCTCGAACTTAGGGGCGATCTCATCAAAAAGGACCTGCTGGGCCTCATAGCTCC
>Ga0316628_100004564_pt1 | contig 10901 bp, 5 predicted proteins | sample OWC_Aug_M2_C1_D5_FD_207648 | JGI IMG/M metagenome (GOLD analysis project Ga0316628, IMG submission 207648) | Wetland soil microbial communities from Old Woman Creek delta, Ohio, United States - OWC_Aug_M2_C1_D5_C | ecosystem: Environmental > Terrestrial > Soil > Wetlands | place: USA: Ohio... | reverse complement strand
GCCTCCGGCCGCAGGCCGCAGGAGAATCTCTACATCCTCAATGGTGTGGAATTCACCAGCGCGTCCGAGATCAACAACACTCCGGGGGGCACGAGCGGTCAACTTCTGGGCGTGGATGCGGTGCGGGAATTTTCGGTCGTGAAGGACACCTACAGCGCCGAATACGGCAAGCGCCCCGGGGCCCAAATCAATATCGTAACCGCATCCGGCACCAATCAGCTCCACGGCAATGTTTACGAGTTTCTGCGCAATAGCGCGCTGGATGCGAGAAATCCTTTTGACCAGGCGACGATTGCGCCGTTTCAGCGAAACGTATTCGGCAGCTCACTGGGCGGACCCATCAAAAAAGGCAAGACATTCCTCTTCGGAAATTACGAAGGTTTTCGCCAGCGCCTGGGCTTAAGCAACGTGACACTTGTGCCGGATGAGGCTTCGCGAGCCAGTGCCGTCCCGAGTGTGCAACCTTTATTGGCCTTATGGCCCACGGCGAATGGCCCGGAACTCTTAACGTCCACCGGAGCAAACAGCGGGATCGCAAAGGCCTTCAGCAATCCGGTGCAGGCTATCCGCGAAGACTTCGGTACGGCGCGCCTGGACCAGATCTTTTCCGAAAAAGATACGTTCGCGGGCGTTTACACCGTGGATGACAGCCAAGCGAATACCCCCACAACAAATCCCCTGAGCCTGGTCGATGTCTTTCTGCGCGAGCAGGTGGCGAGCCTCAGCGAAACGCACATTTTTTCCACCAGCCTGATCAACAAAGCCACCTTCGGCTTTTCCCGGGGGGGATTCTATTTCACCGGCACAACCCCGGTGAACCTTCCGGGATGGATCCATGAAGGACAACCCATCGGCGCGGTGGTCGTCGGCGGCGGCACAAGTCTTAACGGGGCGGCGCAAATCTCAAATGCCGGAACGAACGCGGGCAGCAACTTGCGGGCGGCGCGGAATCTATTCACCGTGACCGACCAGATCACGCTTACACATGGGATTCATCTCTTGAGCTTCGGAGCATGGTTCGAGCGCCTGCAATCCAACGACAGTTTGGTCCAGGACCAATACGGACAGGCTTCCTTTTCCACCTTGCAGGATTTTCTGAATGGAAATATCAAGACGTTCACATATGCTCCGCAGGCAACTCCATTATCATGGCGATCGCTCGAGGGCGCTTTTTTCGCGGAAGACGCGATCAAGCTGCGCCCGAGCCTTGAACTCCGCCTCGGTTTCCGCGGAGAGTTCACCACGGGCTGGAACGAAGCCTACGGCCGAGGCGCGAATTACACTTTTGATCCAACGACAAACATCATCTTGGCACAGGCTGGCACGGGATTTCCCCTGCTTGTCGGCAACTCCGTCTTCACGGAGAACAACGCGAGGTTCCTCCCTGCGCCGCGGATTGGTCTTGCATGGTCGCCGCTTGGCTCGAAGAAAACCGTGATTCGTGCGGGCTTTGGTCTGTATTACGCATTGAACGACAATCTGAGCTACCGGTTGGATCAGAACGGTCCCTTCAACCCTGTGTACACGGCCAAGAACATCAGTCTCTCGAGCATCTCGCCTGGCAACATTCCAACCTCAAAGATTTCCCCGAGCGGCGTGCAGCCGAATCTTCTCACTCCGACCGTCATTTCCTACACTTTCAAAATCCAACGACAAATTACGCCGAATACAACCCTGAGTCTCGGCTACATCGGATCCCATGGCTACCATGAGATTCTTTCGATCGACGCAAACGTTCCGGTCCCAACGATTTGCCCGGCGTCACCCTGCCCCGCCGGGTATCCCGCGGGCGCGCACTACAATCCGGCCGGTGCGCCTTTGGCAAACCCGGACGTGGCCAACACGACAAGTTGGGTTTCCGAAGGCGTCAGCAACTACAACGCGCTCGAAGTGGACGTTAATCACACCTTTAGCCACGGTCTGCAGTTCCGTGGAGTCTACACGTTCTCCAAGGCGCTCGATGACGGCGATAACATGAATACCAGCATCGCCACAAATTCTCCGGCGTTCGCCTCGAACCCGCTCGACCCGAAGACGGCGGACTACGGCCGGGCATCCTTCGACGTCCGCCATGCGGCCGTCATCAACGCAACCTACGATCTTCCCTTCGGGCGGAAGACCATCGCAGGTGAAAACCCCTGGTGGAATCACGTGATCGGGAACTGGCAGATCAGTGGAATCGAGACGCTGCTTTCTGGCCTGCCATTTACTCCGCAGCTCGGCTACAACCCGGCAAACGATGGGGACTCCAGAAATCCGATCCGGCCTTCGCTGAATCCAAATTTCACTGGCCAGTGGATCCTGGGCGGAACTGGTCACTACTTCAATACGGACGCGTTCCTTCCGCCCCTCGACGGAACCTATGGCAACGCACCACGAAACTTCCTGGTGGGACCCGGAATTGCCGAAACCGACTTCTCGCTGCTAAAGAAGTTCTTGCTCACGGATCGTCTCAATCTCCAGTTCCGGGCGGAACTTTTCAATTTGTTCAATCGCACAAACTTGAATACTCCGAACCCGGTCGTGTTCACGTCCGTAACTTCAGAACCTTCGCCAACGGCGGGAGTCATCACATCGACAACAACCACTTCCCGGCAGATTCAGTTTGGGCTGAAACTGCTATGGTAGTCGCGGGCATGCCAGCCGAGGCGTTGAGTTTCCCTTAGGCCGGGACCCGGCATCGTTGGCCGCCCGCGGAACAGCGATGCCGGGGCTGTTGTCTGGTAGAATTGAGCCTGTATCCGAGGCGCGGTCGCCAAGTGGTAAGGCAAAGGTCTGCAAAACCTTTATCGGCGGTTCGATCCCGCCCCGCGCCTCCAGATTTTCAGCAGTAAGAAAAAAACGATTTTCCCCGTTCGTGCCGGACGACCCATGAAACCGAAAGTCAAACGCCCCCACCCACTTCACTGGATCCTGGAGCCGGTGGAAGCGGAGCCGTCCTTTTTCCAGAAGCCAATGTTCGGATGTCAGGCGGCTTATTTATACGGTAGGCTGGTGCTGGTCCTGGCCGCCCACGAAGAGCCCTGGAACGGGCTGCTGGTTTGCACTTCCCGCGAATTTCATTCCGCGCTGATGGACGATTTCCCCGGCCTGCGGCCTCATCCCGTCCTGCCCAAGTGGCTGTATCTGGCGCAATCCTGTGATGGGTTTGAAGAAACCGCGCAGCAACTGGCCCAGCAGGCGATGAAGAACGACGCGCGCATCGGCGTGGAGCCCGGATCCGGCAAGCGCAAACGGTCCAAACGAGTTTAGAAGCCGTCCCGTAAACCAATTGGCAGCGGTTTTCTCCCTTCCAAACGCGGCTATTGCGTCGCGCCACCGGCGCGAAGGTGACTAGCCCGGGGCACCGCCCCGGGTGTCGTGTGTCCCGCACTGTTGGTCCGCCCTGTAGGGGCGGAGGGTCCCTGCGCCCTTTCAGGGCGCACCACATTCGATGGACTCCTAAACCCGGGGCGTTGCCCCGGGCTAGTCACCTTCGGCGCTTTCAGCGCCGGAGGATGCCGGTTTCGCTGTATTCCCGGAAAATCAAAGTCATCGCGCCCACCCGCTCCATGTATTTATGAGATGGCTTGTAGATACAGCTCGCGGGGCTTTCCCGGCCGGCGGCCAGCCGGCCTTTATTTATCTCTTCAGTATTCACAATACTTTATTACTACTCTATTTATAGACAGGCGCGCGAAAACGGGCTCGCCGTGAAGTTTCACGGCCGATTTCCATCCGGCAATTCCCTTCCTCGAAAAAATCCATCCGCGCATTTCTTTTCCCAAGGACACCTTCGAGATGTTCATGTGGCCAGTGATCCTCCCTGTCCTTCGTTTGCTCCATCGACCAGTAGAGGAGATTCGCATGCGATTTTTAAACTGCAAGAGTAATGAAAATAACTTCACAAGCGAACTATCGCACGCTCCCAACACGAGCCCCGAATGTGTCCACACCCTTCCGGCTCCTGACCATTTTCCTTGCCTTCATCGCCGCCTTGTCCCTTTCAGGTTGCGTTGGACTGACCGGCGCGGGAACTCCCGCCGCCACTAACGATCCGACGCCCTCGGGCATGCTCGCGGCCAGCGCGACCAGCGTCAGCTTCGGTAACGTGACTGTCGGCGCCAGCGTCGCCCAGACTTTGACCCTGACCAATAGCGGTACCGCCGACGTGACGGTTTCTCAGGCGACCGTTACCGGCGCGGATTTCAGTGTCGCGGGAAACACCTCCGGTGTTTCCATCCCGGCTGGACAGAGCCATGCGTTTCAAATCCACTTTGCTCCACATGCGCCTGGAGCCACGACCGGCAGCATTTCCGTGAGCAGCAACGCGACCGATTCCACGCTTGCCATTTCCCTTGCGGGAACGGGCACGTCGGCTCTGTCGATCACGGCGCAGCCCGTGAGCCAGACCGTCACCGCCGGCCAAACCGCCGCTTTTACCGTGGCCGCGACGGGTTCAGGAACCCTGACCTACCAATGGAAGAAGAACGGTGCGGTGATCAGCGGCGCGACTTCCGCGTCCTACACCACTCCGGCCACAACCACATCGGACACGGGAGCGCAATTCACCGTGGCCGTGAACGATAGCACCTCGAGCGTGACCAGCAATGCCGCAACCCTCACGGTCACCGCGGCACCCGTGGCGCCATCCATTTCGCAGCAGCCCGCCAGCCGGACCGTCACCGCCGGACAAACAGCGCAATTCAGCGTCACGGCAGCAGGCACGGCAACGCTCACCTATCAATGGAAGAAAAATGGAGCGGCCATCAGCGGCGCAACTTCCGCGTCCTACACCACTCCGGTAACGACAGCTTCGGATAGCGGCGCGCAGTTCACCGTCACCGTCACCAACAGCGTGAGCAGCGTAACCAGCAATCCCGCCACGCTGACCGTCAACGTGCCGCCCACGATTACGGCGCAGCCCGCGAACCGCAGCGTCACTGCGGGACAAACGGCGGCGTTTAGCGTCACGGCGACCGGCTCGGGCACGCTTACCTATCAGTGGAAGAAGAACGGCACGGCCATCAGCGGCGCGACTTCCGCGTCCTACACCACTCCGGCCACAACGTCTTCGGACAACGGGGCGCTCTTCACCGTCACCGTTACGGGCAGCGGAGGCAGCGTGACCAGCAATGCCGCAACACTCACGGTCACTGCGGCGCCCGTGGCGCCGGCGATTACGCAGCAGCCCGCCAGCCGGACAGTCAGCGCCGGACAAACCGCGGCATTCAGCGTCGTGGCAACGGGCTCGGCAACGCTCACTTATCAATGGAAGAAAAACGGCACGGCCATCAGCGGCGCGACTTCCGCGTCCTACACCACTCCCGCGACGACGGTTTCGGATAACGGCGCGCAGTTTACCGTCACCGTCACCAACAGCGTGAACAGTGTAACCAGCAGTCCCGCCACCCTGACCGTCAACGTGCCGCCCACGATTACGGCGCAGCCCGCGAACCTCACCGTCGCCGCGGGACAAACGGCAACCTTTAGCGTCACGGCGACCGGCTCGGGCACGCTTACCTATCAATGGAAGAAGAACGGCACGGCCATCAGCGGCGCGACTTCCGCGTCCTACACCACTCCGGCCACAACGTCTTCGGACAACGGGGCGCTCTTCACCGTCACCGTTACCGCGGGCGCCGGCAACGTAACCAGCAGCGCCGCCACCTTGACCGTCAAAGTTCCTCCCTCGGTCTTGACGCAACCCGCGAACAAAACCGTCATCGCCGGGCAGACCGCGACCTTTTCCGTAACGGCCGCGGGCACCGCAACGCTTACGTATCAGTGGAACCGGAACGGAACGCCCATCTCCGGAGCGACTTCGGCTTCCTACACCACTCCTGTCACGACTTCCGCCGACAATGGTGCGCAATTCACCGTTACCATCACCAACGGCGTGGGCAATGTGACCAGCAACGCCGCTGTCTTGACCGTGACTGCCGCGACATCCATTCTCAACGCCAGCCAGACGAGCCTGAGCTTCTCCAACGTCAATACAGGGAGCAGCAGCATTCAGACCGTGACCTTCACCAACGCCGGAAACTCCAATATCAATATTTCCAACGTCAGCATCTCCGGCGCGGGCTTCACCGCCGGCGGCATCTCCTCCGGACAAATTCTAACGCCCGGGCAGACGGCCACACTGAGCGTGACGTTTGCGCCTTCCGCAGTGGGAAGCGTGACCGGAAGCGCCACGGTAACCAGCACGGCCACCTCTTCTCCGGCCACCATCTCACTTTCCGGAACGGGCGTTGCCCCGGTGGCCCACTCAGTCACGCTGGGCTGGACCGCCAGCACGTCCACGGTGTCCGGCTACAACATCTACCGCTCGTCGGTTTCCGGCGGGCCTTACACGAAACTGAACTTGTCGGTTGTCGCGTTGACAACTTATACCGACTCGACCGTGCAATCCGGCCAAACCTACTTCTACGTCGTGACTTCGGTTGATTCCACGGGAGCCGAGAGCGCCTTTTCCGCCGAAGTGACGGCCACGATCCCGTAAGGATCGGGCCTGGCGGTCAGCCGAAGCAGTCAGTTACACAATTCTTTCGAGTTTTGGCAGGGTCAGGGGTAAGCGCCGTGAGGAATCTTCCTGGGTTTGAAAACCAGGAGAAAGAAAGATTCCTCACCCGCGGGAGCGGGTTCGGTTCACCGAAAAGTTTTTCGTGAACCGGATGGCAACTCTTCCAGTTTCTCCTCACGCGGTTTCCAAGGAATTGCCCCGGTCGCCGACCTCGAGGGCAGGGACACTGCCTGTCCCACATCTGTACGCGCGTACAGTAGTTCGGATTTCCGTTAACGACGCACAATTCTTTTGATGAACATAAATTTTATTCGCGAGATGCAAGGCGGCGCAAGAGTCCTGGCGCCGCGCCGTTACTCAAACAAGCGAAGCCCGGCGCGCATGGCCGCGCTGCTTCTCTTGCTTTGTGCCACCCTATCGATTTCCGGTTGTATCGGATTGACCGGAGCCGCAAAACCGGGCAGCTCCACCTCGACGCCTTCGGCCGCGGCGATTTCGGTTTCGCCCTCGTCGGTGAATTTCGGTTCCGTGGCGGTTGGCGGCAGCGTTTCTCAATCGGTCACCATATCCAATACGGGCGGTTCGCCCCTCACCGTCACGCAAGCCAGCACGGCGGCGAGCGGTATTACGATTACGGGCGCCAATCTTCCCATGACCGTCGGCGCCGGAAAGCAATCCATCATCACGATCGTGTTCAGTCCCCAATCCAAAGCGGCCGTCTCCGGAAATGTTACGGTCGTGAGCGACGCCTCCAGTTCGCCGAGCACGGTTGCGGTCACCGGAACCGGTGTTGCCGCCGCGGCGCTTCTCAACTCCAGCGCCAGCAGCCTGAGTTTTGGAAATGTAAACGCCGGCACGAGCAGCACGCAGAGTGTCACCCTCACCAACGCAGGCAATTCCAACGTGACCATTTCCAGCGTCACCGTGGCGGGAGCGAAATTTTCCGCCAGCGGAGTTTCCGGCGGCTTGATTCTCTCGCCCGGACAAAATGCGGCGCTTAGCGTGACTTTCGCTCCGTCCGCCGCGGGCAATCTAACCGGCAGCGTCACCGTCGCGAGCAACGCCAGCAATTCTCCCGCGGTCATTTCTCTTTCCGGCGCAGGCGTGGTGTCCGTCGCCCACTCCGTGTCGCTGGCCTGGACCGCGGATTCCTCACCCTTGATCAGTTATAACGTGTACCGCTCTTCGGTTTCCGGCGGGCCCTATACGAAACTGAATTCGTCCAGCGTGTCCTCAGCCCAATACTCGGATTCCACCGTGCAGGGCGGGCATACCTACTATTACGTGGTCACCGCGGTTTCTTCGGCGGGCGCGGAGAGTTCCTTCTCAGCCGAGGTTTCGGCGATCGTTCCTGCTCCGTAGGAGTTCGCACCGCGAACCATTTCGGTCACACGGATGGCGCGGTAACCTGCTGATGGCACGCTCCCCTGAAGTCATCTTGCCGGAAGTCCCGGAGAGACGGCATAAGCTAGCCCACCGTGGAAACAGTGGGAAACGCGACGCGATCATTTACAGCCCCGGAGGGGCGGCACAAAGCAAACCCTGTGCCGTTTCTCCGGGGCTTGCTTTTCTGCCTTTACGCATCTCCGGCGGTCGAAACCAAATCTCGGATGGACCCTCTTGAAGCTATGGCCGAATCGATACAATTGGCATTTTGGGATAAATCTTTTCCACCCTGTCCAAAATATCTCCAGCCGTTTTTATCCACAATCGGACGCCGCCTGCAACTAATAACAATAACTGGAGTTAGATAGAAACAAGAAATCTTTTCAGAAAATCTTGGCATCTGACGTGCACTAAAGACCCCGGATCGAGTGTGATTTGTGGCTGGCGTGCGTAAGAACACGGCTGGCGAATCCAAGGCTTGCCGGAGCCTGAGTCGCTCCTCCGGCAAGGGCGCGATAGCCCAAATTCGAGTTAGAGCATAGGAGATTTTATGAAAGGCATCGTACTGGCAGGCGGAACCGGAAGCCGGTTGAATCCTTTGACGCGCGTCACCAATAAGCACCTGCTGCCCATCTACCAAAAACCGATGGTGTATTACCCCATTCAAACCCTGGTCAATGCGGGCATCGAAGAGATCCTGCTGGTCACCGGGGGACGCAACGCCGGAGAATTCCTGCGCCTGCTCGGAAACGGCCGCGACTTCGGCTTGAAGCACATCAACTACACCTACCAGGAAGGCGAGGGCGGCATCGCGGAAGCCCTGGGCCTGGCGGAATATTTCGCCGGCAATGAACCCATCTGCGTGATCCTGGGCGACAACATCATCGAAAACAACATTTGCCAAGCCGTGGAGAATTTCAAGAAGCAGGGAGAAGGCGCGAAGATTCTGGTGAAGGAAGTCACGGACGCGCAGCGCTTCGGTGTGGCCGAGATTCGCGGCAATCACGTGATCGGCATCGAGGAAAAACCCAAATCCCCGAAATCCAATTACGCCGTCGTTGGAATTTATCTCTACGATAAGACCGTGTTTCAAAAGATTCGCCGCCTGAAACCCTCCGGCCGCGGCGAACTCGAGATTACCGACGTGAATAATTTCTACATCGAGGAAGACAAGCTCACCTACGAAGTCCTGGACGGCTGGTGGACCGACGCGGGAACGTTCGAGTCCCTGCTGCGGGCCAGCAACCTGGTCGCGGAAACCGGGGCGAACAAAATGTCACCCAAGGCCGATAAGAACGTCAAGGTGCCCGAGGGAGTCGCACGATGAAAATCTTCGTCACGGGTGGAGCGGGATTCATCGGATCGAATTTCATCCGCCACGTTCTTTCGCTGCAGAAGGACTATCAAATCGTCAATTTTGACAAGCTGACCTACGCGGGAAACCTCGCCAATCTCGATGGGATGGCCGTGCATCCCAAGTATTCCTTCGTGAAGGGCGATATCTGCGACCTCCAGGCCGTCGAGGCAGCCATGGCCGGTTGCGACGCGGTGGTGCACTTCGCTGCGGAATCGCACGTGGACCGCAGCATCTATGAACCCGGCCCGGTGATTGAAACCAACGTCACCGGAACCGCCGTGATGCTGCAGGTCGCGCGCAAGCTGCGGGTTCAGCGCTTCGTGCACATTTCCACCGACGAAGTGTACGGAGACATGCGTCCCGGACAATTCGCGGACGAAGATTCGCAGATGCAGCCGAGCAGCCCGTATTCCGCGTCCAAGGCGGGTTCCGATTTGCTGGTCCGCTCCTACGTGCGCACGTACGGATTCCCCGGCCTTATCACGCGTTCCTCAAACAATTACGGGCCGTATCAATTCCCGGAAAAATTTCTTCCCCTGGTCATCACCAACGCCATGGACAACAAGGCATTGCCCATCTATGGCGATGGAAAGCAGCAGCGCGACTGGCTGCACGTGGAAGATAACTGCCGCGGGGTCCTCGCCGTCCTCGAACGCGGACGCATCGGCGAGGTTTACAATATCGGCGGAATTGACATCGAGGAAAATCTCTCCATCGTCAAGCACGTGCTCCGCCTGATGGGAAAACCGGAGTCCCTGCTGACCTATGTGAAGGATCGCCCGGGCCACGACCGCCGCTACGCCCTGCGTTGCGAAAAAATGGAAAAAGATCTGGGCTGGACGCCGGCGATTCCCCTGGAACAGGGCCTGCTCCAGACCATCGACTGGTACAAGAACAATTCGGAGTGGCTGGCCGGCGTTCGCGGCGGAGATTACCGCACCTATTACGCGAAATATTACGAAAACCGGGACCATTCGCTGCAGGCCATCTAGCCGCTCGTCCGGATGTCGGGATTTCGTGTCCTGAATTTAGGAATTGTTGCGTGAGACGATTCCCCAGAAGGTCGGGGCTTCAAGCCCCGACGAAGAGTACCGTCAGATAAGAGGTTTTGACCCCTGAAGCTTCAGGGGCTAAAGCCCGCCGCCCAAGGAAGCTGGAATGTCCGAGCTGAAGCTCGGACCTCCGAAAGACTGAAATAACAAAATTGGCACAGTGCCAGGCGGGAATCACCCTCAACAATGAATATCTGGTAGTCTGAACAAATAATTATTTATGCGCGATTGGCGAACTCGATGGCCGATCCGCCGAGGCCTTCTTCTCCTTGCAACGACTGAACACATCGCTCCCCGGAGTCTGGGAAATCCTCCCGAACGTCCTCCGCGATCCCCGCGGTTTTTTCATGGAGACGTACCACCGGGAAAAATTCGTCGCGCTGGGCATCACGGACACTTTCGTGCAAGACAATCACTCTTCTTCCGTGAAGGGAACCTTGCGCGGGCTCCACTACCAGTGGCCTCACGCGCAGACCAAGCTGTGCCGCGTGATCGAAGGCGAAGCCTGGGACGTCGCCGTGGATATTCGAGCCGGATCGCCGCACTTCGGAAAATGGACGGTCGTAACCCTCTCCGCCGAAAAACAGAATCAGCTCTATAT
>Ga0316628_100004563_pt1 | contig 10903 bp, 8 predicted proteins | sample OWC_Aug_M2_C1_D5_FD_207648 | JGI IMG/M metagenome (GOLD analysis project Ga0316628, IMG submission 207648) | Wetland soil microbial communities from Old Woman Creek delta, Ohio, United States - OWC_Aug_M2_C1_D5_C | ecosystem: Environmental > Terrestrial > Soil > Wetlands | place: USA: Ohio... | reverse complement strand
CGCAAGGTCGCCCAGGCGCTGATTACGCGACTTGACTTCTGAAGTAGGATGCAGGAATCAGGATTCACCTGATTCCCGAGTCCTGGTTCCCGATTCCTGACATGGACTACCGCCAATCCGGCGTCGACATCGACGCGGGCAACGAAACGGTGCGGCGCATCAAGGCGCTGGCGAGGTCGACGTTCACACCCGGCGTGCTGTCGGACATCGGCCTGTTCGGCGGCCTGTTTCGCTTCGACGCGCAGCGCCACCGCGAGCCGGTTCTCGTTGCCAGCGCCGACGGCGTCGGCACGAAGCTGAAGGTCGCGTTCCTGAGCGGTCGCCACGACACGGTGGGCGCCGACCTGGTCAACCACTGCGTCAACGACATTCTCGTGCAGGGCGCACGCCCGCTGTTCTTCCTCGATTACCTGGCGACGGGGCGATTGTCGCCGGATGTGGCCGAACAGGTCGTGGCGGGACTCGCGAGAGGATGCCGCGAGAACGGGTGCGCGCTGCTCGGCGGCGAGACGGCCGAGATGCCCGGCTTCTATGCGGCCGGCGAATACGATCTCGCGGGCTTCATCGTCGGCGTCGTGGACCGTGACGCGCTGATCGACGGCCACTCGCTGCGGCCCGGCGACCGATTGATCGGCCTCGCGTCATCCGGCCTGCACACCAACGGCTACTCGCTCGCCCGGCAGATCGTGTTCGCGAAGCTCGGGCTGGGCGTGCAATCACGAGTGCCCGAGTTGCAGGCGACGATCGGCGATGCGTTGCTGCAACCGCATCGCTCGTACCTGAAGATCATCGAGCCGTTGCTCGATATGCCGTCGTCCGAAGGGCGAAGCCCGACGTCCGACGTCACCGACCTCGGACCTCGGACTTCGGACCTCGGACGACAAGCGATGCTGAAGGGCCTGGCGCACATCACGGGCGGCGGCATCACGGACAACCTGCCGCGGATCCTGCCCGAGGGAATTTCGGCGCAGATTCACCGCGGCGCGTGGCCGGTCCCGCCGCTGTTCTCGTTTCTCGAGCGCGCGGGTGACGTGCCGGTTGGCGACATGTACCGCACCTTCAACATGGGGATCGGCATGATCGTCGCGTGCGCGCCGGAGGACGCGAACCGCGTCGTCGAGACACTCACAGCCGCGCGCGAGCAGTGCTGGCTGATCGGCGAGCTCGTTCCCGGCAATCGGATTGTCAGGTATGTCTGAGGGCCTGAGTTTCCGCAGCCGTCAGGCCGTCGGCATTCAGAAACGCGACGAAGCGGAGCGGGGCGTAGGGGCCCCCAGGCACCCCAGCGCGGCTGCCGCGCCGGGGACCCCGCCCGCGAGCGAGGAGCTTGGCGGGGTGCAGGGGTCCCCGCCACTCAAGAAATGAACCGCAACTTGGGCGTTCTCATCTCCGGCCGCGGAAGCAACCTGCAGGCGATCATCCGCGCGATCGCGGACGGTCGTCTCGATGCTCGCATCGCGGTCGTCATCTCGAACCGCGCGGATGCCCCGGGACTCGACCGCGCGCGCGAGGCGGGCATCTCGACGCTGTGCCTGAGCCACAAGAGCTTCCCGACGCGCGAAGACTACGACCGCCGGCTCGTCGATGAAGTTCGCGCCCGCGACGTCGGCCTCGTCTGCCTGGCCGGCTTCATGCGCCTGCTCAGTCGCGTCTTCATCGACGCGTTCCCCAATGCGATCCTCAACATCCACCCGGCGCTCCTGCCAGCCTTCCCGGGCCTCGACGCGCAACACCAGGCGTGGGAACACGGCGTGAAAGTGAGCGGCGCGACCGTGCACCTGGTGGACTGCAACCTCGACGCCGGCCCGATCGTCCTGCAGGCCGCGGTACCGGTTCTCGACGGCGACACGGCCGACACACTCGCGGCGCGCATCCTGATCGAGGAGCACCGGATCTATCCCGAAGCCATTCGCCTGATCCTGGACGGCGGGTGGGAGGTGGTAGGCCGGCGGTTCGTTCGCCGCGCCCCGGTGTGAGCGGAAGGCTCGAGGCTCATGACCCACGGCCTGTCTGGTTCACGGCAGGTGGCCGTCAGTCGACCCGTGGCCGCCACCGCACCCACCATTGGAGGCCCGACCGGACTCCGTGCACATTCACGAAAAAGGACGGGGCGGCAGGACCACTCGATCCTGCCGCCCTTCATGTTGGCGGCGCGCAATCCGGCCGCCTCGAGTAACAACTAACGACCAAAGACGTGTTCGATGTTCCGGGTCAGAAGCGTGTCGGCGTGGGCACCCGCGCGCGCCCGCCGTGCGTGCTCCTGGTAGGCCGCCCGGTTGCTGTCAGCGGCGATGAGCGCCGCGGCGAACTCCAACGAGGGATCTCCGGGTCGTAAGAGCAGGCTCTTCCTCACGAGATCGTAGCCGTCCAGTCGCGCGACGAGCGGCTGGAGGTACGCGGCGCGGCCGCGGAACTCGCCCATCCCGTCGTCAAGAGCGCTGATCTGTTTGAAGGCCCCGACCACGTACGCCAGATCGAGGTAAGCGAGCGCCTCGGCGTCGCCATTGATCCGATTGCTGGTTCTCGTGCTCAGGCGGTTCAGCAGCTCTCCCGCCACGACTTGATCGCGGCTCGCGTAAATGGCGGCCCGCCGCAGTGTCTCCATCCGGACTACAACCGGCATCGCCGGTGTGAGCAGCGATTCGGTGTCACTGACGAGATTCGACAGGTTGTAGTCAGCCTTACCCTGGAACCACGCGCTCTGGCCGGACCACGGAAGCGAACGCGCAGAGCCGATGTCGAAGGGATGGCACAGAAGCGGCGGCCCGGCAAACGCCGGGCTGGCGATCGAGATTACGGCGGCCGCCAGCACGACGGCGACGAGCGAGCGAGAAGCAGGCGACGTCATGGAATCCTCCAAGTGCGCCGGTGGGCGCGGTGACGGTTCGTTTGAGGGATAGACGGTTTCAGGAAGCCGGGCGTTAACGTGTTAACAGTGGCCCGCTCCAGTCCGTCTAGGGATCAGGAACCAGGGACCAGAAACACGTCGGCGGGGTTCGTCAATGGAGATGACCGTTGACCTCGGCGTGCTTCCGCGGCAGTCTCGTGTGATGCGCGTAGTCTCCAGAGCGGGGCCGCCCGGTGACGCGAACCTCGTCGTTGCCGCGCAGCGCGGCGACCGCGACGCGTTCGGGTTGCTCTACGAGCGCTATGGCGCGATGGTGCACGGCGTGCTGCTCGCGCGGGTGCGACACGACGAGGTGGACGATCTCGTCCAGGACGTCTTTCTGATCGCGCTGGAACGGCTCGACACACTGCGCACGCCCGCCGCCTTCCCAGGCTGGCTGGCCGCAATCGCGCGCAACCGCGCGACAGACCATCACCGCCTGGTGCAGACGCAGCCGCTCTCCGATGATCTCCGCTCGAACGATCTCGGACCGCAGGCGGAGGCGCTCGCGATCCTGGCTGTCATCAGCACGCTTCCCGAGGCGTACCGGGAGACGCTGACGCTGAGGCTGGTCGAGGGCATGACCGGGCCGGAGATTGCGGCGCGGACGGGGCTGACACCGGCGTCCGTGCGCGTCAATCTCCATCGTGGAATGAAGCAGTTGCGCGGAAAGCTGGAACAGAAACGGATCGAACCATGAAGCACGACTATCTCTGGGACCGCAGCGGCGAGCCCGACCCGGAGATCGAGCGCCTCGAGCAGGTGCTGGGCATGTTGCGGCACCGCGCGATGCCGCTGGCGATGCCGCCGGTGCCCCACCGGCCGGCGGCCGTCGAGGACCACACGACGTGGCGGGGCCGGGCCATGCTGCTGGCGCTGGCGGCGGCGCTGGTCTTCCTCGTGCGCGGCACATGGCCCGGCGCCCCGACATCTTCATCCGCGTGGACCGTCGAGCTGGCGAAGGTATCAGGCAGCCAGAGCGCGTCGCACGTGCGGGCGGGAAGCGCCTTGAAGGCAAACGAGTGGATTGTCACCGACGCCACGTCTCGGGCACGATTGCGGTCCGAAGATGTCGGGGTCGTGGAGGTGGAGCCGGAGTCGCGCGTACGTCTGGTCAGCAGCCGCGATGGAGAACACCGGCTCGCTCTATCGCGTGGCGTTCTGCACGCGCAGATCTGGGCGACGCCGGGACAGTTCTACGTGGAAACGCCTTCGGCGACCGCTATCGACCTCGGCTGCGCCTACACGCTCGAAGTGGACGAAGCGGGCACGGCGCGCATTCGCGTGACATCCGGCTGGGTCGGACTTGCGCATGGGCGGCGCGAGTCGTTCGTCCCCGCAGGAGCGGTGTGCGCCACCGGCCCGGACGGGACGCCCGGGACGCCGCGGCTGGAGGACGTCACACCGGAGTTCGAACACGCCTTGGACGTCCTCGACGGGCGAGGCGGTCCCGTGCATGCCAACGCGCTCGACGTCGTCCTGGACGCGGCGCGCCCGCAGGACGCCTTTTCCTTGTGGCATCTCCTCGCGCGGCTGAGCGGGCCATCTGCCTCTCGAGTCTACGACAGGCTTGTCGTCCTCGCGCCTCCCCCGCCGAAGGTGACGCGCGACCGCGTCCTCGCCCGCGACCGCGCCGCTCTCGATGCCTGGTGGGACAGCCTCGGGCTCGGCGACACGCGATGGTACCGGACGTACAGGGCCGAACGGTAGGCATCTCATCACCCGTTCCTGTATCGCGCCAGCGTTCGTGGCCCCATACGATCGTGACGACTGCGGCCGCGAACGCGACGATCTAATCGCGGCGTCAGCGCCGCAGCAGGGCCTGCCAGTTCACGACGACGGTGAAGCTGGGAGGGGGCGTGCCCTCGGCGGGGACGGCGGCCAGGAAACGTTGGAGGTCGCTGGTGGCCGCAAGACCGAGGATGTCCTGACGCGGAACGAAGAGCCGCCGCGGCGTTCCCGCTTTGAATGTCGGACCTGTCTGCACGTCGACGGCGAGGATCGGACCGACCGTCCGCACTGCCTGCCCGGTATTCCAGATAAGGAGTTCCCGGCCGTTGTCCGACCACTGCACGCCCGTCCCACCGCTCGCGGAAACCTGGTGTCTCTCTCCTGCGTCCGGGAATGAGCGCACGTAGATCTCCGGTGTGCCAGTCTCGTCAGACCCGTACGCCAGCCAGCGCCCATCGGGCGAGATGTCCGCGAAGCTCTCGTTGAACGGAGTGCTCAGGTACCGAACAGGCTTGCGGTCACCTGCCAGCGGCAAACGCCAGAGATCCCATCCCGTCGGCCCGTCGATTTGGGAGAAGACCAGGAACTTGCCGTCTTTCGACCACGCCTCGGGATTCTTGAACAAGGCGCTCGACCGGACCAGAGGTTCCGGCTGGGTGGTCCCGCTTCTTGCCGGTATCTCGTACACGTCGTACACGCCAGACCGGTCGTACTGGTATGCGATCCGGGTGCTGTCGGGCGACCAGACGACTGCCCGGCCAATTCCCGAACCAGCCGCGGCATGGCCGTCGAAGGTGAGACGGCTGGGCAGACCGCGCTCCAGGTCCACGAGCCAGAGGTCGTACGTGGTCGGGGAACTCGGCCGCGTCGCGACGGCCCACAGGCCGTCGGGTGAAAGAGAGAGGCCGAGATATGTACCGGATGGCACGGCGATCTTGCCCGACTGGTGCCCGTTGCGGTCCAACCACACCAGATCGGTGTTCGGCGGATTGGTCGCAACATGCGCGAGAACGCCGTTCATCGAGGCGGATACCGGTGGCGCGCCGTCGAAGGCGGACAACGGCGGCGAATCGCCCAGCGGCACCACCGCTCCGACGGGTCGCAGCTTCGACGGGTCGAAGCGCTGCGCCACCACCTGCTCGCCGCGAGTGAACAGGAGGTAGCCGGGCTGACCGGGAATCGGAGCGGAACCCGCCGACATGATGCGAGTACGTTCCTTCGAGCCGAGGTCGCCGAGGTAGACGTCCAGCAGACGGCCCTGGCGTCGCGGCAAGCTTGCATAAAGAAAATGCCGGCCGTCGGGAAGAAAGACCGGAAACCGCAGCGCGGTTTCCCCTCGGGTGGCATCCGGTCGCGCGACCTCCACCTTCTCTCCGCCGTCGGCCGGAATCTGAAAGAGGGAACCTGTGGCGAGCGGAGCAAAGACGATGATGCCGTCCTTGCTCCACGATCCTCCGCGCCCGTCGGGGGCCTCGCAGATCACCTCGGGCGCGCCGCCTGCAACGGCGGCCCTCTTCAGCCTGCCCTCGGCGAAGAACGCGACAAAGCGACTGTCGGGCGACCAGAACGGCAGCATCGCGTTCTCCGTTCCCGCCAGCGGCTGCGCAGCCAGGGTGTCCAACGTTCGCACCCACAGTCGCGTGACGCCGGAAGCGTCCACGACGGTGAAGACCAGCCGCCGTCCGTCCGGCGAGATTACGGCCGCCGTCACGTCGGTCGCCACAGTTTCTGTACCCGGCGCCGTGATCGCGAAGCGCACGACGCCTGGTCCGGGCGTGCCTCCCTCGTCCCGCAGGACGACGAGCGCCGTCACGGCGGCGGCAAGCGCCAGGACGAGGAGACCCCAGGCGAGCCGCTCGCGCCGGTGACGTGGCGCTGCGACGGCTGCGGCGCCGTTGTCCGGCGCGGCTTCCGCGACCCAGTGCAGCTCGTGCAGCACGTCGCGCGCGCTCTGCCAGCGTTCGTCCGGGTCCTTCGCGAGACAGCGTCTGACCAGGTGCTCCAGCGAGGGCGGCGACATCGGATCGACCGTCCTCATCGCAGCCGGCTCGTGCTCCATAATCGCAGCGATGAGCGACGCGTGGCTTCGGCCCTCGAAGGCCTGGCGGCCGGTCGTCATTTCGTAGAGCACGCAACCGAGCGCCCAGAGGTCCGCGCGCGCGTCCACCTCTTTGCCTTCGAGCTGCTCGGGCGCCATGTACTGGACCGTCCCGAGCACGCTTCCGGGCGTTGTTGTTGGATTCCGCGTCAGCAGCTCGGAGGCGGCCGCCGCGCCGGCGGGTGCGGTCTTCAGCTTCGCCAGGCCGAAGTCCAGCAGCTTGACGCCGCCTTTCGTCAGCATGATGTTGCCGGGCTTCAGGTCGCGGTGCACGATGCCCGCCTGGTGCGCGGACGCAAGCGCGTCGGCAATCTGCGTGGCGTATTCCAACGCCTGCGGCAGCGGCACCGGTCCCTTCGCAAGCCGATCGGCCAGCGTCTGCCCTTCGACATACTCCATCACCAGGTAGTCGACGCCCGGCCCGGCGACGCCGTCCGCCGCCCCCGTCGTTCCGATGTCGTAGAGCGTACAGATGTGCGCGTGATTCAGCGCCGACACGGCGCGCGCTTCCTGTTCGAATCGCCGGCGGCGGTCCGGGTCGTCCGCGACATGCTCCGGAAGAATCTTGATCGCGACCGTGCGGTCGAGGCGGGTGTCACGCGCTTTGTACACCTCGCCCATTCCACCTTCGCCAGCGAGTGCTTCAATCCGATACGGCCCCAAGCGGGTGTCTGCAGTCAGTGTCATAACGCCTGATTCCCGACTCCTGATTCCTGACTCCTGCTCTTTGTCTAGTCGTCGAGCGCACCGGCCGGAAACGCGGACTGTCTGCCCAGCACGTTGCGGAAGCCCCAGAAGGCAAGCGCGAGGACGACGGCAACGGCGAACCAGCTCCGCCAGGCATACCAACGCGCGAAATTCGTCGTCCAGGGAACGTTTTCAAGAGCGCTGCCGACGGCGAATGCAGTCGCGAACGCAAGCGCGCCGCTCTTCCACAGCGACCATACGAGAAGCGCGTTGAAGATCGCGCACACGAGCAGCAGGACCACGATGCTCAAGGCAGATGGCCGTGCCATCCGGAGGGCGAGAACGTTCAACGTAAAGATGGCGGTACCGGCGGCGGCAATTGCCGCGGGTGTGCTCCGCAGGACCAGTCGGGCGATGACGGCCACCGCGATCGCCAGGAACGTCACAAACTGGCCGAAGAGCAATCGTTGGAGCTGCGCGCCCACGAAGGTGCCGACGTTGTCGAGGGAACCATCGACGTACACTGGCGCCGCGCCGGAAAGGTGCAGGAGCCGAGGCAACAGCACGCTGTACGGAAATGTCCAGGCGCAACCGAGGAGCAGCCCAACCAGGATGGAGCGCCCCACGAGCGGATCCCGCCAGCGTCCGTCGAGCAGGCGCGTCCAGGTGACGAGGATGTGGGGCCAGCGCCGGCGAACGTACGGCTCGAACCCGACGTAAGCGAGCCAGGCGAGAAGCGCCACACCGAACGAAATCTGAAGCGCGTTGACGATCGAGAGCAACAGCGTGGACGGGGTGCCGATCGACCAATGGGCCGACATCATCCAGACGGCGGCGTTGATCGCCCCGACACCAACGGCTAGCCGGAACGCGCCCCTGCGGTCGCCGCGCCCCAGAAGCAGGTTGCGTCGGGCCAGCACACCGAGAGCCAGCAGGGATCCGCAGACGAGGACCAACCCGAGCAACTGGAAAGCACGCGTGGCTGAAGGCACGTCTGCGTCCCTGCCGGCGAACGGGACGCTCCAGGGGCCGATCAGGCGGAAGAAGATCGGACGACCGTGACGCGCGGCGGCTTCCACCCGGAACCGGTACTGGCCGTACCGGCCCTCCCAGGCTTCACGTGTGTCCGACGGATATTCGGGCCACCACCTCGGTTGCACGGCGACGAACTGACTGCGTTCGAGGCCGGCCGCCCTGAAGAGCGGGCTCCAATCGGGCGCGACCGGCGGCGAACCGCCGGCGTCGTACTGCGGCGCTACCACCGAGAGCTGCACCAGACGGCCGCGCAGGTCCAGTTCGACGTATGCCTCTCCGACTCGCCTGGGTAGGACGTCGAGCGGCGTGACCGGCGCACCGACAAACGGCAATGCGAACGGCGCCGGACCCTGCCGGTAGCGGAAGACGAGCATTCCCGGCACCGCATCCGCGAAATCGTTGAAGGGCACCGGTGCTGTCGCGTTCGTCGCGTACTCCAGGTACTCCGTATTTCGTTCGATGCGCCACGCGGTGTCTGCCGCGGGGTCGCGATAACCAATCTCGGTCAGGATGTCCCGCGCCTTCCTCTCCAGGATTCCCGGGTCGTCGTCGAACGGCATCAGATCGGCGAAGCTGACGGCAGTCGAACCGGCAACCGCAAGGGCGAGAGTGACCATGCACGCGCCGAACCACAGCCACGCCCTGTTTCGCGGCAGAGTGCCTTCTTCACCGGAAGCGGCGACCAGTTCAGGCGACGGTGTCTCGCCGGCTGCAATGGCCGCCGCGAGGGGATCGCCGCCAGGCAGCGCCGCTGCCACCAACGCGGCGGAGGCGGGCCGTCTGCTGGGATCTTTTTCGAGGCACCTGAGAATCGTGCGCTCGACCGCCGGCTCGATGTCCGCAACGACGGACGAAGGAGTTGACGGCGTGGAGTCCGAGTGCGCGCGGCGCCACCCGTCCAGCGTCTGCGCGCTGAAGGCCGGCTTGCCGGTATAGATCTCGTACAGGATCAGGCCCAGCGCGTAGAGGTCACTCTGCACCGTCGCGGGCCTGCCCTCGAACCGCTCCGGCGCCATGTAGGCAATCGTTCCGGCGACGTCCGCTGCCGCTGCCTGCACGGGATTCGGCGGCAACGCGGCGCCCGCGTTCCGCCCCGCCGGTTCACTCGACCGCGTCTCAACCGCCAGCCCGAAGTCGGTGATACGGGCGTGGCCGCGGCCGTCGATCATGACGTTCGCCGGCTTCAGATCGCGGTGCAGTACGCCGCGGTCGTGTGCCGCCGCCAGGCCGGCGCACAGCTGCCGCGCGATCTCGAGCGCCTTGGTCGCGGGCAGTCGCCCAATCCTTCGCAGCAGCGACGCCAGATCCTCTCCGTCGATGTACTCCATCGTCAGGAAGGATCGTCCTTCCACGTCGCCGACGTCGTACACCCGGCACACGTTCGGATGCGACACGCCGCGCGCGTTGCGCACTTCCGCGAGCAGGCGCTGGTGCGCCGCCGCGTCGGAGGCGAGCGCCGCGGGGAGGAACTTCAACGCGACCGGCTGGCCAAGGCGCAGATCGTCGGCGCGGTACACTTCGCCCATTCCGCCGCGCCCGACGAGCGCGACGATGCGGTAGCGATCGGCCAGAACAGTGCCGGGCGCGAACCCGACGATGGGTGTGGCGGACGCCGAAGCCGCCGCGAGATACGTCTCGGAGGTTCCAACGTCGTCCATGCCACACCCATTCCGCTGGCATCGCGCGGTCGTGTGCCGGCCGCACCCTTTGGCTGTTGGGTGGTCCGGTCGTTCTCGGGCGTTGTAGGTGAAGAGGCGAGGATTATAGCCGAACGACCGAATGCGTGCGTGGATATTGCTGAGTTTGGCGGCCTATCTGAAGGCACGCCGCTGCAGCAGCTCATCGCCAGCCACCCGCTCCCGACTGTCCAAGTGGTTGACCTCAGCATCGAGCTCGCCGATGCGCTGGACGCCGCGGCCGCGTTAATTGATCGATACGCGCGGCGTGTGCTTCAGCAACAAGATGATGTCGCTCGTTGGTTTCGGAATCTGCTCGCCCCGGAAAGTGACGTCGATGCTGCAGGCCGGGGTCCCTGTCACCGGATCCTGCGACGTGCCGAAGAAGTCCAGGAAACCGGTGCCCGTAACGCCGATGTTGTTGTTGGCCATCAGCGTTGGCCAGGCGGTTCCTGTGGCCCGAACGGTGCCGATCGGAGTGCCGCTCGGATCGTAGCGGCGCGACAGTACGGTAAACGCCACTGACGCCCCGTCGGGGTACCAGCTGCCGAATCCGGCCGTATGCTTCTCGTTCGGCCTCGGTGCGCCAGGCACATCGGGATCGCACCCTTCGAAGGACTGCAGAGTGCCCGCCGGCATGAAGCCGAAATCCGTCTCATGCGATGAAAGAACCTGACCATCCCTCGTGAACATGGACCACATGTGGAGCGGCGGAGCGTTTCCCTTGGCGTCGGTGAACGTAAGAGCAAAGGAACCGGCGACGAAGCCGAATTCTTGATCGGCCCGCGC
>Ga0316628_100004562_pt1 | contig 10904 bp, 6 predicted proteins | sample OWC_Aug_M2_C1_D5_FD_207648 | JGI IMG/M metagenome (GOLD analysis project Ga0316628, IMG submission 207648) | Wetland soil microbial communities from Old Woman Creek delta, Ohio, United States - OWC_Aug_M2_C1_D5_C | ecosystem: Environmental > Terrestrial > Soil > Wetlands | place: USA: Ohio... | reverse complement strand
AGGCCCATGAGGCGCGCGCCGCCGCCAGCGGCGGTCCACTGGAGCATCTGGAGGTCGCCGTCGGAGTTCCCGAAGGCGAGGATCGGGCGGCGGCCGATGTGCTGATTGATGCCGACCGGCTTCCCGGCCTTGTCGTCGATGAAGTTGACCGCCGGTAGGCGCACCAGCACGGGCTTGCCGTCGCGCAGGGCGAGTTTCGTCTTGATGCTGCTGCCGATCACCTGCTCGGGCGGGATGCCATAGACCTTCTCCGTCCACGGGCGCATGAACTCGATTCCGCCGCCGGACACGATGAAGGTTTTGAACCCGTTCGCGCGCAGGTAGGCGAGCAGTTCCAGCATGGGCTGGTAGACCATCTCGGTATACAGCCGGCCGGTCTTCGGATGCTTGGCGTTGGCGGTCCAGTCGCGGACGAGCGTCTCGAATTCTGCGGTGGTCATGCCCGCGTGCGTCGCCATGACGATCTCACCCATCGCCCGCTCGCCCCCCGCGAGGGCACCCTTGACGTTGCCCTTGAGCAGCGAGGCGAAGGGCTCTTTGGTCTTCCACTCGGGATGCTGGGGGGCGAGCATCTTGACCCGGTCCAGCGCGAAGAGGAACTGGAAATACATCGGCTGCTCGGCCCACAGCGTCCCGTCGTTGTCGAACGTGGCGATCCGCTCGGCGACCGGGACGAAATCCGGCGAGCCATCCTTGGTGACCTCCCCAACGAAATCGATGATGGCCTGCTTGGCCTTGCCGTCGTTCCAGGAGGGAAGGGGATCTTGCGCGGAGGCCACGGCGGCGACCAGACCAAGGCCCACGAAGAGCGTGCAGGCGGACAGCGCACGCAACCTCTTCATCGCGATCTCTCCTCTTTTTTCAGAAGTACAAGACCGGTCCCGGCCTCGATCACCGCTGTGACAGCGAGCAGGTAATTCACATTGCAGCCTGTGCGGCGGCCAACCGCGCTGATTCCACATTGTTGAAGTGGCCCTGGCGCGCGGAATGGCGGGACGCCTCAGTGGAAGCGCCCCGCCGCGTCCGTGCTACTTCGACCCGCCGCTTTCCTTCAGCTTCTCCATCACTTCGTCCAGGTTGAAGCTGGCCGCCTTCTGCCGCTGCGGGTAGTCCTTGAACGTCATCAGGAACTGGCCCACGTAGGCCTGCGCAGGAACAAGCTGAAAGGCGTGATCTAGGAGCCAGTCATAGTAGGTGTTCGACGTGATATCCGCGCGCTCGTACGGATCCGTCCGGAGGTTGAAGATCTTCGGCACCCGCAAGGTGACGAACGGCTCCGCCCAGATGCGCAGGGTTCCCTGGACCCGCTGCTCCATGAAGACGATCTTCCAGTTGTCGTAGCGCAGACCGGTCAATTGCTGGTCGTCGTTGACGTACAGGAACGATTCCCGCGGGCTCTTCGGGGCTTGCCCGGTCAGGTAGGGCACGAGGTTGTCGCCATCGAGATGGACCTTGTAGGTCATTCCGCCGACCGTGTAGCCCTTGAGCAACTTGTCCTTCACTTGCGTGTCGCCGGCCATGGCCAGCAGGGTCGGCAGCCAGTCGTGGTGCGCGAGCAGCTCGTTGGACACGCTGCCCGGCTTGATCTTGCCCGGCCAGCGCACCATGGCCGGCACCCGGTAGGCCCCTTCCCAGTTCGAGTTCTTCTCGTTCCGGAACGGCGTCATCGCCCCATCCGGCCAGCTATTCATGTGCGGACCGTTGTCGGTGCTGTACATGACGAAGGTGTTGTCTGCGATGCCCAGGTCATCCAGCGCCTTGAGGACCTGGCCGACGTTCTTGTCGTGGTCGATCATGGTGTCGTGGTACGGGCTCTGCCACCGCCCCGCCTGGCCCAGGCTCGCCGGCTTGGTGTGGGTGCGGAAGTGCATGTGGCTGAAGTTCACCCAGACAAACGCCGGCTTGCCGGCCTTGTTCTGCCGCTGGATGAAGTCCACGGCCCGGTTGGCGACGTCGTCGTCGATCGTCTCCATCCGCTTCTTGGTCAGGGGACCGGTGTCCGTGCACACCTGCTTGCCGACCTTGCCGAAGCGCGGGTCCACGGTTGAGTCGTCCGTGCTCGAGGCCTTGCAGTCCATCACGCCGCGGGGGCCGAACTTCGCGCGGAACGCCGGATCCTTCGGATAGTCCGGCAGTTCCGGCTCTTCCTCGGCGTTCAGGTGGTACAGGTTGCCGTAGAACTCGTCGAAGCCGTGCACGGTGGGCAGGAACTCGTTGCGGTCGCCCAGGTGGTTCTTGCCGAACTGGCCGGTGGCGTAGCCGAGCGGTTTGAGCAACTCGGCAATCGTTGGGTCTTCTTTCTGGAGGCCCACCGTCGCGCCCGGCAACCCGACCTTGGTCAGGCCGGTGCGCAAGCCCGACTGGCCCGTGATGAACGACGCCCGGCCGGCGGTGCAACTCTGCTCGGCATAGTAGTCGGTGAACATCATGCCTTCCCTGGCCACCCGGTCGATGTTGGGCGTCTGGTAGCCCATCAGGCCGTGCGAGTAGGCGCTGATATTGGACTGGCCGATGTCGTCCCCCCAGATGATGACGATGTTGGGTAACTTCTGCTGCGCGGCCGCCGGCCCCACTGCGAAAGCCAGCATGGCCAGCAGCGCGAGGGTCACCACGCTTGCTGTCTTCAGCACTCGCATCGCGAAACCTCCTTCTCCAAGCGTCGTTGTCCGATCATCGCGTTCGGAACACTAGCGGCACCTGCCGCGGAAGAGTACTGCCCTAAGCACGACGCTTCAAATGCGATTCAGGAGGGTGATGGCCACCGCCGAGGCGAGCGCCACGTTGCGCACGGCGAACCCGATCCCGACCGTCACGCTGTACTCCGTCGATAGCCGCAGGCCATCGAAACTCTCTTCCTTGAAAATTGATCGACAGCCGATCAGATTTCGTGGTACCATGCGGCCCATGATCGAGCGGACCGGCCACCTGCGCACGCTCAAAGCCCTGTTGCGGCAGTTCCCGGTTGTGGCGATCCTTGGCCCACGCCAGATCGGCAAGACCACCCTCGCCCGGCAGTTCGTCAGCCGTCGCGGCGGCCGGACCACACTCTTCGATCTCGAGAGTTCCGAAGACCTCGCCCTTCTTGCGGACCCCCTGCTTGCTCTCCGGCCCCTGAAAGGCCTCGTCATGGTGGACGAGGTGCACAGACGGCCCGAGCTCTTTGCCAGCCTGCGCGTCCTCGTAGATGAACCCCGCGCGGCTCGTCGCTTCCTCGTCCTGGGCAGTGCTTCCCCCGATCTCTTGCGCCAAACGTCCGAGACGCTCGCCGGTCGCATCGCCTACCACGAACTGGCCGGCTTCACCCTCGATGAGGTGGGAACTCAGGAAGGGTCTCGCCTGTGGCGACGAGGCGGATTCCCTCGTTCCTATCTCGCCCGCTCCGAGCCCGAGAGCCTCCGTTGGCGCCGGGAACTCATTCGAACGTACCTGGAACGGGACATTCCCTCGCTCGGCCTTCGCCTGCCCGCGCCCACATTACGCCGATTCTGGAACATGGTCGCGCATTACCATGGACAAGTGTGGAACGCCTCCGAGCTGGCGCGCTCCTTCGGGGTTGGGCACACAACCGTCCAACGATACCTCGATATCCTGACGGAGACATTCATGGTCAGGCAGCTTCAGAGCTGGCACGAGAACATCGGCAAGCGGCAGGTGAAGGCCCCCAAGATCTACATCCGTGACAGCGGGTTGCTGCACGCCCTCCTCGGCCTCGGTACGGCGCGTGAGATAGAATCGCACCCCAAGGTAGGGGCCTCGTGGGAAGGCTTCGCGCTCGACACGGTCGTTTCGCGACTGGCGGCCCGACCGGAAGAATGCTTCTTCTGGGCTACACATGGAGGCGCCGAACTCGATCTCCTGGTCATCCGCGGGAACCGTCGGCTCGGCTTCGAGTTTAAGCGGACCACAGCCCCGACCGTGACCCGCTCGATGCGGGCGGCCCTCCAGGATCTTCGTCTGGACGAAATCGCAATCGTTCATGCCGGATCACGCTCGTTTGGTCTCGTTCGGAAGATCAGAGCGATTTCCTTGGCTCGGATCCTTCAGGACCTTGCCCCGCTTCCCTGAACGCCTATACTTCTCGATCTCGCTGTGACCTCGCGTCAACAAGCCTGTCAGACCGCGACGCGGATCGACGCTCCACGGATATGCGCTTGCCCTTCAGGCCGATGTCGCCCTTCGACACGCTCAGGCTTCGCTACCCAAGAAGAGTCTGAATCACGAAAATTGAAAATCTTGTCTTCGTTTTTCATGGTACGGATAGTCGCTCTTCGGACCGGGTCTCCCCCGTCCTCAGGACCGCGCATCGGCAACCGGGGAAGTTGGCGATTAGGCAATTGGGCAATCAGGCGATTCGGCAACTGGGCAATTGGGAAGCTAACGGGTTGAATGAGGAAGGCTGGCTTCGGTTGGTACCAATTGCCGAATCGCCAAGTCACCGAGTTGCCGTCCTTCGGCGAGGATGTGATGCCTTGACATCATACATGATGATGCTATGATGCTATACATGCGCACCACGATCCGCATTGACGACGAACTGCTCGGCAAGCTCAAGGAAGAGGCTCGGAAGCAGAACATCTCCTTGGCGCGCCTGCTTGACCGGACCCTGCGGGCGGGCATGCAGGCCTCACGTGAGCCACGCCGGCCAAGACGACGCTATCGGGAACAGACCCACGCCATGGGCGCGCCCAGCGTCACGCTGGACAAGGCGCTGGCGTTAGCTGCCGTACTCGAAGACAAAGAGATCGTCCGGAAGATGATGCTGCGCAAATGAAGCTCATCGACCTCAACATCCTTCTCTATGTCGTCAACGAAGATTCCGTGCATCATGCGCCGGTCCTTGCATGGTGGGAGCAGGCCCTGAATGACGACGAGCCCGTGGGTTTGCCCTGGATCGTCCTGCTCGGATTTCTGCGCATCGCAACCAACCCCGACATCTTTCCACGTCCGCTGACTCCGGATGCGGCTATCGGTAAGATAGCCATCTGGTTATCCCCGAACAACACGCGCCTCGTGCAAGAGAAAGAAGAACATTGGAGTATTCTCCGCGCTCTTCTCACCGACGCCGGCACGGCAGGCAATCTGGTCACCGACGCCCATCTGGCCGCGCTCGCCATCAGTCACGGTGCCGAACTCGTCTCTTGCGATACCGATTTCGCCCGGTTCAAGGGACTGCGCTGGCACAATCCCGTCGGTTAATAGGCACATCCGCTCGACCCGCACCAGTTCCTCACTCGCCGATGCGGCTACAGCGACTTCAAATCGGGCAATCACGCAATTGGGCGATTGGGCAACTCGGCGATTAGGCAATTGGGCAATTGGGAGACGGAGGAATTGGAAAGGCGAAGGCCGGTTCGGGTCATGCCAAGTTGCCGAATTGCCCCGTTGCCGAATTGCCGCCTCTTGGCGCGCCGGGTACCCAATGCCGGCGTTGGGTGCTCTTTGCGTGAGAAAGGTTGAGGCTAAACGCGGCGTCAGGATGTGGGGCGCTTGATCCCGAGCTTCTTCATCCGCGACTGCAACGTGGTTCGCTTGAGGCCCAGGCGCTCGGCGGCGCCGCCTTGACCCGTCAGGCGCCACCGCGTCTTCTCCAGCACGCTCAGGATATGCTTGCGCTCAATATCCTCGAGCGCTTGGGAGGCCACCGACTCCCCCGACGCAATCGCGGGGACGCGCAGATCCAGGCTCTTCCCGCTGCTCACGATCATGGCGTGCTCGATGACATTGCGGAGTTCCCGCACGTTGCCCGGCCACGCATAGCGCTGCAGCGCCTCCAGGCTCCGCTTCGGGATGCTCTCGATGCGCTTGCCCATCTTCTTCTCGAACTCCCGGACAAAGGCCCAGGCCAAGAGCGGAATGTCCTCCGGCCGTTCGCGGAGGGGCGGGATCGGGATCGGAAACACGTTGAGACGATAGTACAGGTCCTTCCGGAAGGTGTCCGCCTGAACATCCTGGGTGAGGTCCCGATTGCTGGCCGCGATGATGCGGACGTCCACGTGCATGGTCTTCGTGGATCCGAGCCGTTCGAAGCGGCCCTCTTCCAACACGCGAAGCAGCTTCACTTGCACCTCGAGAGGGAGCTCGCCGATCTCGTCAAGGAAGAGTGTGGAGCCATCGGCGAGCTCGAAGCGCCCCTTCATCATGGTCATGGCGCCGGTATAGGCCCCTTTTTCGCGGCCGAACAACTCACTCTCGATCAATGAGGGCGGCAGCGCCGCGCAGTTCACGGTGATCAGCGCGCGGTCTTTCCTTCTGCTGAGGTTGTGGATGGCCCGGGCAATCATTTCCTTCCCTGTACCGGTCTCGCCGGCGATGAGGACGGTGGAGTCCGTTGGGGCCACCTTTTCCACCTGGGCCAAAACCCACCGCATCGCGTCGCTCTGACCGACGAGCTCCTCGCGTGCGAACAGCTGCTTAACCTCTTCCCTTAGATAGATGTTCTCGTGCTCCAATTGCTGCTTGAGGTCCTCGATCTCCCGGAGTCGCGCCTGTAGTTGCCCCTCCATCCGCTTCCGCTCGGTCATGTCGATACAGGATCCGATATAGCCGAGAAACTCCCCCGCCGGGGAGATGCGGGGAGCCCCCCGGTCATACAGCCATCGGTATTCACCGTCCGCCCGGCGGAGGCGGTACTCCATATCGAAGGCCTCTCTTCGGTCGAAGGATACGGTGTAGACGTTGAGGCAGCTTTCGACATCGTCCGGGTGAACGCCCTCGGTCCAGCCATTGCCCAATTCCTGGGCCATCGTGCGACCAGTGAAAGTGAGCCACTGCTGGTTGAAGTACGTGCACAGCTTATCCGGACTCGACATCCAAATGAGCACCGGGGCCGTATCCGCCATATTCCGGAACCGCGCTTCGCTTTCCCGTAGCGCTTCCTCCGTGCGCTTGCGCTCGGTGATGTCGTTGGTCACGCCCATCAGCCGCTGCGGTTTCGCGGAGGATTCCGGGTGGCGACGCCCGCGGGACACCATCCAGCGGACGCTCCCACCGGGGTGCAGGCTGCGGTACTCGACCCGCAGGCCTTCTCCTGACTGCGCGACCTGGTCAACAGTGTGCTGGATCCGCTCGCGGTCCTCGGGATGGACCAACGTGAGGAACGTGTCGAAGGTCACCCCGCTGTCCGCCGGAAGGCCAAACAGATCGCGGGCCTTGTCCGTGGCCCAGAAGCGCCGGGTCTCCAGATCCAGCTCCCACAGGCCCGCGTCCGCGGACGCGGCCGCCAGACTCAGGCGCGCCTCGCTCTCGCGCAGAGCCTCGTCCGCTCGTTTCCGGGCGAGGGCATTGGCGAATATCTGCGCGACCAACTCGAGGCGCCTCACGAGCACTTCAGGCCAGGCACGCTCTTCCCTCATGTCGTTGAAGGACAACGCACCAAAGACCGGCCCTCCGCCCGCCGACAGCGGGAACCCCAAGCTGGTCTTGACGCCGTAATGGTGCCAAATTTCCAGATCGCGGGCCGCTTCCGCGGGTAGCTCGTCCATGGAAGCAACGACAACGACCCTGCCGGCCAAGAGGTGCTCCAGGGTCCACGGGAAATACTCCTTGGCCTCCATCCGCTCGGGTAGCCGCGGGCCTCCCAGGGGTCGGTAGAGGTGCGTCAAGACGAGGGAGCGCGGCGTCTCGACCGACCATTGCCAGAGCGTAGACAGATCCAGCCTGAGGACTTCGCAAACGCGGCGCTGGGCGTTTTCGATCTCGCGGTCAACCTGGTCGGCGGGCACGCTGACGAATTGGGCCGACAGATCGGTCAGGAGCGTCTCGAATTGCAGGCGCTCTTTCAGGGCCTCCTCGGAGCGGTTCAGCGCCTCGACTTTTTGTGCGAGTTGCACAGTGGCAGCTCGCAGCTCCTCCGTGCGTGCCTCGACGCGGCGTTCGAGGTCAACGCGAAGCGCATGCAGCGTTACGTGGGATTCGACTCGCGCGAGCACTTCGTCGGCCTGAATCGGTTTGCCGATATAATCCACGCCGCCGGCCGCGAACCCTTTGACCTTTTCCTCGGTTTCCCCCAGCGCGCTGATGAAGATCACCGGAACGCGTGCCGTTCGCGGATCCGCCTTCAGCTGCCGGCAGACCTCCAACCCATCCACGTCCGGCAGGCGCACATCCAGCAAGGCCAGATCGGGAGACTCTTCCTGGGCGCACAGCAGCGCCGTGGCGCCGTTCGGGGCGCATCGCACCTCGTATCCGTGACTCTCCAGCAAAGTGGCCAGCGTCTGCCGGGCTCCCAGGTCGTCATCAACGACCAAGATACTTCCCTTGTGGCCGCTCCCAGGTGTGCTAGTCGCCATGCGAGAATCCCCCCATCGCCTGTTCGGTCAACGCCATCAGCCTGTCGTATGCATGGATGCGCACTCGCTCGGTCAGCGCGGGCTTGAGCTGCGGACACACCATTACGCATTCCCTCGTTCGGCGGGAACCAGCCCGAACGGATGTAGACACACACCCTGTCGATTACGTTCAGAACCGCGTGAGCCTACCCCCGAACTCACCAGCTCCGCAAGCGATTCCTCGCCCTCCGGCCGCCCGATTCACCAGCGCGGAATGCTGCCGCACGGATTCCTTGGAGACGACAGGGCCCTTCGCGGTCTTGTGGTGCCTTGGTGGGTTGGTGGTGGAAAATTCGGGTTTACTGATCTATTTGCCTAGCAGCGTGTCAACGCTCTTCTCGAGGGTATCAGTTGTGCCCCTGAGGGGCCGGCGAAGGCTCTGCTCTTCATCCGTGATGGCATCTTTGGCGTCCTGACCGACGGCCAGCCGGACGTCCGGATCATCCAGGGATCCCGTCACGCGGAGGGGAATCGCAGTGAGTGCATCGGCTGCGCGGCCGACAATCGGCACGAACTGCAAGACCTTGTTCACGATACCGAGCACCTCCACCTGTGCTTGTAGGTCTTGCCGCTCGTTGAGGAGGTCGATGCGCCCGCGGGCATTCATCGTCATCGCATCGCTTTGAAAGGTGAAGGCTCCGACGTCCATGCGACCCCTGTCGAAGGTGGTCTGGACTGTCATGGTCCGGTAGGGAAGCCCCTTGCCGGAGAAATCGTCCAGGAACCGTCCGGAGAGCAGGCCCCTGACGCTGGTGAAGCTGAGTATTTTCGCCATTGTCGCGCCGAATCTGCCGATCCTGGTGACCGTGCCAGGGCCCATCTCCGCCCGTACGTCTCCCGCAAGGCTGGAGAGAAGATCCTTCGTGCTGCCCGTCCGACCCTGCAGGTTGCCCGTCAACGAGATGGGGCCGCTGACGGCCAGCCGGTCAAATCCGAGAAGCGGCGCCACCGCCCCGAACTGCAGGGATGTCACCTGCGGGCGCACCACAAACGGCACCTGCGGGAGGCCCCGGAGGTCGGCCGAGCCTGTTGCGGCGACACGACCATCCTGGACACCGAAATCCACGCCCCAACCGGTGAGCACCCCGCGGTCATAGGCTGCGTCAAGTTTCAGATCGTGGAACTTCAACACGCGATATTGACCTTGCTTCGCATGCACCTGAAGCTGCGCCGTTGTCTTGAGTGCGATGGCCGGCAGTTCGGCTTTCGCGGGCTTGGCTTCACGCCGACTGGTGTCAGGCGACGAGGGCGTGGACGGTGGGGTACCTCCTGTGTTCGGCGCGAGCAACCGGTTCAAGTCCAAATCGGGCGATGTCACGACCAGGCGGATGTCCGGCTCCACGGGATTTTTGACCTGCCCGGTCACCGCCAACACTTGATCGTTGACCTGCATGCGCATCCGAAGAATATCGGCGGTGTCGCCCCTCAGGGCAACTTCGGCGTCTCCCCCGCTGACGGTGACCCCGTAGGCCGGAAGTCGGAGACTCACGTTCATGGCCGCCAGGCTTCCGTTCAGCCGAGCGTTCGGCGCCGCCGCAGGGAGCGACACAGCCACGTCCATGTCCAGCCTGCCGGCGAGGTCCAGAGTCGTCAGGGGAGGGAAGAACTCACGCGCATGCGCCAGATCCAGGCCTTTGGCGTACACCGTGGCGTCGACCGTAAGATCCGGCGTCCCCAAACCGCGCAGTATTCCGGAGACCCGAACCGGTGCGCCATCGACTTTCCCGCTGACCTCGTCCGTTGCGATGTTGACGGCGTTCCTTCGATCCACGCTCACACGGCCCCGGAGGTCCTCCACAATGATGCCCGCGGGATACGTCTGGGCTCGGACCCCGGCAAGCATCAGCGATCCGCCTGCGACCCACGCCTGGGCCTGCGCCCGGTCGAACTCGGCGTGCACGTCGATGTCGGCTGCGCCGGTGAGGCTCTGCAGGCCGAGGTCCTTCAGCAACTCCGCACTTTTCGGATCGCGCGTCTCGGCCAACTGTACCGGCCCCTTCGCTTGCACGGTGACTCTGGGGTGGGTATCCAGGTGGGAGGCGCGGAAGGAGATGTCGGGCAACGACAGGATTCCCACCTGACCGCGGACGCCCGTCGCCGTGACCACGCCACCATCAAGCGATGCGCGACCCGTCATGCGCTCGAATTTCGGAACCCCGGGATGGAGCTGGAACTTCAGATCGGCAAGCGTCGCGACGGCTTTCGCCTGCGGCAGCAGGACGGTCAGCTCCTTGGGCGGCTTCGACAGATCGATCCTGGGCAAGCTCAGCTCTTCGATTGTCACGCTCCCGCCGTCCATGAGGATGGCCCTGAGGGCCCCCGCGGACTCGCCCATAGTGTCCCAGGGCACCAGCGACGCGGCCACGGGCAGGGAGATCGGGGACGTGGCAAAACGCTGGAGCGTCACGGCTGGCCGCCGCCGCCATCCATCGATCCGGCCCTGCAATCGCAGGCCGACGCGGCCTGCGGGGGTGGATCCCGCCGCCGGGACCGCCAGGGTCGCTGAGAGATTGGCGATGGTCGCCACATCCGGGGTGAGCGTGAGATCGGCGGTCAGCCCTTCGAGCTGTGCGGGGC
>Ga0316628_100004561_pt1 | contig 10905 bp, 11 predicted proteins | sample OWC_Aug_M2_C1_D5_FD_207648 | JGI IMG/M metagenome (GOLD analysis project Ga0316628, IMG submission 207648) | Wetland soil microbial communities from Old Woman Creek delta, Ohio, United States - OWC_Aug_M2_C1_D5_C | ecosystem: Environmental > Terrestrial > Soil > Wetlands | place: USA: Ohio... | reverse complement strand
CGTTTAATTTGCTGTGCCAATCTTGTTTTGAGGCGCCCAATATTGCGACCCCCTTCACATGTTCTACTATCGTCTTAATATCATTACAACCGGGTTGGCCCCAATTCACCAGAGCCAAGGGGAGGGGGGGTGGGGGTGGCTTAACGTGTTCGGTGTAGTCTGTGTTTTCCGCCATCCACCAGCCGGGAAGGTAGAGAACCGGGCTGGTGGCGGCAAACAGGGACGCTGGCTTAGTGGAATTATTGATGGTCGCATGCAGCGGCAGCCTGTGCAGGAAGTCATGGGGGATGAAGACCACGGGACGTTCGGATGGGAAAATATTCGGATAAAACAGCCACGGCATGGCCTTTCCCATGGCGATGCACAGACGTTCGAGATCCGGCGCGGCATCCTGCTTGTTCGGGAGTTTCTGATAGTTCTCCTGCCAGGTCCAGTAGGCGGACCAGATGGGGCGAAAGTCGAAGTCCTTTTTGACCCACGCCGCTTCGCCAGTCTTCTTGCTGTCATGGATCAGGGCATACCCCCGTTTTTTCCCCTCGGGATGCCCAAAACCGTTGCTCAGATAGAAATGGACCGCGATCCAGGGCGTAGGTGTTTCCTGCCACTCCTTCCTTTTCGAATCGGTTTCCGAGGTGGGTGCCCTTCGGGGTTTAATCCGGAGGTCCTTGATATAGCCGCCAAGCAGACCGAACATCTCCTGATTAATCCGTGTCTTCCGTTCGTCCGACGACAATCCGTCCTTCTCCATCTGCCCGAGATGGAAGGCCGGCCGGGCCTTGAGGGAATCGGTGATCTGGGCTTTGAGCTTGATGGAGTCTGCCGCATGGAAGGCAAGGTCGTAGAGGTCCCGCTGCCGGGACCAGTACCAGCGGACATGACAGCCATGAGCGCTATCCTTCTCGGCCAGGCAGCACGCCTGCCAGGCCTTGATCGCCAAGCCTTTCCAGCCGCGCATCTTTTTATCCTGCATGCCCTTGAGCAGCATCACGAGCCGTTGCCAGTCTTCATGAAAAAGGGGGGCATTTGCTGCTGTCACCCGAATGGCGCGAGAGGCATGGAGAATACAGGGCTGGCGAAGCAGCAGGGCGGCGCGGGCCTTGGCGAGCGAAATTGCATTATTGCTTGCCAGGATGGACTTGAGAAGGTCAAGTCGGTCGACCTCGTCTGACTGATGCTCCGCCAGGGCCAGGATGATTCGGATGTCCTCCCGTGAAGAGTCCACTTCCGTGCAGCCCCCTGTCACGGCCGCCTCAAGAGCCCCAAGGAAACCTTCCTCCTCGTGTTTCAGCAAGGCAAGGTCGATATGGACCATGGCCTGTAGCCGGAGGGCCTCTTTTTTATCGGTATCCTTCAGGGAAGCGCCAAAAGCCGCCTGCGTCACATATTCCAACGCCTTGCGAAGGGTTTCCAGCTTCTTCTCCGGCACGGTAAAGCCCTTTTGCCGGATGATCCTGCCGCGCAGAAAATAGGCCCGTCCCAGAGCCAGGGAGAGCCGGGCGCGGAAGTCCTTGTCTCCGTCTTCGATTAATTTTTCCAGGACCAGGAGTTTTTTGATGACCTGGTCCAGGGCGTGGCGGCGGACCCGGTGCGGAAGGTCTTCCCGGCTTGCCGCCTCTTTCATGATCCCTGTCTGCGTTTCAAGAACCTTGTTCCGATAATGCTTCAGGATTTTCGCCTGCTTGTCCCGCAAGAGCCGGCAGGTGCCCACCGCGGGCGAGAACGCCTGGAAAAAACCGTCCTGCCGCGCCTCGTCGAGCATACGGGAGGCAACGCCATAGTCCAAGATGCTGTTTTCATCGGTAGTAGGGGATTGAACAACCGCAAGCAGGGCCTCGTAACGGGCCTTTTCCTTGGCATCTCTTTTTTTCTTGGCTTCTTTTATTGAGGAATCAAGCGGCAGCAGAGCAAGCTCTTCCTCAAGAGCAAGCGCGTTTTCTAATGCGGAATTCACCATACTCTATCCCTCGTTATGCCATAAATCGCTAAACCGTGGCTGTCGTCAGCCGGAATATGAAAGGAACTTCCCTGTGCGGGATGAATAAAGTCTGGAATGGATGGAGCCTCCTTTATTCATAACACCTGTATTCTTTTCGGGCAAACGGTTTTTTACCTGTAAAAGTAACGATAATTCTTTGAAAATCCGGGCAGGCCGGTCACCTTTTTCATTTCCTGGCGACTAAATCATCAGAAGGCAGTAAGCCGGGCAGAAAGCCGGAAAGAAAAAATGCATGAAGGACAAGAAAAACCGTCACCGTTTTGAAACGCTGTCCGACTGGTACAGAAAAGCGAAGCATGGCAACACCAACCTAACCACCATGGTGAAAAGGAGAACTGCTATGTCAAACGACACCAAATCAATATTGGGGTACAAACAGGCTCCGGGATGCAGGAGATGGGAGGTCCTTCCGAATCTGACCCTTGACAGAGTGGAAAGAAGCACCCAGCCGGAGAAGAACGGTCTGAACGACGGCAGCAGAAACTATCCTTCAGCGGATTCCAATGAGTTTGCCGAAACAGAAAAACGCATTGTTTTCGTGGCGGAAGAGTTTCTTTCAAACGTCAATGACCTGGCAAATAAAGAAATGACTGACATCAACCGGCAGATCGGCGACTGCACCGTGACCCAGGAGGACGCCTTCGCCGACCTAGAGGCGGCGGCAGACAAGGAATTTCAACGCTACGCCCTGCAGGCGAGGCCTGAGCTGCAGAGGTTGCGGGTTGAAGAACGTCAGCAGCTCCGAAACTTTAAGCTGTTTAAAGCCAAGAACGATCTCGAACGACTGGCATCCTACCCTGAAAGCAGGTGGTTTCATGCCGCCCTGATCGCCCTCGCCATCCTCGTTGAATGCGGGGCCAATACGTACTTTTTTGCCGCCGGCAGCGAACTGGGGTTGCTGGGCGGGTTTTTCCAAGCCCTGCTGATCTCGGCCGGCAATGTCGCCGTCTCGCTGTGCGCGGGCAGACTGGCGCTTCCCAGCCTGCACCATGTTAACCGCTATAGGGTGGTGGCCGGCGTCGCTGGATTCTGCGCTTGGATCGCGGGCATAAGCGTCTACCATCTGTTGGTGGCTCACTACCGAGATATGCTCGCCATCGACCTGGACAAGGCCGTCACCGGTGCCATAGGCAGTTTTGCCGCCTCGCCATTCCATCTTGAATCGCTGGATAGCATCCTGGTTCTGGTCATCGGGCTCGTGATTTCGATCTTCGCGCTCATCGAGGGATACAAGTTCGACGAAAAATACCCGGGCTATGGGGAAGAAGACCGGAAATATAAGCAGAAGCGTCGGGAGTATGAAACCAAGGAGGCGGAGGTCCGGACAAAAATGGCGGCCTGTATCAGTGATGCGGAAAAAAGAATCGCAGAGCGTCTAAATGGCTATGAGGAGAAGTTTGCAAAGATGACCGATCTTCTCTCCGGCGCAGGATCGGTGGTGGAGCACTTCGAAAACATCTACAGCCAGGTGGATGACATCGTCGCCGCCGCCGTAAGCAAGTACCGCTCTTGCAACCGAAAAATAAGGACGGACGTCGACCCTGCTTCATTCGCTAACACCCCGAAAGCAAAAAGAATGCTTGAGGTCGAGAAGTTTCAGCGGAAGCTTGACGAGTTCAGGGAATTCAAGGATTCCTCAGCCAAACTGTTAGAGAAAATCCGCCTACATGCCCTAAGAGTGCAGACCATGCTGACAGAGAAAACCAACACCATGTTGGAGCGTATCGAACAGTTGGCCGAGGATGTCGGCAATAGGGCCGACCAGGAAATTAAAATGAACCAGGAGGTTTGACATGATGACCGGAAAAGACAAGCAGGGCGTCCTCATTATCATCGGGGTAAGCGTTGTTTTTCTTTTTCTGTTCGCGCTGTCCTATAAGCTCAAGGCCTCGGCGGACAACTACGATCCTGAGACCCTCTGCCGGAACGACGGCGACTATCCCGTCCTGAAGCTGTTGATCGACAAGACCGACCCGTGGACCGGGCAAGGCAGGGAGAGACTCGCAGCGCTCATCCGCCGGATCAAGGGTGGGCTGGCCGAGCATGAGCGTTTCTCCATCTTCGTGCTCGATGAAAACGGGCTCTATTCGCCTTCCCCGGTATTCGACATGTGTAATCCAGGCAGAGGCGACCAGGCAAACAGCCTTTACGAAAACCCCCGCTTGGTTCAGCAGCAATTTGAAAAAAAGTTTCAGGCCCCCCTCGACAGTATGCTCGATGAACTTCTCCGGCCCGGCGTCGCCGCTGAGACCCCCCTTCTTGAAACGGTTGTCGGCCTGCGGGGAGAAGAAGATAACGCCAGACTGATGCTGGTCTCGGACATGATGCAGAACTCTGAATCTTTGTCGCTCTATAGAAAACATGGTACTGACATCATCAATGGCAAGGTAAATGACCTTTGCGAGTCACCCAAGAATTATAAAAGTGTGGAGGTCTACTATATCAATCGTTCCCAGTTAACCGTGTCGACCAGGCAGGAGGCCAGAAACTTCTGGGATCAGTGTTTCAATCGAATGGCGGATAACCTCTCCTGGGAGGCACTGTGAGCCTGGTAACAATGAAGTGAGGAGGAAAGGTCCTCTGAACCAAGAGAGCCGTCGTATTACCGGCATGCACAACATTATTTGTATGGTGTTATTCCTTGCCTACCTTGTGGGGACGGTGTCTGTGCCCAAGGACTGCGAAGCGTTTCTTTTCCATGCGACCCGAAAAGCAGCGGCAAAACGCATCATGGCTTCCGGGTTCGGCAAGGCACGCATGAAAACATCTGCCAGGATGGGAAAAGGAGTCTATGCTGCGGAAAGGCGGGCTACCGCCTTAAAAGAGTTACCCAAGGCCAATGCCGTGGTGCGAATGCGTGAGGGCACCTACCTTAAAAAAAACACCATCGAATTACGACGCCCAGCGCCCGACAAACTGAAACAAATCGTAGGTGAACGGGATCTGCGTGGGACGGTAAAACGCGGCGTAATTGGGCCAAGACTCGGCCATGAGATTGGAAGGACCGCCGGCAAAAACGGTAAGGCCATTCGCTACACCTCGGCCCGAGATGCTCGCGGCGCAAACATCTTCATCCCCAAGAAGACGTATGCCGCGCATCCAAGACTGATCAGGCCCGACAAGGTAGGTTCCGTCAACTGAGAATAAACTCGTCTGGGAGGAAAAACCATGTTCAGGACATTTTTAATGTTTATCCCTCAGGAGGCCTATTTGGTCGCGTTGGTTTGCGCCGGTTTGCTTATGGTCTTGGGGTTTCGCCAAATTGCGACGGGAATAATCGGGACAATCGTGGTCCTCGCCTTATTTGGACCTTTTATCGATGCCTTAGTTGATTCTTTGCCCTCCTGGCTTTTCGCCCTGTTGATACTTGGGTTCGTTCTCTCAATTTTTCGTCTGATCTTCGGCCGGGGTGTAACGGATCAGCTCATCGCCTTCCTCCTCTATGATCTGCTCCTAGCGCCGCTCAGGTTCATCCGCTGGCTGATTCGAGGATTTGGTCCAGGGGGGCGGGGCCGGCCATAAAAAAGGAGGACCGATGCCGAATATTAGGGGTCGTATTACCCACCTGGTAACCTATGAGGAAGAGGGCCGGACCGATTGGGCACTGGCGCTCAGTAAAATCTGTTGGTTTCTGATCTGCCTGCTTATGCCATTTTCAATCTACAGATTTCTAAAGGACTTGTTTGGCTCGGCTATTGGCGTAGGCGGCATCTTTTTGCTCTTGATCCTTGTCAGACTACAGGGGCCATTGAATCTCGTTTTGTTGGATGAGTTACTTGGCCGTATTTTTCCTGAGTTACGCACAGCCTACCGCTTTGGGAGAACCACGGTATATGACTTTCGCGTGGAGCAAGAAAGTGGGGCGCAAATTTCCTGCATCCTCCGAGGAGAACTCCAGGGGGCAACTCCAATGCAAGGGGATTGGGTAACCCTACAGGGGGTTTATCGTTTGGGGACACTTCGGGTGACGAGTGGTCGCAACGAGGTTATCGGCGCCATTTTTCTTCCGCGTCCGAATTATTCCGGGTGGATACTTCTTGTTACCGGGAGCGCACTGATTCTATTTATTCTTTATCTTAAAGGCGTGTTCGACGCGTACCTTTATCCCTGGGTGGCCGACTGGGTGGAATATTTGTTGAACATTGAGTAAAATTACTGGAAGTTTTACCTGACTTATCACAACAGAGATTGTAGGTGTGGAAGAAAGCGGCTGAAATCGATGCTGTTCGGAGGTGACTTGTGGTCAATGAATATGAAATGAAATCAGGCTTTTTTACCAGCTCAATTCTGGTTGTATTGATTTCTCTCTTTCCCGGGATAAGTCATGCGCAGCCCATCCATCCTCCCATTTATATCGATAAAGGCGCCTGTCCCTTTGAATGTTGCGCCTATGGTCCCTGGAAAACTGAAAAGGAAACAGTCCTTTTTGCCTGGCCCGACAAAAAATCAGAACGTATCGGAAAATGCGTGGCGGGGTCTCCGGTTATTGCCCTAACAGGGGAAGTGCATACGGTCGCTGGCCGATTTCTTGTAAAGAGAACATGGAAAAAATACAAGCCCGGCGATATCCTTTGGGTTTATACGTACACTGGAGAAGGAAATTTTAAGGTGTGGGATGATGGACGATTCGTTGAAATGCAGTTGGGTTTTAGCCCTTATGGCGGCAGCTCCGGTTCCCGGTGTGAAGTGGAAAAAGAGTGCTGGGGGGAGCTGGATAAAAAGCTCGAAATGACATGGTGGGTGAAAATCAAAAATGCTGACGGCGTTATTGGATGGACGGATGAATGGGATCATTTCAGCGGAGCAGACCTGTGCGGATAGTCTTTGTCATTATGGTGTTTCTATTACTGGCCGGTATTGCAGGGATCGGATGTAACAATAATTCATCCGGCCTTGAACGGTCCTCCTTGTCCGACAGCGTTGAAAAGAAAAGGGATCTTCTGGAAAAACAGGTGGCAAAAATTGGAGAACTCATCGCGGCAAAAGAATATCACGCAGCCGACAACGTGCTGAAAGACCTGGATCGACAATTTCCCAACCCCTCCGACTTGGTCTATGTGTGGATTTGCGCAGCATCTTATCGTGATCTGACTGAAGACCGGATCACGCTCGATCAAAAGCTGGGAAGGGTGGATGTAATCATTAACAAAGATACCTTTACCATTGATGGCGTCGTTACAAGGAAATCCCAAAAAGAAGGCTCCGGCGGCTTTTGGGGGTTTGAGATAACAACCTCGGATGGCGATCGGTACGCTTTTATGTGCAGCGCTACGGCATCCCCGTATTTCAGAATCCATGAAACGGATATTGATGGTGTTAATGGTTACCAAAAACTGAAAGAAGTTTACAACAGGGTGACGCTTTACATTCCGAATCACCAGAACAGGCATGTAACCCAGAATTGTAAAAACAGAGCATGTAATGGCATCTGCCCTACGGCCATCGTAATGCATCCTTGATTATTGGGAATAACATATGAAGAGGCCTTTGGTCGGGAATTATTTGAAGAGCTTGCCTTACGGGCTGAGGATATACCCTGGCGCTTCATGGGTCACCTGACTCCTCACCGCCATGGGGTGTCGGCTTTCATGCAGGTCTACGAGATCCGCGACAACCGGACTCCAGCATACAATCGTAATGATTTTATTGAGTCCTTCTGGCTCAGTCCTCAGGAGGTGCTGGCACGAATTGAAACAGGCGACAAGGCAAAGGACGATCTGCCGAGGTTGATCCATTGGATGCTGGAAATGATCCCGACCTGGCGATAGACAGCTCACGCTGGTGAACAGCGGATGAAATCGAAGGAGCCCAAATGGTGCAAAATAAGGACATGTTGAAGATACTGATAATAGAGGATGATAACAGCCGTATCAAATATTTCGACCTTTGGCTACCGCCAAATTATCGGATTGTTCCTGTAACAAGTGCCGGCTCTGCTCTCGGAACGATAAAACGTGATCATGGGTTTGTATACGCCGGGATCTGTCTCGACCATGATTTGCAAGAACAAACCAAGACGGAAAAAGATTATTACCTTTCGGGAACAACCGTTGTTAGCAGTCTCATTCGTTATATGGACAAAAGGATTCCAATACTTGTCCATTCGATGAATCCCACAAGAGCGCCCCTTATGGTAACTAAATTAAAATCTGCGGGCTTCGATGATGTCCTAAGAATTCCCATGGGAGAATTGACCCGAACCAGATTCCAAGAATGGTTGGAAGAAACCCGAGAAAATTGGGCTTACTGCCATGACGATTGAAGGCAGGTTCATCTATCACCAAGCCTATGTGTCGTATATATTCCTTTTGTCAACAGCGGCTTAACCTGACCTATGGCTACAGCAAGGACCACCGAGCGGAAGGCCCGCTGCCCCAGACCCGTTTTGTTTTGGGCAAGGCCCTGGCAGCCAAATTGTTGCCCATTGTGGTGATCAATAAGATCGACCGAGCGGACCGGCGCATCAATGAGGTCCTGGATGAGATCTATGATCTTTTTATTGACCTTGACGCCACCGAGGATCAGCTTGATTTTCCGGTTCTCTATACCAATGCCAAGGCCGGCATAGCCCAGATCGATCCGGACTTGCCGGGGCTGAACCTGATCCCCCTTTTCAAAACCATTCTATCGGCCGTGCCCGCTCCCCGTTATGAGCCCAGTGCGCCCTTACAGTTTCTCGTTACCATCCTGGAATACAGCGACTATGTCGGTCGGATCGGCGTGGGCAAGGTGGTGAACGGAACATTGCGGCGAGGTGAGGAGGTGGTTTTGCTCTCCAAGGGGAAGGAACCCCTGGTTGGCCGGATCGGTCAGCTTTATACCTTTTCCGGCCTGGCACGCGAGGAAGAGGATGCGATCGAGGCCGGTGATATTGCGGCGGTGGCCGGTTTTCCGGAGTTATTCATCGGCGATACTTTGGCTGATCCGGAAAACCCCACGGCATTGCCCGGCATAGACGTGGAGGAGCCCACCATTTCTATGGTCTTTTCCGTGAACACCTCGCCCCTGGCAGGACTGGAAGGCAAATATCTCACCTCCCGCCACTTAAAGGAGCGTCTTGAGAAGGAACTCCTTCATAATGTGAGTATCAGGGTGCAGGAGGCGGATAACCGCGATTCCTTTCAGGTGAGCGCCCGCGGGGAACTGCAGCTTGCGGTGCTCGTTGAGATGATGCGGCGGGAGGGTTATGAACTTTCACTCTCCAAACCCCGGGTCATCACCCGCGAGCAGGAGGGGAAACTCATGGAGCCCCTGGAGCTCGCGGTAATCGATCTGCCCGAGGAATATGTGGGCGTGGTTACCGAGAAGATGGGGGGGCGCCGGGGTCGATTGACCAAGATGATTAATCATGGATCGGGTCGGGCACGTCTGGAGTTTACGGTGCCGTCCCGGGGGCTTATCGGCTTTCGCAGCCAGTTTCTCACCGATACCCGGGGCACCGGGATTTTAAATACCCTTTTTGTCGGCTACACCCCCCATGCCGGCGCCATCGGCGAACGGCCGAACGGGGTCATGGTCTCTGACCGTCCAGGAAAGGCGGTTGCCTATGCCATCTTCCACCTCCAGCCCCGGGGCATCATATTTGTGAGGCCAGGGGAACCGGTCTATTCCGGGCTGGTGGTAGGCGAGAATTCCAGGACCGAGGATATGTGGGTCAATATCACCAAGGAAAAAAAACTCACCAATATGCGGGCCTCCGGTTCCGACGAGGCCCTGCGCCTCATCCCGCCCCGCAGGTTTACCCTGGAGCAGGCGATGGAATATGTAAACGACGATGAACTCGTAGAGGTGACCCCCCAGTCTGTCCGGTTACGCAAGCGGGAGTCGGGGAAATAGAGGTGCTCCTGCTGACCGATCCCCATCGGCCACCCGGAGAGATGCGGTCACGTCGCGGTCTCAAGAACTGCGCGCGCCTGCAGTCCGTGGCGGCAGATAATGGGAATGAAAGAGACCTCAACCCCTTCCTCGATCTGCATTTCAGGAGCACACCATTCGTGTTTGAAATAGACTCCGCCCAACCGCCGGCGGATAAAGCCATAACCGGCCGAGGCGAAGTACCTCTCAACCACTCCCCGCTTGCGGAATGATCGATGAACCCGCAGGGAAAAGCCGCCCTCCTCGATCATGAAGAAGTCCTTGTTGACGCCGAGCCTCTCCTTCAAACGCTTCCAAAGCGCGCTTACGTCGGCAAGCGGGTCAGATTGTTCTCTGGTGGTGAACGTCGGCACTGCTTCAAGCTCCCTTTCGTCACTTGGCACCCAGAGCATGTCACGGGTCCAATCACCCGCAACCGGGAACTGACACGAAATAAGGCCCTCTTTTGTGGTGATGTCACGCAGTAAAATTCCCACACGTTCCACAGCCCCGTTCATCTTTTTCAGTTGCTCGACGAGTCGTTCACTCGCCGAGGGCAGGCCGTAGGCATTAGTAAATGTTCCCAAGTTTTTCCGGACGACGTCGTAATTGATTGTCATATCGAGCAGCCTCCTGCATGGTTGATCTTTTTTAGCTTTATTTTATCGTGTTGCCCCGTGATGGCCCCGGCCTGGACATCACGACCCCATAGGCCTGATATCAATCGCCTGAACGCCGCCATCAAAGAACAAAAGCTCGAAGCGAACTGCCATTCCCACCTGCGGATAACAGCTCGTCCCCAGCTCCTTGTAATGGAAGAAGAAATCTCGTTTGGCATTACGGATAAAACCGTAGCTGCCCTTGAGATCGCTGATTATCCCGGTCCCGACTTCCCTCATCCGGCAGCAAACCGCACAGACGTGCCGTCTGGTGCCGAGTGGACCTTCACCGGCATAGACCATCAGCGGTTTTAATCCCCGCGCCTCATGGTGTTGGCAAATGATAGGTTGTTTCATAATTAGTTCTCCATGCTTTCTTGCAACAGGGATATGCAT
>Ga0316628_100004560_pt1 | contig 10905 bp, 9 predicted proteins | sample OWC_Aug_M2_C1_D5_FD_207648 | JGI IMG/M metagenome (GOLD analysis project Ga0316628, IMG submission 207648) | Wetland soil microbial communities from Old Woman Creek delta, Ohio, United States - OWC_Aug_M2_C1_D5_C | ecosystem: Environmental > Terrestrial > Soil > Wetlands | place: USA: Ohio... | reverse complement strand
CGGCCTCGTTAATTTGGCGCCAGTCGCCCTCGCCGTCGTTGCGGATCAGTTGCATGAGGATCGGGAAGTTCGCCGACAGCCGCCGATACTCGGCTGCCGCAAAGTTGTTTTTCACCTTCTGCAACTCCTCGGCCGGCGCCTCTTCCTGCTTCAGTTGCTCAAGGTTTTGATAGATCCCCTGCTCGACCTCCTCGGGCTTGTGCCCTTCGCGCGCTTCCCCGCCCGCATTGAAATAACCGGCCCATTTTTGTGAACCCTGGTTGGCATAGACATCCGTGGCGACCTTGCTGCCGAGCACGAGGCCCTTGTAGAGCCGGCCGGTCCGCGTCGACAGGAGCTGCCCGAGAATTTCCAGCGCATAGGAATCCTTGTGCCCGAACGGGACGGTGTGCCAAAGGATGTCCACTTGCGGATTCGTTTCCGCCTCCGCGTCCATGCGTTTCTCCGCCACCTGCTTCACTTCGAGGGTCACCACGTCGGGCGGGGTCCGGGGGCCGCGCGGGATGCGCTCGAAATACTTCCGGGCCAGCGCCTCGGTCTGGCCCGGCTGAAAATCCCCGACCAGGATCAGCGTGATGTTCTGCGGCGCATAGTACGTCGCGTAAAACTCATCCGCCTGGGCTTTCGAGATCGAAGGAATATCCGACGGCCACCCCACCACCGGCCAACTGTAGGGGGACGATTCCCAGAACATCGCGTTGAATTCCTCGGCGAACTTGCCCAACGGCGTCGATTCCGTCCGCATCCGCCGCTCCTCGAACACCACGTCGCGCTCGGCGTAAAACTCGCGGAACACCGGGTGCCACAGCCGCTCGGACTCCATCCACATCCACAGCTCCAGCTTGTTGGCGGGCACGTTGATGAAATAGCCCGTCATGTCCTCGGTGGTGAAGGCATTCATGCCGGACCCGCCCTGGCCGGTGTAAATCTTGTCGAACTCATTCTTGACCAGGATGCCGCGTTGCTCGGCGATCAATTTGTCGAACTGCTTTTCCAGTTCCCGGTAACGCGGGGTCTGGTTTTCGGGTTTGAGCAGGTCGTCGATATCGCCGTGGCGGTATTCGACCCGCATCTTGCGCTCTTCCTGCCGCATCTGGTCGCGAAGCTGCTCCTGCTCGGCGATGATCTCGACATCCTTCCGGTAATCCCGGGTGCCGATGGTCGGCGTGCCTTTGAACATCATGTGCTCGAACAGGTGGGCGATGCCGGTCATGCCGGGGCGTTCGTTCGAGCTGCCGACGTGCGCCACCCAGCCGCCCGCGACCGACGGCTCGTCATGGCGCTCCACCAGCAACAGGCGCATCCCGTTCGTCAACTGCTTCTCCACCACCGGCACTTGCTGCGCGTGCAGCGGCAGGAGCCAGGCGCCTCCCAAAAGCAAAACCAGCGTAGGAATCCCGGGGCGGCAATTGGCAAGTTTCATAAGCATAAGCGATCTGCAAGCCTTCCCATCTCACTAAAGACAAACGTAAACCGGACCCGTTCAACCGCAATCCAAATCGCCCCGTCGCTTTCGCTCACGCACAGCACGGGCGACGCGGGCTGGGAAGATCCTCCCATTGCGCTGAAAGCACAGTTCCCGCAGACTAAGTGCTTGGTCGCCGTTCATTAATTTGACACCCGCGCGCGGCACTGGCCGCGCCCCGAAGCGAAGAGGAGAGAATAATGCCCCTCAAGACGCGCATTCTCATTGTGACCGACAGCCCCGTGCTCCCCAGCGGAATGGCCGAGGCGACGCGGCTCATATTCTCCACCCTCCTGGACAAATACCCGGACCGGTACGAACTCCACCAGGTGGGGCTTTTCCACTGCTACGCGGTCGCGAAGCCCAGGTGGCCCATTTATCCGACCATGGCGGGGAAGGGGCCGGACGGTCGGCTGCGGTTTGCGCCCGAGGACAAGTACGGGCAGAAGACCGCCCCCGGGTGCATCGCCAGGCTCAAGCCCGACATCGTGTTCGGGTTCGGCGAACCGCAAAGGGTCGCGCACTTGTGCGTTCCTCGGGAGAAGCGCCCGCACTCGTTGGTCCTGTATGTCAACTTCGATGGGCTTCCGGTGCCGGAGAGTTTCTGCACGGCGCTGAGGCACGCCGACCTGATCTTCACGAAAAGCGAATTCGCGAAGGACGTGCTCGCCCATGCGCTGCCTGATTATCCGGCCAGCAAACTTGGCTACGTGTACAGTCCGGCCGACACGCGGCGCTTCGCGCCGGCTTCCGCCGCGGATCGGGCGGAACTCCGGCGCAATCTCCTGCCTCCGTGGATGTCCCAGGACAGTTTTCTCCTCGGGTGGGTGGGCCGGAACCAATGGCGAAAACAGGTCTGGGTTCTGTACAAAGTCATCCACTACGTTCGCACGGGGGCCTACCTGGTCTGTGGGCTCTGCGGCAGGGTGAGTCTTTTCGATTGGGACCCCATGAGGCGCCGGCATGTAACGGCTGCTCCGGCATGTTTGGAGTCGCGCCCCAATTGTCGGTACGACACCTGCCACCACTGCCAATCAGACCAGGCGCATCAGGCCGAGCCGATGTCGGATGCCTACCTGTGGCTGCACATGCCGGAGGAACCTGAGCAGGACTGGCCGGTCGAGTTGCTCGAACAACAGTTCGGACTTAAGCGCGGCCAGGACATCTATTACACCGAAGGACATCAACTCAAGGCGGCGCTTTCGCCCGACGACATGCCGGCCCTGTACAATCTTTGGGACTGCCTCCTGTTTCTTTCGGGCGGCGAAGGGTTCGGGTTGCCAGCCTGGGAGGCGATGTGCTGCGGCCTGCCGGTGATCTACACCAACTACTCTTCACATGCCGAGTTTCTGGGGCGAGGCGGGGCCGGTCTGCCGGTGGGCGGTATTCTGCAACCCGAGAGAGAGACTTGCATTTGGCGGATGGTGGCCGACGTGCCGCAAGCCATCGAAGCCGTGCGCAAATTGTACAGCAATCGTGAACTGGGCGAGAGGCTCGGCAGCAACGGGCGCCGCTTCGCCGGTCGTTTCGTGCCGGAGATCCAGGCCGAGCGCTGGCACGGGGTTTTTCAGCGGCTGGTGCGTAATCCTGTGTTTGTGGGACACGCACTCATCAAGTAACTGACTGGACGTTCCGCGCCACGGAGGTCTCTGATGCCGCCCCGTTCGACCGTCCCAATCGCCTGCTCCAGTCCGAGAGTACGAGGTAAGTGCTGCCAAAGAAAAGGTAAAGCACGGAGGCCACGAGGAGGAAATCTACCAGGCCTTTGCTGATGGGCAACGTACTTGCGATCGTGCCTAGGCAAGGGCACAGCCTAATGTGTAGGAGATCGTTGGCCAACCGGTATATCACGAAGTTGCTGCTCAGCCAGAAGACCACCCAAGGCTTCCAGCCTGGAGTCCGCCCCACAAGCAAATACAGGGCGATGCCAAGCTCCAAGAGCCCGACTCCGACCATGATGGTGCGGTACCTCAGGTGGATGAGGGGGTCGACAACAGTGAGGATTCTCGCCGTTCCTGTCGCGCTGTAGAGCTTGGCCGCCGCCGTCAGCAGCAGAAGCGCCGCAGACGAATAGAAGAACGTTTTGAGAAGTCGATTTTGCATGGTCCTGACGGCGGTTCAATTGGCCTGAGGGCCAAACTCCGGGTGAGGCTGGTTGTCGTTGTTCCAGAGCCTCCTCGCTTCATCATTGTTGTAGTCGAACAGTTGCTCCCTGAGCCTCGCCTCAATGTGGCCATCGCAGAAAAGAATGTTCCACCGCGCGTTGTGTCGGCGCCTGAACTCCCAGTACCCGTGACCGTCTCCCCACAGGAGGCTGTTGCAAGAGATGCCCAGACTCAAATCGTTCCAGCCGCCAAGCGGTCCGTTCGGACCGCCCCATGAGTATGAAGTATAAGTAAGCATCGTATCGCCGAATGAGATCATCCCTGCTGGGTTGAGGACCTTGCTTTCCCGGGCGGGCCGGACATCGTCAGCGGAAAAGGGATAATAGCGGGTGATCTCACCGGCAAGGCCCAGTTGACCTCTCTTCCCGGCATCGTAGAACCACTTCTGAAAGGCGCAGGTCACCCCTCCGGAGTTGTAGCCGTACGCACCGAACGGTGTCAGGAATACCGCCGGTAATTTTGCATAGCTCGGACAGGAGTAAATCGTGGCCCCTGGTTTAACATAGTCAGTCACGGTTGTGTCTGCGGAGTACGGACCTGGCCTCTTGGCCCTCGTATAGGGCGCCAAGGCGGCCATCCACGCCACCGCTCCTGACTGGGGCATGCTGAAGGCGGATTGGTAGAAATCTCGGGCATCGAAAACGAAAGGCGGGTACGCCTTGTAGTCGCTGACATACATTCCCACCGCGATTCCCATCTGGTGGAGGTTGCTTTTGCAGGTAGCGGAGTCCGCCGCTACCTTGGCTCGGGAGAGGGCGGGGAGGAGGAGGGCTGCGAGGATGGTTATAACCGCGATGACGACCAACAACTCTATCAGGGTGAAAGCAAATGCAGGCCTCGGCCAAGCGAAGTGGGGTTGGCAGACTGGCCAAGCGCGCACCTCCCCCGGAATCCCAGTGCCTACGTTGTCAGGCAATCGGGCAGACATATCGCAAAGCGTGCGCCGAGATTAGCAAATCTTCAAGCATGAATACGGGCCCGCGGAACGGTCGATTACAGGACCTTTGATTGCCGCTGGGTTTAGCATGGCGGATGCTTGCTCCTGAAGCGAGGGGAGGCACGCACCAAGTCGGCGCTTGGTGCTCGCCCGCTCCACCCGCTTCACGCGCGAAAACGGTCTATGGCGAACACAGAGGGCTTGAGTAATCGACCTTCGTGAATGGGCTCCCGACAGACCCGTTGATATACATGCGTTGGCCGGAGTGGCAGTCAAGATAGGTAGCCTGCCCGGAACAGTAGACAGACTTTGTCCCTGTGTTGGTCCCAGGCACATAAGTGTCGCTTTGGTACAAAGTCCACCCGTACCAGTCACTTGTCGTCTTGGCCGTGGCGCAGCAGTCGCTGTAGCAAACGCTCATTACATCTGTGTTGTAAGGTTCGCAGACGTAACTACTTTCCCAGTAGCATGTTGCGTTAGCGACTCCGATTAGCCCTGCCACCAGGCCACACACAATCGGCTTCAGTTGTTTTTTTGTAGTCATACATTAGTTGTGTTTTGAACTTCCAGTTTATGTTTTCTCTTTCCTCTCATCCTCGCGACGAGGATGAAAATAAAGGCGTTTGCCGCGGCCCACACCGCATAGACAGCGGCCAACTGCGTCGGCGTAGCTTGGCCGGGCAGCTTGTCAAGTACCGGCTTGCCCAAGCGCTCGATAAGCCGGAGCTTTCCGCTGGGCAACAAGGCATAGACAGCGTTGCTGCTGACAAAATGCTGTTCCCAGGAATTGGTCGCCGCTAATCGGGCGGGACTGAACGCTTCGAGGCCAAGTTTGGCTGTCCGGGTCTTAAGCGCGTAAATGACGAATTCGGTCCGCTGGAGCTCCTGGCCGTCACTGACCCAAAAGCCCCGGATTGTAGAGGGAAGACCGGTGGTGTCTTCGCCTGCACCGTAAGCGTAGCGGATGATCCAGTGAATGTCTCCTTGACTGCCGGTGTAAGTGACGCTGAGTGAATCAGGCAAGCCGCTGAGCGAGGGCGTCAGTTCGCCGGCGATCTCAAGATCGAGCGTTGACGCGAGAACGCGGAACGAGTTGCCGTTCCAGCGGATGGACCCTATGTAAGAGTGCATCAACCCGAAAGTCATTACCTGACGGAGGACATCCGAGTTGAGGTCTGCGGTCTGGCACAGCCGCCCATCCGGCTCGGCACTGAATTGAAGGAACCGCCCCCGGTAGCCAAACGAGTCATGGAACCAGGAGTGATTGTCGAATCGTGCGGCCAAGACTCCGAGCGTCCTGGGATCCCCTGCCGAGTCCGTCGCTGCGATATCACGCAGAAAGTAGGCACCGGGCTGCCACCGTGCTTCGTAGTAGCGGTAAACGCGGGACTCAGAGACAGAAAGGTCATATCGCCATGGCTTCTCAGGGTCGGGGGGTAGTCGCTCGCTGAAGATGAGATGCTCAACAACGGGCGGTGAGGACAAGAAGGTCTTGAACGAATCTATAGGGGAGATGCCCTCTCCAAACGTTTCGGCCGTGGCCCCATCTGTCGCCTCACGAAGCGATTCCTTCGCAGGTAAAGGGGTTGTGGAATATCCCCCATCGGACAGTGCGGCGACTGTGAGCGGTGCCACGAACATCGCGAACGCGGTAAGCGTCAGTTCCGCCGACCGTTTGTTGGTGAGCATCATCCACATGCTGCCGACTTTTGTACGCTCCCACAAACGTTTCAGCAATAGGAGGATCCTCCCAAGGCGGCTAGGAGGATCCTCCCAGGCCGAATGGGGTTGACAGACTTACAAGGCGGCATTATAAATGCTGTTGGATGCTGTGAGTCTCAATTCGGGCAAGTGCTCATGAAGGCCTATCGCCATGGTGGGGTCAACCGATTGAGGGACCGGTGCAGAGGAAACGCCGATGCTGGCCGAGGAACAGTCGCGTTTACCTTGATTGAGCTCCTCGTGGTGGTCGCTGTGATCGCGGTACTCGCGGCCCTGCTGTTGCCGGCGGTGAATCGCGCAAGAATGGCTGCCGACTCCGCCGCGTGCAAAAACAACCTCCATCAAATTGGCCTCGCTATGCGGATGTATGTGGATGACTTTAAGGCCTACCCGTATTACCAAGGCAACCGGCTCGGGGAGCCCCCAAGGTTCTGGTTCGACGAACTTGAAGGTTACACCTCGGCGAAATGGCCCCGGCCTATATTCACTACGCGTACCAACTCGATACCCGCGCTTTGGACATGTCGCTCCTACGCGCGTTTGCGCACCGATGTCTCCACGGGCGGATACGGATACAACGTCAACGGAACGGCAGAGCCGCTAAGACGCGGCTGGGGATTGGGCCTGGGCGGGGAAGTTTTGGTCCCGGACAATGTTTCGTTCTTTCCGCCGTCCGGTAGCCGCGCGAACACGGAAGAGGACGTCCGGAAGCCAGCGGATATGATAGGCTTCGGGGATGACTGGTTGTTTCCGGCTGGAGAAGGAGTCTCCTCCGGCATGCTGCTTAATTTTTGCCTGCGCATTCCGGCGGACAATACACCCGGAAGTACGCCGTCCTGGCAATTGTCTTCTTTGGAGCAGTTCCAGCAGCGCCGACATAACGGCAGGTTTAACATTTGGTTTTGCGACGGGCATATCGAGAACCTGCGGGCTCACGTCGTGGCTTCTCACGACGAGGATAACCTCAGGCGCTGGAACAACGACAATCTCCCGCACAAGGAAGCCTTGCCCGGAGGGCAGTAGCGTCTGACCCCGGCGGTTTCGAACGCCGCCCCTCAGGCAGGTCGCGCGGTAGCAAATTTCGCGCAGCCCGCGCAGAAGACATGGTGGATGGCCTCGATAGCTGTGTGCACGCCCAGCTTCTGCCGAATCGCGTAGAGGTGGTTGTTGACCGTATGCTCGCTCAGACCAAGCTTGTCGGCTATTTCCTTGTAAAGAAACCCCGTCGCTTCCAAGCGCAGGATCTCGAGTTCGCGCGGGGTGAGGTGGGTATCTCGACAACACACAACCCTCCGCGTGGCCCAATTTTCGGAGAGAACCCGAACCGCCCCTGCCGCGAGGTAAAGCCCAGATCGCGCTGCCGCCTGGATCGCCGTCACGAATTCCGGCAGGCGCAACGGCCGGAGGACAATGCCGCCGACGCCGGCCGCCACCGCTTGAGCGACATAAGCGCCGCTGACCGCGTCCGTCACCACCACACTTCGTAGCGGCGGCGACCGGCCACCCAACAGGCCCACCAACTCCAGCGCCTCGCCGTCCTTCGCGGCCGTCTGGATAACAGCCAGCGTGGGCCGTGCTTCGCTGAGACGGGTCGCCGCTGCGGCGGTTGGGAACGGGCCTGCCAACGCCAGGCCAGCTTTCTTTCCCAAGGAAGAAATCTCGCTCCAAAATTCACGATGGTCTGAGACCACCCCGAGTTGAAGTGGCGCCGATGCGGGACCATTGCCGCCGTCGCATCGCCCCGCCGCCCCCTCCAAGCCTCCGCTCATACTCAAATCACCTCGTTCAGTGTTGGACCATCGGCCGCTCTGCCCCACCCACATCACTGGCTTCTGGATCCCGCCGAATCACGAATCTTTCCAGCCACGAGCACACAGGAATGACCTCCAAATGCCAATGGGTCCCCTCTCATCCGCTGTCCGCATCCCTCGCTAGACTCTTATCAGCAAGTATCAACATTGAAAAGATAAATCGCTTGGCGCGCCACGAATATTTCTGCAAAAGGGATAGGAAGATCTTCCCACGCCGGGGCGGGTTGACAGTGGCACAATCGAGCAGAGCGGTCGGACACCGCAGCCCAATCGAGTGGCATGGAGGCGTTGCGCCTCGCCCTCTTCCTTATCTTGCCGGTGGATCGTTTGCGAACGAGTCTCATTCCGCTTTCCGTCCAAATACCCCCTTCACTTCCCGGACTCTTCACAAGCACCAGCTATATATACGCTCCAAAAAAGGCTGACCTTTCATAAATCTGATCAAAATCGGATCCGACTGTCATGCCGCTGGAAAATTACTTGCCGGGAAATTCTTTTGGTTTTTCGGAGTAATCGGTTATTCTAACCCAAAAATCGTTACTTATGAACACGAACCTAATCCGGACCACCCTCAAGACAGCGGTCGCCGGCGTCCTGCTGGCCGGGCTGAGCGTTTCCGCCCAGGTCGGCGGCGGCGGGGCTCCCGGCGGCATGAGCGCCGCCCTCATCAAATTGTTCGGCGACAACACGGCGTTCTCCGCGAAGGTCGAGGTCCAGGTGCTGGACGGTTCCCAGCAGGAGCTGGCGAACGTCCCCATGGAGTTCGCGCTGCTCGACCAGAAGGTCCGGATGGACATCGACCTGACGAAAATGAAAAACAAGCAGATGCCGCCGGGCGCGGCGGAGAGCCTGAAGCAGATGGGAATGGCGCAGGTGGTCAATATCATGCGTCCGGACAAGAAGCTGGTGTATTCGGTGTACCCAAACATGAAGGCCGTGCTGAGCCAGCCCTTGCCCGGGGGCGGCACCGAGCCCAAGATCGAGAAAACCGAACTCGGGAAAGAAACCGTCGACGGCCATCCGTGCGTCAAAAACAAGCATGTGCTCACCGACGCGCAAGGCAAGAAGACTGAGGCCACCACCTGGAACGCGACGGATCTGAAAAATTTTCCGCTGCAAATCCAGACCAAAGACGACGAGAATACGTCCACCCTCAAGTTCAAACAGGTCCAGTTGACTAAACCGGACGAAAAACTGTTCGACCCGCCGGCGGATTATACGAAGTACACGAACGCGGCCGACCTCCAGCAGGCGGTGATGAAGAAGATGATGGAAGCCGCGCCGCCGAAGTAAGCCGATTCGAGCGGTCGCCGCAAGCGCCGCTCAGCTATGCGGATTACGAATCTCAATCCGGACACGGCGATCGGGGCGTCCGGGTGGTTTGTGGAGCTGGAGGGCCACCGGCTGCTGATGGACGCGGGCGTGCATCCCAAGCGCGAAGGCCGCCAGGGGCTGCCGCTCTTCGACCTGGTCAAGGCCCAGGAACTCGATGCCATCGCCATCTCGCACTGCCACCATGACCACGTCGGCGCGCTGCCGGTGGCCTTGCGCTACTTCCCGCAAGCCCATGTCCTCATGAGCGAGCTGAGCTATTTCCTGGTGGAACGCGTCCTGCACAACTCCGTCAACGTCATGACCCGCCAGCGCGACGAACTGGGCATCCGGGAATACCCGCTCTTCACCCACGACGAAGTCGACGATATCGCGCCGCTGTTCCAGGGCTTCAAATACAACCGCGAGGTGGATTGGGCCGCCTTCCGGAAAACGCGCGCGGGATTCCTCTCGCCGACCCTGGAGTTTTACGACGCAGGCCATGCGCTCGGCTCCGCCGGGCTCCTGGTGCGGGGCCGGCGCGAGACGCTCTTTTACACCGGCGACGTGTGTTTCCACGACCAGACGCTCCTGAAAGCGGCGCGGTTCGAGGACATCGAAGCCGATGTGCTGCTGATGGAGACCACCCGCGGCAACCGGCAGGTCGCGCCGGGCTTTACGCGCGCGGGCGAAATCGAGCGGCTGACGCGGGCGATCCAGCACGCGCTGGAACGCAAAGGAGCCATCCTCCTCCCGACCTTCGCGCTGGGGCGGACCCAGGAAATCCTGGCGCTGCTCGCGTTGCTCACCGCGGAGGGCAAACTCCGGCCGCAGCCGATCTATATTGGCGGGCTGGGGCGGGTCTTTACCGAAATCTACGACCTGGAGTCGCATCGCGCGCACCGGCAATACCCGAATCTCCAACTGCACGAAGCCTTGAACCTCGTCGTGCTCGAACAGGGACAGGCGGACAAAATCAAGCTGACCGGCGGCCGAATCTTTGTCCTCACCGCCGGTATGATGAGCGAAAACACCGCCGCCCATAACCTCGCCCTGCGCATGATCGGCGACGAACGCCAATCCATCTTCTTTGTCGGCTATAGCGACCCCGACACCCCGGGCGGCCGGCTCCGGGCGGCCAGGCACGGCGAAACTTTCCGCTTCAGCCCCAGCGGCGGCGAGGTGACCCGCCGCTGCCAGGTGCAGGAATTCGACCTGACCGCCCACGCGAACCGCGAAGAGATGCTCGACTTCGCCAGCCAGGTGGAACCGCGCGCCGTGCTGCTGGGCCACGGGGACGAGGCGGCTCGCAACTGGTTCGAGCAGCAGCTCCGCGCTCGCCACCCCCGGATGAAGATTATTCAACCGAAGCCGGGCGAGATGGTCGAGGTTTGACCGGCCCAGTGTTCAAAGCCCGCGGTTCCGGGTCGCGCGTCAAAGGTTTCAAAGCCCGTCCTCGGTCGCCGATGAAATAATAGGCTTTGCCGTCGCACG
>Ga0316628_100004559_pt1 | contig 10906 bp, 10 predicted proteins | sample OWC_Aug_M2_C1_D5_FD_207648 | JGI IMG/M metagenome (GOLD analysis project Ga0316628, IMG submission 207648) | Wetland soil microbial communities from Old Woman Creek delta, Ohio, United States - OWC_Aug_M2_C1_D5_C | ecosystem: Environmental > Terrestrial > Soil > Wetlands | place: USA: Ohio... | reverse complement strand
AGGTCGGTCTCGCATTCCTCGCGGAAGCTGGTTTCGATGATGCCGGAGCGGCCCGAGCCGATCGCCGAGGCGTAGGACAGCGCGATCTCCATCGCGTTGCCGGTGGCGTTCTGATCGACCGCGACCAACGACGGCACGCCGCCGCCCTTCTGGTATTCGGAGCGGACGGTATGGCCGGGGCCCTTCGGCGCGATCATGAACACGTCGAGATCGGGCCGCGGCTCGATCAGCTTGAAGTGCACGTTGAGGCCGTGCGCGAAGGCGAGCGCCCCGTCGCGCTTCAGATTGCCCTTCAGCTCGTCGCGGTAGAGCGCGGCCTGGTGCTCGTCGGGCGCGAGGATCATGGTGATGTCGGCCCATTTCGCGGCATCGGCCGGGGCCATCACCTTGAACTGGGCGGCTTCGGCCTTCTTGGCGCTCGCCGAGCCCGGCCGCAGGCCGACGACGACCTCCTTCACCCCGCTGTCGCGGAGGTTGTTGGCGTGGGCATGGCCCTGGCTGCCGTAGCCGATGATCGCGATCTTCTTCGACTTGATCAGGTTCACATCGGCGTCGCGGTCGTAATACACACGCATGGCGGATCCTCGCTTCGATTGTGTTTCGTCAGGACGCGGTCCGACGGCCGGACCGTCCGATTGCTAGATTCCCTTGCCGCCGCGCGCGATCGCGACGACGCCGGTACGCGATATCTCGACCAGCCCGAGCGACTCCATCAGCCGGATGAAGGCGTCGAGCTTCTCGGTCGAGCCCGAGATCTCGAAGATGAACGAACTGTCGGTGCTGTCGATCGCCCGCGCGCGGAAGATGTCGGCGATGCGCAGCGCCTCGACCCGCTTGTTGCCGGTGCCCCGCACCTTGACCAGCGCCAGCTCGCGCTCGACGCTCGGCCCTTCGAGCGTGAGATCGGCGATCTTGCGCACCGGCACCAGCCGGTCGAGCTGGGCCTTGATCTGCTCGATGATCATCGGCGTCCCCGAGGTGACCACGGTGATGCGCGACAGCCGCTTCGCGGCCTCGACCTCGGCGACGGTCAGGCTCTCGATATTGTAGCCGCGCCCCGAGAACAGGCCGATGACGCGGGCGAGCACGCCCGCCTCGTTGTCCACCAGCACCGAAATCGTATGTCGACCGACCGACTCCACGCTCTTCCTCCGCAAAGCGACGGCCGCGCGGTCGCCCGCGCCGCCGCCGTCACCACGCCACGCGCCCGGCCCCCCACGCGTATGTGAGTGCCGGGCGGCGTCTACACCAGAACCATGCCTTCCTCGGAAACCGGCCGCTCCGCTTCGTCCTTCGGGCCGAGCAGCATCTCGTTGTGCGCCGCGCCCGAGGGGATCATCGGGAAGCAGTTCTCGGCCTTGTCGACCATGACGTCGACGATCGTCGGCCGGTCGGTGACGGCGAGCATCGCCTCGATCACGCCGTCGACCTCGTCGGGCTTGGTCGCGCGCAGGCCGACCGCGCCATAGGCTTCCGCCAGCTTGACGAAATCCGGCAGCGACGCGGTGTAGCTCTCCGAATAGCGGCCGCCGTAGAGCAGCTCCTGCCACTGGCGCACCATCCCCATGTACTCGTTGTTGAGGATGAACACCTTGATCGGCAGGCGGTACTGCACCGCCGTCGACAGCTCCTGCATGTTCATCAGGATCGAGGCCTCGCCGGCGACGTCGATGACCGTGGCGTCGGGATGGGCGATCTGCACGCCGATCGCCGCCGGCATGCCGTAGCCCATCGTGCCGAGACCGCCCGACGTCATCCAGCGGTTCGGCCTCTCGAACTTGAGAAACTGCGCCGCCCACATCTGGTGCTGGCCGACCTCGGTGGTGACGTAGAGATTGCGGCCCTTCGTCAGCGCATAGAGCCGCTCCAGCGCATATTGCGGCTTGATCAGCGAATCGGACCCACGATAGGCGAGGCAGTCGCGCGACCGCCATTTCGCGATCTTCGTCCACCAGGCGCCGAGCGCCTTCTGGTCCGGCCGCGCCTTGGTCTCGCGCCACAGCTTGATCATGTCGCGCAGCACGCTGGCGCAGTCGCCGACGATCGGTACGTCGACCCGCACGTTCTTGTTGATCGACGACGGATCGATATCGACGTGGATCTTCGTCGAGCCCGGCGAGAATGCCGTCAGCCGCCCGGTCACCCGGTCGTCGAACCGGGCGCCGATGTTGATCATCACGTCGCAGTCGTGCATGGCGAGGTTGGATTCATACGTGCCATGCATCCCGACCATGCCGAGAAACTGCTTGTCGCTGGCCGGGAAGGCACCGAGGCCCATCAGCGTCAGCGTGATCGGGAAGCCGGTTTCGTGCACGAACTCGGTGAGCAGTTTCGACGCATTGGTGCCGGAATTGATCACCCCGCCGCCGCAGTAGAACAGCGGCCGCTTGGCGTTCGCCATCAGCTCCACCGCCTCGCGGATGCGTGCCGGGTCGCCCTTGGTGCGCGGCCGGTAGCTGGCATGCTTCACCGGCGCCGACGACGGCTCCTCGTACAGGGTCTCGCCGATCAGCACGTCCTTGGGCAGGTCGACCACGACCGGCCCGGGCCGGCCGGCGCGCGCGACATACATCGCCTCGCGCATGACGCGGGCGAGGTCCTTCACGTCCTTGACCAGATAGTTGTGCTTGGTGCACGGCCGGGTGATGCCGACCGTATCGGCTTCCTGGAACGCGTCGTTGCCGATCAGGTGCGTCGGCACCTGGCCGGTGAGGCACAGCACCGGAATCGAATCCATCAGCGCGTCGGCCAGGCCGGTCACCGTGTTGGTCGCTCCCGGGCCCGACGTCACCAGCACGACCCCGAGCTTGCCGGTCGAGCGCGCATAGCCTTCGGCCATGTGCACCGCCCCGCCCTCCTGGCGCACCAGGATGTGACGCAGCCGGTTCTGCTTGAACAGCGCGTCGTAGATCGGCAGCACCGCACCGCCGGGATAGCCGAAGACGACATCGATGCCCGCGTCCACGAGGCATCGGATGATGATGTCGGATCCGCTCAGCTTCCGTTTCGCCATGGCCACATCCCGTTCCGCAATACGCCATACCGACTGCGCAAGGCGCAGCCCGCCCGGTTCCGTTTCGTGTCATCGAGCGCCGAGACGCTTGACCGAGCCGGTCCGACCGGCCCGGTCCGGCCCCTGCGACAGGACGCACCGGCCTCGCGACCGGCGGTTTTCCGCCGCGGTGGGGGCGTCAACCTAGACACTCAGGGAACCGAGGTCAACAGGAAACTGCTAATTTGTGAAAAGATTTCTGGTCTCAGTCTTTCCGAATATTGCGCCGAAATGACCTGATCCGCGGCAAGCTGGTGCCGGAACCAGGTCATCTGGCGCTTGGCATAGCGCCGCGTCGCCTGCTGGCCGCAACGGACCGCCTCGTCGAGCGGAAGCTCGCCCGACAGATGGCGCAACAGGTCCGGCACGCCCAGCGCCTTCATCGCCGGCAGTGCGGGATCGAGCCCGCACGCGGCGAGGCGGCGCACCTCGTCCAGCGCCCCCGCCGCGACCATCGCCCGGAAGCGCGCATCGATGGCGGCATAAACGGCTTCGCGCGACGGCATCAGCAGGATGACGTGGAAGCGCGGCGATGCCCCGGTGCCTTCGACGCCGCCGCGGATCCAGGCGGACAGCGGCCGATCGGTGGCGTCGAGCACCTCGAGCGCACGCGCGATCCGCTGGGCATCCTGCGGCACCAGGCGGGCGGCGGTCTCGGGATCGCGGCGGGCGAGCTCGGCGTGCAGCGCCGGCGCCCCGTCGCGGGCGAGGCGTTCGCGCACGGCCCGACGCACGCCGGCGGGCACGGGCGGGATGCGGGCGATGCCGCCGATCAGCGCCCGGAGATAGAGGCCGGTGCCGCCGACGACCACCGGCAGCCGCGACTCCCGCGCCGCCGCTTCGATCTCCGCCAGCGCCATCGCTCGCCAGCGGCCGGCGGAGCACGGTTCGCCAGGATCGAGCGCGCCGTAAAGGCGGTGCGGAACGCGGGCCTGCGCCTCGCGGTCCGGCGCGGCCGACAGCACGCCGAGCCCGCGATAGATCTGCATCGAGTCGGCATTGATCACCGTGCCGCGGAACTCGACGGCGATATCGAGCGCAAGCTGCGACTTTCCGCTCGCCGTCGGGCCGGCGACGACGACCACCGGCGTGGCCGGGCCGGCGGCGACCGTCATGCGGCGCCGGGCGGCCGGTAGCCCCATGTTTCGCGCGCCAGATCGACCACCAGCCGGAGCTTGGCCGCCTGGTCATCGACCGACAGCGCATTGCCGGCATCGAGGCTGGCGAAGCCGCATTGCGGCGAGATCGCCAGCCGGTCGATGTCGACGTAGCGGCTGGCCTCCTCGATCCGCCGCCGGACCGCGTCGCGGGACTCGAGGCCGGCGACCTTGGTCGAAATCAGGCCGAGCACGACGGTCTTGTCGTCCGGCACTTCGCGCAGCGGCTCGAACCCGCCGGCGCGCGGCGAATCGTATTCGAGGAAGTAGAACCGCACCCGCAGCTTGCGGAACAGCTTGGCGGCGACCTCGTCGTAGCCGGCTTCCGCCTGCCACGACCCGGCCTTGTTGCCGCGGCAGAGATGGATGCCGAGATGGAGGTCGGCGGGGATGACGGCGGCGATTTCGTTGATGACGTCGGTATAGAGATCGAGCAGCGCAGCCCAGTCGTCGCCGCGGTTCTTCAGTCCTTCGCGGATCTTCGGATCGCCGAGCTTGGCGATCGAGGTCTCGTCGAGCTGGATATAGCGGCAGCCGGCGTCGTACAGCGCCGCAATCTCCGTCCGGTAGGCATCGACCAGGTCCTGCCAGAACAGATCGAGCGCGGGATAGGCGGCGCGGCTGATGTTGTCGCGCCCGGCGCGGAAATGGATGTAGCACGGCCCCGGCAGCGTGATCTTCGGCATCCCGGCCCCGGCGAGGGAAGCGAGAAAGCGGAAGTTCTCGACATTGACCGGACGGGTCAGCTTCAGCCGACCGACGACCTTCGGCACGCGGCCTTCGGTCGTCTTGCCGCCGCTGTCGGAATAGGTCCAGTTGCCGTCCATCGTCGCGCCGATGGACAGCCCTTCGAACGCGTCGGTGGTGAAGCTGTCCGAATAGGCGTGGCGCCGGTATTCGCCGTCGGTGATCGACGACAGGCCGAGCTCGAGCTGCAGCGCGACCGCCTTGCCGATCCACCGGTCTTCGGCCGCCCGCAGATCCGCATCGCCGACCTCGCCCCTGTCATGGCGCGCGCGCAGTGCGAGCAATTCGGGAGGGCGCAGCAGGCTGCCGATGTGCTCGGCGCGGAACGGGGGATCGTGCGGTGCAGCGGCCATCATCGTCTCCGGCGTTGTCGTCGGACGGACGCTAACACGACGCTCGCCGCCACGCATCTTGACGCACGAAGGCCCACCGCACGGCTTGTGTTCTCCGGCGTCACCCCGCATATAGACGGCCATGCAAACGGTAGCCACCCTGATCGCCGACCCGTCGCGCGCCGATCTCGACCGGACCGGCGTCGAGACCGTGACGGATGCGCTGCGCCGTACCGGCGCCCGGATCACCGGCGAGTCGTGGCTCCATCCGCAGGTCGCATGCGACGTGACCTTCGACGGACTGGAGGCTGCGGCGGCGCGCAAGTTCCTCGCCGGGCACTGCGCCGACGCCGCGTTCGATATCGTGGTCCAGCCGCGCGACGGCCGGCGCAAGGCGCTGCTGATCGCCGATATGGACGCCACGATCGTCGAGGGCGAGACGCTGGACGAGCTGGCCGAGGCGGTCGGGCTCAAGGATCGGATCGCGGCGATCACGGCGCGCGCCATGCGCGGCGAGATCGAGTTCAAGGCGGCGCTGCGCGAGCGTGTTTCCATGCTCGAAGGCCTGCCGGTGGCGGCGCTCGAAGCGACCTACCGGCGGATCAAGCTCAGCCCCGGCGCTCTCGCGCTGGTCCGGACCATGCGCGCGGCGGGCGCATTTACGGTGCTGATTTCGGGCGGCTTCCGCTATTTCGTCAGCCGCATCGCCGAGGTCGCCGGGTTCGATGCCTTCGAATGCAACGATTTCGAGATCGATGGCGACCGGCTCACCGGGCGGGTCGTCGAGCCGGTCCTCGACAAGGATGCCAAGCTCGCGGCGCTGATGCGCTTTGCCCGGGAGCGCAGCGTGGCCCTGGCGGAGACGATGGCGGCCGGCGACGGCGCGAACGATCTGCCGATGATCAAGGCGGCGGGTCTCGGCGTTGCCTATCACGCCAAGCCGCTCGTCGTCGCCGAGGCGCCGGCGGCGATCCGCCACGGCGACCTCACCGCGCTGCTCTATATGCAGGGCTATCGGTCGGAGGAATTCCGCGCCTGAACCGATGGTCGGGACGGGGCCCGCGGGCCCCGTCCCCACGACCTTCGGTTCATCCCTGATCCTTCTGCAGGCGAAGCGCCACAAAGCGCGGATTTCCCTCGCGCTCGAACAGGAACAGGATGGTCTTCATCTTGGCCTTGCGTGCCGCCTCGACCTTGGCCAGAACCTCGGCCGGGCTGGCGACGAGCCCCTGGTCGGGGCCGACCTTGCGGATCACGTCGCCGGGGCGAACGCCCTTTTCGGCCGCCACGCCATTGGCCTCGACATCGGTGACGACGACGCCCTTGGCGTCTTCGTCGAGCTTGAACTTCTGCCGCAGCTCCGGCGTGATCTGCGCCATGGAGATGCCGAGCGCAACGACCTGCTTGGTCGCGGGCGCCCCCGGCTTGCCGTTCTCGGGCGCGGCCGCGACCTGCTCGTCCTCGGGGTACTCGCCGAGCTCGGTCGACAGCGTGACCTTCTTGCCCTTGCGCCAGACGACGAGCGGCGCCTTCCTGCCGATCGGCGTTTCGGCGACGATGCGGGGAAGCGAGTGCATGTCGTCGATCGGCTTGCCGTCGAATTCGAGGATCACGTCGCCGACCTCGACCTTGGCCTTCTCCGCCGGCCCCTTCTCGGTCACGGCAGCGACCAGCGCGCCACGTGCCTTGTCGAGGCCGAGGCTCTCCGCAAGCTCTTCGGTGACGGTCTGGATGCGCACGCCGAGCCAGCCCCGCCGGGCCTTGCCGTATTTGACGAGCTGTTCGATCACCGGCCGGGCGAGATTCGACGGGATCGAGAAGCCGATGCCGACGCTGCCCCCGGAGGGCGAATAGATCGCGGTGTTGATGCCGATGACCTGTCCGTCCATGTTGAACAGCGGGCCGCCCGAATTGCCGCGGTTGATCGCGGCGTCGGTCTGGATGAAGTCGTCGTACGGCCCGGCATTGATGTTGCGCGCCCGCGCCGAGATGATGCCGGCGGTCACGCTGCCGCCGAGGCCGAACGGATTTCCGATCGCGAGCACCCAGTCGCCGACGCGTGCCGTCTTGGAATCGCCGAACGAGATCGACGGCAACGGCTTTTCGGATTTCACGCGCAGCAGTGCGAGGTCGGTCTTCGTGTCGCGTCCCACGACCTCGGCCTTGAGGCGCGTCTCGTCGTGCAGGACGACCGAGATCTCTTCCGCGTCGGCGATGACGTGGTTGTTGGTGACGACCAGGCCCGACGAGTCGATGATGAAGCCGGAGCCGAGCGACGTGGCGCGTCGTGCCGGCGCGTCGCGCCGCTGACGGTCGAAGAACTCCTTGAAGAACTCCTCGAACGGCGAGCCCGGCGGCAGCTGCGGCATCTGCGGCAGCGCCTCGCGCTTCACGGTCTGGGTCGTCGAGACGTTGACCACCGCCGGCACCAGCTTCGCCGCGAGATCGGCGAAGCTGTCCGGCGCGCCACGGGCGAGCGCCGTGACGCTGGCGACAGACTCGGCAGCGATGACGAGCGCGACCGCGGCGGCACGTGCCGCATAACGCATGCCCTGGTGGATCCGGCCGAGTCCGGCAATCCGGGCGTCGGCGAGATGGGCGACATTCATTCTTGTTCTCCTTCGAACCGCATGGCTGAACGCCCTCCGACCGCCCGGTCGAGGATCGTCCAGAGACTCGGTGCTATGGTACCGGTTAACCCTACGACAATGAAATATGGATCGCCCGCAGTAATTGCCACCCTTTCACCATGACGTGAAGCGAAAGAGTGACGAGGCCCGCCGGCGGGGAGGCCGCCGGCGGGCCGTCGTCGAGGGCGGCGTTGCGCCCGGGCGAGAGCCCGGGACGCGGCCGACCCGCCTACCCCGGCTTGTCGGCGGTGCCGGGGTCGGACGCCAGCGACGCGAGCCGCTCGATGATCTCGCGGCGGTATTCCGGGTCCCAGACGATGCGGTCGAGGTCGAGGCCGATGTCCCGGTCTTCGCGGGCATCCCTTGATGCGCGATCAGCGGCGCGGCGTTCAAAGGCCTGGACCGGAGGTTGACTGGGGATCATGGCACTTACCTGATTCACCCTTTATTCCAATTAGATAATGAAAAGATTCTACGGCTTTGGCCGCGGGTCGACGGTCACCTGCTTGGGACCCGTCAGCCCGCCGATCAAGGCACCGCCGACGCCGCCGACCGCCGCGCCGATGGCCGGAGCGCCGGCCAGGACGCCGACCAGTGCCCCGCCCGCTGCGCCGATCGCGCCGCCTGTCAGAGCCCGCTGCTCCCGGGTGTCGAGACCGGAGCAGGCTGACAGCAGGAAGGGCGCAATGATCAAGAGCGGAATCGCTGTCCGTTTCATGGCTTCTGCCTCGTCATTGACGGCGCTGCATCGTCGACGCCGCGCCGCCGCCATCGCGGTCGGTGTCGAATCGATGACCGGTCACGACCACGGAACTGCGGTTATTGGCATAGGTCACGACGACTCCCGGGCTGGCCGTCGCCTTTGCGGACGTCGTGCCGCCGCCGGCGCCGGCCGGGACAGGCCGGTTGAATACCGCGTCTGAGATATGCCCGCTCGGTCGCGGAACCGTCACGGCGACGAGTCCCTCGGCCTTTGCCGCCAGGGGATGGGCCACCGCTTCGCCGATGGGGCCGACGGTCGCGGTCTGCGCCAGCGCGGTATGACCCGCCAGCAGGGCCACGATACCGACCGCCGCCAGGATCGTGCGATTGCTGTTCATGACCACCTCTTCACGCTTGTTGCCCGGCGCCGACGATCCGACCCGCCGTCAACGCCAGCGAGCGAGCCGAACGTATGAAAATCGGCGTGATCTTGGGGCAGCAAAGCTGGGACAAAATTGTGACGGCGCCCGAAGGGGCCGACCGCCGCCGCCCCGGGAGGTGCAGTGCCGCTCAGGCGCGAGGCAGGGTCAGGCGGACCCTCAGCCCGCCATCGGCGCGGTTTTCCGCAACGACGTCGCCATCGAGGGCCTCGATATTGCGCCGGACGATCCACAGGCCGACGCCGAAATGCGGCGCCTCGCCCGGGGTCGCGTGAGCGCCGGGCCGGTCGGAGAAATAGCGGTCGAAGATGCGCGACAGGTTTTCCGCCGGGACGCCGGGGCCCTGATCCTCGATCAGCAGCTCCACCGCGGGCCCCTCGACGACCAGCGACATCGCGATCGTGCTTCCGGGCGGCGAAAAGCTGGCGGCATTGTCGAGCAGGTTTTCGATGACCGTCTCGAGGATTTCTTCGCCCGCGAGCACGACCGCCGATTGCGGTGCCGTCACGCTGATGCTGATCGGCCGTTCCGCCAGTTGCTCGGCATAATCCTCGCCGATCCGGCGGACGATCTGGGCGAGATCGACCGGTTCCCGCGGCGGGTCGATGATCTCGGCCGCCGCCTCGTCCACGCGCCTCGCCGCCGAGACCAGCGTGTCGAGGCGCTCCACCGATTGCTCGATCATCTGCACGGCGCGTGCGCTGCGCTGATCGCCCGGCGGGACCGCCCGCTTCAGCGGCTCGACCGATTGGGCGATCACCGCGATCGGCGTCTTGAACGCGTGGGCGTTGTCCTCGGCGATGTAGCGCATCATGTCGGCCGAATCGCGCAATGCGCCGACCATGCGATCGAAGGCGCCGGCGACGCCGTCGAGCTCGGGTACGCGATTGAGTGCGGCGAAGGTCTCCGCCTCGTCGCGACGGCCCCGGATCGAGCGCGCCAGGCGCTCGAAGCCGCGCAGCGACCGCCAGCCGTCGACGAACAGCCAGACGACGAACACCGCCATCGCGACATAGATCACGCCCGCAATGCGCACTTCGGGCGTCGACCAGTAGGGCCGCGCGAGACCGGTGCCGAGATAGTCGGCGGTCGCGCGCGAGGTGATCACGACCCAGCAACCCGCCGTCGTGTTGATCGGCGTGAACGAGACCAGAAGCTCCTGTTCGCCCTGCGGGTTGGTGAAGCGCGACGCCGTCGCGTCGACGTGGGCGCAGGTCTCCGGCACCTTGCGAAAGATCCCGGTGTCGACCAGCTCGCTGCGTTCGGCCTCGAGATACTGCGTGGTCACTGCCGGCACCGAGGCGACATAGTAGAAGCTCGATTCGCCGGTCGCGCCGCGCGGCCGGAACAGCACCTTGATCTTGATGTCGTCGGTGGCGATCTGTGCCAGCGTGCGGCCGAGAGCGCGGGCGGTGCGCGGTCCGAATTCCGCGAGCTGCGGCTTCAGCGTCTCGGCGACCAGCCTGCCCTGCTGCTCGGCCGCGCGCAGCAGCAGCCGCTGCTTTTCGGCGTCGGCGGCGCGGAACTGGCCGTAGACGATCACCGGGACGGCGACGAAGATGACCAGAAGCAGCGTCAGCCGCGTCGCAAAGGCGCGGGACGCCCGCACCAGCCGGGCGCCGAGCTCGCGCCGCCGGTCAACCCTCGGCGCGCCAGCGGTATCCGAAGCCGGCATAATTCTCGATCCGGTCGAAGTCGTCGTCGACCTCGCGGAATTTCTGGCGGATGCGCTTGATGAACGCGCGCACATTGGCGCGATAGCCGTCTTCGCCGGCGCCGGCGACGAAGCCGCTTCCGCGCACGACGTCGTAGATCTCGCGATAGCGCACGTCTCGGCCGGGACGCT
>Ga0316628_100004558_pt1 | contig 10906 bp, 9 predicted proteins | sample OWC_Aug_M2_C1_D5_FD_207648 | JGI IMG/M metagenome (GOLD analysis project Ga0316628, IMG submission 207648) | Wetland soil microbial communities from Old Woman Creek delta, Ohio, United States - OWC_Aug_M2_C1_D5_C | ecosystem: Environmental > Terrestrial > Soil > Wetlands | place: USA: Ohio... | reverse complement strand
TGGGGGAGAGGAGATCTAAATCGACTTAAATTTTATCCCCCTCTCCCTGGCCCTCTCCCTCCAGGGGAGAGGGGACTTCTTATTCAGACAACGGGCTTACAACGCGGCGTTTGTATAACCACATTCCAAGCGTCAATCTCCATGAGCAAAAATTTAACCTCTCCCCTGCGCAGCCGGGGCGCCCTCGGCAATCCCGACAACCGTTATGCCGAGTGGCAGCGCGAAGCGGTCGATGACGGCTGGGGTTCCCTCGACCAACCGGTCGAGCCGATCCGCACCACCCTGACACGCGACACCAGCCGTACCATCATCACCTACAACGACTCGCCCGACGTGGGCTTCGACCGTTCCATCAATCCCTATCGCGGCTGCGAACACGGCTGCATCTACTGCTTCGCCCGCCCCACCCATGCCTACCTGAGCCTGTCACCGGGCCTCGATTTCGAGACCAAGCTCTTCTACAAGCCCGATGCGGCGACGCAGCTGCGCAATGAACTCGACAAAAAAAGTTATCAACCCCAACCACTGATGCTCGGCATCAACACCGATGCCTGGCAGCCGGCCGAGCGCCAGCTCGGCATCACCCGTCAGGTACTGGAGGTGTTGCAGGAGTATCGCCACCCGCTCGGCATCGTCACCAAGTCGGCGCTGATCGAGCGTGACATCGACATCCTCGCGGAGATGGCGCAGCACCATCTGGTCTCGGTGGCGATCTCCATCACCACATTGGACCGCTCACTCGCACGCACACTGGAACCGCGCGCCGCGGCCCCGCAGCGCAGACTTGAGACCGTGCGACGTCTTGCTGACGCCGGTATTCCAGTCGGCGTGCTGGTGGCACCGCTGATCCCGGTACTCACCGACAGCGAACTGGAAACCATCATGGAGGCGAGCCGCGATGCCGGAGCAAAGTACGCAGGTTATGTCCTGCTGCGCATGCCGCTGGAGATCGAAGGTTTGTTCGAACAGTGGCTTCACACCCATGCACCGCTCAAGGCCGAACATGTGCTGAGCCGCATGCGCGACAGTCACGGCGGGAAAACCTACGATACGCGTTTCGGTGATCGCATGCGCGGCAACGGCCCCTATGCCGAACTCATCGCCCAGCGCTATCGCATGGCGCGCAAGAAATTCGATCTCGACCACGACACGCCGCTCGACATCTCACAATTCAAACGGCCGGGTGATACACAGATGACGTTGTTCTAAATAAGTGTTCCTGAATGGTAACCATCTATTCCCACTCGCCAGCAATTTCTGCAGGCCACAGGTGTGGGAGGCCCGCCCCGTGCCGAATAATGTGGTATAGCGAAAGCAGGTGCTTGCCGATGCAGTTCGCGGCGGGGCGCCGCTCCCACAGTTGACCGTCATTATTTAGTGCTTATTTCTATGTGCACTCATACCACTCCAATGGCGTTGGAAGAGTCATGGCCGAATACTCTATGTGAATAATTCTTCGATGAGCAGGCGTAACGGCCTTTCTGGATGAGTGAAACAACAGAGGACACATAAGCAACACATCGCCAGGATTTGCGTTGCACTCAATCACCTCTGAATCCTCGACTATCTTTATCAGTTCCTTTGACGCCACCCTGCCATAAAGGTGTGTTTTTGGGACAACCCTCAGAACACCACTTTCGGTATTTGCCGGATCCAGATGGACTCTGAGAGTTAGCGTGTTTGCTAAATATTCCACAGGCGGCTCAACATGCACAACCCCATTTTTCTCACTCCACGGACCGAAACCCGGGATATCCGCCTTTGCCTTCAGAGCAATAGAAGTATCTTGATGCCATGCAACATTCCAGTTTGCGCCTGGCACCTTATCAAAGAACACGGCGCGAACCGGCTTCGCGTTCTTACCAAGCACGTCTTGTGCAATTGACAATAGTGGAGCTGACATCGCGAGTGTGCGGATATAAGGGACCTTGTTCATCAAATCCCTTACACCATAATTATTTATCTCATTTTCAAACACACTCAATTCACGCACCATGGATTCAATTTCATCCTGATTGAATGTATTTGAGATCAACAGATATCCGTTTTTTTCATATTCAGACTTCATTGATAGTCAACCTCATTAAACGCCAATGGTTGTCAGGGCTGATTACGCCATATTGAGCACTAAAGGGCTTCTGCCTATCTGCAATCTTGAAACCATTAATTGCGCGGTGCAATCCATAAGATCTGAAGCCCTGTCACGGCGCGATCTGCTCGCGTGCCTTTTCCTTCATCCACTGGCTGAACGCTATCACCTTGGCAACATGCGCCCGGTTCTGCGGGTAGACAATGTGATAGCCGTGATTGGTTGGTAGTGTGCTGCCGAACAGACGCACCAATCGGCCATCGCGCAGGGCATCGGCCACCAGGCTGTACCACACCAGTGCAACCCCCAAACCGGTTTCGGCGGCCTGACTGACCAGACCGGCATCGCTGAAGTGGCGAATGCGCAGTGTCCCTTCCACACCGATTGAAGCGAGCCAGGTCTCCCAGTCAGGGAAGGTCGGATCCCAGGAGTGGGATTCGTCGTCGAGCAACGTGACTTTCAACAGGTCGACCGGGCTCTGGATCTTCGCCGCCATAGCCACTGAGGCAACCGGCACGACAGCCTCGGGCATCAGACGTTCGGCATGCAGACCTTCGAAAGGTCCCGAGCCGAAGCGCACCGCTACATCTACGTCCTCCAACTCGAAATCCACCAGGCGCCGGCTGGCGTGCAACCGCAATTCGATCTCCGGGTGGCGTGACTGAAAGTCGTCAAGACGCGGGATCAGCCAGCGGGCGGCAAAGGTCGGCGGGGCCGATAACACCAGAGGCCCCTCCGCAGTACCAACGCGCAGTCGCGCCGCGGCCCGCTCAAGACGATCAAAGCCTTCACTCAACAAGGGGAGGACAGCGTTTGCCGCGTCGCTGAGCTCCAGTGTTCGGCCACGGCGGAACAAACGCATCCCCAGGGAGTCTTCCAACTGACGAATCTGCTGGCTGATGGCCGCCGGGGTGACATGCAGCTCCTCCGCAGCGCGGGCGAAGGAACGCTGACGGGCGGCAGCCTCGAAGGCGCGCAGGGCATTGAGAGGCGGGAGGCGGCGTGACATTAGAATTCCTTAACGGCTACTCCAGCGATTCTCGTTTGCTGCCTGAGTCGGTGTCAATTAGCCTTGCTGAATCGATAGTTTTGCTAAGGAGTAATGAAATGCGTATCGGTGCGGTGTATGGGTTGGTGGTCCTGGCAACCGTCTTTTGGGGGGCGAACTTCGTGCTCGCCGGACCGGTGCTGGCCGACCTGTCCCCGCTGTGGGCGGCAGCAGAGCGCTTCATTCTCGGTGCCGGGACAATGTTCCTGCTGGCACGCTGGCGCGGCGAAGCCCTGGCGGAACTCGGCCGACGCCACATGGGGGCTTATGCACTGCTCGGGGTTGTAGGCATCGGGGCCTTCAACCTGCTGTTCTTCTACGCCCTGAAGAGCACCTCAGCGGCCAACGCGGCACTGATCATGGCCACCAACCCATTGGTGACCACGTTGATCGCAGCGATGGTGCTCGGGGAAAGTCCGAGTGCCCGGCAGCTGGGCGCTCTGCCCATCGCCCTGGTCGGGGTCGTGGTGGTGATCTCCGGTGGGAGTCTCGAACACCTCAAGGCGTTGAACGTGGCCCGCGGCGACCTGTTGATGCTGGGCGCCAATCTTGCCTGGGCGTTGTATAACGTGCTCAGCAAGCGCTACATGCCTCGCGGCGGTTCGGCAGTGGCCAATACAACATTGGTGATGAGTGCTGGTGCCATCGTTTTATTGGTGGCCGCCATAACCGAGGGCGGGGGAATCCCGTCGATGCCCGGAACTAGCGCACTCACGGCACTCGTGGTGATGGCCCTGGCAGGCACCGTACTCGCCTACCTCTTCTGGAACACCGGCATTGCCTATCTGGGCGCCGGCCGCACCGCGCTGTTCCTGAATCTTGTACCCGTGTTTGCCATGCTCACAGGCATCCTGGGGGGCACGCTGCCCACTCACGTACAACTGATCGGCGGTGCAATTGTGATCAGCGGCGTTAGTCTGGCAATGATTCCGGGCAAGCGGTCTCTGCGAACCACAGCCTGATCGGTTACGCCTGCCCGGTTATGCACCGGGCAGGCACTTCATTGCTTCAAGCAGTAACCAAACTTCATTTGATCGATGTAACGCGTCGCCTTCCTTTCAATCTTGCGCGGGTGCACGCCGCAGCGGCGCCGTCAATTCCGACAACTGGAGAAACTGTCGCCCCTTGGCGTCGAAATTATCCGGATCGAGCCAGCGCCGATGGGCGTCGCCGATAGCAGACCAATCACTGTCGGTGATCGCGTACCAGGCCGTATCGCGGCTGCGCCCTTTGAGTATCACGTGTTGACGAAACACCCCCTCAAAGGAGAATCCGAAGCGACGGGCAGCCGATCGTGAAGCCTCATTCAACGCATTGCATTTCCATTCGACGCGGCGATAACCGAGAGAAAAGGCGTGGCGCAGCATCAAGGATGTTGCCTCCGTAGCCATGCGGGTGCGTTGCAACGCCGGTGTATAGGCCAAGTGGCCGATCTCGATGGAACCGTGCTCCGGTATGATGCGCAAATAGCTGGTCAACCCCAACGCACGGCCGTTCTCTACATCAACAATGGCATAGAAGAGCGGGTCGCCCCCCAGACAGGTCGCTTCCATCCAGGCACGGTATTCTTCCAGTGCGGCGAACGGACCATAGGGCAGATAGGTCCACATCCTCCCATCCATGTCCGCAGCGTTGGCATTAAACAGATCGACAACATGCCGCGCCGGATCAAGTGGTTCAAGACGACAGTAATGCCCGCTCAGCATCTCACGGCTCGGGCGCGGACAACCACGCCAATCAACAACGGTAGCACCGACCGGTTGGCCAAGTTTGTTAACTTCCTTTCTCATTAAAACTCCCTATCGGTGTGTGAGCGGAAAACCGCACAATACTGAAATAATCACAAAAAAAAAGCCGCGGAACAAAGCACGCTAATCAAGATTTTTGCATCTCAGCCTTCATCACTCTCAGGCGGTACTACACGAATCACCTCTTCGATGGTGGTCAAACCATTGGCGACTTTCTGCGCACCGGTAACCCGCAGCGGTCGCATCCCATCAGCGATCGCCTGACGACGCAATTTGTTGAGGTCGGTTTCGGCGTTGATGAGTTTTTTTAGTGCCGGAGTGAGTGTCAACATCTCGTAGATCCCCACCCGCCCGAGGTAACCGGTTTGACGGCACTCCAGGCAACCGACCGGATGATAGATCTTTTTCGGTGCAGGGATTTTCCAGGGCGCCACCAATGATTCCCACTCATCCTGATTGACCGGGCCCTCTTCTTTACAGTGCGGACAAAGCAGGCGCACCAACCGTTGTCCGAGTACCCCCAGAACGGTGGCTTTGATGAGATAGGCAGGTACACCGATCTCCAGCAGACGCGAAACAGCCGCAGGTGCGTCGTTGGTGTGCAAGGTGGAGAACACGAGGTGTCCCGTGAGGGCGGCCTGTACGGCCATCTCTGCCGTTTCAGTGTCGCGGATCTCGCCGATCATGATGATGTCGGGGTCCTGGCGCAGCAGGGTACGCACACCGCTGGCGAAGTCGAGCGCGATATTTTGCTGTACCTGCATCTGATTGAAGCTCGGCTCCACCAGTTCGATGGGATCTTCAATGGTACAGACATTGATCTCCGGCTTGGCCAACTCCTTTAGCGTGGTGTAGAGCGTGGTCGTCTTTCCGGAACCGGTGGGACCGGTGACCAGAATAATGCCGTGGGGACGAGTGATGAGTTCACTCCACGTCTGCATCTCCGACTGGGAAAAACCTAGAGCGATGTAATCCTTTACCAGCACCTCGGGATCGAAGATACGCATCACCAGCTTCTCGCCGAAAGCCGTGGGCATGGTCGAGAGACGTAACTCCACCTCTGTTCCCTGCGGATTGCGTGTCTTCAGACGACCGTCCTGGGGACGACGCTTTTCAGAGATATCCATGCGCCCGAGGATCTTGATGCGGGTTGTGACTGCGGCGCCGACCGCAGGTGGGATCTGGTAGACCAGCTGCATCACTCCATCGATCCGAAAGCGCACGTTGGTTTGGTCGCGGCGAGGTTCGACATGGATGTCGCTGGCTCGCTGTGAGTAGGCATATTGCAGCAGCCAGTCGACGATGTTGACGATGTGCTGATCATCAGCGTCGAGTTTGCCGGCCTTGCCGAGTTCCATAAGTTGTTCGAGATTCTGCATGCCGGTCCGCAAAGGCTGGCGGCTGTCGTCAGCCGCCGAGCGCACCGAGCGGGACAAGGTGTAGAACTCCACCAGATAGTTGGCGATCTTCTCCGGATCGGCCATCACCTTTTTGATGGACCTGCCGGTCAGACGCGAAAGCTCGCGTGCCCACTCTTCCACATAGGGTTCTGCGGTTGCGATGATGATCTCGGTTGGAGCAAGCTCCAGCGCCAGGATGTTGAAACGTTTGGCGTAGGCATAAGACATCACTCCGGTGATGGCCGGTATGTCGATTTTCAATGGATCGATGCGCACATACGGCAACCCGGCTTTGCGTGCCTGCCACTCGCAGAGAGTTTCGAGATCGAGAAGAAGTTGTGGGTTGCGCGCATTCGGCCACTTGTGATGGGCAACCGTGGCAAGGGGGTGTTCGCTCTGCCGGGTTTTCGAAACGACGGCCATAAGCGTGCGACCCCGCTGAGCATCGAGCAGCCCATCAGCGATCAGCCCCTCCACCACATCACCGAGTTGCAGCTTGTGTTCTGCGACCTTCCTGTGCGCCATTGCTCCTCACCTTGAATACGCGGCGTGGCCGACTGTTGTCATGAAACGTGACACGATACGTTACGCGGGAGTGATTCACCAGTAAACAGAGCCCTAATCTTGTTGATTTGCGCAGGGGAACCAGGAGGAAATTATCGCGATGCAATCTACCCCGATCTGTTCGCCAAATTCTTGATGTAAATACCGAGCCATGTTTGACGGGCACGCCCGATCACGTGTGATCGCACCTGATATCTGACCCGTCGTTCACCTGTGACACTTCCAGTCACTGTAATCCCCTATCAATCTCATTGTTATAAATATGCGGATTGCCATAAGAAATCCTGGAGGTATCTGCATTTGACAGAGCACTCTGGCGAACTATATTCCAACGACCACGTGCATAAGATCATGCTCATATAGAGCCGAATCCTAACGCAAAAAGTTATGACGATATTTGACACATCAACGATGAATGATGCCGCTCACCCTCTCTTTATGAGAATCAGTTACCACCTAATGAGGATCGAAAAAATGAATTTGAAAAGAATAATTGCAGCAGCTCCTTTGGCGCTCATCACAGGTTTGTGCATGCCGCTGGCAGCGTTCGCTGAATCGGGCGACTGGGCGGGGCCCTATATCGGTGCTCATGTGGGCTATGGCCAGGATAAAAGTGTCACGCTGGATTTCGCAGGCGGGGGTTCCTCAGACAGTTTTGATATGACCGGGGCCTTGGGAGGTATACAAGGTGGCTACAACTGGGCCGTCGGTAAAATAGTATTAGGTGTCGAGGCGGCGGCATCAGCCGCTGATATCAGCGGTGATGCGGCCTGCCCGAACCCGGCGCAGTCATGCAAGGCGACCATGGATCAGTTGTATACAATCCAGGGCCGCGTGGGTCTGCCGCTTAACAATTTCCTTCTGTATGCCTCTGCTGGTAATGCCTCAGCACAGATAGAAGCAAAAAAGGCAGCATTTTCTGACTCTGCCTACCAAACGGGTTGGCTCGCTGGGCTTGGCGGCGCCATGGCATTCACCAATCATGTGAACGGCTTTGTTGAGCTTCAATACATAGATTTTGGCAGTAATGATTACACGCTGGGTGGCGGCACTGTAAGTGCGGATAACAAGTTCCTTACCCTGAACCTGGGGGCCAACTGGAAGTTCTGAACAAAGCGGCAGAACACCGCACAACGTCTTTCGTCAAATCTCACTGTATAGATCACAGTGAAAATACCCAGCTGAACCTTCAACCGTTCTACTTACGACTCGTCTGATTGCCGTGCGACTGGCGCGGCAATCAGACATCCCCATGCAACTTCGCCTGCCGGACGCACGTTGCCTCATCGACGGCCACAGTAAGCATGTTCGTCTCGCAAGCGCCTATGCGGCTCCCGAAACATCAATCATCCGATGATCACCATCGAGTCTTGGTGATTTACCTGCCCGATAATGTGCCACACTATGCGCCACTCGATTACCATACCTGTCCCATGCCTCATTCAAAACAGAATCATATCGCCATCATCGGCGGCGGCCCCGCCGGATTGATGGCTGCCGAAATGGTGAGCAACAACAGTCATGTGCAGGTGGATCTCTATGACGCAATGCCTTCGGTAGGCCGCAAATTTCTGCTGGCGGGCAAGGGCGGATTGAACATCACTCACTCGGAACCGCGCGAACCTTTCCTGTCTCGCTATAGTAAACATCGCGAACACATCGCACCGCTACTTGATCGATTTGGTCCTGAAGCTCTCTGCGAATGGACTCATCAGCTCGGTGTGGAAACTTTCGTTGGCAGTTCCGGACGGGTATTCCCCAAGGAGATGAAAGCCGCACCGCTCTTGCGCGCCTGGCTGCATCGTTTGCGCGAACACGGTACCCGCTTTCATATGCGCCATCGCTGGCTCGGCTGGCACGATGGCGCACTTCTGTTTCAGACCCCGGAAGGGGAAAAATTGATTCGGGCCGATGCGGTGGTACTGGCCCTTGGTGGTGGAAGCTGGAGGAAGCTCGGCTCGGATGGCGCATGGGTGCCCATGCTTGAACAGCAGGGGATCAAAATTGCACCGTTGCAGCCTGCCAATTGCGGATTTGATATCGGATGGAGCGAGCACTTTCGCACGCGCTTCAGCGGAGCGCCGCTCAAGAGCGTGGTGATCCACTTTATCGATGTGCACGGCATCGAGCATCAGCGTCAGGGTGAGTTCGTTGTCACGACCCATGGCGTCGAGGGGAGTCTCATCTACGCGCTCTCGGCACCGCTGCGCGACACCCTTGCGGCGCAAGGCTCGGTGACGATCCATCTCGACCTGCTACCAGGACGTAGTGCCGATCATCTCTTCCACGCGCTCTCGCACTCGCGCGGTTCGAAATCGCTGTCAACACTTCTGCGCAGTCGCCTTGGCATCGAAGGGGTGAAGGCAGGGCTGTTGTATGAAGTGGCCGACCAGGCACAACTGCACAACCCCCGGCAATTGGCGAGCCTGCTCAAGGCACTCCCGCTCACATTGATCGCGCCACGGCCCCTGGACGAAGCGATCAGCTCTGCGGGTGGCGTGCTGTTCGAAGAGCTGGATGAACATCTGATGGTACGAAACCAGCCGGGATTGTTTTGCGCCGGCGAGATGCTCGACTGGGAGGCCCCTACCGGCGGCTATCTGCTCACCGCCTGTTTTGCCTCGGGAGTCGTCGCGGGTGAAGGTGTGCTGAGCTGGTTAAACCAAACACATGTATGAGCTGATAAGTACCCGTTAGAGGCGGCGGCACTGGCTGAGATGGCGATTGTTGCCGGAAGAGACATCCAGTGCCATCTCTTTATCGGTCAGCTTCTGAATGGAGGCGTTCAATATCTGCAGCTGATATAGCGCGGCCCCATCGGCAACGGGTACGGGGACATCCGTCAGCTTCATGCTCAAGGCCTTGCCGTCCACCGTATAGCTACCGTGCATCACCACACCGTCACTATCGAGACTCAACTCACCTTTCTCGCCGAAGTGGAAGTTGTCTTTTGATGAGAAGCCACCGGGATGTGTCGTGGTACAGGCCCAGTTTCCTGCGACGGTTTGGGGGCGATTGTTGCAGGCTGACACCAGCAGCAGCGGAACAAACAGGGATGTGACGATCAGTAACCGCATATTCTCTCTCCTGACGGGTAGAGACGGGCTTGGAAAATGGCGGAGCGGACGGGACTCGAACCCGCGACCCCCGGCGTGACAGGCCGGTATTCTAACCGACTGAACTACCGCTCCGTTGTTTGCTGGCGAGGGACGCAAACGTCCCTCAGGGGAGCGGCGTATTCTACTGGAAGATGGCAGGCCGTCAAGCTGATTCAACTCTTTTGTACAAAGCACCGAGGGTCATGGCAACGATAGCGCCCACAAACGCCAGGAAGATATCTTGCTGGGCGTCCCAGACATCGCCCTGGGTACCGAGATAGGCCGCCCCCAGATCGGGACTGACAAGGATCGCTGTCCACATCTCCAGCAGTTCATAGAAGGCACTGAAGGCAAGGATCATGCTCACGGCCATGAAGCGCGACCAGCGCAAGGGCACGCCGACAATGCGTTCCATCACCTCGCGCATCGGCACGGCAATCAGCAGGCCAAAAGAGAAGTGCACCAGCCGATCGTAATGATTGCGGGAGAAGCCGAACCACTCCTCCATCCAGTAACCGAGCGGTGTCTGTGCATAGGTATAGTGGGCGCCGATCATGTGCAGGGTCAGAAAAATAGCAAAGAGACCATAGGAAGTGTTGGAAAACTTGAAGTGGCGATGGGTGAAGATCAATAACGCACCGTAAAGATAGGTAAGCAGATTTTCCAACACCCAGTCGATTGGGTAGAGCGGGTTGATCGCGGTGACGATCCACACCGCCACCAGCCAGAAGAGCATCAGTTGCAGCGGGCGGTTCTGTTTGAAGGGTAGGGTTATTTCGTCCATAGGGTCGATATTTTATCCGGGTCCTCAGGAGCATAACCGATTGCCGTGGCTGTCGTCATATCTCAGGCACTCCGGGTTGGTCACTCACGCTTGAGTAGCCGGGCCTCATCAAAATCGAGCCCCGGTTTCTGCGGCGGGCAGGCGGCATATCGGACGATCCTTGTCTAAACTCACA
>Ga0316628_100004557_pt1 | contig 10906 bp, 5 predicted proteins | sample OWC_Aug_M2_C1_D5_FD_207648 | JGI IMG/M metagenome (GOLD analysis project Ga0316628, IMG submission 207648) | Wetland soil microbial communities from Old Woman Creek delta, Ohio, United States - OWC_Aug_M2_C1_D5_C | ecosystem: Environmental > Terrestrial > Soil > Wetlands | place: USA: Ohio... | reverse complement strand
TGCCATCGCGCTGCGCGGTCGAATTCACCCAGCAGCAGGGCCGACTCGCCGACGGTCGCGTGATCCCAGCAATCGAGCGAAGTCGCGCGCGCCGCGAGCTTCGCCGCGATCTCCTGCGCCAGCTTCCCCGCCTGCGCCGGATCGCCGGCGAACATCGCCAGCGTCGCCGCATTGATGCCTGGGTACGGATCCTGCGCCAGCGCATATGCCGCCAGATACTCGTCGCGGGCGCTCGTGGCCAAGGCGCGGACGCGCGGGTCTGCCTCACCCATGCCTGCGCCCTGCAGTGCGCGAGCGAGCGCGTCCTTCGACAGCCGCCCGCGCAGGCTCAGGATGTCGGCGAGCAGCGTACGCGACTGCGCGGGCGCGTGGTCGGGCCGCGCTTGCGCCCCAACCCGTCCCCGTTCGCCCTCGCTCAGCCGCGACTGCGCTTCGTCCAGCAGCGCGCGTGCCCGCTGGCTTGCGCCGGCACGGGCATGCGCCAACGCGCCGCAGTAGAGAAGCTCCGCATGGCCGGGATGCGCAGCGATCTGCTCGCGGAACGCATCGCAGGCATCCCATGGAGCGCCGCGCTCGAGGTGAGCGCGGATCTCGCCGACGCCCGTGCTCAGGATCCCTGCGCCTCGGCGATCCATGCCCGCAGGCGGCTGACGCTGATCAGCCCGCGCATCGCTGGAGGCAACTGATCGATGAGTGCCGCGGCCTGCCGAAGTTCCGCGACCTTCTTCGGAGAGCCGGCGAGCGCCGATGCATACAGCGCGCGCGCGTACTCGACATGCTCGGTGAGGTCTTCGTTGTCCTTCCGCGCATCGAGACCGCGATGCAGTTCCAGCACGGGCTCGAGCAACCGTCGCGCCTCGGCGTACCGTCCCAGCCGGGCCGCGATCATCGCGGCAAGCACCGTCTGCTCACCCGCATCACGCTGGTCCGAAAGGGTGCGCGTCGGAATCACCTTGCGCAGCGCGAGCGCGCGCTGGATCTCGGCATCTGCCGCGGCGTAGTCCTTCAGCCGGTACGAAGCGTCGGCCGCGGTCCGGTATGCGACCTCGAGCGTGGCGTCCCTGGACTGCGCTTGTGCCGGGGTGACATCCTTGATCGCCTCGAGCCGCTTCACCGATGCGTCGGCCATCCTGCGCGCGGTCTCGTAGTCACCATCGGCGGACGGCAGCGCGTATGCGCCATAACCGACACCCGTCCCCGGAAAACCGTAGTAGCCCAGGAACTCCGGCGTGAATGCGCGGCCGAACGTCCCCTCCGGGATCGTGCGGACCGCGAGCGCCACGAAGCGCCGGTTCGACGCCACCGCTGCTGCCGCGGCAGGGCGATCGCCAGCGTCGGCCGCCAGTCGCGCGAGGTAGCCGGCAGCGAGCGACAGCACGTTGCCGATCATGCTGGATTCCTTGACCTCCCGCTCCACGTCGAGCGCTGCGCGGGCTTGCTGACGCGCCTCGCCGATCTCGCCGAGGCTGAACAACATGCCTGCAGCCGCTATCCGCGCGTTGGCGAGGTTGTTCCAGGCGATCTGGTTGCTCGGATCGAGCCTGACGATCGCCTCCCAGTCACGGGCATCCTGTCGCGCCAGTGCCAGGGCCTTGCGCACGTGCAGATCGGTCCACTCGACGCCGCTCAGACCGTCCAGGATCAGGCCCTCGGCGCGCAGTGCTGACATGTCACCGGGACGGCGCTCCAGCACCTGGTGGGTCACGTTGAGGGCGTCATCGCCGACCTGCCTGACCTCGTCCAGGCGCCCCAGATTCTGCAGGGCGCCCATCTGCCAGGAGGACGCCTCTGCATAGGCAGTCGCTGCGGGCATGTCGTCGAGCTTGAGTCCGGCGATGCCACGGTACGCATCGCGTGACGCCGCCAGCGTCTTTACGGCCGCCTCGTTCTGGTTGCTGGTCAATTGCGCGAAGCCAAGAAACGTTGTCGCGAGGCCATAGGCACGCCGCAGCGAAATCGACGGTGACGGCGCCTGCATCAGCGGCTGCAGCAGCGCCACCGACCGGCTGGCGAGGTCGAGTTCCTCGGTACGCCTGTTTTCGCTCGCCGCCACGCGGGCCTGCGACGTGAGGCCGAGCCCCAGCCCCACGATCGTCGCTTCCGACCGATCGCCCTGGCTGCGCAGCCGTTCGAGGACGTCCACCGCTTCCGACAGTGCCCTCTGGCTCTCGTCGAGCTTCGACTGGTTGCGCAGCGCAGCGCCGTAACGCACCAGCGCGAGCGCCCGGTTGCGGTCGGTCTCGGCGCTGCGCAGCGCCGGGGGCAGCGCCGCGTAATAGTCGACGGCGCGCCTGGCCAGCGCCGCGACGATGTCCAGCCTCCCGACCGGCTCCAGCTCCAGGTAGAAATCGTCGAGCAGGTAGACGATCAGCTTCTCGGCCTCGCCGCGCGCGCTCTGCGCGAGCGAGCGCGTCTGCTGCGCCTCCGCTTCGGCACGCTGCGCGCGCCTGGTGCTCTCGTAGCCGTAGATCGCACTCGCGATAGCGCCGATCGCGAGCACCGCACAGACCGCAGCGATCTGCCGCGCGCGCACCAGCGCCTTGCGTGTCGCGCGCTCGCGGGCGCGCTGCTCGGCGAGCTTGTGCTCGGCGGCGTCACGCGCCTCGCGCTCGTGGCGCAGGTCGCGGCTCGCCCGCACGACGCTGCACAGCACGTCGTGGGTGAGCTCGACGCGGCGGACGTCGAGGCGCTCCTCGATCCGCAGCAGCCGCCGGTCGACCAGGGTCGGCAGCGCATCGGGTTTCGCGCCCATGCCGGCGAACGCCTTGCGCACGCTCTCCTCGGCGATACTCTCGCGGTAACCCGATTCGGTCAGCAGCTGGTCTTCGATATAGTGGCACAGCGCAGCGGGCTGGTCGGCGAGCGCACGCTCGTAAAATTCGGCGAGGATCGTCTCGTGCGAACCGGCGAGGAGATCCGCCGAGATCTCGGCGCGTCCCCTGGCGACGCGCGCGTTGTTGAGCTCGCGGCAGATGAGGCTCAGCAGCGACGGCTCGACCTCCGCGTTGCGCAACTCGGAGCCGCCGGCGATGAAGCGGACGATCGCCTCGGCGACCTCCTGCGACACCAGCTTGCCGCCCGGCTTCATGACGGCCTCGAGCGCCTGCTCGCCGGTCATCCGCGCCAGCCGCATCCGGTTCTGGGTGATCGAGGGCATCACGCCCTTCAGCGCCTCGAGGTGGGCGAGGTAGTCCTCGCGCAGCGCGATCAGGATCCGGTAGTCGCTGCGCGTGAAGTCGAATTTCTCGGCCGCCGATTCGTCGACCTCCATCCGCGCCTCGAGGGCCTTCGGCGGGCGATTCTCGACCAGGTCCGCGAGGTCGTCGATGAACTGCACGGCGCGCCTGCGACCCGCGTCGTCGGCCTGCGCAAGGGTGAAGATCTCCTCGAACTGGTCGAAGATCAGGAGCGGGATCAGCGGCTTGCCCGCTTCGTCCTTCAGCACGTCGTCGCGGTGGTGCAGGAACTCCCACAGCGATTCGCCGTCGACCGCAACGCCGGTCTGCGTCCACTCGCCCGAGCGCTGCGTGGCGCGGAAGATCGCCTGCTTGATCTGCTCGGGCGGCGCCGGCGAATCGGCCGAGTAGTCGACGCGCACGTAGACCGGGCAGTAGCCCATCGGCCGCAGCCGCGGCACGATGCCTGCGCGCAGGATCGACGTCTTGCCGAGGCCAGACTGGCCGAACAGCAGCGTCAGCGTCTTGCGCTGGACGCGTCGCGCGAGCTCGGCGACCTCCTCTTCGCGGCCGTAGAAATACCCCTGGGTCTCCTCGGTGAACGACGCGAGGCCCAGCCACGGATGCTGCGGGTCGACGGAGGTCTGCGCGGCGGGGTTGTCGAGGGGCGCCACGGCCGCGTCAATGCCGCGCGGACAGGAAGTCCTGCAGGTGACGCGCGAACTCCGGCGTCACTTCGCCTCCCGGAAGGCGTGTAATGTGCAGCGCCTTGAACCTGTCGGGAACGTGCGCATCGATCGCCCGCGTGTCGTCGATGCACACCGGGACGATGAACAGCGCACCGTCGGCGATGTTGCGCGAACGGTCGAGCGCGTAGCTCCACTCGCGGCGGAAGTAGCCCTCGAGCCGCCGCTCGGTCGTCGCCGAGATCACCGGGATGAAATACGAGCAGCGCGCGATGTTGCGCTGGATCTTGCGGTCGTAGTCGTCGCCGCCCTCGAGCCGGTCGAGGTCGAACCAGGTCTTGATGCCCGCGGCATCGAGTTCCGCCTTGAGCCGCTGCACCGCCGGCAGGTCCTCGCGCGCATAGCTGATGAAGACCGCGTTGTCGGGCATCTCGCGTTCCGGCGGCAGGAAGCGCTGCGGGAGATTGAGCTCGACCACCTCGCCGGGCTTGTGGCGCGTCATCCAGCGGCGATGCAGCTCGTCGACGAACTTCTCCGCCCCGCTGTAGACGCGCGTGCGCACGCTGACCTGCTGCAGGAAACCCATCAGGCGCCCGTCGCTGACCGAGTGGTTGTCGGCCAGCACCTCGCCAACGTCGCGCGGGTCGGACAGGCGCCGCCGCTTGGCCATACGCAGGAACAGGCGCGCAAGCCAGTTGGTGAAGCTGCTGCCGATGAACAGCAGGTGGTTGTGCTCGAGCTCGTGGAACAGCTTCTCGGGTGTCAGGTGCTCGCTTTGCAGCGCGCAGATGAATTCCAGCGTGTCCTCGTCGGAGATGACGTAGGTCGGCGACGCAGACAGGCGACCCAGCAGGTGGTAGATCACCGGACGCTGCAGCTTCTCGCGTTCCGATGGAAGGTCGGCGACCCGGTTCGGCGCATAGGCGATGACCTCGGTCGATTGCGCGCCGCCGAAGCGCTCCTGGTTGACTGCCTGCTCGAGCAGCGGATCGAAAGTCGTCGTGACGAAGAGGTCGAAATCGGTGATCTGGGCGAGTTGCCGCAGGGCCAGGGGCGGCGCGAAGTTCGCGTCGCGGAAGAGGCTGCGCAGCCTCGTATACGCCTCCTCGCGCCGGCCGCGCGAGGCGAGGAACCAGCAGACGACGTCGTTCAGCGTGTAGGGCTTGGGGAGCTGTGCGGTGTCGACGCCGAGCTTGCCCGCGAGCTTCTCGGCGACCCAGTCGTAAAGGAGCCGCGGTCCGTCCTCGGTCTCGACCTTCTGGAGCTCGGGGCCGATGATCGGGATGACCCGCCGCTCCTCGATGAAGTTGAGCAGATCCTCCCACGCGTCGTCGTCGAGCGTGGCGAGCGGAGGATGCAGGGGCAACGGGCTACTCATCGCGCAACCGACGTCACCGACAGGTTCGGGCGAGTACCGGGTCCGGGACCGGATCGACGGCGGCTCGACTACCGCAGGGCAGTGTCCATGATTCCCGGGGGCCGGTCAAATGACGCGCTGGTGCGACCCAGCGGCCCGCTTCGACGCCTGCGGATCGCGCCCCGCGCAGCCCAGGTGACCCGGCGTCGGCAAAGAGCGCCCTTCGGGGGTGGCGGCGTCAACTCCCCAGCCGCGCGTGCTGCTCGCGCAGCTTCTCCAGCGCCGCCTCGAAGCCCGCGAGCCGCGCGCGCTCCTGCTCGACGACCGCCGCCGGTGCGCGCGCGACGAAGCCCTCGTTGGCGAGCTTCGTCTGCGCCTTGGCGATCTCGCCTTCGTGGCGCGCGATGTCCTTGGCGAGGCGCTCGCGTTCGGCGGCGACGTCGACCTGCACGTCGAGCATCACGCGCAGCTTGTCGATGACCTGGACCGGAGCGTTGCGCTCCGGCAGGGTGTCGGCAAGCTTGACCTCGGACAGTCGCGCGAGCGCCTTCAGGTAATCGGTCAGCGCACCGGCGCCTACGCCTGCAAGGTCGCCGGCGACGAACGCGCCGACCTTCTGCGCCGGGGACAGGCTCATCTCGCTGCGCAGCGAGCGCACCGAGTCGACGAGCCCTTTCAGCGTGGACACCCGGGTGGACGCCGTGCTGTCGAGCTTTGCGGCGAAATCGGCCGCAGGATAGGCCTGCAGCGATACCGTCTCCCCCGTCCTCCCCGCAAGCGGGGCCACCGATTGCCACAGCTCCTCGGTGATGAACGGAATGAACGGGTGCGCCAGGCGCAGGATCGCCTCGAGCGTGCGCACCAGCGTCCTTCGCGTCGCGCGCTGCGCAGCCTCGTCGCCGCGCGCGAGGTCGACCTTCGCGAGCTCGAGATACCAGTCGCAGAACTCGTTCCAGACGAACTCGTACAGCGCTCTCGCGGCATGGTCGAAGCGGTAGGCGTCGAGCTGCTCGCGGATCTCGTCGGCGGTGTGCTGCAGCTCGGCCTCGATCCAGCGATCGGCGATCGACGGCGTGCGCGGCAGCGATTCGTCGAGGCCGACGTCCTTGCCCTCGACGTTCATCAGCACGAAGCGCGTCGCGTTCCACAGCTTGTTGCAGAAATTGCGATAGCCCTCGCAGCGGCCGAGGTCGAAGTTCAGCGTCCGGTTGAACGTCGCGAGCGAGGCGAAGGTGAAGCGCAATGCGTCGGCGCCGAAGGCCGGGATGCCGTCGGGGAACTGCTTGCGCGTTCGCTTGGCCACCGCGTCGGCCTGCCGCGGGTCCATCATGTTGAGCACGCTCTTGGCGACCAGGCTCTCCGCGTCGATGCCGTCGATCAGGTCCAGCGGGTCGAGGACGTTGCCCTTGGACTTCGACATCTTCTGGCCTTCGGCGTCGCGGACGATCGCATTGATGTAGACGTCCCGAAACGGCACCTTGCCGGTGAAGTAGGTCGTCGTCATGATCATCCGCGCGACCCAGAAGAAGATGATGTCGAAGCCGGTGACCAGCACGCTCGACGGAAGGAAAGTCTCGAGCTCTTTCGTCTCCTTCGGCCAGCCCAGCGTCGAATGGCACCACAGCGCCGAGCTGAACCACGTGTCAAGCACGTCCTCGTCGCGCCTGAACGATGCCGGCGCATGCCCGAGCTTGCTCGTCGCCTGCGCCAGCGCATCGGCCTCGCTGCGCGCGACATAGACGTTGCCCGCCGCGTCGTACCACGCCGGGATCTGGTGTCCCCACCACAATTGCCGCGAGATGCACCAGTCCTGGATGTTGTTGATCCAGTGCAGGTAGGTCGACAGCCAGTCGCCGGGAACGAACGCGACCTTCTGCCCGGCGCCCGGGACTGCCGGACCGCTCCCCGGCGCGGCGCCGGGGAGCCCGTCGCCGACGGCGGCGAGGCACAGGTCCTGGATCGACTGGCCCGGAAAGTACGGATGCGTTGCAGGCGCGGGCTTCTTCATCGCCACGTACCACTGGTCGGTCAGCATCGGCTCGACGACCTCGCCGGTGCGCCCGCAGCGCGGTACGACCATCTTGTGCGGCTTCTCGGAGACGACGAGGCCCGCGGCCTGCAGATCGGCCAGCACCGCCTTGCGCGCCGCGTAGCGATCGAGACCGCGGTACTTCGCGGGCGCGTCGTCGCTGACCGTGGCGTCGAGGTTCAGGATTGAAATCGCGGCCAGGTGGTGCCGCTGCCCGATCGCCCAGTCGTTGAAATCGTGCGCGGGCGTGATCTTGACGACGCCGGTGCCGAATTCGCGGTCGACATAATCGTCGGCGATCACCGGGATCTCGCGATCGGTCAGCGGCAGGCGCACGCGCTTGCCCACCAATGCCCGATAGCGCTCGTCGTCCGGATGCACGGCGACCGCGGTGTCGCCCAGCATCGTTTCCGGTCGCGTCGTCGCGACCGTCAGCGTCCCCGAGCCGTCGGCCAGCGGATACGACAGCTCCCACAGCTTCCCCTGCTCCTCCTCGCTGTCGACCTCGAGGTCGGACACCGCGGTCATCAGCTTGGGGTCCCAGTTGACCAGCCGCTTGCCGCGGTAGATGAGCCCGTCCTCGTGGAGGCGGACGAAGGTCTCGCGCACCGCGGTCGACAGGCCCTCGTCCATGGTGAAGCGCTCGCGCGACCAGTCGGCGGCCGCACCCAGACGCCGCATCTGGTGGGTGATCGTCGAGCCCGATTCCTCCTTCCACGCCCACACGCGCTCGGCGAAAGCTTCGCGCCCGAGATCGTGGCGGGTTTGCCCCTTGGCCTTCAGTTGCTGCTCGACGACGATCTGTGTTGCGATGCCGGCATGGTCGGTGCCGACCTGCCACAGGGTGTTGTCGCCGCGCATCCGGTGGTAGCGGATCAGCACGTCCATCAGCGTCTGCTGGAACGCGTGGCCCATGTGCAGCGTGCCGGTGACGTTGGGAGGCGGCAGCTGGATGCAGTACGACGCGGCGCCGGGCGTGTACGCCGGCTTGAACCAGCCGCGCGATTCCCACAGCGGATACCACTTCGCCTCGATGGCGTGGGGTTCGAAGCTCTTGGCGAGTTCCATGGGCGCGGGAAACGAGGGAAAAGCATTAAATTGTAGCGGATGCGTCTCCTCACCCGGTCTCGCGCAGCTTCCCGACCGCATATTCGGCGATCGCCAGCGACGCAGTGAGCCCCGGCGACTCGATGCCGAACAGGTTCACCAGGCCCGCGACGCCATGCTCGCGCGGGCCATCGATGACGAAATCGCGCGCGGGCTCGCCCGGCGCCTGCAGCTTCGGTCGCATTCCCGCGTAGTCCGGAACCAGCGCGCCGTCGGGCAGCGCCGGCCAGTAGCGGCGGATGGCGGGATAGAAGCGCTCGGCGCGTGCGGGATCGACGGCGTAATCGATGGCCGCGACCCACTCGACATCGGGGCCGAAACGCGCCTGGCCTCCGAGGTCGAGGGTCACGTGCACGCCAAGCCCCGCCGCCTCGGGGATCGGATAGACCAGCCGCGAGAACGGCGCGCGCCCGGCCAGGCGAAAGTAGTTGCCCTTGCACAGGTACGCCCGCGGTACCGATATCCCCGGCAGGCCGGCGATCGAGCGCGCGACGCGCGGCGCGTCGTGGCCTGCACAGTTGACGACGCTGCGCGCGCACAGCGTCATGGGCTCGGCGCCGCCGATGACCAGCCCGATGCCGTCGCCGATCACGTCACCACCGACGAGCGGGCTGCCGAACGCGAACACTGCACCTGCGTCGCGCGCATCGCCTTCCAGTGCCAGCATGTACTGGTGGCTGTCGATGATGCCGGTGGACGGCGAGTGCAGCGCCGCGACGCAGGAGAGCGCCGGCTCGAGCGCCGCGATCGCAGGCACGTCGAGCAGCACGAGATCGTCGACACCGTTCGCCCGCGCCTGCGCCTCGAGACGCGCGAGCTCGCCCAGCTGGTCACTGCCGGTCGCGACGATCAGCTTGCCGCAGCGGCGATGCGGAACGCGGCGCTCTGCGCAGTACGCGTAGAGCCGCTCCCGCCCGGCGACGCACAGCCGCGCCTTGAGGGAGCCAGGCGGGTAGTAGATGCCCGCGTGCAGCACCTCGCTGTTGCGTGCGCTGGTGACTGTCCCGATCGCGTCCGCCGCCTCGACGACGACGACCTCGCGGCCTGCGCGCGCGAGCTCGCGCGCCACCGCCAGCCCGACGACGCCGGCGCCGACGACGATGCAGTCGACGTGATCCATGCCGTCTGACCGTCAGGCGACCAGCGGCTCGTTGGCCGCGATGCCGCGATCGACGCCGCGCCCGATGGCGTCGGCGATCGCGTCGAGCTTCGCCATCAGCGAGGCGAACTCCTCGATCGACAGCGCCTGATCGGCATCGCACCAGGCTTCCGTCGGGCACGGATGCACTTCGATCAGCAATGCATCGGCGCCCGCGGCGACCGCGGCGCAGGAAAGCGCAGGCACCATCCAGGCCTTGCCGCCCGCATGCGACGGATCGACGATCACCGGCAGATGCGTCTCCTTCTTCAGCACCGCGATCGCCGTCACGTCGAGCACGTTGCGATACGCGGTCTCGAAGGTGCGGATGCCCCGCTCGCACAACATGATCCGGTGATTGCCGCCGGCTGCGATGTATTCGGCCGCCATCAGCCATTCGCCGATGGTCGCGCTCATGCCGCGCTTGAGGATCACCGGAACGTCGACCTTGCCGACTTCCTTCAGGAGATCGAAATTCTGCATGTTGCGGGTGCCGATCTGGATGACGTCGACCTTGTGCTCGAGGAAGGTGTCGAGCATGCGCACGTCCATCAGCTCGGTCACGATCGGCAGGCCGTGGCGCGACGCGGCGTCCTTCAGCATGGTCAGGCCTTCGATGCCCTTGCCCTGGAATGCGTAAGGACTGGTGCGAGGCTTGAATGCGCCGCCGCGCATCAGGCGCGCGCCCGCCGCAGCGACCCCCGCCGCGGCGGCTTCCATCTGCGGCACCGTTTCCACCGAGCACGGACCCGCGATCACCTGCACGGCGCTGCCGCCGATGCGCGCCCCGCGCACGTCGACGACCGTGCTCGCCTTGTGCCATTCGCGTGCGACCAGCTTGTAGGGCTTCAGGATGTGCATCGAGCGCTCGACGCCGGGCAGCGGGTCGAACATCTCGGGATCGAGCTTGCGCTCGTCGCCGACCGCGCCGATCAGCGTCCGCTCGGTGCCGCGCGAGATGTGGACGTCGAGCCCGTGGGCCCGGATCTTGGCTTCGACTGCGGCGATTTCGGTTTCGCCGGCGTCGGGTTGCATGACGATGATCATGATGGATCTTCCTTTCCGGTGCTTGAAAAAGCATCGGGCGGCCTTTTCAGGGGCCGCCCGATGCGCTGTATTCCTGTCTGCTGTTGATGCTATGCGCGCGCGCGGCCCTCGGCAAAGTCCGTAAAGTAGAAATAGCCCACGTACCAAGTCGTGGGTCGGAGCGAGGGAGCGAATGCCTGGGCGCGCATGGAATTCAGTGTATCAGCATTTGCGGAAACCGGCGAGCGCCGCCGCGCACCCGAACCCTCAGGGGTGGTGGCTCCGCCAGCTGTCGATTTCGCGCTCGATCGCCTCGGCGACGTAGCTGCGCACCAATTCACCGACCTGGCGATTGATCGTTTCGACGAGCTCGGCGCTCGCGCGCGC
>Ga0316628_100004556_pt1 | contig 10906 bp, 9 predicted proteins | sample OWC_Aug_M2_C1_D5_FD_207648 | JGI IMG/M metagenome (GOLD analysis project Ga0316628, IMG submission 207648) | Wetland soil microbial communities from Old Woman Creek delta, Ohio, United States - OWC_Aug_M2_C1_D5_C | ecosystem: Environmental > Terrestrial > Soil > Wetlands | place: USA: Ohio... | reverse complement strand
GCGCTCGGCGCCTACCTGCGCGGCGATCACCAGCCCACCGATCCGATGAGCGCCACGGCCTTCGCTTCCGCGCCGGTCCCCTCGCCGCGCGTGATCTCGGGGCCGGTACGCATGCGCGGCGAGGAGTACGAGCACGCGCGCACGGGCGTCTCTTCGCCCTTCTCCGGACAGCCGGCGCCCATGACGCCGCCGCCGCCCACCACGGGACCGGGAGCGTCCGGCCCGGGGCTCGTGCCGAGCGTGCCGCCGCCGGCGCCGCAGAATATGTATTCTGCACCTGCCCCGTACCCGCCGCCCATGCACCCCGGCAGTGGGGGGGGCGTCGTCGTGCCTCCGTACGGGCTCGCGCCCTCGCTGCAGCCTCAGCGCCGCTCTTCGTTCGGGGTGCTGGTCGGCTCGCTCCTGCTGCTCGCCGTCGGGGCAGGCGCCGCCGCGGGCGCGGTGATCCTCAAGCGCGCGCGCGCGTCGACGGCGGTCGCCGCGACCGCGAGCACGACGGTCTCGCCGCCGAAGCCCGTGAGCCTGGTCGACGTCGCCGGCTCGGCGGCCGAGATCGCGACGCTGTCGCCGACGGGGGCCGGCTCGGCGCCGCACGCCCTGCCGACCCCGACGTCGCCTCTCGGCATCAACACCGGTCCGAGCAACGCCGGCGGCGCCGGTACGACTCCGCAGAGCATCAACACGCCTCCGCCGCCCAACCTCAACGGCAGCTCGACGGCGCAGCTCGTGAACGCGATGGTGAAGGCGCACACCGCGGGCGACGGCCGGACGTGCCTCGACGCCTACGACAAGCTCAAGCAGACGCCGGACTTCTCGGCGGACCCGTACACGTTCATGCACGGCGACTGCCTCATGGCCGCGGGGCGCTGCGACGAAGGGCGGCGAGAGCTGCGCGCGTACTTCAACCAGCCCAAGCCGGCGCTGCAGCAGATGTCGGCCGACCAGGTCGACGCCACGGTCTCGAACATGGCCAAGACCTACTGCCCCGTGAGCCAGCTCAGCGCGACCGAGCGCGTCGAGCGCGCGCAGATCCTCTTGTACAAGGCGCAGGGCAGCAAGGACGTGGCCGGCGCGGCCCGCTACGCCGACGAGATGGCGACGTACATGCCGCAGCTCCCGCGCGCGACCGAGGACGAGCGCCGCAAGCTCCAGGGCTACGAGTACGCCGTCGCCCACGCCTACGGCGAGGCGGGCCGGTGCGAGGACGCGAAGCGCCACTTCCACAACCAGTGCAGCACGTCGTCACCCACCGCCGTCGACGCCTGCACGAACGGCCTCCTCGGCTCGACGGCGTGCGGCAAGCATCCGTAGTACTGTCGGACCCATGGCGGCGACAGCCGCCGAGCAGGTGACCATGAGCGAGCCGATCCGTGTCGAGCAGCGGGGGAACGTAGCCGTCTGGACGATCGACCGCCCCGACCGCAGCAACTCGCTGTCGCGCGAGACGCTGCTCGCGTTCGGTCGGCTGGCGCGCGCCGCCATCGCCGACCCCAAGGTGCGGGCGATCGTGATCACCGGCGCGGGCGAAAAGGCCTTCTGCGCCGGGGCAGACCTCAAAGAGCGTCAGGGCATGAGCGAGAACGACGTGCGCCGCCAGGTCGAGCTGTACCGCAGCGAGCTCGGGCCGCTGGATCGATCGCCCAAGCCCGTCGTCGCGGCGATCAACGGCGTCGCGTACGGCGGCGGGCTCGAGCTCGCGCTCGTGTGCGATCTCCGCGTGGGCGCGCCGCACGCGAAGCTCGCCCTCCCCGAGACGAGCCTCGGCATCATTCCGGGCGCGGGCGGCACGCAGCGCCTGCCGCGCGTCGTGGGCGAGGCGCGCGCGAAGGAGATGATCCTGCTCGCCCGGCCGATCGACGCGCAGCAGGCGCTCGCCTGGGGCCTGCTCAACCGCGTGACGCCTGCCGGAACGAACGTCGTCGACGACACGCTCGAGTGGCTCGCGCCCATCGCCAACGGCGCGCCGATCGCCCAGGCCTCGGCCCTCACGGCCATCGACCGGTCCTTCGACAGCACGCTCGAGCTGGGGCTCGAGCTCGAGAAGGTGAGCTACGACGCCGTCCTGGTGAGCGAGGACCGGCGCGAGGCGCTCGCGGCCTTCGCCGAGAAGAGAAAGCCTGTATTTCAGGGCAAATGAGGGAGAGAATTCGCGCCGTCTCCGTACGTCCAACCTTAGGCCGGGCGAGAGTCGAAAGAAAAATGCTGGCGAGAGTCTTTCTTGTTTCGTCGTTCCTTGGTGTGGGGGTGTTCTTGGTGGGCTGCGGTCCGTCGCTGCACGCCGAGGTGAAGACGGCGCGCGCCTTCAAGGTGTCGGCCGACTGCGCGCAGGGACCGTTCGTCATCCACACGACCGCCCTCGGCTCGCCGTGGGGCGAGGACATGACGCTCGCGACGCGCGGCGGAGGCGTCAGCGGCCACGTCACCGTCACGGTCGGAAGCGACACCCAGGAGAACCGCGTCGCAGGCGGCGACAACCACGCGTGCCTTCTCAGCGACTCGGAGCGCGGCGCCGCGGCCACCGCCGTGACGCCGCCGCCGAGCGACGGCTCGGGCCCTACACCTCCCTCCGGGGGTACGCCGCCGCCCGGCGGGCAGCCCCCGGCGACGACCACGAGCGCGGCACCCACGTTGAACGAGCTCCCGATGAACCTCGTCGCCGACCTGCCCCAGGCCATGCTGGTGGCGCAGATCCACCGCGAGGTGAACAAGATCGAGGACAAGGCCTTGGTCTTGCCGAAGGGCACCGACATCAAGATCGAGTTCTGGTCGGAGCAGCCGAACGACTTCAGCCGCACGTACTTCGTGCTCACCCAGAGCGCGATGGTCCCGCCGGACGGAAACGACGCCAAGTGGCAGGCTCACCTCGACGAGCTCAGGGCCGACGACGAGCGCAAGGCGCGCGAGGCGGCCGCCGAGGCGAAGAAGCAGCAAGAACAGGCGAACGCCCGCAATCGCGAGATGGTGCGGTGCAGCACGGTCATGGCGCCGGACGCGAAGTGCCACGACGAGGGCTTCAAGACGGGCTCCGAGCTCCAGGCGGAGGCGGACGAGGACACTCGCTGCAACGCGCTCGCGCTCAGGAACGCCACCGACGAGAAGTGCCGCGCGATCGGCTGGCGAAACGACAACGAGCGGCCCGACTACCTGAGCCACCCCGCGCCGCCGCCTCCTCCTCCCGCGACGATGACGACGACGGTGCCTTCGGGCCCGCAGAAGCACGACCCGGATCGCCCGCCGCCGGCTCCTCAGGTGGAGGTCCAGACGCCGAAGCCGAGCGAGCACGCCGACTGGGTGCCGGGCAGCTGGCAGTGGAGCGGCTTCGACTGGGTGTGGCTCGCGGGCGGCTGGCGCGTGCCCGAGTCCGATCGCCAGCAGAAGCTCACGGCCACGGCCCCGGCCGCGCCGCCCGCCGCTCAGGTCGAGGTGCGCCCCGCGCAGCCGGTCGCGACGGCCGTCTGGGTCGACGGTTACTGGCACTATCAGGGCGGCCGCTGGGTGTGGGTCGCCGGCCGATGGGCGGTTCCGCCGCGCGCCGGCGCGACGTGGCGGCCGAGCGTGTGGGTGCCGGACGGCGTGCACGTGCGGCTCGACCCTGGCGGCTGGGTCGTGCGCTGAAGGGCTCGACGGAGCTGCTACGCTGGGGGGCATGACATCGGAGAACGATCCCCAGCTCTCGAGCATCGTCGACGCGCTGCTCGAGGGCTATCGCGCCGATCCTCGCGGGCACCACATCGACCGGCACTATCTGCCGTCGCGCGCGGAGATCCTCGAGGCCGTGCAGCTGATCCTGCAGCTGCTTTACCCGGGCTACTTCGGGCGCCAAGGGCTCACGAGCGAGAACGTGGCTTATCACACGGGCGTGATCGTCTCGACGCTGCGCGACAAGCTCGAACGCCAGATCGAGCTCTGCCTGTGCCACCAGGCCGAGGCGGAGAAGCTGCCGACTTGCGATTGTCGCGCCCAGACCCACAAGGTGACCAGCGCCTTCCTCGCGAGGCTGCCCGTGCTCCGCGCGACGCTGCTCGACGACGTGCAGGCGGCGTTCGACGGCGATCCGGCGGCCACCAACCTCGACGAGGTCATCCTCGCGTACCCGGGCTTGCTCGCGGTCACGATCTACCGCATCGCCCACGAGCTGCACGAGATGGGCGTCCCGCTGATGCCTCGCATCATGACGGAGTGGGCGCACTCCGAGACGGGCGCCGACATCCACCCCGGCGCGAAGATCGGCAAGAGCTTCTTCATCGACCACGCGACGGGCGTCGTCGTGGGCGAGACGACGCACATCGGCGCGGACGTGAAACTCTATCAGGGCGTCACGCTCGGCGCGCTGTCCCACCCGCGCGACGAGCGGGGCCGCGTCATCCGCAACACGAAGCGCCACCCGACCGTGGAGGACGGCGTGACGGTCTACGCCAACGCCACCGTCCTCGGCGGCGAGACGGTCCTCGGCCACGACAGCATCGTCGGCGGCTCGGTGTTCATCACCGACAGCGTGCCGGCGCGCTCGCGCGTCGCGATCAAGGCGCCGGAGCTCCGCGTGCTCGCGCACGACGAAGGGGAATAGCCCTCCTCGCGAGCTGCCCCAGCGCCGGCATCACGCAGGCGTAGAGCCCGGGCAGCCACATCGGGACGCCCAGGAAATCAGGGTCGCGGTAGTGGAAGAGGCCCCGCCGGACCAGCGCGGCCTCGGCGAGCGGGCCGGCGATCGCGGCTACGGCGAGGAGCGCCGCGCCCGCCCGCGAGCCATCGAGCTCGCGAGAGAGCACCAGCGCAGAGGCCGCCAGCAGGGCGAGCTTGGGCGCGTTCGTCGCCGGCAAGAGGCCGCTCGCGGCGTAGAGGACGCCCGTCGCCAAGAGAGCGCGCGCGAGCGCCCCGTTACCGGCCGCGGTCCGAAGGCGCGCGCGGCCGCGCACGTAGAGCCACCAGCCGACCGAGGCCGGCGCGGAGAGCAGCAGCGGCGCCGCCCACGCCGTCGAGGGTTCGGTCGGTGCGAGCCAGATCACTTCGGGAGCTGCGAGAGGCGAGTCGCCATGAGGTGGCTCAAGCCGTAGATGGAGAGCTGCGGGTTCACGCCGAGGCTGGTCGGGTACACCGAGCCGTCGATGACGTACAGGTTCTCGAGGCGGTGGTGGCGCAGGTCCTCGCTGCGCACGACGCTGCTCGCCTTGTCGTCGCCCATCGCGCAGCCGCCCATCTGGTGAGCGGTGAAGACCGGCAGGCGGCTCGGCTCGTAAGGCGCCGCGTCGACGAGTCGATCGATGTCGGCCTTGCTCCGGATCTCGAGCGGCGGATCGTGGAGCGAGGCGACCACCTTCGCGCCGCCCGCGAGCTGCAGCTCCGCAAGGCGCTTCTGGGCGAAGCGGAACGTCTCCCAGAGCTTGGGCGGGATCGGGTAGTCGATGATCGGCATCCCGGACTCGCGCAGCGTCACCCGCCCGCCGGGGAGCTCGTCGTGGAAGCCGTCGATGGCGATCGCGATGTGCGTCGCCGTGTGCCGCACCTGCTTCATGAACGTCAGGTGCTCGGCGCCGAAGCCTGGGGCCGCGCCGCCCGCGAGCGACGGGTACCAGGGCACGGCCTCGAGGAAGAACCCGACGTCGTCCCCGCGGCGCGCGAAGTGATGGCTCGCCGCGCTCTGGGGGGCGCCCTCGTACGGGATGATCTCCTCGTCGTAGATCGCCGAGGAGCCGATGACGGGGTGCAGGAACGTGCGCACTCCCACCGGCCCTTCGTCGAGGCCCGAGCGGAGCAGCAGGGCGGGGGAGTTGAGCGCGCCGCCGCTCACGACGAAGCGCTTGGCCGTCACCGTGAAGCCCTTGCCCGTCGGCGTGCGGCCCTCCGCGTCGAGCAGCGTGCCGGTGAGCTTGGCGACCGTGTTGCCGCTCGCCTCGAGCTTGTCGGCGCGGCCGCGGAACAGCAGCCGCGCGCCGGCGTCGATCGCGTCGGGGATCATCGTGACGAGCATCGACCGCTTCGCGTTGACCGGGCAGCCGAGGCCGCAGAAGCCCGTCTGCAGGCACTGGTGGACGTTGCGCTTGAGCGTGTCCGCGTCCCAGCCCATCGCCTTGCAGCCGTCGTAGAGCTTGCGATTGTTGAGGTTGAGCGACTCGAGCGTGACCTTCTCGATGGCGAGGCGCTTCTCCATCGTGTCCCAGTGCGGGACGAGGTCGGGGTACGCGAAGCCCTTCACGGCGTGCTTGTCGCGCCAGCGCTGGACGACGTCCTCGGGCGTGCGGAAGCTCGTCGTCCAGTTGACGACCGTCGTGCCGCCCACGGCGCGTCCCTGGAGGATGGTGATGGCCTGATCCTTCGTCGCGCGCGTGCCGGCCTCCTGGTACAGGTGCGGCATCGAGAACTTCTCGCGCATGTTGAAGTCGTCCGACGTGTAGTAGCCGCCCTCCTCGACCATCAGCACGTCGAAGCCGGCCTGCGCGAGGATCGCGGCGGTCACCGCGCCGCCCGCGCCGGTGCCGATGACGCACACGTCGGCCTTGAGATCGAGATCACTCGACGCCGCCGAGCCGTCGATCACGCTCTTGCTCGCGCGCACCTTCCGCAGGCTCGTCATGGCCCACCGTCCTTGGCTTCCGGCGCTGCGGCGGGGAGCGCGTCCGGCGTGCCGAGCTTGGAGTCGTCGTAGGCCATCTTGTTCAGGTCCGAGGGCGGGTGGTAGCCGAGCGCCGGCCAGCTTGCCTCGTCGGCGTAGAAGACCGCGAGGCAGATCCGCCGCAGCGCCTGGTAGCCCGTGCGGCGCAGCGTGAGCTTGCTGTCGCGCCAACGGAGGAGCACCGCGTCCTGCGATTCGGGCGAGAGCCGCGTGAAGGGCAGGACGTGCCCGTCGAAGAGCAAGCCGGGCAGCGCGTTCTCGAAGAGCATGAGCAGCCTGCCGAAGTCCTTCTGCGACTCCGGCGCCGCGCGCGACAGGAGCGAGTCCACCTGCTGGGCCACCGAGGCGGCGTCCGCGCCCGCGGGCAGCACGCGCTTGGCCACGGCCACGAGCACCTGGAAGCCTCGCGGCTCGAGCGCGAGCAGCGGCCCGGCAGGCGTGGCCTGCTCCTTCGTCGGCGCGAGCGCCAGCCCCGCGCCGCCTCCCAGCAGGAGGATCGCCCCGCCGACGAGGCCGCGCTTGATGAAGGTGCGTCGATCCACGTCGCGAGACTAAGCGAAAATCAGTTCGAGGTGCCAGGCAACGTGGCGCTCGCCAGCCACTGGAAGCCGTCGATCAGCGCGGTCGAGTCGAAGACGCTGTCGCTCACGTCCCAGATGGCGATGCGAAGCTGCACGACGTCGCCGGGGATGACGTTGCCGGCCGTGGTGAGCCAGTACGTGCCGCCGCCGATCAGGCAGGGCTGGTTCGTCGGCGCCTCGAAGCCGGTGCCGTCGAGCTGGGTGGCGCCGAGCGAGCACGAGATGCTGCTGACCTGGTTGCCGCCGCACTGGGTGCTCTTGCTCGCGGCATCGCAGACGGAGAACACGCTCGTGCCCGACGCGATGTTGATCGCGATGGGCCACTTCTGGTTGGCCTGCGTGAGCGTCATCAGGTTCTTGTCGACCGGGTTCGCGATCGGCGAGGGCGTCCCGTTCGGCGTGTCGACCAGCGCGATGAACTGATCGTTGTACGGCGTGCAGACGTACTCGGGGAACTCGGCGGAGAAGAAGTACGAGTTGAACGAGAACGCGCGCGCGTTCGTCGGCGCGCGGATGGTCAGGACGAGCATGACCGAGTCGTTGGCGGTGTTGGGGGCGGTGATGTTGCCGCAGTTCGGCGCCGCCGGGAGCTGGTTGGCGGCCTTGAGCGGCGGATTCGCCGTGGCGAACCAGTCCTTGATGCACAGGCTCGAGCCGCAGCCCGAGATGTCGACGCTGCTCTGCGGGCTCTGCGAGTAGCTCACGTTGCCGCCGCCGGGCGCCCCGCCGTTCGGCCCGGGCAGCGTCTGCGTCGCGTCGGAGGCCGTCCCGTTCGAGAGCACGATGAGCGACTGGCCCTGCAGCGGCAGGATGTTGCCGCCGAACTTCGGCCGGATCGACAGCCCCGTGAAGTCCGAGAGGACGGTGCCGTCGGCCCGGACGATCTGCGCGCCGAGCAGGCCCCAGGTCTTCTGCGGCAGCGGCGCGTTCAGCGTGGTCTGCCGGCAGACGCCGATGGCCTTGGCGTAGTCGGTCGCCGTCTTCGAGTTGCTCGCGAGGCCGTTGTCGCACGGCTGCGTGTCGGTGTTGTCGAAGAGGTCGATGAGGCCGTTGCAGTTGTCGTCGATGCCGTTGCCGACGACCTCCACGGCGCCCGGGTTCACGAGCTCCGGCTCCGCGCCGCACGGCCCCGGCTTGTCGCAGCAGTCGCCGTCGGAGACCTTCCAGCCGTCGCCGTCGCAGTCGGTGGTGTTGCTGTCGCACGGCGTGCACGTCCCGCCGATGCACTTGTCGGTGCCCTGGCAGACGAAGCCGCACTTTCCGCAGTTTTTCTGATCGCTCGACGTGTCGATGCAGAAGTTCCCGCACTTGGTGAGGCCGGTTCCGCAGGTCAGCGCGCACTTGCCGCCCGAGCAGACCTGGCCGCCGGGGCACGCGTTTCCGCACTGGCCGCAGTTCGACGGATCGACGTTCGGATCGACGCACGCCTGCCCGCACTGCGTGGTGCCGCCGAGGCACTTGGTGTTGCAGCCTCCCTGCGTGCACACGAGGTTGTTCGGGCACGCGTTGCCGCAGAAGCCGCAGTTCTTGGGGTCGCTCTGCGTGTCGACGCACTGGTTCGCGCACTTGGTCGTGCCGCCGTTGCAGAAGAGCGAGCACTGCCCGCCCGAGCAGACCTCGCCCACCGGGCACGCGTTGCCGCACGAGCCGCAGTTGGCCGGATCGTTCTCGACGTCGACGCACTTCGCCCCGCACTGCGTGGTGCCGCCGTTGCAGACGGACGAAGTGCATGTCCCGCTCGCGCACGACTCCCCCGTGCTGCACGCGTGCCCGCACGAGCCGCAGTTCTGCGGGTCGAACTGCGTGACCGTGCAGGTCGACCCGCACTGCGTCGCGCCGTTGCCGCAGCCGCCGCCGCCGCTATCCGGGTTGGTCGTGTCGTCCACCAGCGGCGAGCGCACTCCGCACCCCGCTGCGGCTCCCACCATCGCCAAGAGCCCGCACGTCAAAGCAGCCAATAACCAGCGTCGCAGTTGCATAAGCGCCTCCCGAGCCCCACGGCCGCGTGCATGCTACACTTTTTCTCGGGAGCGACCATGAGACCAACGACGGCGGGTCGCTGGGCGCAGATGGCACCATTGCTGCACAGGCGCAGATACGCGGTAGCGACCTCGAGGTCGTAAGCTGGGCCCGTTGCCGGCCAGGGACCCTTCGCGGTAAGTCTGTCTTTCGTTTGCTTTTGGGGGTCGAGGTAGGTTTCATGCGCCAGAAAGCAATCGGTTTCGTGGTGATGGCGATGGCGATCGCCGGTGCGGCCGGCGCCTGCGCGACCGGGGGGAGCGCCACCGACACGCACCCGTCCCGCGACGGGAGCGCCCCGCACACCGACTCCGGGACGGGGAACGACGGATCCACCACCCCGAAGGACAGCGGCACGACGCCGAAGGACAGCAGCACACCGATCCAGGACGGTAGCACCTGCAACCTCACCGTCTGCGGGAGCCTCTGCGTCGACACCACCATGGACGACTCCAACTGCGGCCAGTGCGGCCACGCGTGCTCCGGTGGTTCGAGCTGCAGCAACAGCACGTGCCAGTGCTCCGGTGGGATGACGCTCTGCAGCGGCGTCTGCGTCGACACGATGACCGACAACTCCAACTGCGGCAGCTGCGGCGCCCCGTGCACGGGCGGCTCGACGTGCACGAGCGGGACCTGCCAGACGCAGACGACGAGCAGCGCGCCGCCGCAAGGCACCTGCGCCCACGACCTCTGCGACGGAACCACCGGACTTTATTTGGACGTCGGGTGCGATCCGAGTAGCTGCGTCACGAACGTGTGCAGCACGGACTCGTACTGCTGCGACACCGACTGGGATAGCCTGTGCGTGAGTGAGGTGGCCCAGTACTGCCCGCCCTATTCGTGCCCCTGATCGGCAGCGGCTGCTGAGGCGAGCTACTCGCCGGGCGGCGGGACGCTCTTGGCTTCCTCGCCCTTCTTCTTCTTGCCGGCGGCCTGCGCATCGCGCGGGGCGTCGCCGACGTCGATCGCCACCTCGCCGAAGATGACCTGCATCTTGTTGCCGCTCGGCGGGGAGAGCTTCACCTCGAGCGTCTTGGCGCGGATGACGGTGTTGTCCTTCACCGTGCCGGACAGGTAGATCGCCTCGGCGTCGAACTCGCCCGCGATCTCGCCCTGCGAGACGAGCTGCCCGACGTGCACCTTGCCGGAGACGGAGCCGGATTCGCTGACGTGGAGCGACGGGGCGTTGAGATCGCCGTCGATCTTGCCGCGTACCTCCACCGGGCACTTCGACGTGAGCGAGCCCTTGAACTCCGTGCCCTCTTCCACCAGCGTCTTCTTCTCGGTCGCGTCACTCATTTCTCGGCCTCCAATTCGACGTTCACCGGCGCCTAGCGCGACGCCCCGTTGCTCTTGCGCGTGATCCTCATCCGGAGCTTGCTCCCCGGCTCGAAGCCGAACAGCGTCGGCTCGTCTCCCTGCTGCACCGACCCGACGAGCACTCCCCCCGAGGTGACGACGAGGCGGCGCGGGCCGACGATGCCCGGGCCCTTGTCGCCCTCGAAGAACTGCCCGTGGATGGTGATGTGGCCGCTGCCCTTGATGCTGCAGCCGGCGAGCACGCCCTCGCTGCCCACGGTGAGCTCGGCACCCTCGCCGAGCGAGATGCTGCACTGCTCGAAGCGGCTCTCGATCTCGACGTTCGCGCCCGAGTCGAACTCGAGCGCGGCGAACCTGAGGACGTCGCCCGCGCCGA
>Ga0316628_100004555_pt1 | contig 10908 bp, 9 predicted proteins | sample OWC_Aug_M2_C1_D5_FD_207648 | JGI IMG/M metagenome (GOLD analysis project Ga0316628, IMG submission 207648) | Wetland soil microbial communities from Old Woman Creek delta, Ohio, United States - OWC_Aug_M2_C1_D5_C | ecosystem: Environmental > Terrestrial > Soil > Wetlands | place: USA: Ohio... | reverse complement strand
TGCCCTGCGGGTTCTTGATCACCAGCACCTGCTTGGCCTTCGCGTCGAGGCACAGCTTCGCCACCGCCGCCACCAGGTCCGGGTCGGTGGTGGTGCCCCAGGCCGGCGGGTTGGGGAAGCCGGCGTTGGCCTTCAGCACCACGTAGTCGCCGGGCTTCACGAAGGCCTTGATGCCGCCCAGCGCGTCGATGGCCGCCTTCGCCATCGCCTTCGGGTCGGTGCCCGTCACGTCGACGAGGTCGGGGCCGCCCGCGCCGAACGCCGGGCCCGCGTTGGCCGCCGCGGCCAGCACCACCGTGCTCTTCAGGAACCTGCGTCGTGAGAGACCCATGTCGCCTCCAGGGGTGAGCTGCGTTCGCTCAGCCCGAACGGGCGAGCTACACTGCCGCGTGTTCCCGACGCGGGGGCCGTGTGCGCAAGTCGAGCCGACGCCAGGTGCTGGTCGCAGGAGCGGCGGTCGCCGCGAGCGGCTGCTTCCCCGACGTGGGCGGCCACTGGCCGGTGCTCAGCGACGCCTGCCGCGACGCCGACACGCTGCCGCCGGCCACCGACCCCTCGCCGGTCGCCGAGGTCCTCCGCGACGACGCCGTCACCGTGGACGCCGCCAGCCAGCGCGCCACGCTGAACGCGGGGCCCATTCGCGAGATGCTCGACGCCGCGCTCTTCGCCCTGGTGCCGGCCGGCTCGCCCTGGCGCAGCCTGCTGCCCGACTGGACGCCGGACACCCGCCTGGGCATCAAGATCAACGTGCTCAACGAGCAGTGCCCCACCTCGCTGCCGCTGGTGCAGGCGCTGGTGGGCTCGCTGGTCGACGGGCTGGGCGCCTCGCGCGACCAGATCATCGTGTGGGATCGCCGCGTCGACGAGCTGGAGCGGGCGGGCTTCACCGAGGACGCGGTGGGCGCGAAGGTGATGGGCACCATCCGCACCGTCACCGACTCCAGCGGGCCCGGCTACGGCGACCCGACCTGCGGGGTGGTGGCCGGCAAGGCGCCGCGGCTGTCCCGCATCCTCACCGACCTCACCGACCTGACCATCAACGTGCCGGTGCTCAAGACCCACGACATCTGCGGCGTCACCGGCGCGCTGAAGAACATCTACGGGCTGATCGACAACCCCGGCGACTACCACCAGAACATCAACACCGCGCTGCCGCAGCTCTACCGGCTCCCGCCGATCCGCCGCGCGCTGCGCTTCCACGTGCTCGACGCGCTGATCGCCGTCACCACCGGCGGCACCTCGTCGGCGCCCGACACCGTGCCCAAGCGGGTGCTCGCCTCCGCCGACCCGCTGGCCCTCGACCGGCGCGCGCTGGCGCTGGCCGAGCAGCTGCGCGACGAGAAGCAGCTCGGCCTCAAGCCCGTCGATCGCAGCGTGATGGGGTGGATGGAGAATGCCCAAGCGCTCGGCCTCGGCTCGTTGACCTACGAGGTGAAGGGCTAGGGCAGCTTCGCGACCATCGCCTTGGCGAAGGTCTCGACGTCGGCCCGCGAGGTGGTGTCCTTCGGCTGCAGCACCACCTCGATGAGGAAGGCGTTCTTGCGCGCGCTCACCCAGTACGACGAGCCGGTGTCGGCGATGCGCCCTGCCTGCCCGACGGCCAGGTCGGTCCAGGTGTTGGCCGCGTAGAGCGGCGCGTCGGTCAACAGCGCGGTGTAGGTGTCGGTGGCGTTCGCCGCGTCCTTCATCTGCCACACCCGCGCGTCGAGCTTGTAGGTGCCCGAGGTGTACTTCATCCACCCCAGGGCCTGCGCGCCCTTGGCGGTGAACGGCGAGCCGGCGCCGTCCACCAGGCCCTCGATGGCGGTGGCTCCCTTGGCGGTCTGCAGCCCGGTGGAGTCCTTCACGTACGAGCCCACCTCGTTGTCCGCGGGGAAGAAGTCCGCCATCGTGACCGAAGGGGTGGTGGGACCGCAGCCGACTGCGACCAGCGCACCGAAGGACAGCAGCAGCGTTCTCATGGGGCCTCCCCGAGTTGGGACGTGGCGCATCGTGCGTCGCCTCGCCGTGGCAGTGATTTGATGGGAGTCAAGCATGGCGCGCGGGCGGCGCGTTGTTCGAATCCGGCGCAGAAGCGGAGGGCCTCAGAGGTTCATGCCGATCGAGAACACCGCCGCGACGGCGAGCGAGACCAGCGCGGCGAGGCTGGCCAGCACGCACAGCAGGCCGCCGGTGATCCGCCACGCGAGGTGCGTTCGCCGGCCGAGGGCGATCATCGCCGCGGTGCCCACCACGCCGAGCGCCAGGGCCCAGGAGAACCAGGTCGACGGGCCGCTCCACCAGCCGTCCACCTGAAACACCTCGTGGACGCAGCGGACCTGCCCCTCGCCCACGCGTACGCACACGCCCGGCGCCCACGGCGCGAGGGTCAGGACCAGCGAGCCCAGCCCGAGGAGAATCCCCAGCGGTCCGAGGTGGCGCAGGCGGGATGGGTGCGTCATGCGGGATGAGTCGTCCGTGGCGGGGAAGCGGGGAAGGCTGCTTGCGCGGAGCATGGGCGCCGCCCCAGAGTGGCGCCAGTGGCTGCCAACCCCTGGTGGATCGCCCGCGTCACGGCGCTCCTCGCCCCCGCTGACGTGCGCGCGCTCGACCTGGGCGCGCTGTGGCGCCTGCGCGAGCGGCTGCAGTTCGTGCGGCTGAACGTGGACCCCGCGCTGCTGGGCGACGATCTCGCCGCGGTGCCGGGCTCGGCGGCGGCGTGGGCGGCCTTCGGCCGGCGGGAGGCCCAGGTGCTGGCCGCGCTCGCGCTGGCCGGCGGGCGGGTGGCGGACCGCCTCCGCAGCGGCAGCCTCGGCCACGCCGCCTTCCGCGCGCACTGGGAGGAGCTGGGCTTCGCGCCGCACGCCGAGGGCGCCGGCACGCCGGCCGACGACTTCCTCGACGGCATGTTCCACGTCTCGCGGCTCGCCGTCGACGAGGCGCGCGCGGCCTTCGCGATGCTGAACCTCGCCTCGCGGGCCGAGCGGGTCGCCGACTTCCTCGGGGTGACGCAGCCGCAGGCCGACGACGTGGTGTTCGACCTCGGCTCGGGCAGCGGGAAGCTGGCGCTCACCGTGGCCGCCAGCACCGCCGCCCGGGTGCGCGGCGTGGAGCTGGTCGGCGCCTACGTCGACGAGGCGAGCCGCTGCGCGGCGCACCTGGGCCTGGGCAACAGCGACTTCGTGCAGGCCGACGTGCGCGAGCTCGACCTGTCCCAGGGCACGATCTTCTACCTCTACTACCCGTTCCACGGCCGGGTGGCGCAGGCGGTGGCGCAGACGCTCGGCCGGCTGGGACGAGCGGGCGACATCACCATCTACGCGTCGGGCCCGGCGAACGACTACGGCGAGTTCTTCCTCGCCGAGGTGGAGCAGGGCGCGCTGCGCCTCGTCGAGCGGCGCGGGGAGTTCGGCGAGGTGATGGTCTTGCGCGGCGTTCCCTCTCCCCGAGTCCGGGGAGAGGGGGCTACTGGCGGCGTTCCCTCCCCCCGGAATCGGGGAGAGGGTCAGGGTGAGGGGGACGTCGTCGTGCGGCCCAGCGCTACCGTGCTCGCCGCGAACGCCGACCAGACGAGGCATTCCACGCGACCCCTCACCCCGACCCTCTCCCCGAGTCCGGGGAGAGGGGGCTACTGGCGGCGCTCGCGCTCGAGCAGCTCGTAGACCGCGGTGGCGAGCATCGCGGGCGTGAACGGCTTCGGCAGGAAGGCGGTGCCGTCGCCGACCAGGTCGCGGTCCGGGTAGCCGGACATGTACAGCACCGGCAGCCGGGGGCGGGCGGCGCGCAGCGCGCGGGTGAGCACCGCGCCGCCCATGTTCGGCATCACCACGTCGGTCACCAGCGCGTGCAGCGCGTCGAGCCCGACGGCCGCCGCCAGCGACAGCGCGCGCTGGCCGTCGCGCGCCTCGAGCACCGTGTAGCCGGCCTGCGTGAGGCTCTTCACCGCCAGCTCGCGCAGCGCCGGCTCGTCCTCCACCAGCAGCACCGTGCCGGTGCCCCGCGGCAGCTCGGTCGCCGCGGGCGTCGCCTCGGCGGCGCTGGCCTCCACCCGCGGCAGGTAGAGGCGGAAGTGGCTGCCCTCGCCCGGCCGGCTCTCGACGCGCACCTCGCCGCCGGCGCCGCGCACGATGCCGTACACCGTGGCCAGGCCGAGGCCGGTGCCCTGGCCCGCCTCCTTGGTGGTGAAGAACGGCTCGAAGATGCGGCCCTTCGTTGCCTCGTCCATGCCGGTGCCGGTGTCGTGCACCGCGAGCAGCACCCAGTCGTGCTCGGCAGGCAGCGCCAGGCGGCGGGCCTCGGCGCGGCAGACGTCGGCGGTCTCGAGGAGCAGCCGGCCGCCGTCGGGCATCGCGTCGCGCGCGTTCACCACCAGGTTGACGATCACCTGCTCCAGTTGCCCGACGTCGGCCCAGACCGACCCCAGCGGCCGGGTGAGGCGGGTGCTGAGCTCCACGTCCTCGCCGATCAGCCGGCGCACCATGCCCAGGTTCTCCACCACCCGGTTGAGGTCCACCACCGTGGGCTGGGCGGCCTGGCGGCGGCTGAAGGTGAGCAACTGCCGGGTGAGCACCGCGGCGCGCTCCGCCGCCTCGCGCACGTCCTGCAGGTCGGCCCAGCGCGGGTCCGCGGGGCCCATGCTCCGCTGCAGGAAGTTGCTGCCGCCGAGGATGATGGTGAGCAGGTTGTTGAAGTCGTGGGCGATGCTGCCGGCGAGGCGGCCGACGGCCTCCAGCTTCTGCGCCTGGCGCGCGCGCTCGGTGGCCTCCTCGAGCTGCGCCTCGACCCTGCGGCGCTCGGTGAGGTCCAGCAGCGTCGAGCGGCTCATCACCACCCGGCCCGAGGCGTCGCGCACCGCCGTCGCGTTGACCACCACCGGCAGCAGCGTGCCGTCGCGGCGCACCAGCTCCAGCTCGCGATCCTGCAGCGTGCCGGTGTCCTTGAAGCCGGCGAAGGACCGCGTGAAGAGCTCCCGGCTGGCCGGCGACAGCAGCTCGGCCATCGGCCTGCCGACCAGCTCCTCCCTGGCGTAGCCCAGCCAGCGCGCCTCGGTCTCGTTCACCCGGAGCACGGTGCCGTCGGCGCCCAGCGAGTGGTAGCCGCACGGCGCGTGGTCGTACAGGTCCTGCAGCTCGGCGGCGGTGCGCGCCAGCGCCCCGGTGCGCTCGGACACCGCGGCGTCGAGGCGCGCGTTCTCCGACTCCAGGCGCTCGGCGCGGAGCCGGTTCTCGAGCACCACCGCCAGCATGCACGCCGAGCTCCGCAGCTCGGCCTGCGCCTGCGCCGGCAGCCGCGCCGACTCCGCCTCGAGCACCAGGTGGCCGAAGTCGTGCTCCGGCGTCGCCACCGGGACGGCGTCGGCGGGCACCGGCGCACCCGGCTCGACGAAGCGGGCCCGCACGCCGGCCTGGGCGTCGCCCAGCGCCTCGACGAAGCGCTGGAGGATGAGCCGCCGGTCGCGCAGGCGCGCGAGGTCGGCCATCAACTGGAACAGCTGGTGTGCGAACGCCGGCACTTCGGGTCCCTGCGCCGCCCCGGGGGTCAGCCGCGGAAGTCCTCGGCGAGCTTCTCCACCAGGCTGTTGATGCGCAGCTTCGCCAGGCCGATGCTGGCGTCGTTCTTGAGCACCACCACCAGGTGGAAGTGCGCCTTGCCCGGCTGCGAGCGGATCGGGTCGGTGCCCTCGTTGAGGCAGCGGGCGAGCAGGTGCGCCTTCTCGGCCTCGATGTGCACCTGCTGGCCGCGGCCGGTGCCCATCTCCAGCGACGCCTTCTGCGCGTTGAGCAGCACCGCGTTGGTGAGGATGCCGACGTCCTTCACGTTGGCCGCGTCGGCGTGCAGCATCGCCAGCGCCTCTCCGGTCGGGGTGAAGACCGCCGCGCCCGAGAAACCTTCGATGCTGGTGAGCTCCTTCAACTTGTCCTGTACGGCCATGGGTGCTGCCTCCTTGGTGATGGTGGTGAGGGTGAGGTCGGGGGCCGCCTCGTCCAGCGGCGTGAAGACGGTGGGCGGCGCCTCGGCGCGGGTGCGCTCGCGCTCGTCGCGCCGACGAAAGGCCTCCAGCAGCAGCTCCGGGAGCCGGCCGGTGACGGCCCTGGTGCGCGGCGCCGAGCCTGGCGCGAGGTCGATGGCGCCCTGGTCCCAGGCGAGGATCTCCAGCGCCGCGGCGTCGCCGCGCAGCGTGCCCGTCGCCGCGTCGAGCAGCTCGCCGGCGCGGAAGGCCAGCGTGCCGCGGCGCCCCTCGGCGGTGACCTGCACGGTGCAGGTCTTGCGATCGAGCTCGATCATCTGCAGCAGCGTGGCGAGGGTGATGCCGCGCAGGTGCCCGGTGGCCGAGGCGGCCAGCGTCTCGAAGACCTTGGCCGCGAGGGCGGGGAAGTCCACCGGCTTGTCCAGGCACTGGCTGATGCCGTTGCGCTCGAGGCGGGCCTCGAGCTCCGGCGTGCCGAAGGCGGTCATCACCAGGATCGGCAGGGCGGGGCGGGTGCGGCTGAGCTCGGCCACCAGCGCGAAGCCGTCCAGCTCCGGCATCTTGAGGTCCGTCACCACCAGGTCCACCGTCGCGCGCTCGAGGATCTGCAGCGCCACCCTGCCGTTGGGCGCGGTGAGCACCTGCACCTTCGAGGGGTGCGCCGCGAAGCCGTCCACCACCGAGCGGAGGAAGAACTCCTCGTCGTCCACCAACAGCACGGTCTGGGCGCGGGCCGGCATCCGGGGAGCCTCTTCGCAACGCCCGTGCCCGCCGGCGCGGCCCGCAGCCCCGCGGATCGACGGGGCCTGGCGCGCGAGCCGCCGCGGGCGGGTCACAGTGAACCGTTCAGGTCGACCTCCGGGGTCAGGGTGGCCTGCCGCGCGCCGAGCTGCTTCGCCCGCCGCTTCATCGTCGAGAGCGAGATGCCGAGGGCGCGGGCGGCGCGGGAGAGGTTGCCGTGGTGCCGGGCGAGCGCGCGCGCGATCAGCCGCCGCTCCGCCTGCTCGAGGGTGAGGTCCTCGCCGTCGGGCTCCGGCGCCGGCGTGGGGGTCGGCCGCGAGGCGGGCCCCAGCAGCTCCGAGGGCCGCAGCTCGGTGCGGTGGAGGATCAGCGCGCGCTCGAGCACGTTGCGCAGCTCGCGCACGTTGCCGGGCCAGGAGTAGGCGGACAGGCGCGTGAGCTCGCCGGGGGCCAGCGACGGCGCCGGCGCCGAGCCGGCCTGGCGGGCCAGCAGGTCCTCGCAGAGTCGGGGCAGGTCCTGCAGGCGCAGGCGCAGCGGCAGCAGCTCGAGGCGGATCACGTCGAGCCGGTAGAAGAGATCGGAGCGGAAGGTGCCGGCGGCGACCCGCGCGTCGATGTCGGCGTTGGTGGCGGCGATGATCCGCACGTCGGTGGCGCGCGTCGAGCGTCCGCCCAGGCGCCGCACCTCGCGATCCTCCAGCACCGACAGCAGCTTCGACTGCAGCGCCCCCGCCATCTCGCCGATCTCGTCGAGCAGCAGGGTGCCGCCCTGGGCCAGCTCCAGCAGCCCCTCGCGCGCGCCGGCCGCGCCGGTGAAGGCGCCGCGCTCCCAGCCGAACAGCTCGGCCTCCACCAGGTGCTCCGGCAGCGCGGCGCAGTTGAGGGTGACCCACGGGCCGGCGCGCCGGCTGCCCTGGTGGTGAATGGCCTTCGCCACGTGGGTCTTGCCGGTGCCGGTCTCGCCGGTGATCAGCACCGGCGAGTCGCTCGACGCCGCGGCGCTCACCAGCGGCCGCAGCGGGGCGAGGCCGCCCTCCAGCGCGAGCGCTCCGCGCTCACCCTGCAGCTCGCGCAGCCGCTCGGCGCGCTCGAGGCGCAAGGTGCCCAGCGCGCGCTGGACCGAGCGCGCCAGCTCGTCGAGCTCGAAGGGCTTGCTCAGGTAGTCCCAGGCGCCCGCGCGCAGCGCCCGCACCGCGTGCTCGTAGGAGGGGAAGGCGGTGATGAACACGATCTTCGCGTGCTCGTTGGCCTCGAGCAGCTTCGGGCAGAGCGCGGCACCCTCGCCGTCGGGCAGCTGCTGGTCGAGCACGATCACGTCGGCGGCCGCCTCGGCCACCGCGGCCAGGGCGGTCGCCGCGGTGTGCGCCAGCCGCACCGCCACGCCGCCCGGCGCCAGCCGGTCGCGGATCGCCGCGCCCAGCAGCCGGTCGTCGTCCACCACCAGCACCGACCGGGGGCTCACCGCGGCGTCCCCGCGGGCGCCTGGGGCAGGGCGAGGCGCACGGTGGTGCCCAGGCCCTCGCGCGACTCGAGGGCGATGGTGCCGGACATCTTCAGCAGCAGCTTGCGGGTGATGACCAGGCCCAGCCCGGTGCCGTGCGCCTTGGTGGTGTGGAAGGGGGTGAAGGCCGCGCGCGCCTGCTCAGGGCTCATGCCGGCGCCGTTGTCGGTCACCGTGAGCTGCGCCAGCCCGTCGGCGCAGCGGGTGGAGAAGGCGATCGCCGGCGCGTCGCAGCCCTCGAGCGCGTCGGCGGCGTTGGCGACCAGGTTGAGCAACGCCTGCTGCAGCGCGCGGGGGTCGGCCAGCGCCCGGCAGCCGGGGGCGGCCTCGACGAACAGCCGCACGCCGCGGCGCTCGAGGTCGGCGCGGGCGAGGGCGACGAAGCCGTCGAGGAACTCCCGGAGGTCCACCGGCACCGGCTCGAGCTGCTCGTACATCGAGAAGCTGCGCAGCGAGCGCAGCAGCACCTCCACCCGGCCCAGCTCGCCGCCCAGCCGGTCGAGGTACTCCCTCACCACCTCGCGCGGGAAGGTGTCGAGGTTGGCGCGCAGCACGCTGAGCGCCGCCTTCACCGAGTTGACCGGGTTGCCCAGCTCGTGGCGCACCGCGGAGAAGACGTAGCCGATGTTGTTCATCGTCTCCACGGCCTCGGCGATGGACTCCAGGCGCGCCTTCTCGGTGATGTCGCGGAAGAAGGCCCAGGCGACGCCGCGCGACCGGTACAGCGTGGCGCCGATGATCCGCGCCCCGAGCGGCGCCGGCTCGCCGTGGTACTCGGGCGGCAGCTCGTCGAGCGCGACGCCCGGAGGGAACAGCAGCCGGCGCAGCTGGGTGAAGTCCGGGGTGAGCTCCGCGCGGGCGAAGAGGTCGGCGCCGCAGCGGTTCAGGAAGATCACCGAGCGGCCGGGGAGGTCGAACACCGCGACCCCCATGGTCACGCTCTGCATGATGTCGGCGTAGATGCACTCGCCCGGGCACTCGGTGTGGCTGATGGGGCACCTGCGTGCGTGCGCACAGGCGGGGGTGGGCTGTACTTCCATGACGAACTCCGCACTTCCCCCACGCGCGGGAAGATAGCCCAGCCACCCCGGCGCATTCCGGATGCCTTACGGCACGAATTAGACGCGCTGCACTCGAAGGATAGGCCCCGTTCGGAGCGTGATCGGGAGCAAATGCCTGATTGGCATCAAGGTGTCCTCACGGCTGGCTGGGGAGCTGCTCCAGTTCCTCGCAGGGGCGGAGTGCCACGTTCTCGCGGGGCGAACCTGCCGGTACAGGTTCGGGGCACAACGCCAGTTGACGACGGTCACGCCTTTCGCAGAATTCGCGCCGGGAGGATCAATGAGACGCTTCGTGGTGATCGCGGTGTGCGCGCTGGCCGCCTGCAGCGGGAATGCTGGCAACAGCGACGGTGGCGGAGGCGGCGGGGGCGGCGGCAGTGGCGGCTCGGGCGGTGGAGGTGGCGGAACGCAGCTCGACGGTGGCGGCGGCGGCACCGGTGGCGGCTCGGGCGGAGGGAGCGGCGGCGGCGCGGCGGGCTGCCACTGGGTGGCCAGCGGCGACTCCTCCGGCTCGGGCGGCTGCATGGTCCAGGCGGGCTACAGCAGCAGCAAGAACGCGGTCGTCTTCACCATCGACGACGGCAACACGCTCGCCTTCGCCGCCGACCTGCTCAACCACACCACGCTGGCGAACGGCACGTACACCCTCGCCGACGCGCCCACGGCCGGCTCGTCCTACGTGGTGAACACCACCTCCGCCTGGGCGATGTGCAACAACAACGGGTGCACCGATGGCGCGGGCAACACCATTCCCAACTACGGCACGTTCACCCTCACCGTCACCGATCCCGGTCCGGCCACCGCGGGGATCCTCTGGCGACAGCCGCACGGGAGCGTGGAGCTGCACCTGCCGTCCGTGCCGCACACCACGTCCTCGGGCAACGTGCTGATGAACGTCACCTTCTGACGCCTCGGTCCGCAGCCAACCGAGGGCACGTCTTCGGGCGTCGTAAGGTGTCAGTACACGCCGGCCGTCCCGTGCGACGACAGTGCGACGTGCGTGCTCTGCGGCGGCGCTGGAAGTGGCCCCTGGATCGGGGCGCAACGCCGAGCAGACGCCCCGCGCCGCGGAGGACCGCCCCGCAAACTCCGCCCGGCCGCCTCTGGCACGCGGGGTGCTCAGGCCACGACGCCGGAGGCCCCCGATCCAACGCTCAGCAGCCATCGTCCTCGCGCTCACCCTGTGGTCCTGCGGTCCAGGCGGGGAGGCCACCTACGTCCTCCCCGTCGACGGCTCGACGCAGTTCGTGCTCAGCCCAGCCACCCTCACGCTCGAGCCCGGCTCGGCCGGCACGCTGACGGTGACGGTGACGGCGCGCAACCCGACCACCAGGCAATGGGCGCTGTCGATCGCCTCGCTGCCCCAGGGGGTGACGGCGCAGGCGGTGCCCTCCATCGTGCGGTCGGGCGAGAGCTGCACGGTGACGCTGTCGGCGGCTGCGTCGGCCGCGGCGACGACGTCGACCTTCTTCGTCGACGCCACGAGTGACGCCGTCTCCCAGCGCGCAGCGGCCTCGCTGACGGTGCTCTCCCACGGCGCCGGCGGGAGCGCTGGAGGCGCTGCCGGCGGCGCGGGCGGCGGCAGCGCCGGAGGGACCAGTGGCTCGGTTGGCGGCGGCGGCGCAGGTGGAGGCGCCGGCGGCGGCGCGAGCGGTGCC
>Ga0316628_100004554_pt1 | contig 10909 bp, 8 predicted proteins | sample OWC_Aug_M2_C1_D5_FD_207648 | JGI IMG/M metagenome (GOLD analysis project Ga0316628, IMG submission 207648) | Wetland soil microbial communities from Old Woman Creek delta, Ohio, United States - OWC_Aug_M2_C1_D5_C | ecosystem: Environmental > Terrestrial > Soil > Wetlands | place: USA: Ohio... | reverse complement strand
GGCGCCAGCGCCTCCGCGTGTTTTGTCTACCGGTTGCTTTTCTGGAGTTTCGAGCTGCTTTCGCCAGGTGCGCAGTTTTTCGAACTCGCCAGGGTTGATCTGGTAGTGGATCGCGTAGTTCAGGATGTGCTCGACCAAAAGGGCGAGTACCTGGCGGCGCAAATCCGCAGCATCATTGAAGGGACACCAGGCAGCGTAACGTTCAAGGTCTCGGATGAAGAACAGTGCGGCTAAGGTGTGGGCGCTGTCTTTGAGGAAAAGTGTTGGTGTGCGTCCAGCGCGCTGGGCAGCCAACCATTCCGCGCCCACCGGTGCGCGGATATCGCCGCCGAGAATGAGCAGATGGAGGTCTGCCTGTGCAGCCGCTTGCAGCGCAAGTGGTTCGTGGCCAACGGGCGTCTGAGTGATGCGCCAGCCCAACGAGGTGGGGATTTCGGTGATGGCCCGGCTCAACACTTCTCGTTCCGCCGTTAGGTCGGATGCGGCGGAAATGTATAGCAAGACTCTATCGGCCATGGGATACACTCCTACCTTTCCAGTAGAGAGTATATCGCCTCGCCGGACCGTCGTCAAGGGTTGGTCGGCCAGGCCCAGGGCCTTGTCAAAGTCGTGCGGGCAACGCCCCGATCAACTCCAGCGCGCGCAGGACTGATGCGCCATAATGCCGGAAGGCTGCGGCAATATTCGTCCAGCCATGCCGACGAAACAGACTGAGGATGGCGTTGCGGAAGGCCGCCAAGGCGTGGGGCGCATGGCCCACATGGGTCTGATTGGCATCTTCACCCATGGTCACATCGCGCACATGATGCACCCGGTTTTCAATCGTCCAATGCCCTCGGCAAAGCGTTTCCAGTTGTACGGGGCCAGCCTGTTCAGGCCGCAGGCTGGTGATGCCACACGTGGTTTCGTGGCTAACCTGGCCTGTTTTCACAATCCGGCGTTCGCAGTGTCGCCGGAACACGAGGCTGATACCGGGCCAGTCGAGATACCCACTCAAGCTGGGGCTGCATTCCACGGTGCGCACTTCCTGCCGCCCGTGGCCTTTGTCGGGAAAACGCTTGACCTGATATTCGGCGGCGCGTTCTTGCTCTCGCCACGGTGGTTGATCGAACAAGAGGTGGATTGCGTGGTACAGAGCGGGTTGGTTCTCTTTGACCACCATGACATAGTGCCCACCCTGATCGAGAATCTGCTGGGCCGTGGTTGTTTGCGTGTGCATCGCATCCATCGTCGTGACGGTGCCGGACAAATCTCGCCCGGCTAACAAGCGCGGGACAGCCGTGATTTCGTTGCTTTTCTCGGCCACCGCCGTTTCCGCCAACACCACACCACTTCCATGTCGCACCAAACTGACCAAGTGCAGGGCGGCCCCATGCGCCCGCGCCCCGCGCAACGCTTTGCCATCCACCGCTTGCCCTTGCAAGGTCTCGCCTGTGAGCGTCTGGACCGTGCCCGCGCTCGGCGTCTCTACGGCTAACCTCACCGAGAATTGCGCCAGCCGGTGTTCCAGTTGGGACAGGTCAATCACTCGCAACGCTCGCCGCAGCGTCGCTTCGCTCGCCAGACGCTCCCGTGAAACGTGCAGCGCCTCCCGTAGTTCAGCCGTATGCAGCCGCACCCAGTCCGCCATCGCATGTGCCGTCCGGTGACCACTCGCCAGAGCGGCACTCATCAGTGTCAACAAGAGCACCCACGCATACCGTTGTCCACGTGCCTTACGAGGATCCGGCACGTCTGTGAGTGCCTCCAGTAGTGTGCTATACTGCGCCGTGTCCATCGGGTATCACCTCCTGATTCTTTTGCCAGGATCGGAAGTGTACCCGATGGATGCCGATTAGGCCAACGTCTGGCGGCCAGTGGCATGTGACGTTGACATAGGACTTTGACAAGGCCCTGCCCAAATGGGTGAAGTAGACAATCTACGTAAGGTTCCGATCAGAAAGACTGGTGTTCTGTTCGGGCAATGATCTCTTCCTGGAGCGCCTGGCTGAGATCGCAGAAATAGTCGCTATAGCCCGCCACACGCACGATGAGGTCTCGATAGTTCTCCGGATTCTTTTGTGCTGCGCGCAGCGTTGCTGCGTCCACCACGTTGAACTGGATATGATGGCCGTCCAACTTGAAATAGGTGCGGATCAGTTGAACCAGCTTGTTTAGTCCCTCGTCGTCCTTGAGCAACTGCGGAGTGAATTTTTGATTGAGGAGCGTGCCGCCCGTGCGAGCGTGATCCATCTTGGCGACCGATTTGATGACAGCCGTGGGACCATGGCGATCCGCGCCCTGCACTGGCGAGATGCCTTCGGACAGAGGCAGCCCAGCCCTGCGCCCGTCAGGCGTGGCGCCGATGACGGAGCCAAAGTACACGTGAACCGTGGTCGGCAGCAGGTTGATGTGATAGGCGCCACCTTTGGTATTTGGTCGCCCGTCTATCGCGTTGAAATAGACGTTGAACAGGTCAACCATCACGTGATCGGCATAGTCCTCGTCGTTGCCGTAGCGAGGCGTCTTGTTCAACAGCATTTGGCGCACACGCTCGTGGCCGTCAAAGTTAGCGTCGAGCACAGCCAGCAGTTCGTTCATCGCCAACGTCTTTTTATCAAAGACATGATACTTGATGGCCGTCATGGCGTCGGTGATCGTGCCCAATCCTACACCCTGAATGTAGCTTGTGTTGTAGCGCGCGCCGCCGTCGTGATAGTCGCAGCCTGTGGCGATGCAGTCGTCAATCAGCAGCGAAAGGAACGGCGACGGCATGTACGTGGCGTATAACCTTTCGATGACGTTGTTGCCGCGCACCTTGATGTCTATAAAGTGTCGCAGTTGTTTTTCGTAGGCCGCAAAGAATTCCTCAAAAGATTCGAGCTGTGTTGGGTCGCCCGTCGCCAGCCCGATCTGGCGGCCCGTCCGAGGGTCAACACCGTTGTGCAGAGTCAACTCCAAAATCTTGGGCATGTTGAAATAGCCTGTCAAGTTATAGTTCTCTTTACCGAACGCGCCGACCTCCACGCAGCCGCTCGATCCGCCATTGCGCGCATCGGCCACGGACTTGCCCATCCGGACAAGTTCTTGCACGATCAAGTCGGTGTTGAACACCGAAGGCTGCCCGAATCCGGTGCGGATGATCTTGCCCGCCCGCTTGACGAATCGGTCGGGGTTCTTTTTGCTCACCTGGATCGAAGAGCTGGGCTGCAAGAGCCGCATTTCTTCAATCACGTCCAGCAGCAGGTACGTGACCTCATTGACGCCGTCGGAGCCATCTGCATTGACGCCACCTAAGTTGATCTGGGCAAAGTCGGTATAGGTCCCGCTTTCCGCCGCGGTGACGCCCACCTTGGGCGGCGCAGGCTGGTTGTTGAATTTAATCCAAAAGCACTGCGCAAGTTCCTGGGCTTGGTCGCGGGTAAGCGTGCCTTCTTCCAGTCCCTTTTTGTAGAACGGGTACAGGTGACGGTCGAGGTGACCGGGGCAGAATGCGTCCCAGGTGTTGAGTTCGGTTGTCACGCCCAGGTGAACGAACCAGTAATACTGCAGCGCCTCCCAGAAATCGCGCGGGGCGTGCGCGGGGACGTGAGAGCACACTTCGGCAATGCGCTCCAACTCGGATTTGCGCTCTGAGTCGGTTTCTTGCTGCGCCAGCCTACGCGCTTGCTCGGCGTGACGCTGCGCAAAGCGGATGAGCGCGTCGGCGCAGATGGACATGGCTTGCAGCTCTTGCTCTTTGGCATACGCTTGTGGGTCGTTAATGTAATCGAGCTTTCGGAGGCTGCGCTGAATATCTTCCTTGAAATCCAGCATGCCCTTACGGTAAATCTTGTCGTCCAATACCGTGTGACCTGGCGAGCGCTGTTCCATGAACTCGGTAAAGATGCCTGCTTCGTAGGCAGCTTTCCAGTCTTCCGTCATCTCTTGAAAGAGTAGGTCGCGCATGGACTTGCCCCGCCAGAAGGGAATGATTTTGTCCTGATACACCTGCCGCGCTTGCGGGCTGACGGCGAATGGGATTTTCTCTCGCGAATCGAGGATGTCCAGGTCTTGAAGGCTGTGGCAGCACAGTTCGGGATACGTCGGCGTGGCCTTGGGAGCAGGCCCTTTTTCCCCGACGATCAGTTCGCCGGGGCCAGTGGTGACAGTTTTACATTCCATCAAATGCTGGAATGCCATGGCCCGGCGCATAGGCGCAGACATCAGGCCCGTGTTTTGCTGATAGAATTCCGTCATCAGTTCCGCACGCTCGATCGAAATGATGGGCTTGGCATGCAGGCTCTCTTTTCTCAGACGTGCGACTCGTTCACTCATGGACATAGCTAACCTCCCACTTTAACGGTCAATCCAATGCTCTGCAAGAGAGCAGCAATCTCGGCCATTCTTTCGTCGGAGGGAGACTGTGTTTGGGGCAGGGCATAGGTTTTGTTCAACCGGGCGTATTTGTCGGCGCCGGCTTTGTGGTAGGGCAAGATGCTCACGGATGGCACGCGGGGAAGAGACGCCACGAATTCACCCGTTCTCAAGATGTTCTCATCGTCGTCGTTGACCCCTGGGATGATGGGCACGCGCACCGTGATGGCGCTGCCTTGCGACGTCAGTGCTCGCAAGTTGGAAAGGATCAGGTCGTTGGATACGCCTGTGAACCGGCGATGCTTTTCGTCGTCCATCAACTTCAAGTCGTAAAGGAAAAGGTCCACGTGTTCGCTGATGCTCTGCAAGGTCTTCCAAGCCGCCAGACCACTGGTATCCACAGCGGTGTGAATTTCCTGTTCCTCACAGGAGTAGAGGAGTGCACGCAAAAAATCCGGCTGCATCAAAGGCTCGCCGCCGGAAAAGGTGACGCCCCCGCCGGACTCGTCGTAAAAGACAATGTCTTTTTCGACTTCGGCCATCACCTCCGCAACCGTCACTCGACGCCCGACGATCTCACGCGCTTCGGCCTGGCACACTTGCGCACAGTCTCCGCACACCACGCACCGTGCATCGTCGGTGATGACCGAGTCGCCGGAGAGCGAGATTGCGCCATGAGTGCAGGCTTCCACGCAGGCTCCACACCGGATGCAGCGGCGCTCCCAAAACCATCTCTCCCGTTCGAGGGCCTGGCTTTCGGGATTGTGGCACCATTCGCAACTGAGAGGGCACCCTTTGAAGAAAACCGTCGTGCGAATCCCTGGGCCGTCGTGGATCGAGAACTTTTCAATATCAAAGATTATACCTGCGCTCGAAAGCGTCATGTCTCCACTTGCCCTGTAAGCGCCTATCCCAAAACTGCTCAGGGCGGACAACAGTCCGCCGCTCGCTTCGCGTGTGGTTCAGCGGAGTAGACTGGGTTCCAAGCCGATCCGAGTCCGCACGCGGCTTGATTCTACCACACTTTTGTGGTCAGTCATCCAAGAAGCAGGTCACGTTTCAAACGTGATCTTCGCTAATTGCGTAAGGTTAAACAGAAACCGGAGGCAGACCAGAGCGAACTGAACCTGCCAGGCTATGACTCCCGAAGGTAGTAGTATAATGCTATAATAGCGGCATTGCCTCGTCCTCTCGCAGGCTCCTCTCCTGCGGGAACGTTTTTCGCCAAGAAAGGATGGAGATGAACAAGTCTTTTTGCGCTCTGAGCATCTGCGTCATAGTGCTCGTAACTTCGGCTTGCCGGCCTGCCCCGCAGCCTGTGCCACCTGCATCCCCGACTGCTCCTGCCGGGCCCATAGTCGCCATCGCGCCAACGGCTACCGCGACGCGTGCGCCGACCGCCAGCCCTGTACCGACGCTCGTCCCACTGGTGGCACCGACAACCACGCCTGCGGCGATGCCGGTGGTCGCGCCGACCGTAGCGCCTACGGCTCAACCGACGTCTACTTCCACCACTGTCCCCACAGTTCTGTCGTCTCCCCAACCAACGGCCATCCCGGTCACGCCGAATGCATCGGGCGTTGACCTGGACCTGTTCAATCGCACCAACGCATTGCGCGCTGCCAACGGGCTCGCCGCGTACAGGCTGGCCAATCGGCTTGACGCGGCGGCCGAGCGTCACAGCCAGGATATGGCGAATACGGGCAACATCAGCCATGCCGGCTCGGATGGGTCAACCGTCAAGCAACGCGCCCTGGACACCGGCTATGGAGATTGGCCGGTGAGCGAAAACATCTTTGGGGGCGTGGCGACTGTTGACGATACGTGGAGCTTTTGGACGACGGATCCTGCTCACCGGGATGGTCTGCTCAGCCCACAGTTCCGCGATGTCGGCATCAGCGTAGTGAAAGGCAAGTCGGACACGTATTATTACACGATGGTGTTTGGCGCGCGCCCGCCCCAAGCGCTCGATCCGACGGCCACGCCGGTGCCGCCTCCAGTCGCGGTGGTCCCGGTTCCTCCTACCGCGACGCCTAATCCGGGGCTGGATGTCACGGTAGAGCTGTTCAACCGCGTGAATGCATTGCGCGCTGCCAACGGCCTTCCGCCCTATCGGCTGAGCGACAAACTCAACGCCTCGGCTCAGCGTCACAGCCAGGACATGGCAAATACGGGCAACATTGACCACGCTGGTTCGGATGGCTCGACGGCCAAGCAACGCATTCTGGACACGGGTTACGAAGCCCAGTTCACGGGCGAGGACATCTATGGCGGAGTCGCGACGGTTGACGACGCCTGGGGCTTCTGGTCAACCGACCCGCCGCACCTGGCCACTCTGGTCAACCAGTTGTACACAGACATCGGCATCAGCGTGGTGAAGGGCCAAAGGGGAACCTACTATTACACGATGGACCTGGGAAGACCCGCCTCGCCGTAGGAGTTGCGAAAAAAAGACCTGACAGGTCGTGCCAACCGTTCGGCTGAGCTCACGGCGAAGCCTTCGGTTGGCCTGAGACCTGTCAGGTCTAGTCTTGTTATCGCGCGGCTTCCGCTACGAGTTGAGGAATCTCCTCTGGATGCTGGGCAACGCGCACGCCCACAGCTTCCAGGGCGGCAATCTTGCTCTCCGCTGTTCCAGAGCCGCCTTCGATGATGGCGCCCGCGTGGCCCATCCGCTTGCCGGGCGGCGCAGTGCGGCCCGCGATAAAGCTGACGACGGGCTTGCTCATCTGCGTGGAGATAAAGTCGGCGGCCTTTTCCTCGTCGTTTCCACCAATCTCGCCAATCATCACTACCTGATCGGTGAGCGGGTCCTCTTCAAACATCTCAAGGCAATCGAGGAACCCCGTGCCGTTGATCGGGTCGCCGCCGATGCCCACGCACGTGGACTGGCCCATGCCCCGCATCGTCAGCGCATAGATCACTTCGTAGGTTAAGGTGCCAGAGCGCGAGACGATGCCGATGTTGCCGGGCATGGTGATGTGGCCGGGGATGATGCCCACTTTGCATTCGCCGGGGGTGATGAGGCCTGGGCAGTTGGGGCCAATCAGACGCGTGCCCTTTTGGTCGAGATACGCGCGGACGCGGATCATGTCCAGCACCGGGATGCCCTCGGTGATGCAGACGACCAATGGCACGCCCGCGTCGGCGGCTTCCAAGATGGAGTCGGGCGCAAAACGTGCCGGAACGTAAATGATCGAAGCGTTCGCGCCAGTTGTGGCAACAGCCTCTTTGACCGTGTCGAACACGGGCACTTTGCCGTCGGCGGCCCAGTCGCCCCCACGGCCGGGCGTCATGCCGCCCACTACTTTGGTGCCGTACTCCAGCATTTGTCGCGTGTGAAACTCGCCTTCGCGTCCAGTGATGCCCTGGACGATTAGGCGGGTGTTTTTGTCAATGAGAATGCTCATCTCTTTCTCCATTGGAGATTATAGATTTCTGATTTTGGATTGACACAAGGGGATTCGGCTAATCTTCAATCAGCAACCTAAAATCCACAATCTGAATCATCGGGCTTTCTTGGCTGGTCGGGCTGCCTTCTTGGCCGGTTTGGTGGCCTTTTTCGCTGCCTTCTGAGCTGGCCTGGGCGGAATAGTTTTTCTAGCCGCTGGCTTGCTAGACGGAGGCGTGGCGATCTCGTGCACCCTGGGTGTGTACACCACTAGCGGAGGCGGGGGAAGTGGAACGTACGCTTCGCCCTTAGCCGCGGCCACAGCTTTCTGTGCGGCTTCCACTAACGTGCTGGCCGTTTGCACTTTGCGCTGAGCGCTGGCCAAAATGGCCTTGCCTTCTTCCTCGTTCGTGCCTACCAGCCGCACGACCATCGGCACTTCAGTTGGCACTTGCTCGAGCGCAGCGACAATGCCACGGGCCACTTCGTCACAGCGCGTGATGCCGCCAAAGATATTGAACAATAGGGCCTTCACGTTCGGATCGGCCAGGATGATGCGCAGCGCTGCAGCGACTTTATCTGCGGAAGCGCCGCCGCCAATATCCAAAAAGTTTGCCGGGCTGCCGCCGAACAATTTGACGATGTCCATCGTCGTCATCGCCAGCCCTGCGCCGTTGACCATGCAGCCGATCTGCCCGTCAAGCTGGATGTAGTTGAGGCCAAAGGAGCGTGCTTCGGCTTCTGAGCGTGTCTCCTCGTCCACATCGCGCATCGCGGCCAGGTCTTGATGGCGAAACGAGCCGTTGTCGTCGGTGACGATCTTGCCGTCTACGGCCAGGAGCTTGCCTTCGCCAGTCACGACGAGCGGATTGATCTCGGCCAGGCTTGCGTCGGTATCGAGGAATACCTTGTAGAGCCCATGGGCGATGATGGTAAAGTCGCGGATGTAATCGCCCCTCAACCCCAGCCCAAACGCGATTTGCCGTGCCTGATAGTCGCGCAGGCCGAGGAACGGATTGATCGGTACCTTGATGATTTTGTCCGGCGCTGTGCGGGCGACTTCTTCGATCTCCATCCCGCCCGCGGCGCTAGAGACCATGGTGACGCGGCGAGCGGCGCGGTCAATCACCACGCCCAGGTAGATCTCTTGCTGGATATCGGCGGCTTCGTCCACCAAGACTTTGCGGACAGTCAGCCCTTTGATGTTCATCCCCAAAATCTTGCTGGCGACCTGCTCGGCCTCGTCGGGGTTGTTGGCGACCTTGACGCCGCCGGCCTTGCCGCGCCCTCCCACCAGCACTTGCGATTTGACGACGACGCGCCGGCCAAGATCGGCTGCGACTTGGCGGGCTTCTTCAGGCGTGTTCGCGACTTGGCCTTTGGGAATGGGGATGCCATACTGGGCAAAGATTCGCTTCGACTGGTACTCGTGTAGTTTCACTGACGCCTCCATGTCAGGGGGATTCTCACCCTTGCGAAGGGTTAAGGTGCAAGGTTATTTTACACCATTGCTCCAGCAACGCCAATTATTCGACGTCGAAAGGAGGCAAACTGAGCGTGACCTGCTGATATGCGCCGGCCACGGCTACAACATAGGCCGACAGGTAGATCGTGTCTACAACACCGCTGAATAGATTGCTGCCGAAAGCGTACAGGTCATTCAACAGGCCGTAAGAGAATATCAGATCGGCTGCGGCGACTAACAATATGCTGATGACGATGTATTGCCAGGGCCGGCCTACCAAGCTGTCCCATAATACTAACAGCGATAGAGTCGCGATGAATGCCATGCCCAGATCACCTATGAGATAATATACCGTGACAAGAATTTCGATGGTGGTAGCCTGACCTGACTGGGAAAGTGCGCGCGACCCGAGTATGACAAACGTAATTATCAGTGCGATGGAGAAGGCAGCTAATATCGTCAGCTTGAGGCGCAAACTGGTCGCAACGCCGAGCGCGCGATTCTGCAGCAGCAAGCTCGCGAACACTGGAATATAACCAATGGCCCACACGACGTCGGCGAGTGACGGGTAAGGCTCCGCCTGGCCCAGAAAGACAGGGTAAAAGGTCCATATCAATTGGGCGGCGGTCAAGACTGCCATCCCGACAGCAAAGAGCAGCCACACCCGGCGTGATGCCACGCCCGGCTCAAACATCTGACTAGCTTTTAGTGCCAAGACTGTGGACAATAGGCCGAATGTCACCAATAGCGCATCTGACAGAATCTTGAGCACACGGATTCCTCCCGGTTGCCAGGCATACAGGGCCGCGTAGATCACAATCAAACCGGTGACGCTTGCCGGAATGAGCCATGTTCTCTTCATCATCAGCACCTGGTATCTCACCCTTGCAAAGGTTAAGGCGAATCACAGGCTTCGCCGTGAGCTTTCGTACTCTCTTCGCAAGGGCGGGGGGTCATGTTAGACGGATGATCTCGTACCGTGCATTCAATTGTGCCAATTCAGGTGACAAACTGTTCAAGAGCTTTGTCAGCGCCGATGTCAGCACTCGCTCACCGAGGATTTGCCGGGCCAGCAAGCGGGCGTGCCGCGAATACGAAACGTAGACGGCCAACAACATCTTGGCATCCACGTCTGGCACACGTTGTGTCAACTCGGCCAGGTCGGTCAAGCCGGTCAAGGCATTCCAGCCGTGTTGCGCAGCATAGCAATCGACTTGTTGCTCGAACTGGTTGGCCAATAGTGTTCCGCCAGTCTGGGAGATGGTCTTGCTGAGCGTCGTGAGCAGCATTGTGAGTAGGAGACTCGATTTCGCGCACAGGATCTGATTCGTGATGGCGAAATCTGCCGGTGAGCCCGCAGGTGACGACTGTGCACTTGACATGGATGTATCAGTTGAGTTTACGCTTTACCGCCAGACGCCCAAACGCGGGGCACTGTGCAGTTGTCTCGCTCGAGCTATGCACTGATTCTCTGGCGTTATGTGTGGCTTTCTTCAGCGGGCATATCGGGCGATTCTTTTCTATCCATGCAAATCAGGTTGGGGATCCGTTTTTCACAAGCGAAGGTTATTCGTAACCAGCCACCCTTGCGAGGGTTTCAAAGAGGCATCGGGCGAACGTGCTCACAATCCTCGCAAGGGTGAGCAGTTTCAGTTATTCTACACCCGGAGAGGCAGGAGGGGTAGTGCCGAGTGGCATGATTAAAGGATGAAGGCGGA
>Ga0316628_100004553_pt1 | contig 10910 bp, 5 predicted proteins | sample OWC_Aug_M2_C1_D5_FD_207648 | JGI IMG/M metagenome (GOLD analysis project Ga0316628, IMG submission 207648) | Wetland soil microbial communities from Old Woman Creek delta, Ohio, United States - OWC_Aug_M2_C1_D5_C | ecosystem: Environmental > Terrestrial > Soil > Wetlands | place: USA: Ohio... | reverse complement strand
GTCGGCGGCGTGCTCTACGTGCCCTACGGCGGGCACTACGGCGATTGCCTGCCGTACTACGGCTGGATCGTGGGCGTGAACGTCGCCGACCCGACGACGGTGAAGGCCTGGCGCGCGGCCGGCTCGCCGACGTGGACCACGGTGCTCCCGATCGGCGCCGCGGGCATCTGGGCGACGGGAGGCCTGCCAACGGACGGCACCAACATCTACGCGAGCACCGGCAACTCGATGAACGGAGGCTTCCTGGCCCCGCCCTCGTGGGTCGGCGGCAACGCCGTCTTCAAGATCGCGCCCGGCCCCACCTTCACGCTCCAGTCGAGCAACTACTACTACCCGTCCAACTGGGCCCAGATGGACAACAACGACACCGATCTCGGCGGGGCCAACCCGGTGCTGTTCGACATGCCGGGCGCGCCGGTGCCGCACCTGGTGGTCGCGCTCGGCAAGGACGGCAACCTGTACCTCTTGAACCGCGACAACCTCGGCGGCATGGGAGGCGAGCTGTCGATCACCCAGGTCGCCGACAGCGAGCTCGGCAGCAGCGCGGCCGTCTACACGACGTCGCAGGGCACGTACGTCGCGTTCCGCAGCTTCGGCGCGACGCACGGCTGCGCGAACGGCGGCAACCTGGGCGTCGCCAAGATCCAGCCCGGCAACCCTCCGACGGCGTCGGTGGTGTGGTGCTCGAAGGGCACGACGAGCCTCGGCTCGCCCATCGTGACGACGACGGACGGCCAGTCGAGCTTCATCGTCTGGGACGCCAACAACCGCCTCTACGGCTACGACGGCGACACTGGCGCGCTCGTCTTCGACGGCGCGGCCACGTCCTCCGACACGATGGCGGACAGGATGCAGTACTTCAGCGCGCCCATCGACGCCAAGGGCCGCATCGTCGTCGCGACGTGCGGCAACTGCGGCAACGGCCCCGGCAACGGCAGCCTCGTCGTCTTCAAGTGACCCGAGCGCCCGATTACTCGGCAGACCACTTGAGTTGATGGTCTTGCGCCACGCTCGTTGCCAACAAGCGGCAGCGTGAAGTCTCCGGCGGGACCGGCACGTGCCGTGTCGGCATGCCCGAGCCGCCGGGCTTCTGGCCTCCCAGTCGGCCTGAGGCTGCAACGCGGCGGCTCGGCCGCGGCGTCTGGCTGCCGCATGTCGACGCCAGCTCTCGCTCAAGACTCGATCGGTTCAAGTGACTTCTGCTTTAGGGCAACGCGATCGGGTGCGGCGCCGCGTCGCCCATGCGAAGCTCGTAGAGCTTGTTCGAGTCGAGCCCGGTGAACGTCTGGGTCGTCAGGGCCTGGTCTGGCCAGCGCACGGTCACCGAGTCGACGGTGGAGCACGCGCCGAGGCCGAACGAGAGCACGGTGTCGTTCTGCATGCTCATGTGGCCGTAGCTGCCGTCGAGCTCGCGGACGATGTCGACGCCACCGGCGTGGACGGTGACGCGCGCGCCGAACGCGCTCTTGTTGGCCGTTTGCCCGTCGCCGACGAGGCGCAGCTCGAGCCACTTGTTCGGTGCGGCGCCGCCGCTCGGAGGCGGCGACTGGATCGACGCGCCCTTGTTCTCGTAGAGGTGCACCTCGTTCTTCGTCCAGATCTTGCTGCAGTCGCGCGCCGTGCCCGAGCCGACGACCACGTCGAGATCGCCGTCGCGATCGAAGTCGGCGATGGCGAGGCCGCTCATGCACGCGTGGTGCATCCCCCACGCCTGACCGACCTCCTCGAAGGTGCCATCGGGCTTCTGATGGAAGACGAGGCCGAACTGGTCCGGGTAGTCGCTCGCCGCGACGACGAGGTCCTCGCGGCCGTCGTTGTCGAGATCGCCGCCGGCGACCATCAGCCCGCCCTCGTTCCAGTCGCTCGTCGGGTGCGGCCACACCATCCCCGTGGTCGCGTTGCCGGGGCGGTTGAACGAGATCGTGCCGTCGCCCGGCGACGTGTTGACGAGCAGCTCCGAGCTGTCGCCCGACTGACCGATGTGCCAGTGGTGGATGCCCGCGGTGTACAGGTCGAGCTTGCCGTCGCCGTCGACGTCGCCGCAGAACGTCGAGAAGTTGTTCCCGCCGTTGCGCCAAGGTTGGTCGTCGATGCCGTGCGCCCAGTAGGAGTCAGCCGGCGATGGGCACTGCGTGGCCGGCGCTTCGACGCCCTGACAGTCGGGCTCCGTGGTGTGCACGGTGCAGTAGCAGAGGAAGAACTGGTTGGGGCCCACGTCGGCGCTGAGGCGGTGCATGTAGTCGACGTCGCTGTCGGAGGCGTAGCCGCTCGCGCGCCCGATCTCGCTGAACTTCCCGCTGCCGTCGTTCTGGTACAGCATGTTCCACTGCCGCCCGTACGCCGCGACCATCAGCTCCGGCGAGCCGTCGCCGTTCAGATCGCACGACGTCACGCCGTACGACGGCTTGCTGTTCGCGTCCTGGGCGTAGCCCGAGTTCTGCGTCGTCAGGCCGGCGGGGCCGGTGCTCGTCGTGAACGTCCCGTCGCCGTGGCCGGAGTAGAGCTGGGCCTGGAAGCCTTGGTACGTCTGGCCGTAGTACTGGTACCAAAAGCCCACGAACAGATCGAGCTTGCCGTCCCGATCGACGTCCGTCATCGTCGCGCCGGTCGTCGTCCACAAGTCGGTCGCCGCGGGGTGCGGATCGGAGATCGGCGCGAGCGTGAAGTGGCCGGTGCCGTCGTTGATCATCACCTCGCTGCGGTCGCCGGTGTCGGTCGTCGGGTTCGTCGGGTCGACGTAGGTGCCGCTGAACACGTCGAGATCGCCGTCGTTGTCGACGTCGCCGACGCTGGCGAGGTGCGCCGAGCGGAGCTGCGTGGTCGAGCCGCCGCGGATCTGGAAGAGGCCGCTGTCGACCGTGGCGTCGACGAACTGCCGGCCGCCCGCGGGGTTGGGGCGGTTCATCAGGACCCAGACGAGCTTCGGCGGGGTGCCGATCGTCTCGCGGTTGTTGCTGCCGATCGCGTGGACGATGAGGTCCGGGTAGCCGTCGCCGTCGAGATCGGCCGCGACGATGCGGTTGCCGACGACGCTCGAGAGCCCCCACGCCGCGGTGCTGTCGACGAAGGTGGTCCCGCCGCCGGCGTGGACGTCGCACGAGGGCCCGGCGTCGCCGCCGTCCGCCTGGGTGTTGCCACCGTCGCTGCAGCCCGCGAACGGGAAAAAGAGGCTGCCGACCCCGGCAAATACGAGGGCGGAGATGGACGTCGAGCGCAAGAAAGTCGGTGCTCCCATGGGCGTTATTTGCGCCAAGACCGCGCGATTGTCACGACGCGCCGGCAGAAAAACATGTTGCCGCCGTGCGGCAGAGAGCTCGCTCTCGTCGCCGGGCCCGCTATCATCGGAGCATGGACTTTCGTCTTCGCTTGCTGCCCCTCGTCGCCCTGCTCGGATGCGCGCCAGATACCTTCACGGGGGCCGACGGCTCGCTGGATGCTCAACCCGACGACGGCGGCGGCGGGGACGTGGCGATCACCGACGGTCCCATCGGCGGCGACGCCAGCAACGGAGACGCGGGGCCGGACCTGTCGTGCAAGAGCACTCTGTCGGGCACCGTCCTCTGCGACGACTTCGACACGCCCAACGCCAGCGGTCCGGCGCAGAAGTGGAGCGGCCAGCTCGCCGTCAACGGCAACAACAGCTTCGACACGAGCTTCTTCTACTCGCCGCCGCGCTCGTTTCGAGCATCGATCCAGGCCGCCGACGGCGGAGCGTTCGCCGACAGCGCCCTGCTCGTCCAGTCGCTCACGACGACGTCGCTCGCAGGCGCGACCCTCACGACGCGCACCTACGCGCGCATCCACGCCATCGACCCCAACCACGCCATCGGGCTGCTGGAGGTGAGCTACGTGCCCAACACCGGCGCCACGGGGCACGTCTGGGCGGCGATCATCGCGGACAACGACAAGCTCAACCTCGTCGTTCAGGGGGATGGCACGTCGGTCACCGCGACCGAGCAGCTCACGGACCTCACGCTGGACACCTGGGTGTACCTGCAGATCGACATGATCCCCTCTCAGTCGAAGGTCCTGGCCATGGTCGATGCGGCCCAGACGGCGGTCTCGACCCCGCTCGCCGGCGCCGCGGCCACCCCCCTGCCGGAGGTCGATCTGGGCCTGCTCAACGCCTCCACGGACTACGCGTCCGTCGCCAACTTCGACAACTTCCTGTTTCGGATCCACTAGGGCTTGACGAACGGCCCATCCGGCGGAATATTTCGCACGCTAAACTTTAGCGTTTGACGGTTTTCCGCGAGACACCGGTTTTTCCCGGGTCTCAGCCACCCAAGGAGAAGAGTCATGGCAAGCGATCTGCGCTTCGATGGGCGCGTCGTCATCGTCACCGGCGCGGGCAACGGGCTCGGCAAGTCCCACGCGCTGCTCTTCGCGTCGCGCGGCGCGAAGGTGGTCGTCAACGATCTAGGCGGCAAGCACGACGGCACGGGCAAGGGCTCGGCCGCGGCGGACGCGGTCGTCAAGGAGATCAAGGACGCGGGCGGAGAGGCCGTCGCGAACTACGACTCGGTCGAGGACGGCGCCAAGATCGTCCAGACGGCGATGGACACGTTCGGCAAGATCGACATCGTCATCAACAACGCCGGCATCCTCCGCGACACCTCGTTCCAGAAGATCACCCAGGAGGACTGGGACCTCATCTACCGTGTCCACGTCCTCGGCGGCTTTCGCGTCACGCACGCGGCCTGGAACGTGACGGGCGGCATGCGCGACAAGGGCTACGGGCGCGTCGTCTTCACGACGAGCGCCGCCGGCATCTACGGCAACTTCGGCCAGTCGAACTACTCGATGGCGAAGCTCGGCCTCGTCGGCCTGTCGAACACGCTCGCCATCGAGGGGCGCAAGAAGAACATCCACGTCAACGCCATCGCGCCGATCGCCGGCTCGCGCATGACCGAGACGGTGCTCCCGCCGAACCTCATCGAGGCGCTCAGGCCGGAGTACGTCTCGCCGCTCGTGGCGTTTCTCTGCCACGAGGGCTGCGAGGAGACGGGCGGCCTGTTCGAGGTGGGCGGCGGCTTCTACGCCAAGCTGCGCTGGGAGCGCACCGAGGGCAAGCTCTTCCGCCTCGGCCGCCCGATCACGCCGGAGAACATCCAGAGCGCGTGGGAGCCGATCACGAGCTTCGAGCACGTGACGCACCCGGGCGACATCACCAGCTCGATGCAGCCGATCCTCGGCAACCTCGACAAGAAGAGCCGCGGCGGCAACGATTTCATCGACGTCGACGAGGCGCTCGAGGCGGATCTGCCGCCCGTCCAGAACTCGTACGACGAGCGCGATCTCGCGCTCTACGCCCTCGGCGTCGGCGCGGCGGAGAACCCGCTCGACCCGAAGGAGCTCAACCTCGTCTACGAGATGAGCGGGGACGGCTTCTACGCGCTGCCGACGTACGCGGTCGTGCCGCCCCTCAAGACGATGCTCGAGCAGTACAAGACCGGCAAGAAGATCCCCGGCCTGAACTACGGCTTCGAGCGGCTGCTCCACGGCGAGCAGTACACCGAGGTGAAGCGCCCGCTGCCGCCGCACGCGAAGCTGACGCACAAGGCGAAGATCAAGGACATCTACGACAAGGGCAAGAACGCCGTCGTCATCACCGCCGTGACCACCACCGACGAGGACGGCAACGAGCTCGCGTACAACGAGTTCTCGTCGTTCATCCGCGGCGCGGGCGGCTGGGGCGGCGACCGCGGGCCGTCGAGCGAGCTGAACGTGCCGCCGGACCGCAAGCCGGACGCGGTCATCGAGGAGAAGACGCACCCGAACCAGGCGCTGCTCTACCGCCTCACGGGCGACATCAATCCGCTGCACGCGGACCCGAGCTTCGCGACGAGCTTCGGCTTCGACAAACCGATCCTCCACGGGCTCTGCACGTTCGGCTTCGCGGCGCGCGCGGTCATCAACGCGTTCAGCAAGGGCGATCCGCGCTTCTTCAAGAGCATCAAGGTCCGCTTCGCCGACAGCGTGTTCCCCGGCGAGACGCTGGTCACCGAGATGTGGCGGGTGCCGCAGGCTCGAGCCGCAGGCGAGAGTTCGGACCCGAACAAGAACGCGGGCGACACGATCGTCTTCCGCACCAAGGTGAAGGAGCGCGACAAGGTCGTGCTCTCGAACGCGGCCATCGAGCTCTACAAGGAGATCCCGAAGGCTCCGGAGAAGAAGAAGGCCGCCGCGGCCGCCTCGGCGGGCGCCGCGCCCAGCGCGATGCCCATCAGCGCCGACATCTTCACGGGGATGGGCGACTACCTCGCCAAGAACGCCGACAGCGTGAAGAAGATCGGCGTCGTCTACCAGTTCAAGCTCACCGCGCCGGACTCGGTGTGGACGGTCGACACGAAGGCCGCGTCCGTCGCGAGCGGCGCCGCGACGCCCGCGCAGTGCACCCTGGAGCTCTCCGACTCGGACTTCATGGCGATGGCGACCGGCAAGGCCGATCCCATGAAGCTCTTCATGGACAAGAAGCTGCGCATCAGCGGCGACCTGATGGCGAGCCAGAAGCTCGAGTTCTTGAAGAAGATCGATCCGCAGACCGTCATCGACGCGATGAACAAGCGCGTCGGCGGTGGTGCCGGCGCCGCATCGCCGAGCGCGGCGGCGCCCGCCGCTGCGGCCGGCAGCATGAGCGGTGACGTGTTCCTGGCCATCCAGGACCACGTGGAGAAGAACGCCGCCGAGCTGGCGAAGATCGGCGTCGTCTACCTGTTCAAGCTGAAGAACCCCGACTCGAGCTGGACCGTCGACCTCAAGGCCGGCAAGGTCGGGCAGGGCGAGACGACGAAGCCCGAGTGCACGCTCGAGCTCGCCGACAGCGACTTCATCGACATGACGAGCGGCAAGGCCGATCCGATGAAGCTCTTCATGGACAAGAAGCTACGCATCAGCGGCAACGTGATGGCCTCGCAGAAGCTCGAGTTCTTGAAGAAGATCGACAAGAACGCGGCGGCCGCGGCCGTGGCGGCGAAGAAGGCCGCCGGCGCCGGGGCTGCCCCCGCGGCGGCGGCTCCCAAGGCTGCGTCCGCCACCGCGAACGCCCCGAAGATCTTCGAGGCGCTCGGTAAACGGCTGAGCGACAACCCCAAGCTCGCGAGCGAGATCGGCGCGGTCGTGCAGTTCTCGGTAGAGGGCAAGAGCTGGGTTGCCGATTTCGGCGCCAAACCCACAGTGAAGGAGGGCACGGACCCGAAGGCGGCCGCCGTGCTCAGCATCAACGATGAAGACCTCACCGCGCTCGTCAAAGGTCAGAAGACCGCGGCCGACCTCTTCCAGCGCGGACAGCTGCGCGCCTACGGCGACGTTCGCCTCGCGCAGAAGCTCGCCATCCTCAAAGACCTGATCTGATTATCCAGGAGAAATGCTCATGAGCCGCAGAGTCAATGTGATCGGCGTGGGGATGATCAAGTTCGCCAAGCCCGGCGCCAGCGAGGACTACAACGTGATGGCGTCGAAGGCGGCACGCGAGGCGCTCAAGGACGCCGGCGTGGCCTACGACGAGGTGCAGCAGGCCTACGCCGGCTACGTCTACGGCGACAGCACGTGCGGGCAGCGCGCGGTCTACGAGGTGGGCCTGACGGGCATCCCCGTCTTCAACGTGAACAACAACTGCTCGACCGGGTCGACCGCGCTCATGCTCGCCCGCCAGGCGATCGAGGGCGGCATCGCCGAGTGCGTGCTCGTGGTCGGCTTCGAGCAGATGGAGAAGGGCGCCCTCGCGTCCAAGTTCACCGACCGCACCAACCCGCTCGACAAGCACGCCGGCGTGATGAACGACGTGCAGGGCTTCGCGCAGGCCCCGCCCGCCGCGCAGATGTTCGGCGGCGCGGGCCGCGAGTACCGCTGGCGCTACGGCACCAAGAAGGAGACCTTCGGCAAGGTCAGCGAGAAGGCGCGCAAGCACGCGGCCAACAACCCGTTCGCCATCTTCAACGAGCCGCTCACCCTCGACGAGATCATGGCCTCGCCCGAGGTGTTCGACCCGCTGACGCGCTACCAGTGCTGCCCGCCCACGTGCGGCGCCGCCGCGGCGATCCTCGCCTCGGACGACTTCGCGAAGAAGAAGGGCATCACGAAGCCGGTCTACATCGCGGCGCAGGCCATGACGACCGACTACGGGTCGAGCTTCGGCGACTCGATGATCAAGATGGTCGGCTACGACATGACCGTGAACGCGGCCAAGAAGGTCTACGAGCAGAGCGGCCTCGGCCCGAACGACGTGCAGGTGGTCGAGCTGCACGACTGCTTCACGGCCAACGAAATCCTCACCTACGAGGGCCTGGGGCTCTGCAAGGAGGGCGAGGCCGAGAAGTTCATCTGGGAAGGCCAGAACACCTACGGCGGCAAGTTCGTGACGAACCCGTCGGGCGGCCTGCTCTCGAAGGGGCACCCGCTCGGCGCCACGGGCCTTGCACAATGCACGGAATTGGTCTGGCAGCTCCGCGGTCAGGCCGACAAGCGTCAGGTGCAGGGCGCGAAGGTGGCCCTGCAGCACAACCTCGGGTTGGGCGGGGCCTGCGTCGTCACGATGTATCGCCGCGACTGACCGTTCGGCTCGACAGCAGTAGGCCTCCGTGCGCGAGGTCTACGTTGTAGACTGCCAATATCCATGGCCCGCGTCTTCGACGAACAGGACGTTCGAGACTTCGTGGGCACGCTCGACCAGCCGGCGCTGGCCACGCGCGGCGCCACGGTCGTCGCCGTCAACGACCTGTGGCTTCGCCTGTTCGGCTTCGAGCGAGACGAGGTGGTGGGGCAACCCTTCTCCAACTTCGTCGCACCGGAGGAGCGCGAACGCATCGTGCGACGAGCGCAGCTCCCGTTGGAGGAGCTCACGCTCGGGCCGCCCCTCCCCATCCTGGCGCTGGCGGCCGGGGACCGCCCGGTTCCCGTCCGCGCGCTGGTTTCGCGGCTCGCCGCGGGCGGGGAACGCTTCTTCCGCCTGACCATCGTCGTCCCCGATCTCCCCACGGCGCGAGAGGTCAACTACGCGCGGGATCTGCTGACCTTGTCGGCCGAGCTCATCGGCGCGGCCTCCGAGGACGCCGTCCGCCAGCGCACGCGAGAGGGCCTCGCGGTCGCGGGACTCTCCGGCCACTTCTGGTCACCCTCGCACCCCGACGACGCGAGCGACCGAGTCGACGTGGCGACCGCGCGCAGCGCCCTCGAGGCTCGCCGGCCCATCTTCGCCGGGCCGCGCTCGACGATGCCCGAGGCCGTCTACCTGCCGCTCGACGACGGCGAGGTGCTGGTCGTCTCCGGGCACGACCTCGACGCGCGCCAGTCCTACACGCTCGGCTTCTTTGCCAAGCTCCTCTCGACCGCGTTGGCCGACGCGCGCGCCGCGGAGGCGGCGCGGCGCAAGCTGGAGGGCACGCAGCTCCTCCTGCAAGTCGCGCACTCGACCTCGGAGACGCTGGACCTCGACGCGGTGCTGAGCGTGACGGCGGAGTCGCTCGCGCGCCTGCTCGACGTCTCGAATTGCTTCATCCTGCTCTACGACGAGGAGCGCAAGATGCTGCGCGGCAATGCGTCGTCCACGGGCAGGCGCACGGTGGTGACCGAGATCGCCATCTCGATCGACGATCCCGACAGCATCTCGGCGACGGCCGCCCGCGACCGAAGGATGCTGGTGATCTCCGACACGACGAAGGACACGCTCGCCAAGCGCGCGACGCGCGTCCACGCCTTCCACGAGGCGGCAGTCGTCGCCGTGCCGATCGTCACGAGAGGACGCCTCGAAGGCGTCGTCATGCTCGACGACACGCGCGGCCCCCGCGAGTTCGGGCCAGAGTGGCTCGCGCTCGCCTCGGCCATCGTCGCGCAGGTGGGGCTGCCGATCTCGAACGCTCGGCTCTACGAGTCGCTCCGCCGCAGCTACGCCGAGCTCGAGACGACGCGCGCCGAGATGGTCAAGCGCGAGCGGCTCGCCGCGCTGGGCGAGCTCGCGGCCATCGTGGCACACGAGGTGAGAAATCCCCTCGGCGTCATCTTCAACGCGACGAGCTCGCTCGGCCGCATCGTCGCCGCGACGCCAGAGGCCGCCACGCTCCTGCGGATCATCCGCGAGGAGTGCGAGCGGCTCAATCAGATCGTCGGCGATCTGATCGACTTCGCGCGGCCGCGCCAGCTCTCCACGCGGCCCGAGGACGTCGTGCACGTCCTGGGGGAGGTGGTGGAGTCGCTCGCCGTGGAGAGCGGCGTGCGCTTCGAGATCAACGCGCCCGCCGACCTGCCGCTGCCGGTCGTCGACCGCCGGCTGCTTCGCCAGGCGTTGCTCAACGTCACGGAGAACGCTCGACAGGCCACGCCGGCCGGCGGCGTCGTGCGCCTCGCGGCGTCGACGAACGCCGCCCGCGACGAGATCGTCCTGCGCGTCTCGGACGATGGGCCGGGCATCGAACCTCGAGTGCTCGAGCGCATCTTCGAGCCGTTCTTCACCACGAAGGCCAAGGGCGCCGGACTCGGGCTCGCGGTGGTCAAGCGCATCGTCGAGGACCACGGCGGCCGCGTCGAGGTCGTCTCCTCGAGCCGCGGCACGACGTTCTCGCTCCACCTGCCGCTCGCCAGGACCGTTGCCGCGACCGCGCCTTGACGCTAGAACCGCGCACGATGAAGCCCATCCTCTTGCTCGCGGACGCGCTCGAGTCCGCGGCCTCACGCGACAGGGAGGCGCTCGCCCTCGCCGCGGGACACCGGGTGACGTACGGCGAGCTCGAGGACGCCGCCAACGCGCTCGCGTTCGCGCTCCTGCGCCGGGGCGTCGCGCCGGGCGACCGCGTCGTGACGCTACTGTCGGGTCCCGAGACGGTCGTCGCGTTCTGGGCGGCAGCCAAGTCCGGCGTGGTCTGCGTGCCCATCGAGCCCGCCGATCTCGAGTCGGGCGCGCTTCTCGGCCACGACGC
>Ga0316628_100004552_pt1 | contig 10911 bp, 8 predicted proteins | sample OWC_Aug_M2_C1_D5_FD_207648 | JGI IMG/M metagenome (GOLD analysis project Ga0316628, IMG submission 207648) | Wetland soil microbial communities from Old Woman Creek delta, Ohio, United States - OWC_Aug_M2_C1_D5_C | ecosystem: Environmental > Terrestrial > Soil > Wetlands | place: USA: Ohio... | reverse complement strand
TTTTCCGGAAAAAAAAGTAGAGTGGGAGAAAAACGACCAGGAGAAAAAAAACGCCGATGGCCCAGAGAAGCCCCTGGGCGAAAGTGTACCCGTGCTTCTGGGAGTCAAAAAAAACCCACATGGCGACGATCAGCGGGACCACGTAAAAAAGGATAAAAATGAAACCCATCCTGGATTCTCCCCCAAAAACAGCGATCAGCATTCAGCTTTCAGCTGTCAGCAAATAAAAATTGAAAGAGAATAAGCTGAACGCTGACCGCTGAAAGCTGACCGTTATTTTTTCAGGCTGTCATACCACTCCAGATTTTTCTTGATCAGTTCCGGAATCGGCAGCTGGTAGGGACAGCGGGGCAGGCAATCCCCGCATTCCGTGCAGTCCCGGGCCTTCTCCGCCACCCCTTTTACCCAGGCGATCTCATCGGGATTTCCGAACCGGCGGATGACGGACTTGATCCCCATCATGAGCTGGATGTTGATCCCCTGCGAGCAGGGCTGGCAGTAATCACAGCGGCGGCAGAATTGTTTGTCGAGTTGTTGCCTGAGCTGTTGAATCCGGGCCTGGTCCGCTTCGCTAAGAGGCAGGCCTTCGGAATAGATCTTCCAGTTTTCCCGCACCTTCTCCAAGGTCTCCGACCCCGGGATGGGTACGATGTCCGGGGTGGACAGGGCATAGCGTAGGGCCAGGCCGGCATCTTCGATGACCCCGCCGGAGAAAGGCTTCATGGCCAGGACTCCCACGTCCTTGGACCGCGCCACGGGAAAGATCCTCCGGGCGGCGTCCGGTTCGAGAAAGCTGTAGCAGAGCATGATCACATCGAAATGATCCTCCCGGAGAACCCGCTCGAGAATGTCCAGGCTGTGGCTGGTGAGGCCGATATGATCGATGAGCCCCTCCCTTTTGGCTTTCTTTAATCCCTCATAGGCTCCGCCGGCTCCCATGACTTTTTCATAATCTTCCGCTTTGGAAACATTGTGCAGGTGGTAGATCTGGACCTTCTTCACCTGCAGCTGGCGCAAGCTCTCGTGAACGTCGTCATAGATCTTTTCCGTCCGGTTGGAGGATTTGGTGGAAAGAATGACCGAGCGGGGGCTCTTGCCAAGCGCCAATCCGATCCGCCGCTCGCTGGTCGTATAGGCCCGGGCCGAGTCGAAGAGGTCCACCCCCATTTCCAACGCGGCCCGAATCACGGACACCGCCTGTTCCTCGCTCACCCGCTGAATGGGGATTCCCCCCCAGCCGAGCTTTTTTACCGTAAGATTTGTGCGCCCGAGTCTTTGTTTCTGCAAAAAGCCTCCTTTCCAGTCTTGAGCGGCCAGAACCCCTTTCACCCTTCCCTTCTCCCCCCGGAGACGGGGTCATACCCGCCATGCCCACGGAGGCGGGCGTTGATTCCGGGGGAAAGAACAGAATAAGAGAGCTGATCGCCGGCCGCTGATGGCTCAATGCTGGCTCTTTTTTTCCTCGGATCCCACTTTCTCGGGTCCCATTTTTCCGAATCCAGCTTTCCCTGGAAGAATAACAGGGCTAGAAGGATCAGAAGACCGATCAGGATGTACATGACCGAACGCCCCCATCCCGAAGAAGGGGAGATGGGCGCAGGGGACTGGGGCAATGGGGAGGGTTCCGCTGTCTCGTACTGAACCGTGCCCGCAGCAGCCGGGGTGACCGGCCGGGGCGAAGCTTCCGGAGCCTCCATCAGGACTGTTCCCTGAACAATCTGATCCTTCCGGACCCCTTCGAGGAGGAGGCTGGCTTCCTCTCCTGCCTGTGCCGTCTCCACCAGGCGGCGGGAGACCTCGATCGCGGCTACAACCGCGCCGGTCATTTGCCCGCTCGTGCCGATGAACCCGATTTCATCGCCAACGGAAACGGAACCCTTGTCCACCCTGCCGGTGACTACCACTCCCTTTCCGGGGATGGTATAGACTTTGTTGGCTACGAAGCGGAAATCACGCGCCCTTTCCATTTCCTTTCCTCCGCCGACCATTTGACCCGACTGAAAAAACGGATGGGGTTTAGATAAGAACATCGCGGCAGAACCGCAACCAAAGAAAATCACCCCCACCCTACCCTCCCCCCTCAAGGGGGAGGGAGCGGATGAGGGGCCACAGAGAAGAAAATGAATACGGAATTCAGGCCCCAGGAGGCAGGTTGCCAACGAGTAACGAGTAACCAGTAACGAGTAACGGTTTTCCCTGTTGCCCTGCCGCCCTATCCCTTCTCCACGGTCACACAAGTCATCGTCCGGGATACTCCGTCCGTTCCCCGGATCTTGGAGAGAATGACCTCTCCCAGCTCGTGGAGATTCTTAGCCTCGACCAGCAGGATGATATCAAAAGGCCCGGTTACGGTGTGGGCCGATTTGACTTCCTTGAGCTTGGTCAGCCCCTCGAAGGCGCTCTTGGTCTTGTCCGCTTCCACCCGGATCAGGACATACGCAGAAACCGCCATGGAAACCTCCTTTGCAAATGGCTAAAATTAGAAATGCCTAAAATGCGCCAAATGAATCAAATCCTATAATTCCGCAATCGGCATTCCGCCACCCACCCCTCAGGGTGCATGGCAGCCCTGAACCACGGGGGATTCAGGACAGAGAGCCCTGAACCTTACATGGGGTCAGAGCGCATTCATCCGTGTGCTAGCGGATCACGCCTTCTTTGCGCAGCTGTTCGATTCTTTTTTTATTATACCCCAAACCCGTCAGGATTTCTTCGGTGTGTTCGCCGATTTCCGGAGCGGGGGTGCGGACTTCCCCGGGGGTTCCGGAAAATTTGATGGGGACTCCGATCTGCTTGATCTTTCCGGCCTTGGGGTGCTGGATCTCCACCAGCATTCCCCGGTGAAGGACATGGGGATCGGAGAAGGTCTCTTCCAGGGAATGGACGGCGGTGACACAGGCATCCTGCTTCATCAGGATGTCCAGCCATTCCTCCCGGGTCTTGGTGAGGAAAATGCGGGTCATTTCCTCTTTGATCTCCTGCGTCCGGGGCTCCCTCTCTTTGGGGACCTGGTGGGCCCATTCCGGTTTGCCCAGGGCCCGGGAGAGGTTGGCCCAGAATTTGTCCTCCAGCGCCCCCACGGCCAGATACTTCCCACCCTTGGTCCGGTAAGTCTGATACTGCGGCAGACCGCCGGTGAGCCTCCGTTCGCCCATCCGCGGAGATTCCCCTTCGGCGAAAAAGAGCGCGGCGGCATCCGGAATCAGGGAGACGATCCCGTCCAGCATGGAGACGTCCACGAATTGACCCCGCCCGGTCTTCTGCCGGGCCGCCAAGGCAGCCAGAATCCCGATGACCGAGTAGAGCCCCCCAGCCACCAGGTCCGCGATCTGGATTCCGGGAAGGGCGGGGGGTCCGCCTTTGGGCCCGGTCAGGCCCAAAATTCCGCCGATTCCAATATAGTTAATATCGTGCCCGGCAACATCCCGGTAGGGCCCATCCTGGCCAAATCCGGTAAGAGAACAGTAGATCAATCGGGGATTGACCTTCTCCAGGTCTTTGTATCCCACCCCCAAGCGGTCCATCACTCCCGGGCGGAACTGTTCGATCAGGACATCGGCCCCTTTCTCAGCCATCCTCAAAAGGATGGATCGCCCCTCGGGCTTCTTCAGGTTGAGGGTAATGCTCTTCTTACTCCGGTTCAGAAGGAGATGCCGCGATCCGATCTGATGGATGTGAGGGGGATACCAGCGGGCGTAATCCCCCTGCTCGGGTTCCTCGATCTTGATGACCTCTGCCCCCAGGTCTCCCAGGAGCATGGTCCCGTAGGGCCCCGGCAGGAGCCGGGTCAGGTCCAGGATGGTGATTCCCTCCAAAGGCCTCATCAGTTGACTCATATCGCAAGTCGCGAGGGCGCAAGTCGTAAGGGGAGAGAAACCCTCCCGCGCCTTGCGGGCTTTACCGCTTCACGTTTTCCTGGACGTACTTGACGATGTTCTCGGTGGAGGTTCCCGGGCCGAAGACATCCCTGACGCCCACCGCTTTCAATGCCGGGATGTCCTCCTCGGGGATGACCCCTCCGCCCATGACCAGGAGGTCCTTGACGCCTTTTTCCTTGAGCAGTTCCATCACCCGGGGGAACAGATAATCGTGCGCTCCGGACAGGATGCTCATCAGCAGAGCATCCACGTCTTCCTGGACAACGGCCGCGGCAATCTTTTCCGGCGTCTGGCGCAACCCGGTGTAAATGACTTCCATCCCGGCATCGCGCAGCGCCCGGGCGATCACTTTGGCCCCGCGGTCATGGCCGTCCAGTCCCGGCTTGGCCACCAACACCCGAATCTTCCTTTCCGCCATGTCTCCAGCCCCCTTCATTTCTCGTGAGAGCGCAAGTCGTAAAGGGAAATAACTTCTTTGACCCTCTCGCCCCTTGCGCCTTGCGACTTACGCCTTGCGGTTTTTATACGGTCACGACCGGCTCGTATTCGCCGAAGACTCCCCGCAGGACGTCACACGTCTCTCCCAGGGTGCAGTAGGCCCGGACGCACGCCAGGATGGGAGCCATGAGATTCCCGTCCCCTTGAGCCACATTCTTCAGCTCCTGCAGCGAAGCCCGGACTTTTTTTGAATCCCGGGAAGACTTCAGCTCGGCGATCCGCTTGACCTGCACTTCCCGGACCCGGGGATCCACTTTCAGCAGCCCCTTGACCGGGGGTTCTTTGACCTGAAATTTGTTGACCCCCACCAGGACCCGGCTCCCCGTTTCGATCTCCCGCTGGTACCGGTACGAACTCTCCTGGACCTCCTGCTGGATGTATCCCTTCTCAATGGCGCTCACAGCTCCGCCGATCTGGTCGATCTTGGCGATGTATTCGGCCGCCCCTTTCTCGATCTCATCGGTCAGTTTCTCCAGGTAAAAGGACCCGCCCAGCGGGTCCACGGTATCGATCAACCCCGATTCGTGGGCGATGATCTGCTGCGTCCGGAGAGAGATGCGCACCGACTCTTCCGTGGGAAGGGCCAGCGCCTCATCATAGGAGCAAACCGCCAGGGACTGGCAACCGCCCAGGACCGCGGCCATGGCCTGGAACGTGGTCCGGACGAGGTTATTGAGGGGCTGCTGCGCGGTGAGGGTGCAGCCTCCCGTCTGGGTATGGAAGCGCAGCATCCAGGAACGCGGGTCTTTGGCTTTGAAACGCTCCTTCATGATCTGGGCCCAGAGCCGGCGTGCGGCGCGGAACTTGGCAACTTCTTCGATAAAATTGATGTGGGTGTTAAAGATCCACGAGACCCGGGGAGCGAAATCGTCGATGTTCAACCCGGCCTTCACCCCCGCTTCCAGATAAGCGATGGCGATGGCAAAGGCAAAAGCCACCTCCTGGACGGCGGTCGAGCCGGCTTCCCGGATGTGGTAGGCTCCCACGCTGATGGTGTTCCACTGGGGAACCTCCCGGGAACAGTATTCGAAAATGTTGGTGGCCAGCCGCATGGAGGGCTGGGGGGGGAAAATATAAGTTCCCCGGGCCACGTATTCTTTGAGCACGTCATTCTGGATGGTTCCCCGGAGGCCGGCCGGTTTCACCCCCTGCTTCTCGCCCACGGCGATATACATGGCCAGGAGGATGGCGGCGGTGGCATTGATGGTCATGGAAGTACTGACCTTGTCCAGGGGAATCCCTTTGCACAGAACTTCCATGTCCGCCATGGAGTCGATGGCCACCCCCACCTTACCCACTTCTCCCTGGGAAAGAGGGTGATCGGAATCGTACCCGATCTGGGTGGGAAGGTCAAAAGCCACCGAGAGCCCTGTCTGCCCCTGCTCCAGGAGGTATTTATACCGTTTGTTGGACTCCTCCGCAGTGGCAAAGCCCGAGTACTGGCGCATGGACCAGACCCGGCCCCGGTGCATGGTCGGCTGAATCCCGCGGGTAAAGGGGTATTCTCCCGGAAAGCCCAGCTTTTGGGAATAATCGAATCCGGGAATATCTCCGGGCGTGTAGAGGATGTCGATATCCATTCCCGAGGTGCTCTGAACCTTCTCCGGCATTTTCTTCAGACAGCGTTTTCCCCAGTCTTCTTTCTCGTCCAGAATTTTCTTCGCTTCCATCTCGCCTTCTTCCTCCGTCTTGAATCCCTTCCAACTGTTTCACCAGTCAGCCAAGGTGCATTCTTATGTGCAAGCCGGCGTTATCTTAAACCAACCGCGAAAAATTTACAAGAATTTCCTCTTTCCTGGTTGCTCTTTGAAAATGAGGGTTGCATCCGGAGGGGACCGTCGTCAGGGGAACACCGGGCTGAGGGTTTGGTGTTCAGGGAAGAGGGGCAGAGGGTACCCCGGGCGGAACGAAAAAGAACTTGTCAATTCCTTTCCATTTACGGTATAGAATTTCCTTGATGCCCAGCGAAGAAAGGAAATCAGGCGATGCATAACCGAAGATCCCTAATTTTTCTCCTCACGGCACTATCGCTTTGCTTTTTCCTGCTCACGCCCTATGGGGGCCTGATTTCCCCCGCACCCGCGTCGGATCCCAAACCCCAGGGAGTCTCTGGTCAATCCGCGGAGCCCGCCAAGGAAAGCCACGGTGCAGGGGCCAAGCGCGACGTGCAGGAAGAGCTGGGCACACTCCTGCCCTACTGGACGGTGGCGCCCTTCATCTTCATCCTGCTGGCCATCGCCCTCCTCCCTCTTTTCTCCAGCCACTGGTGGGAGTCGAACCTGAACAAAGGGGTCATCAGCACGCTCTGCTCCCTGCCTGTACTGGCATATCTCGTCACCCTCGGCCCGCTGGGGATGGAAGTTCTGTCCGAAGTTCTGAAGGATTATTATGCCTTCATCATTCTCCTGGTCGCCCTCTTCACCATTTCAGGGGGCATTTACCTGGAAGGCGACCTGAAGGCCAGCCCGATCGTCAACACCGCTTTTCTGGGATTGGGCGCTATTCTGGCCAGCTTCATCGGCACGACCGGGGCGGCCATGCTCCTGATCCGTCCCATGTTGAACACGAACCGGGAAAGGAAAATCAAAAAGCACATCTTCATCTTCTTCATCTTTCTGGTAGCCAACATCGGTGGTTCCCTTCTTCCCGTTGGGGATCCTCCGCTCTTTTTGGGTTACCTTTTCGGCGTGCCCTTCTTCTGGACGCTCCGTTTATGGCCGCTCTGGCTGACGGAAGTGGCCATTCTCTTGGTCATATTCTATATCTGGGACACCTGGGCCTATTCCAAGGAAAGCCCGGCGGATCTCCGCCGCGACGAAAGAGAGGTAAAAAAGCTCAAGGTTCACGGCCTGTTCAATTTGGCTCTGATTATGGGTGTCCTCTGCTCAGTTATTTTCCTGAAGGACTACACCGTGGGGAGCTACCACATCCCCTTGGCCTGGATGCAGCAGCCGGCCATGATTCTCCTGGCCCTTATCTCCTTTGCCCGGGACCACCGGGAAAAGGAGAAGGCCCGCAAGAGCGGTCATACCCATTTCAAAACCCCAAGGGAAAACAACTTTTTCACCTTCTACCCCATGATCGAGGTGGCCGTACTCTTCATCGGCATCTTCATCACCATGGTCCCGGCCATCTGCCTGCTCAAGGCCCACGGAGCGGAGACGGGCGTGAAGCATGCCTGGCAGTTCTTCTGGATGTCGGGAGGGCTGAGCTCTTTCCTGGACAACGCTCCCACGTACGCCACCTACTTTGCCCTGGGGCAGGGGGTTACCAAAGGCCTCTTGGCCTCCGGCGGAGGAATATCCCTGGTTACGGGGAACACGGGACCGATCTCCGAAGGGATCCTCATGGCCATATCCGCGGGCTCCGTCTTCATGGGCGCCAACACCTACATCGGAAACGCTCCCAACTTCATGGTCAAGTCCATCTGCGAAGAAGCCAAGGTCAAGATGCCCAGCTTCTTCGGATACATGGCCTACTCCATCGGGATTCTGATCCCTTCCTTCCTCCTGATCACGTACCTCTATTTCCTGTGAGAAACCTTTGAGATTCGGGGGCTGGAAAAGCGGATTTTCGAACCGGCGTTTCCCCCTTCCGGAAACGACAAAGAACCTTGCCCCCCTTCGGCTGGCGTCAAGCAGACGGAGACCGAATTGAATTCCAGGCGTTGCCCGGCCTGGCAGCAGGCTTTTTCCCGGGATCGAGAATCCCAAAACCGCAGGGGGCCCCTCTACATTCAAGGCCAAATTCCCTCTTGACACTCCCGTCCTCCGAGGAATACCATTCTACTTCTCAGAAGGCAGGTTTCCTTCTTATCGGTTTTTCGGGGGCCGAAATTTGAGCATCATCATCATCGGGGCGGGAGAAGTCGGCTACCATCTTGCCCAACGCCTCTCCCAGGAAAAGAAAGACGTCGTGGTCATCGACCGCGATATGGAAAAAATCAAGCGCGTTCAGAGCACGCTGGACGTCCAGGCCATCCACGGAAGCGGTGGGTCCATGAGCCTGCTTCGCCAGGCGGGAATCTCCGAGGCCTCCTTGGTGATCGCGGTCACCAACAGCGACGAGGTCAACATGATCTCCTGCCTGGTGGCCGGTGTCCAGGACAAGGTCCCCAAGAAGATCGCCCGCGTCCGCGACCCGGAATATTCCGCTCTCTTCCGCCTCTTCGACAAGGAACACCTGGACATCGACCTGGTCATCAACCCGGACCACGAAGTGGTGGACCTGATTCTGAAACTCATGGAGGTCCCGGGGGCGGTCGATGCGGCCGACTTTGCCGATGGAAAGGTCCGCATGGTCGGCCTTCCCCTGCTTTCCGACAGCCCCATGGTCGGCAAGACCCTGGCGGAGATTGCCGCCATTTACCCCCAATCGGGGATCCTCATCGTCGCCGTCCAGAAGGGAGACCGGGTCTTCATCCCCAAGGGGAATGATGTCATCCAGGCCAATGACCTCCTCTTCATGGTGATGGCCCGGGACAAGACCCGCGAAGCTCTGGAGAGTTCCGGCCATCGCCGGCCGCCGATCAAGCGGGTCATGATCCTGGGGGGGAGCCTGATCGGTAAGGAATTGGCCGTAGCCCTGGACAAGGAGGAATTCCAGGTCAAGATCATTGAGCAGAGTGAGGACCGCTGCCGGGAAATTGCCGAAAAATGCAACCACGCCTTGGTCCTCAGGGGAGATGCCACCTACCAGGACCTGCTCATCGAAGAGAACGCGGCCCAGATGGATACTTTTATTGCCGTCACCGAGGATGAAGAGACCAACGTGATGATCTCCCTCCTGGCCAAAAAGATGGGGGTGAGGCGGGTCATCACCCTGGTGAACAAGGTTGGGTATTCTCCCCTGGTCCACTCCATCGGGGTGGATGTGGTGGTCAGCCCCCGGCTGGCGGCGCTGAACAAAATCATGCAATTTCTCCGCCGGGGAAAGATCCTCTCCATCTCCTCCCTCCCAGAGGAGAATGCGGAAGCTTTTGAAGCCGTGGCCATGGAGACCTCGGACATCGTGGGACGGCCCCTGCGGGATATCGAATTTCCCAAGGACGCCATCGTGGGAGCGATCGTCCGCGGCCCTGAAGTCATCATCCCGAACGGGTCCACGGTGATTCAGCCGGGAGACCGGGTCATGATCTTCGCTCTGACTTCGGGCATCAAGGAAGTGGAAAAGGCTTTGATGGTCAAACTGGAGTACTGGTAACCCGTGTCCCACTCCACCATTCTCAACATACTGGGCTACATCAACCTCTTCCTTGCCGGCTCCATGCTCTTTCCTCTCCTGGTGAACTGGATCTACGGTGAACCGCATGCCCGGGGGTTTCTTCTTTCCATCGGTGTGACCGCTCTCAGTGGGCTCTCCTTGATCCTGGCCTTCAAGCGGTCGAACCGCGATCTCAGTCACCGCGACGGGTTCGCCATCGTCGCCTTTGGATGGATCAGCGCCGCCTTCTTCGGCGGGCTCCCCTATCTGTTCACCGGGACTTTTGATTCCCTGGTGGACGCCTGCTTCGAAGCGGCCTCGGGTTTTACCACCACCGGCTCCACGGTCCTGACAGATGTCGAAAAGAATGCTTACGGGGTCCTCTTCTGGCGCAGCCTGACCCAGTGGCTGGGAGGGATGGGGATCATCCTTCTTTCCATGGCCTTTCTTCCCTTCCTCGGGGTGGGAGGAATGCAGCTCTACAAAGCGGAGGTGCCGGGACCGACGGCCGACAAACTGACCCCCCGGATCTCCCACACCGCCCGGGTCCTTTGGCAGGTTTACCTCCTCATCTCCGCCGTCCAGGTCTTCGTCCTGCTGCTCGGGGGGATGAATCTCTTCGATTCCATCTGCCACACCTTCACCACCATGGCTACCGGCGGTTTCTCCACCAAGAACATCAGCGTCGAGCACTACCGGAGCCCCTTCATCGAGTACGCCATCACCTTTTTCATGTTCGTGGCCGGGGCTAATTTTTCCCTCCACTACCAGTTTTTGAAGGGAAATTTTCGGGCCTTGGGGCAGGACCCGGAGTTTCGCTTCTACTCCGGCGTAGTGCTGGCCGCCACCCTGCTCATCACCTTCAACCTCCTGCCCGGTCTTTCCGGGGACGTGGTGAAGTCCTTCCGCCTGGCCATATTCCAGGTCGTCTCCATCCAGACCACCACCGGGTACAGCTCCGTGGACTTCGAGAAATGGCCGGCCTTCTCCCAGTATGCCCTGCTGGCCCTCATGTTCTTCGGAGGGTGCGCCGGGTCCACCGGGGGGGCGATCAAGTGCATCCGGATCTATGTGTTGATCAAGGAGGCCGGCCGCGAGCTCTACCGGCTGGTCCATCCCCATGCCGTTGCGCCGGTGAAATTGGGGGGGAAGGTGCTTTCCCAGGACACCTTGAACGGGATCCGGGCCCTCTTCTTCCTGTACATCGGCATCTTTCTTCTGGCTTCCCTGGCCGTCTCCTTCCTGGGAGCGGACATCATCACTTCCGTGTCCGCCGTAGCCACAACGATAGGGAATACCGGCCCCGGCCTCGGCGAGGTGGGACCCCTGGACA
>Ga0316628_100004551_pt1 | contig 10911 bp, 13 predicted proteins | sample OWC_Aug_M2_C1_D5_FD_207648 | JGI IMG/M metagenome (GOLD analysis project Ga0316628, IMG submission 207648) | Wetland soil microbial communities from Old Woman Creek delta, Ohio, United States - OWC_Aug_M2_C1_D5_C | ecosystem: Environmental > Terrestrial > Soil > Wetlands | place: USA: Ohio... | reverse complement strand
GGCGTCGAGGGCCGCAGCGACGTCACCCGCATCGTGACCGTCGCAGGACAGCGTCTTCCAGCCCATGGAATCGAAGCGTTCCAGCGTGTTGGTGGAGTCGGCGAGCGATGTGGCGCCGTCAATGGAGATGTGGTTGTCATCGAACAGCACTATCAGCCGGTTGAGCTTGAGGTGGCCCGCGAGGCTGCAGGCTTCCTGGCTGATGCCCTCCATCAGGTCGCCGTCGCCGGCGATGACATAGGTCTTGTGGTCCACCAGATCGTCGCCGAAGCGCGCACTCATCATGCGCTCGGCGAGCGCCATGCCGACCGCGGTGGCGATGCCCTGACCGAGCGGGCCGGTGGTCGTCTCCACGCCGGGCAGATGGCCGTATTCGGGGTGACCCGCGCAGGGGCTGCCCAGCTGGCGGAAGCGCTTGATGTCCTCGATCGTGGGCGCGGAATAGCCCGTCAGATAGAGGAGCGAATAGAGCAGCATCGAGCCGTGGCCGGCGGAGAGCACGAAGCGGTCGCGGTCGGGCCAGCTCGGATTGGCGGGATCGAATTTCAGAAAGCGCGAAAACAGCACGGTTGCCGCATCTGCCATGCCCATCGGCATGCCCGGATGGCCGGAATTGGCCGCGTTGACCGCGTCCATGGACAGCGCGCGGATGGCGTTTGCCAGGCGACGGACGTGCGCCGAATCGAACGCCGCAGCCTTCGACGGAGGGGCGTTTGCGGCGGTCGTCATATCGGCGGTCTTTCTGCCTATTGGCGCGGGCCTGTGGCCTTAGCGAGCAGGGGGCTCACCCGTCAAGGGGCGGGGCTGTTTGTGCCCGGAATCATGCATATTCGGGTCGTGCAGCCAGCGACTTGCCCACAGCCGTGTGCGTTGACCCGCTCTTGGCGCAACCCCTATGGTGCCGCCGTGGATTGCGGTGATTTGCCGGCGATTTCCGCGCCATGGAGGCGACAGCAATGACGAGGCTCGAGGCGGCGAATACGCGGTTTACCGAAGCGCTCGATGCGCTGGAGGCCGCGGTCCGTCCCTTGGCAGACGCGCGCGCCCGCGCCGCGCGCGCCGCCGCCGAAATCGCCCGCCTCAAGGATGAGCGCGACCAGTTGCTTGCGCGCGTCGCCGAACTGGAAGAGGAAGGCCGCGCGCTCGCCAGTGTCACCGGCGAGGTCGAAGAGCGGCTGGATGGCGCCATCGCCGAGATCCGAACGGCGCTCGGCCGTTAACCCAACGCGCGACGCGTCAGGAGTATCGCGATGCCTCTCGTCAACGTCATGGTCAACGGCCGCGCCTACACCATCGCCTGCGACGAGGGCGAAGAGGATCACCTGCGCGAGCTTGCAACCCATGTCGATTCCAAGGTGCGCGAGGTTCTGGGAAGCGTGGGCCAGGTAGGAGACCAGCGTCTGCTTTTGATGGCCGCGCTTCTCGTGGCCGACGAATGCTTCGAAGCGAACCAGCGTCTCGAAGCCCGCCGCAAGGAGCTCGGCGATCTCACCGGCTCGCATGAGGCGATGAGCGAACAACTCGAGAAATCCGAAGATGCGGCTGCCGAAGCGCTCGAGGCTGCGGCAAAGCGGGCTGTGGAACTTGTAGCCAGCCTTGCCGAAGCCTAAGTTCAGCACCGGACGGGTACTGCCTCGCGCGTCAGGTTAGCGATGCCCAGGGGCCTTAATGGTACTCACCGGGAGCTGTCCCTGCCCTTGACCGTGGTCTTGGGCACATGGCGCCCACCTGCACTTGCAGGCCCGTGAGGATCCAACACCAACGGCGTAGGCGGTCCCGCCCACCTTCCACTCCTCGCAGAGAGACGACGATGCGTTCTTCTTCTCCCAGTGGGAAGGGGCGCGGCCGCATCGGGTTTTGTGTTAGAGAATTCGGCATTATGGACACCGCTTCCGAGAAGAAAACTCTGCGCACAATCGCGCGCGCCCGGCGGGCAGAGCTAGCCGCTGCAATGCCCGATCACGCCGCACGTCTCGCCGCACACGCCGATGCGCTTGCCGTTCCGCAAGCCACAGTCGTGAGCGGCTTCCTTGCGATGCCGGGTGAGGTCGACCCGGGTCCCTTGATGGCGCGTCTCGCCGCGCGCGGTTGCACACTCGCCGTGCCGCGGGTGGCCGCAAAGGCCACGCCGCTCGTCTTTCATCGCTGGACGCCACAAACCAGACTTGTCGTCAGCAGCTTCGGCGTCAGCGAGCCCGATCCGGCGACACCAGTGGTCGTACCCCAGGTGTTGCTGGTGCCTCTGCTGGCCTTCGACGCCGCGGGCTACCGGCTGGGCTATGGCGGCGGCTTCTACGACCGCACGCTGGCTGGCCTGCGCGCAAACGGGCCCATCCGCGCCATCGGGGTTGCCTATGCCGGTCAGGAAGTGGAGAACCTGCCGCATGACGATTTCGACGAGCGCCTCGATGCCGTCCTGACTGAAGACGTTCTACGAGCCTTCGCCTAGCGTCGCGCGACCTCATTAACCACAAGATCGTGACCGAGAGCCGGAAGCAGCTCGACCAGGCGCTCGGCTCGTCAGGCTGGAATAATTATGTCCATATTGTTGGGATTTGGTAATATGAACATACGCGGCCTTCGCAGCTGGCGCGCGTCCACAATGGCTGGCAGCCCTTGCGTCATCGGACACGCTGCGTCCTTAAGGTAGCGCAACGCTTTGCCACACTCCAGCGCAGATCATGCCCCTCGCGCCGCTGCGCGAACCGCATCCGTGGATGTCGTCGTCCCGATGCGCAACGGCGCGAAGACGATTTGCGCGACGCTTGAAAGCGTTCATGCGCAAACTGTAAAGCCGCAGCGGATCATCGTTGTCGACGACGGATCGGATGACGGCGCCGCCGCATTGATCAGCGGGTATCCGCTCGTCGACATCGTCCGGACGGATCCCATTGGGGCGAGCCATGCCCGCAACGTCGGAATGCGGTTTTCGCGCGCGGACTACATCGCGTTTCTCGATTGCGACGATCTATGGCGGCCGGACAAACTCGAGCGGCAGCTCGAAATCGCAACCCGAGCGCCAGGCGTTGCAGTCGTGACCTGCGATCAGGTCCATGTGCGGATGGAGGGGGGTATGATTCCCTGGACCTACGACGCGCCGAGATTCGGCAAAAACGTGTTCGAGGATCTTCTTTCGCACTGCTTCAGGCATGGTGGATGGTCGTCGAACATGCTCGCTCGCAGGGGTGCTCTCCTCGATTGCGGCGGCTTCGACGAACGGCTTCAGTTCGGCGAAGATGTCGATCTGTGCCTTCGGCTGGCGCGAAACCACCTGTTCGGCCACAGTGCAGAGTGCCTGACCTACATCCGGGAGAATCCCGACAGCACGACGCGGCGAAAAAGACCGCCCGACTGGTACCTCGAAGTCGCCCTCCAGCATTTGTCTGTCGTCGAAAAATGGGTTCCAGCCCGAGTCGTCCGCGGGCCGGTCATCGCGCAGTGCGTGTGGGTCATACTGACGAAGCTCGCCCGGGGCCCGCTGCGCTACGACCGCCTGCCGGCATTCCGCCGGGAACTCGTGAGCCGTACGCCGAATCTCGCTGCGAAGATTGCGCGGAGTCAAGCGCACTTCCTATTTACACTAGGCCTGTTCGGGGCTCTTCAATGGCCGCGATTCCTCACAGCGGGTACGCGCTACCTGGCGAGACGTGCATCACGGGAGAACAGCGTCCCGATCATTGCAGACTGTCGCCCGACGGCTCCTGCGGCGCGCCGAATCTTGCCCGATTGAGAGCGCGCGCGACATCCGCGACGTCCGCCCAAAGCAGACCGGCTCCATGTGTGGCGCTGAGTGTCAGGATACGCAATGCCATGAGGGCCGAGAAGTGTTCCGTCCCTCGCAATCGGGCAATGGTTTGCACGGGCTTCACCGCGGAGAGATATCCGAGAATCAGCAGGTCGCGCAGCAGCTCGACAGGCAACGGCCGGATTGGCGACGCTGCGTGCCGTACATTCCGCCCTGTGGCCGCGCAGTGAAACTGGAACGAAATCGCCTCTTCCCGGGACAGCGGCAGAACGTGATCCACCACGGCGTCCACGCAGTGTGCGTACCGCGAAGAGGTCCGTAACCGAGGCACTGTCAAGTTCAAGAAGCCGCCCTCGGTGGCGAGCTCGGATGGACGAATCGCGCTACGTCGAATAAGCAGATTGGCGTTGGAAGCATTTTTCGGATTCTGTTCGATCGTCGGCCAGAAATCCGGAAGCCCCACGAGAAAATTGGCGAACGACCAAGGGGCCGTGCTCGTCAGGTTCTCCGTCGCGCCGGAGATCAGGTCTGCCTCCGGATGTGCGCGAATGACTGCGCGGTAGGCGCCGAGAAACCCGGGCAATGGCCTGCAGTGATCCTCCGTCACCAAAACCCATTCGAGGTCCGCATTGCGAATGCCGATCGTGATCAACCCGTGGATACGGCATCCCGGGGCAGAGATGTGACGAATCCCCTTTCGGCTGCGATCGACGTAGTCTGAAGCGCCGTCCACGACAACGATCTGAAGAGTTTCGCCGTCGGCCTCTTCAGACAGGTTGTCAAGGTACACGCAATCGGCGATGCCGTTGGGCGCCGTCACTACGACCGAAATTGGCTCCATCTTTCTGTGCCCTGTCCCCCCTGAAGAGCACAGTATATCCGAACGCGAGTAACCGCATATAGGGGTATTCGCGTCATTTCTTAGTCGCGTTTGACCCGGAAATCGCCAATGATATCATGAGCTATAAGATATTCTTGAAGGATCGTTCCAGCGCGCATGGCTACGCAGATCGCAGGTCTTGTCGCATCGCGGAGCCACGGCTTTCTCTTCATTCACATCCCGAAGACCGCAGGCGGCAGCCTGAAACGCGCACTGCTCGCCCAGTGTCCGGACGCCGTGTCGCCGGAGATCGCGGCGCAGGGTCTCCAGCGTGCGGTCGGCGTTCCCCTCCCCACCGCCGTGAAGAACATGATCGCGCGTTCCGTCCAATACGGCCCCCTACGGTTCCTCGTGACGACGACAGGGCACCCGACGGCGGCGCTCATCTTTCTGGCTCATCCAAAATTCCACGCCTATCGCAAATTCGCCTTCGTGCGAAATCCGTTCGACCGAATCGTGTCAGCCTACGAATACGCGCGTCAGCAGGAAGGATACGATGAAGAATTCTCCTGCTTTGTCGAAGATTGTCCCAGGCGGCTTCAGCCGCAGGTCAACTTCGTCTTCTTCTACCGGAAGCTCATGGTCGATTGGATCGGGCGCTTCGAGCGGCTCGAAGAGGATGTGGAATCCCTCCGGGGCTGGCTCGGGCTGCCCGAACTGATGCTGCCGCACCGGAACAAGACCGTGCGGACAAGGTACGAGGACTACCTGACGCCGTCGCTGAAGCGCCGCATCATCGATGTGTATGGCGCAGACTTCGCCGCTTTCGACTACGCGCATGCGTAAGCGCGCGCTCCGGACCGCAGGCTGTCAATCCATAGATCTTCTGTCCATGAAACCAATCCTGTTGCGATGACCCGGCCCGGATGCGATAGAGGCGCATGCGCATTCTCTTCATCGGTGACGTGATCGGCCGGCCGGGCCGCGATGTGGTGGGCGAAGAGCTGCCGCGCCTGCGCGAAACGCTGGGCCTGGATTTCGTGATCCTGAACGGCGAGAACCTGGCGGGCGGTTTCGGGCTCACGCGCAAGATCGCCGACGAGATCTTCGCCGTCGGCGTCGATTGCATCACCACCGGCAATCACTGGCTCGACCAGCGTGAAATCCTCACCTTCATCGGCGAGGACGACCGCATCCTGCGTCCGGCCAATCTGCCGCAAGGCGCGCCGGGCCGCGGCGCGGGGCTTTATCAGGCGAAAAACGGAGGCCAGGTGCTGGTGGTGGCGCCGATCGGCCGCGTCTTCATGGAGCCGCAGGACGATCCCTTCGCCGCCGTGGAGCGCGAACTTTCCGCCTGCCCGCTGGGCGAGGGCGCGGACGCCATCGTGGTTGACATCCATGCCGAGGCCACCTCGGAGAAGATGGCGATGGGCCATTTCTGCGACGGTCGCGCCAGCCTTGTCGTCGGCACGCATTCCCATGTGCCCACGGCAGACGCGCAGATACTGCCCGGTGGCACGGCGTACCAGACCGATGCGGGGGCCTGCGCCGACTACGATTCCGTCATCGGCATGGAGAAGCACGAGCCGCTTCAGCGCTTCACGACGAAGCTGCCGGGCGGACGCTTCCAGCCCGCCACGGGGCCGGCGACGCTCTGCGCCGTGTATGTGGAGACCGATGCGAAGGGTCTCGCTGTGCGCATCGAGCCCGTGCGCGTCGGCGGACGTTTGAAACAGACGCTTCCGGAGTAGATGGACACGCTGCTGCTGTTGCCGGGATTGTTGTGCGACGCTTGGGTGTGGGCGCCGCAGGTGGAAGGCTTGCGCAACATCTGCGACGTGCGCGCCATTCCGGATTTCTACGATTATGACTCGATCCAGAGCATGGCGCGCGCCGTGCTCGACACCGCGCCGCCGCGCTTTCATGTCTGCGGCCATTCCATGGGTGGACGCGCCGCTATGGAAATTTATCGCCTCGCGCCGGAGCGCGTCCAAAGCCTGATCCTGCTCGACACCGGCAGCGACGCCGCGCAGCCGGACGAACGCGAAAAGCGCGGTGCCCTGGTCGAACTTGCGCGAAGCGAAGGCGTGGCGGCAATGGCCGCCCGCTGGCTGCCGCCGATGGTGCATCCCAGCCGACATGCCGACAAAGCCCTCATGGACGCGCTGACGGCGATGATCTGCCGCGCCACGCCCGACGCCTTCGCCCGCGAACAGCACGCGCTGCTGACGCGGCCCGATGCCGGCCCGCTGCTAGCGAAAATCAAATGCCCGGCGCTGGTCGGGTGCGGCGCGGAGGATGCGTGGAGCCCGCTTTCGAGACACGAAGAGATCGCGGCCGCCATTCCCGGCGCGCGCCTGGTCTCGATCCCCGGTAGCGGCCACATGGTTAGCGTCGAAGCGCCGGACGCACTCAATGCCGTGCTCCGCGACTGGATGCGCGAACAGGCAGGCCGCGCATGATCCCCTTCCAGCTTCGCAAGCTCGATCATGTCGTGCTGCGCGTGCGCGATCTGGAGAGAAGTCTTCGCTTCTATCGCGACGTGCTGGGCTGCCAGCTCGACAAGGTCCAGGAACGCATCGGCCTCTATCAGGTGCGCGCAGGCGATTCCCTGATCGATCTTGTCCCACTGGACGGCCCGCTGGGCCGGCTGGGCGGCGCGGGGCCGGGCACGGAGGGCCGCAATCTCGATCACTTCGCGATCCAGGTGACGCCGTTCGACGAAGATGCGATCCGGGCCCATCTTGCGGCGCACAAGATCGAAATCACCGATTCCGGCAGGCGTTACGGCGCCGAGGGCGACGGCCCCTCGATCTATATCCGCGATCCCGACGGCAACATCGTCGAACTCAAGGGGCCGGCTGCCCACTGAAGGCGGCTTCCGCACGTCACGCGATTCTCCGGCCGCGGATGATTGTGCTATCTTTACAAACAGGGATGGAGCAGTCCGGGACAACCCGTTATTGGTCGGCGCCGACGCCGCCGGAAATGCGTTCTGCCGCATCGGTGGAAGATCCGAATCTGCGGCTGACGCTCGACTATTGGCTGCAACTCAGAGGCAGCCGGAAGATGCCCTCGCGCACCGAGATCGCACCCAAGGATATCAAGCATGCGCTGCGCACGATCCACATCTACGACGTCGTGGACGGCGGCGCGGATTTTCGCGTGCGGCTGGTCGGCACCGGCGTGTTTCCGGGCCTCGATGCGGACCAGACCGGCAGGCTCCTTTCCGAACATCCCGATCCCGGTGTCCGCCTGCGCTTCGCCGTCGCCTTGAAGCACGTGGTGCAGACGGTCGAGCCTGCGCGCAGCCTGTCGCTGCGCAAGACAGGAGACCTGTTGCGAGACGCGCACACCGAAGGCCTGTGGCTGCCGCTGGGCGACGGCGATCGCGTCGAACACGTGCTCGCGCAGTCGAGCCTGAAGACCATCACGCCCGACAGTTCCGATTTCGCGGGCAAACCGGACGGCGGTGAGCCGCCGCCGGAAGATTCCCAGAGCATGATCTGATCACGTTGAATCAGACCATGCTCCAGATTCCTTGATTGGCGCGCAATTCTTCGGGTGGACCGCTGCACACTTCACCCGATTGCGCTCTAGCGCGCGGCTTTTGCGCTCTGCTTCGCCAGTTCCTCATCGAACGCCTTTTCGCTTGCGGCCACGAAGCGCTGGAGTTCTCCTGGATCGACGAAGGGATCGGGCCCGCCGGCTTTGCGCTCCGCCAGCTTCTTCTGCGGATCATAGAAACTCGCATGCGGGGCGAGGAAGACGTCGGCCTTGATGCGTTTCAGCACCGCGAAGCTGTGGCGGTACTCCGAGACGATATGAGGCTCGGCCGCGTTGCCGACCAGCGGGTTTCCCGCCACCGTCGTGCTGCAATAGAAGATGACGTTGAGGCTCTTGCCCGCTTCCGTCACGGGCATCGTCCAGCTCGTACAGCCCGGCGTGTGGCCGGGCGTCAGATGTGCGGTCAGCACCGCGCCGCCGAGCGCCACCGTGTCGCCGTCCTTGAGCACGCGGTCCACCTTCGCCGGCGGGAAATCGATCGTGCTGCTCGGGCCGAAATCGATATGCCCGCGTTCCAGGATCGGCGCATCGCCGGCGCTGGCATAGAGTTTTGCACCGCTGTCGGCCTTGATCCTTGCCAGCCCGCCCGCATGGTCGAAATGGGCATGGCTGTTGAGCAGGACCTTTACCGCCGACAGCGGTACGCCCAGGCTTTCGATGTTGTGTTCAATCAGCGCGGCGCCTTCCGGCAGGCCGCCGTCGATCAGGATGTCGCCATCGGGCGTCCTGATCAGGTAGACCGCGAGTTCCTTCGTGCCGACATAATAGATGTTGCCGATAATGCGGAACGGCTTCTCGGGCTGGTTCCACACGGCGCGCGTTTCCGCGAATGTCTCAGCCGCCGCAGGCACCGCCGCGGCCAGCAGCAGCGCCAAGCCTAAAATCGGACTTCGCTTCACCACGATCCCCTCCGCTACGTCGCCGTCCGGCATCATTGCCCGGAATGCGGCGTCGGCGTGGCGGCCGCGCCCGAAATCGCCGGAAAAGCGAGGCGGCGAGGGGCGCCGGGGCTGCGGAAGGCTGGAGCCGGCCGCCCTGAGGGCCCACGGCCCTTGAAACCGGGACGCTCCCCCGGCTATCTCACCGGCCTCCCAGACGAGAACGAGCCATGGCCGGTCATTCCCAGTTCAAGAACATCATGCACCGCAAGGGGCGCGCCGATAAGGAACGCTCCAAACTGTTCTCCAAGCTCTCCCGCGAAATCACCGTCTCGGCGAAGCTGGGCATGCCCGATCCCAACCACAATCCGAGGCTTCGCGCCGCCATCATCGCGGCCAAGGCCGAGTCCATGCCCAAGGACAACATCCAGCGCGCCATCAACAAGGCGACGGGCGGCGATGCCGAGAATATCGAGGAGGTGCGCTACGAGGGCTATGGGCCGGGCGGCACCGCCCTGATCGTGGAAGCCATGACCGACAACAGGAACCGCACGGGCTCGGACATCCGCGCGGCCTTCTCCAAATATGGCGGCAGCCTCGGCGAGCCCAATTCGGTCGCCTTCATGTTCGATCGCGTCGGCGTCATCGCCTATCCCAAGGGCAAGGGCTCGGATGACGCCATGCTGGAAGCGGCCATCGAGGCGGGCGCCGAGGAATGCGTCTCGTCCGAGGACGGCCACGAATTCATCGCCAGTCTCGAGGATTTCGGCAGCGTACGCGATGCGCTCGAGGCCAAGCTCGGCGAGCCGCAATCGGCCAAGATCGAATGGCGCGCCAAGACCATGACGCCGGTGGCGGACGCGGCCGGCGAGACACTGGTCAAGCTGCTCGACGTGCTCGACGAGCATGACGATGTGCAGAACGTCTACGGCAATTACGAACTCTCGGACGCGCTGATGGAGAAGCTGGCGGGCTGACCGGCCGGGGTCCCGTTCCGGTCTCTTCAGCGGTCCGCATCGCCGCAGAAATCCTGGTGCGATCTTCGCAATGAAAGCAAAAGCCGCGCGAGCCCGAGTGCTGGCCCTACCACGTCAGCGCCGGAGTGAGCCGGTGCAACAGCACGTCAAAGCGGCGCGCCGACGCCGGATCGGAGGCTCTCAGAGCGACGCAGGCCTGCCCAGCGAAGCGGCAGGCGGCCTCGACGTCGCCCGCTCCGGCAAGCGCCTTCACGCATTCCAAGAGAATCTCGGAAAGCCTTCCGGTGCAATCGGAAGACTGCGGCGGCGTGCGTGCTTTCGCACTTCCGCGACTCTGGGTCACTACCTGCCTCCATCTCCGATACCGAGATGCGCCTTTGCCCCGGGGCTCATCATCTCGGGCGTCCAGCGCGGATCATAGGTGAGCGTCACGTCCACCGACTCGACACCCGGAAGAGCGCTCACGCTCTCGCCGGCGCCCTCCTTCAGATAGTTTGTCGCGGGGCAGCCCCGCGTGGTCGTCGTCATGACGACACGGACAGCGCCGTCATCCTTGATCGCCACCTCGTACACGAGTCCGAGATCGACGATATTGTAGCCGAGTTCCGGGTCGATGACCTGGCGCAACGCCTCCCTGATACGCTCGAGAGCCTCGTCGGAGGCGTGGGCTACGGGGGACTGGCTATGGCCTGCCGCGCCCTCTCGGAGCACCGGCGCCCCGGACACGAAATGCTCCATGATTGCCCCGAGGATCGCCGGCTTGAGATGCTGCCACTCGCCGCTGCCCTTGGTGACGATGACGGTGTCCCTGCCGAAGGAGACGTGCGCGACTTCGGGGATTGCGAAAAGCCGTTCAGCAAGCGGAGAGGCCGCCGCCTCGGTCTTGTTGCGCAGTTCGAGCACGCCCTCGGCGAGGACTTCGCG
>Ga0316628_100004550_pt1 | contig 10912 bp, 9 predicted proteins | sample OWC_Aug_M2_C1_D5_FD_207648 | JGI IMG/M metagenome (GOLD analysis project Ga0316628, IMG submission 207648) | Wetland soil microbial communities from Old Woman Creek delta, Ohio, United States - OWC_Aug_M2_C1_D5_C | ecosystem: Environmental > Terrestrial > Soil > Wetlands | place: USA: Ohio... | reverse complement strand
ACGAAGTGTGACCCGATGGGCAGGTTGTCGGCGTTCCAGTAGAGTGGCACCGACATCGCCGGTTGCCCCGTGGTATTGCTGAGGTAGGTGAACGGATCGAAGATGCGAATCCGACGCCGCATGGCAAAGGGGTCCTCCTGGGAAAAGGCAAACGTGCCCAGCGGCACCGGGGGCTCGCCCAGCGTGGGGGTGAGCCAGACATCGTACTCGCCAAAGAAGCGGGCCAGGCTCCGGGCTTCCTGCTGGAGGTCCTGGAGGGCCAAGAGGTACGCGGGGGCGGTGAGCTGGCGCCCTTTCTCCGCCAGCGCCCAGACGAAGGGTTCGAAGGCCTCCGCCGTGGGCGTGCGCTCGGTGCGGCGCCCCCAATCCGCCATGGCCCACGCGAAGCCGGACGCCACGAGCGTCGCGTACGCCTGGAACAGCCGCTCGGCGTTGAAGACGGGCCCCGCCTCGGTCACCGCATGCCCGAGGTCCGCACAGAGGCTGGCGGCCTCCTGCAGGGCGGTGACACAGTCGGGATGGACCGGCGTGCCCAAGGGGGTCTTGCTCGTAAAGCCGATCCGCAACGGCTGGCAGGGCGCGGTGACCTCTTGCGCGAACGGGCGGGCGGGGGGCGGGCACCCATACGGGTCGCCGAGGTCGGGGCCGGAGGTCGCGTCGAGGAGCGCCGCGCTGTCCCGGACCGACCAGGTGAGGGCGTGCTCCGCCACCAATCCGCTGAAGAGATCCCCGTAGTGGGGGCCCAAGGGGTTCCGCCCGCGGGTGGGTTTCAACCCGAAGACCCCGCAGCATGAGGCGGGGTTGCGAATGGAACCCCCCGCATCGTTCCCATGGGCCATGGGCACCATCCGCGCCGCCACAGCGGCGGCCGCACCCCCGCTGGACCCACCCGGGGTGCGCGTGAGGTCCCACGGGTTGTGGGTCGGGCCGAAGAACTGGGGTTCGGTGGTCGCCCCCAGGGCGAGGGCCGGCAGGTTCGTCTTGCCGACGATGAGCAACCCGGCCCGCTTGTACCGTTTGACGAGTTCGCTATCCTCGGTCGGGATGTAGTCCTGGAGGAAGGCAACCCCCTCGGTGAAGCGGACCCTGGCCACCTCCGCGATGAAGTCCTTGAGGAGGAAGGGCACGCCCGCGAAGGGGCCGTCGGGAATGGGGCCGCGGGCCGCCGCCCGCGCCGCGTCGTACATGGGGGTGACCACGGCATTCAGGCGGGGGTTGAGCGCTTCGATGCGGGTGATGGCCGCCTCGACCAACTCCGTCGGGCTGACCTCTTTCTTGCGGACCAGTGCCGCTTGCGCGGTCGCATCCAGCCCGCCAACGTCGTCCAGTAATCCCATGGCTGGGTCCTCCCAGCGCTGCCCGGCACGCGGCCCCGTGCTCCCAGTCTCACTTCGGTCCGCTGGGCGGACTGCTGTTCCAAATGTCCCGGTGGAGTTTCCAGGAGCGCCCTTCGACCTTCCAAATGACGAGGTACTTCCCGGCGTCCGCAACCTGCCCATCGGCGCCCCGGAGCGTATACCGCCCCACCTCGATGGCCGTGTCCCGATACCCCTCGACCTCGACCGTGTCGAGGGTCGCCTGGACGAGGCCCGCGTCCAGCGCCCCCTGCCAGAACGCCTGGATGGCCGCGCCGCCGGACACCACCTCGCTCCCCGGTGGGAGGAGCTGGCCGCCCTTTGTGTAGAGCTTCGCCAGCGCGCCCGCGTTCTTCTGGCCGAACGCGGCCATGAACTTCTTGTTCCCTGCGAGGACCTTCGCTCGGTGTACCGTGGTTGGCATGGTGGCCTCCTTGCCGTGACGGGTTGCGCGGGTCATCCCAACTGCTCGTGCGCAGCCGGACGCCGTCGTCCCCCTCGCCGTGGTGCCAGCCGGGGGGCTTGGGATTGATCCCCGTGAACTCGGGTGCGGCGTTTGGGTCGCGCGCCATCTTGCCCGTGCCGCCGCGGGGCGCGCTCTCGCCTGTGATCGCCCTGCGGTTGCCGCGAAAGCGCTGCGGGGCTACCGGTGGAAGCGGAGGCGCCATGGCGCGTTGCCGGTTCGGAATGGCACCGGCACTCCACGTTACGCTCGCCGTCCTCGTTGTTCGTCCGCACGGTGTCGTGGCACGTGGTAGCCGCCGTTCCCGTGGCAACGCGCCATGATCCTCCTGGTGGTGCCCAGGTGACTGGTGACAGATGAAGAGTCTCGGTGGAGAACGGTGGCCGGCGGGGGCCGCGATTGGTCAGCGTCCCAGCGGGGACACCGGAAACTGCGGGGCAGGTGACATGGGAAAGCTACGCCGAACCCCCAGCGGTGTCAAGCGGCGGTGACAATGGTGGCGATGGTGGGGTGGTTTCGGCATGCTCTTCTTACGTACTGATAGTAACCGACAAGCATCTCCCGCCATGCTGCTTCGTCTCCGCCGCGGAGTCGCTCCCTCCATCTGGCGCGATCTTTGTCGGCTACCTCGACCCAGCGCCGCTTGAACAACTATTATCCAGGCATCGCAGGTGGGTACAAGTATCTTAGCGGCGACCAAGCCTGTCTTACGCCAGATTGGTTCATCGATCCGACGGCCCTACTACTCCAGGCCGTGGGCTTCCGCGCGGCTCCGGTACCGGCCACGGCTGGGGTGGTGGCGCTGCCACAGCTTGGGCCGGCGGTGGGGCGTTTGTCAGCGCCTGCGGCTGGCACGGCGGGCAAGTCGCTGCGGCCTTCACTTCCATCACTTGCTTCGTCAGTCTCTGGTTCTCTGTCCGCAGGGCGTCCAGTTCCTTCGTCGTGGCCTGCGACCCCGCGGCCTTCACTTCCATCACTTGCGTCTTCAGACCTTGGTTCTCCTTTCGCAGCGCGGCCAGCTCCTTCGTCGTGGCCTGCGACCCCGCGGCCTTCACTTCCATCACTTGCTTCGTCAGTCTCTGGTTCTCTGTCCGCAGGGCGTCCAGCTCCTTCGTCGTGGCCTGCGACGCGGTGTTCACGTCTACCACTTCCTTCTTCAGGCCTTGGTTCTCTGCCCGCAGCGCGTCCAGCTCCTTCGTCGTGGCCTGCGACCCCGCGGCCTTCACTTCCATCACTTGCGTCTTCAGGCCTTGGTTCTCTGCCCGCAACGCAGCCAGCTCCTTCGTCGTGGCCTGCGACCCCGCGGCCTGCACTTCCATCACTTGCGTCTTCAGGCCTTGGTTCTCTGCCCGCAGCGCGGCCAGCTCCTTCGTCGTGGCCTGCGACGCGGTGTTCACGTCCCGCACTTGCGTCTTCAGGCCCTGGTTCTCTGCCCGCAGCGCGTCCAGCTCCTTCGTCGTGGCCTGCGCCCCCGCGGCCTGCACTTCCATCACTTGCTTCGCCAGTCTCTGGTTCTCTGCCCGCAGCGCGTCCAGCTCCTTCGTCGTGGCCTGCGACGCGGTGTTCACGTCCCGCACTTGCGTCTTCAGGCCTTGGTTCTCTGCCCGCAGCGCGTCCAGCTCCTTCGTCGTGGCCTGCGCCCCCGCGGCCTGCACTTCCATCACTTGCTTCGCCAGTCTCTGGTTCTCCTTTCGCAGCGCGTCCAGCTCCTTCGTCGTGGCCTGCGACGCGGTGGCCTCTCGCTGTTCCTCTCTCGACGCCACCGTTTGGGCAGGCAGGGTGTAGAGGCCGGTCATCACCGCGCCACCGATGATAGCCACCGTCAGCAGTGCCCCGGCCGGAAAACCGAGCAGAAACCCGCGCCTGCTCCCGGCAGCGATGGATTCCCAGGCGATGTCCTCCACTTCGTTCCCATAGTACTCGCGGTATATATATGCTGGCGTCCAGCGGTCGGCCAACCACCCAAAGAGTCCCATCTGGTACCTCCCTGCTAGAACTCCTCCCTCGCCGATGGTTTAGAATTTATGGTAGCCGAGCAACCCCACCATGGCCAGCCCTCGTTCAGGGCAGCCCATCCGAATGCGCCACCAGGGAGTCTCCCGAGTCACCAGGCGCAAGCTCATGGCCCCTGGCCTGCCCCCATTAATTGGTCCACTCGTAATATTAGTTCAAGCCGGCTCCTAATGCCAGCGCAGGGAGCTGCCGCCACCCTTCGATCGAGACCTGAGCCTCGTGCAGCGCGCCGAACATCTCCCGGTCCAGTAACGCATCCCGCAGCGTGACGGCCGTCAAGACCGTGAGCACCATCGCAGTGTATGTAAACGGCAGACTGGAACGGACAAGTGCGTACGGAGCCTTCGCGGACCCACGCGACGCGGATCTGTTAATCGGTCCCACCGATGCGGAGGGTGCGTAATTGGAGGGCCGCGCAGGCCAAGTTAAGCTATTCGGTCGTGCGCTCAGCTGCGCCGCGGTTTGGTGGCTCAATGCCCAAGCCACGTAGAAATACCTATCCTGATGGCAAGCCGGAGAACGGCCAGTCATCTGACAGATTCAGCCGCATCGCGAGCGTCGGGGGTCACCTCGGCGCTCGTGAGGGTTGTAGCGGCCGTCCACGGATTTCTCTCTGAGCCGTGTGATCTCCGCCAGCACCTCCGCGTTCCAGACCACGCCTCGGCGCTCCAAGACGTTCAGCAGAGCTTCCAGTTGGAACGCCTGCGCGAGCACCACTTCCTCCAGCGGCACCGTCTGCCTACCGCCCAGGATCTTCGCCATCGTCCCCTCCGGGGTCGTTCGCCTCGTATATCTCCCGCTGCTACATCAACCACCCTCGACAAAGCGGCGTAGGATCCGTTCCCGCGTCACGGTGGGTTGCGCCTCCAGGGTCGCCAGGAGTTCCGTGAGGTGGTCCGCGGGAATGTTAACCCGCTCGGCGAGGTCCATGAGCGCCAGGGCTTCCCGCGCCTCGGGGGGCCGCGCTCGGGCCTCGGCAATCGCCGCGTGGAGTTCGGTCAGGCGATCGGCGGACACCTCCGCGCTCTCGACGGCCTCTGCGACGCGCCGCCGCAGCCACGCCTCGAAGGGTTCGGCAGGGTCAGCCATACGACGCCTCACGCGATGGGCTGCAAGGCGGTGGCGAGGTAGTGGAGGGTGTCGGTGAGGGCGGCGTGCTGCGCTGCGGTGAGCGTCGTGAACCGGAGGCTGCTCCGGACGACGAGGTGGGACTCGCCCCGAGCGTGCGCGTCTGCCCGATCACGGCGCACGACACGACCTCGGTGGGAGGCTCTGCCGTTAGGCACACGATGACGCCCGCAGAACCGTCGCCTGCGGTCCTGCGGGCGCTCAGGAGTGAAAACGCGGTCTTCGTGCCGAAATCGGATTTGGCAGCGTCCAGGGCTACAGTTGATCGTCCGGCACAACGGCCAGGAAATACGCTTCGTCTCCGACGCCGGTCACGCGGCCCACCACCTTCAACGTGTCGAGGTCCAGGACGAACACCACCGAGCTCCCCCGCCCCTTCTTCGTCGGGGCGCCGGTGATGGCAGCATACCGGCCGTCCGCGGTGATCGCAATGCCCCGCGGCCGGGAGGGGCCCAGGTTCTTCGGGGAGATTAAGGGGATCCGCGCCACTTCCGCGGGTTCGCCCTTGATCGCTTTCTCCACGTCCACCACGGACAGATTATTACTGCGGAAGTTGCTCACCAGGATCCGCTTCCCGCCGTGGATGAATGCCGCCGCAAACGGCCGAGTCTTCGCGCCGGGGTCGTTGGTGCCGACCAGGACGCGGGCCACCTCGGCATCCTTGGCCTTCGCGATGGCCTTTTGGACGTCGATGATCGAGATCGTGTTCCCCTCGACCTCCGTACGCTGGCTCTCCCGGTTGGCGCTGACGACGTACTTCCCGTCCGGGCTCACCGCCATACCAAAGGGACCGGTCTGGACGGGAATCCGGTGAATCTCCGCGTCCGGACTGCCGGCAAGGAACCGCTGCACGTCGACGACGCCCACGTCATCCGTCCCGCCGTTGCCCGTGAAGAGGTAGCCGCCCCCCGCGGGGCTATACACGATGCCATTCGTGTCCGGGAAGCAGCCCCACTTCGGGTCGGGCGCCGCTTTGGGGAGCGGATCGGGTGGACACGGAAACCCCGGCTTGCCCATCGCCAGTTGCATCTTGCGCACCACCTGGCGCGTGCTCAGGTCGATGGCGACCAGGAGGTTCCCGCCCTCTTCACTGCCCTTCGACTCCGCATGCACGACCAGCGCGTGCTTCCCATCCGGGGTAAAGGCGAGCCCTGTTGCCCCGTAGCCGCCCGTCTCAATGAACGCCTCCACGGCCTTCAGGGTGCCGCCGGTGGCCGGATCGAGCGCCTTCTTGAGGTCATACACCACCAGGAAGCCGGGATACCCGTGCTGGATCAACTGCCCCTTCTGGAAGGCGATGGACTCCTCGGAGGTCATGCGGCCGTGATCGATGACATACGCGAAGCGGCTGCTGGGCGGAATGCCGACGTTGATCCCCTGGCCGCCCATCGGTCCCCCGGTGGGACTGTCCGGGGTGTACCGCACACGGTTGACCACCGCCTTGTCCGTGCCATCGTTTGTCGGATCGATGGCCGTGGCCAGATCGACGAAGATCATCTCGTTGTCCCACCTGCCACTCACCATGACCATCGGCTTCGCCCAAGCCTCGCCGGCCAGCGCGATTGCGCTCAATGCGAGGATCAGCCACACCACGCCTGTGCCACCTCTTCCTCTCATGGACGCCCCCCTTCTGGAGTTCGACTGCGCATCGAAAAGAGCGGGTTCGATCGTCACGGCTGGATCTGTTGGCTCGTCCCTCCTTTCTCTGTCGGCGCCTCTCACCCCTTCAGGGGCCTGCTGCGACGCGCGCCTCACTCCGTCGGCGTGTGGCGGTGGGTCGATCTGCCGGCCGTGCGTGCGGGGGTGCCGCGGCGATCCGACCGCTGGCCGCCCTGCAACCCCGGCGGGAACCGGCCCAGCCCATCCGTGCCGGTGTGGGTCGCAAATCCGTAGATGGTTTCGGGTTCGGAACCGCGAAGAGTATCCGACCCCCCGGAAGCGGCTGTCAACGGGAAAGCGCTGCATTGAGTGTGCAAGACGTGGCCCCGGGTCGGTATGGATGCATCATCATTGCCGACTCCCGCCGCCACACTTTACACGCCCAGGTATGCCCTTGCCTCCCGCTCGGGTTCTTCGAGAATCTCCCCGAAGAACGTCATCCCTCACCGTGGTGGGATCGGGCGGGGGAACATCATCGTCGACGAGCATCGCGACCCAGCGGTCCCCGACGGGGTGGACGTAGAGACGGACCCACAGAGGCTCGTTGTCTGGGCCGAGGGTGAGGAGGCGATGCATCATGCGGACGGCGCCCAGTGGCCTGGCCGTGAGGCGTCCAGCATCACCGCGTGTCCTGATCCGACACGGGCTGTGCCGCCCGAAGGGTGTCGAGCGCGGCCGCTAGCGCGGTCTGTTGCTCGGCATTCAGCCTGGTGAACTCGATGCCGCTCTCGTAGAGATCCCGCCGGTCGCCCTCCAGGAGGCGCTCGGTGCCCCGGAGCCGGGTCCACACTACTCGCCCGGGGAGGCGGAGCACCCCGAGGGCAGGCGCGAGGTCCACGGAGCAGAGGACCCCTTCGTGCCACGGCTCCAGATGCGCGACGCGCACGCCGAGGGGGCTGAGGTTGAGGAGATACACGAAGTGGGGTTCTAGCTCGCCCCCCCGGAGGTGTCGGGGAACGTCCACCCGCATCACGCGCCGCCGTTCTGTCCCGCTACGCATACCGCTCATTCCCTCGCCGCCTCGATGCTCGCCGTCACCGTTGCCACGACAGCCGCTCTGTGCGAATCCTCATCCAAATTCATGCCCAACGTCAACCCCGGATTCGCCAGCGTCTCTTTGACCTCCCGGCGCGACGTCTCCCCGACGTTCGGCAGGCGGAAGAGGTCCAGCTGGGATTTCTGGACCAGTTCGTATATCAGACGGCAAGTGGAGGCGCAAGGAACGGGTGACACTCTCCAGCGCGGCTGGCTTTCCTCCCAGCGGTTCCTTAGCGGCCTCGCCCACCCCGGCGTCCCAAGCTCCGACTCGCTGGGCGCTTGGCCGCCGCGCGCGTGGGGACCGACGAGCGGAAAGTGCGTTGTCGTGGCTCTTGCTGCCAGAGGTGCATATGGTCTGGACAGGCGGGCTGCGTGCCGGTCAACTCCTTGGCACAGTATGGACATCTGGCCATTGGTGTCTCCTTGGAGCGGGCTCACTATACGCGAGCCGGAACCCCGGCGCCCTCGGACAGGGTCACCAAAGCGTACCGCGCAGGTCTGAGGCGTGACAAGGCTCGTGCCCACGATGGGCGGAGACCGGACAACCGGCGAGGCCACCCCCCGCGAGGCCCGCCAGAGTCGGGCCGGTGCCTTCCGGTCACAACGGAATCGCGGGACAGAGGCACGATGGCTTGCCGAGACCGGGCTGTGCTCCCTGGAAGGAAGGGCATCAGGGACCACAGACCGACAACCGAACACGAGTCGGTGCGTCCGATCTGCAGGCCTCGCCGCTGTCTGAGGGTGACCGTAGGTTGTGGGCCATTTATATCAGACGGCAAGTGGAGGCGCAAGGCGAGAGGACTGGCGGTGGGGGAGTGGTGCGGTTGGGCGGACAGGGGGGAGAGGGAACAACGGAGGAGTGCAGTGGAGTGCGAGGTTGGGGGAAGCACAAGCGCTCATCAGGTCCTAGAAGGTAGTGCGCCAGTACGTGCGCTGGCGGTCCCGCTCCCGCCGACCGGTCATCTCGGCAATCGTGATCTCGACCGCCATGCACTGCTCCACCCGCTCCCGCGGGAGGTCGGGCGCCTCGGGCCGGTAGCGGCGGTTGAAGGTGTTCAGTGCGGCGGCCCGTTCCGTCAGGTCATCGAGGAGTCGCGCCCGGCCGTAGCAGATGACGCTGTCGCTGTCGACATGGCACGGGGCGCCGGTGTGGTCCCGCACCACGCCTGTCTGTCGGCCGACGGTGAAGCAGACGTGCGGGTTGCGGCGGATGGCGTCGAGTTTCTGGCCCGTGAGCGCACAGTGGAACAGGAGCTTCCCGGCCGCGTAGGCGTAATTGAGGGGCACGACGTACGGTTGTCCCTCGTCTGCGAGCCCCAGGTACCCCACCTCTTCCTCGCGCAAGATCTGCTCCATCTCGTCCCGGGAATCGATGAAGACCGGTTCGTCCACAGGCGCCCTCCAATCTGGCATGAGCGGCAGCAGTGCCGGAAGTATAGCAGATGCGGTAGGAGATGATCACGTATCAACGGGCGAAATAAGGAACGGAGCGGGTTGTTCACCAGCCAGGCACCGAGGAGGGCATGAGATGGCGAATTATCTGCGAGGACGCTCCGTATGCAGCGGTGACCTCGATAGTTGCACCGGTACTATCGGCGTAGCGGCAGTGCCAGTCGTTGGACCATCGGGAGGCCGCACAACGATCGGCCGGATCCGCACTCGATGCGAGACGAGCTTCTTCGATATGCGTCGCATGACAGAGTTAGCTGGGTGGTCGGGTCTTCTACTCCCTGGGCTTTTTCTGCTGTCCGCATGCGCGGGAACTCCTTCAGACTCTCACCCCGCGGCGGATCTCAAAGGCTCTGAAAGTCGGCCAGTGGCCGCCGTAGCTGAGGTTGAGATCAAGATCAGCCCCAACGATCGGGCGGCGTTGCAGGCCATCGGAACCGTAGTTGTGGCACAGGCACCAGGCTCCGCCTCTGGTTTCACGCGCTCGACCCCTGGCGTGACGGGACCCGAAGCAGCAGTGGGCATCTTGCTGAGTCCGGCCAGCCTCATGTTCCGAGACCAAAGGTACGAGGGCTACGCCAAGTCCTACGTGCGTGACCTGAAGCTCGTCGATCCGGTGCCTGTCGTGAGGCGGGCATTCGAGGAGAGACTGTCGTCTGAAATCACGGCCGAACGGATGCGGAAGGTGGAAGAACGCGTGGCAGCAGACAGCGGCGATGCCTTGCGCGTCCTGGTGCCCATTGGTTTGGGGATCGTTGTTCAGACCACGGTATGGCAGATCCAAATCGCTCCCGAAGCTGGCATGGCACGACAGCGTGTCGCGTATGCGGCCGCCGCCAACGCCATCCAGTTACCGGAGGGTCGGACGGTGTGGCGGGCGACATGCCGGGCCATCACGCCTGAGGCGATAAGCGGCGACGAACTACGGCAAGACAACGGACGCCTGTTGAAGGCAAAGCTGGCCGAGTGTGCATCGGCCTGTGCCGATGAACTCTGGGCAAATTACGCGGGGAGTGTCGATCGATCCGAGAAGGTTAGGTAAGTTCGATGCAACGGTATAGACGGGAAGGTTGTCACCCGTATTGGTCCCGTCTCCCTGCTTGGCGGACTGGTTATGCACCCCAACTCGGCGCTACAGGAGACGCGCTGCAAGCGGCGCGCCCGTGAGCTTTGGCGTTGAGCGTCCGCTTTGGAGCAGGTCGACCGGCTGGTTTGGGTCGGAACCGGATAATCAGAGGCTATGCAAGCAAATGCCCCATAACAAGCCGTGCAACCAGAGCGCCGACCAGCAGGGCCGCTCTTCGGTACCTGTCGCGCTTCGCGCGCCGGCGTCCGGTTAACGGCGGCGTTGAATGTGGAAGGTGCTACCCCGCGCTCTCCGAGAACTGATCCGCCGATGAATTCCACCCGCTTCCTCACCCTCAGCCCCGACAAGGGGCCCCTGTGGGTGCGTCTGCTCCACACACCGGATAGCCGACACCGGCACACGTAACAGCGGGGCACTTCGGGTGCGAGCGTCCGGTGGTCGCGTGGTGGGATTGGCGGGGGACACCCTACGCAGCCTCTACCTCGTCCCATGAACGGGAAGTCTCAAGTGGATCAAAGATGCAATGTCCCGCCTGGACCGGTGCCTATGGGGCGGTCCAGACGCTACGAGCCAATCCAAGCCACTCGAAGAATTCCCTTAATCTCCGCCTTCCAAAGGCCATCGAATCTCGCTGGGGGCACCCACACTCCGCGGCGCCTCACATCGGACAAGAGAGTGGTTCACGGTCGATGCGGATGGACGTATTGGCGAAAGTCGCTT
>Ga0316628_100004549_pt1 | contig 10913 bp, 9 predicted proteins | sample OWC_Aug_M2_C1_D5_FD_207648 | JGI IMG/M metagenome (GOLD analysis project Ga0316628, IMG submission 207648) | Wetland soil microbial communities from Old Woman Creek delta, Ohio, United States - OWC_Aug_M2_C1_D5_C | ecosystem: Environmental > Terrestrial > Soil > Wetlands | place: USA: Ohio... | reverse complement strand
TGTATGGATGATTCCATTTCCAATCATATGGTGATGGACATTCTGGATAATATCGGCGCAACAAATGCCGATTGCATGGGACTTATATGCCCGACCTGCTTCGATGAATTCGATACCGGACAGATACTCCTGGGAAGAAAATACAACAAGACCTACAACATTCCGATCGTCTATGCTTTTCAATTGCTGGGGCTGGCTCAGGGATTATCATCGGAGGAAGTCGGCCTGAACCTGCACAAGGTCAAGGTAGATAAAATATTCGATATAATCGCCAAATGAAAGAACGCCGCTTCACCTGAAAAGAGTCCACCCTTCATACCCCCCAATCTTATCTATATACTTATCTTGTCGGCCAGCCTGTCGATAACCGTGGCCGCCTGTTTGGTTCGAGCGAGAAAATCGTTATAAAGCCTCCCCCCGGCTTCGGTGTCATTGCCGTATCCCATGCTGACGGCGACCGGCAATAGAGTCTCACGGCTGACGATGTTATGGGCCGCGACCTGCAGCCGATACAGATCCCTGAGCTTCTTTACAAAATTCAGATGATCTTCAAGGAATTTGAAATCGGCGGCGCGTTCCGGCTCAATTTCCAGTAAGAGGTGCAGGAATTTCCTCGACAGGGGGTCGCGCGTTTTATGCTTGGCCTTAAACAGAAGCAGGAGCATTTCGATGTCTCGCAGCCCGCCGGGACACTCCTTGACATCATTCAAATGCTCCACATCGCCTCCGATATGACGCGATTTCAGCTCCTCGCGCATATAGTCGATATACTCTTTTCCCCTGGCAAAGATGAGAGGGCCGATAATCTTTTCCTGCAGTTTGCGTTCCAGCTTGGTGCTGCCCACCAGCATTCGGGAACTCAAAATCTGTGACTGATCCACAAAGATTTCCCGGTCGCGTTTGCTCAGATGCTCCGCCAGTTGATTGAAGCTTATGGTGTAGCTGCCGAAGCGGTCGATGAAACGGTGATGAGGCAATATCCCGCGCTTGAGAACCTGAGAATTCATCCGCCCCACTATCTTGTTGCAGTAGCTTATCTGATCGGCATCATCGGAGTCAAGAATGACTATCAAGTCAAAGTCGTCATCAAAGCCCTGTTCTCTGGCATGGCCGCCGGTGGCATACAGTGCGAAAAGGTCATAAGTATGCATGGAATAGCCCAGTGACAGATGAACTTCATCCTGGCAGTACTCATACAATGAAAGCGTATAATTATCGCAGAATTCGATGAATTCGGCATCGGTTCGTTCGCAGGCGCACCCCGCCATGGCCAGAAGACTCACCCTGACAAATTCCAGATCATAGTAATCGCCCAGCCTCTCGATACGTTGATCGATGGACGACAGCGATGTCAGATCACTGTAGAATCCGTCGGAAATCTCCTTGAGTTTGCTGTTGTTATGCAGATTCCTGATATACACCGGAAATTTGTTGAGGATTTTATAGAAATGCTGTTTGAAGAAATGGCTGCTCTGAAAGTGGATATTGGCCAGCGTAAGAAGTTGCGCGTGACCCGGAAAAAGCTCGGGCAGAGCGGGCCTTCTTTGCGCCAGGTTCACGAACTGCGTCAGGTGCCCCCATTCTATGAGCGCCAGAAACTTGTTGAGTATCTCGGGATGGCGATTAAGCATTTGTATCAAGGTCGCCGAAGTATCGGGCAGATGCCCCAGTTCATAGATGAATAGCCCGCTTAATATGTCAAAGACTGATCTGGATTTCTTGCTCTGACTCTTTTCCCCCACTATGACAAGAAATTTCAGGACCGAGGAGGCATCATATCCGGTCCCGGCCACGAATCCCTGCGCGACTTTGTATTGAGCTCTTTCGGGAAGTTGGCTGAAGCTCTCGATGAACTCGTCGTAGAAGCGGCTGTCCGTATCGGCCAGTTGCTCTTGAAAATCATCCCAGTAAGTGATTCCCTTGACGAATGTAGATGCGCGTATGAAATCGATGGCCAGTTTGCCCTCCGAGCCCGGCCTGCGATTGAACACGCCGGAAAAAATCGGCTTGAAGATGCTGATCTCACGCAGGTGTTTTTTTAAATCATCCGTCAGAAGGTTAATTGCCTGTGTGCTTTTTTCCAGAAATTCATAATAAATAACCAGCATGAAATCTTCGGCCGAAACTACCCCTTTTTTCTCGAAGCCCAGTATCGTGGCGATTCTGACCACCATTGCCTCAATACCCGGCTCCTTGGGGCAAATATCCTCATCCTGCGCAACCATAATCTGGTAGAGATGCCGCAACATCTCAAAGAAACTCAGAGTCCGCTCAAGATCCTCGTATTGCGGGCGCCGTTCAGGATTTTTCTCTTTGAGCTCATCGATTATATTCCAGGTGTTGACCTTATCGACGCCGTAAACCAGCTTGATGGCGGAAAGAAGGCTTTTTATGGGGCGCAGAGCATCATCCTTCGGATTAATCGCCTCCGTCAACTTCATACGGGTAAGGAGCGAATTGACCTCCCCCAGAATCCCACGAAGATAACCTTCATGGAAACGATTATCTTTGCCTCTGGGATCATAATAAAATCGATTTGTTACCCTGGCCTTAAACTGCTCGAAAAGCGGATAATTACCCAGAATAACGGCCGCTCCGAGCATCTCGGTAACAATGACAAAGTCATACGCTCCCTTATCCAGAATCTCTTCATACTGGTCAATGGTGGCACTAAAGCTATTCGCAACAACATGTTCCGAGAGATGAAAGTGCAGCCGGTTGGCCTTCTTGAACATCTCGCTGGCCAGCCGGCCGATAGCTCGATTCAGGATTTCAGCGTCTTGGGGATTCTGATGGACTATCCCCAGATCGATATCATCCTGATCGGCACGGGTGCCGACCCCCAGCATCACGAATTCCGGCCGTTGAGCTCCCTCAAAAAATATATTAAGCAATCGGTCCATATAACATTTCGTCAGATAGCGAAACATCCGGCCCGACTCCAGCATCAATTTTTTCCCCGTCTGGGAACGGCCGGGGCTGGTGGCCACCTCCAGCTTGATAATATCCACCAAACGCAGGTTCATATGCAGGAACTGCAGGGCGAAATAACATCCGAGAAAGTCCAGTCTCTCTCGTTCATTTGAGGCGATATTCAGTATCGTATCCATCTCGCCCGGAAGCTCCAGTGAATAACTCCATAGATGAACTCTGTCGAGCATCCCATGCCGTTCCAGGGAGGCCCTCAAACTGCCTATATTGCTGGAGATGATATGAAGATATTTTCGATTGTAATTGCCGAGGGACGCGGTTCTTTCGGTCAGGCGGGTCAAATGGTCTTTCATATGACTGAGCCCTCTCGGCTTTCAGATTGTATTGCCGACTCCGGACTGCTCTGCCGCAGGATCTGCCTGTAATCCGTTGCCATAAGGCGGAGAATCATAATAAACTAAGGTGACCGATACGGTTACTTCAAAATTGTTTGGCCGCTTTCCGGCCGGCCTCATAAGCCGTCAGATAGACTTCCTCGGACATTTTGGGAATGCGACCGAGTATCGCCTGCCGAATGGAATCCTTGCCGATTACGCCGTTTACTTCTGCAAAAAAGCCAAGAGCGACGATATTTATCATCCCTGATCTGGCGCATTCCTTTTCGGTGATTTCCGTGAAGGGAACAGAAAAAATCTTGCGATCTCCGATTTTCCCATGAGTCTGAACGATTGAATCGGTTACCAGTATGCCTTTCGGATCCAGATCATTAATATATTTATCATAGGCCTCCTGCGTGAGCGCGACAAAAAAATCCACCCGGACGACTCTCGGGTATTCTATCGCCTCATTGGAGATGATTATTTCGGCACGGCTGGCGTTGCCTCTGGCCTCGGGGCCATATGAACAGCTTTCCGACGCGTTCTTGTCATCATAAATAGCGGCAGCCTCGGCGAGAATCTTTCCCGCCTGTATCAATCCGTGACCGCCGGCGCCGCTCAATCTGATGCTGTATCTGAACGCCATAGCCCCAAAACACCGAAAAAGGTTCTAGTCTGCGAATCCAACTTGTCCTTATGCCAAAATATACACGAAAGTAATGTAATTTGACAACAAATAAAAACCATCCGGAGGGGAAGTCGATAAAAGTGGCCTAAAGATATCAGCCGCAGACAATTTGGCGGAGAATAATTTTGCACTGATAAATTTCTCATTTTCTCGCTGGACATTGGGAATCGAATTCGTTATAATATGGCAGTTATGGAAGTGATTGGCCCACAAGGCTGGAATCGGCTTTATACAAACGCTCCTTTCTCATCTGAAGAAAAGACAATATTGATGGGGCAGTTGCTTTTCTGAGTAGGCCGGAAGACCGGCGGTGCAGTACATATCACGTGTATACACAGGTCGATGGGACCTGTTTCATATAGATTGCGGGCTGTCTCGATATGCGCGCATGAATATGGATTGAATATATGGTCCAATAGCGGAGGCTTTATATGAAATTCTGGAGAATCCCTTTGGATATTGACCAGATTAAAATTCCAAGGGGCGAGCTTCATATCATAAAAGAACGTTGCAAGGGATGCGGCTTCTGTGTGGAATACTGCCCCAAAGACGTTCTTGGAATCTCAGACGAATTCAATAACAAGGGTTATCATCCGCCGGTCGTTCTCAAACCCGATGACTGCGTTAATTGCCAGCTCTGCGAAATGATTTGCCCTGACTTCGCCATTTATTGTCTGAGAGCCGAGGAAGATCAGAAGGAGGTGCCGATTGAAAGCAAGTAAGAATAATGTCCTGGCCGGCCAGCATTATCTGGATGGCAATCATGCAACGGCCGAAGGTGCCATCGCCGCCGGATGCAAATTCTTCGCCGGTTATCCCATCACTCCATCCACCGAAATCGCCGAAAGAGTCTCCCGAAGATTTCCTCTCCTTGGCGGATTGTTCATTCAGATGGAGGATGAACTGGCCAGTATGGCGGCGATTCTGGGCGCATCGTGGGGAGGCGCGAAATCCATGAGCTGCACCTCCGGACCCGGGTTCTCCCTGATGATGGAAAATTTCGGGCTCGGCATCATGCTGGAAACCCCCTGTGTGCTGGTCAATGTCCAGCGGGGCGGTCCCTCGACGGGACTGCCTACCCTGCCCGGCCAAGCCGATATGATGCAGGCCCGGTGGGGCTCCCACGGTGATTATGAGGTTATCGCTCTGGCTCCGGACTCGCCCCAGGAATCCTTCGAATTGGCCATTCACGCCTTCAACCTCTCCGAAAAATACCGCATGCCCATCTTGATTATGACCGATGAATGTGTCGGACATATGACCGAGAAAGTGGTCATACCGCCGGCCGAGGAAATCGAATTGATCGAACGGCGATATACCGACAAGCCGCCCGGCAAGGCGTGGCCGTTCGAATTGACCGAGAATCTGATTTCTCCGATGTTGCCCCTCGGCCAGGGATACAAATTTCATATCACAGGATTGACCCATAATGAGAAAGGATATCCTGCCATCGATGCCGAGACCCAGGAAAAGAATGTTCGCCGCCTTATCGATAAGGTTAACAAACATGCGGATGAAATAATATGGCTTGAAGAAAAAGATGTCGATGACGCTGACGTCGTGGTGATGGCCTACGGGATTTCCGCCCGTGTCATGCAGCCGGCAATTGCCAAGGCCAGAAAAGAAGGCATCAAGGTTGGCCAGATCAAGATGGTTACGGTCTGGCCGTTCCCCGAAAAGCGGGTTCGAGAGCTGGCCGGTAAGGTAAAAGCGTTAATCATGGTGGAGATGAATTACGGCCAGGTTTTTCTGGAAATGGATCGCTGTGCCGCCGGAAAGTGCCGAACCTATCTGGCCGGTCACGCCGGGGGAACTGTTCATAATCCCGAAGTCATTTATAACCTCATCAAGGAATCCATAAAATGAGCATACAAGTCAAACAGCCTGTTGAAGGTGAACATCCGATGGAGAAACTCCTGCGGATGGATCGCATCCCGCATATCTGGTGCCCGACCTGCGGGCTGGGGACAGTCGTGACCGCTTTGGCCGTCGCTCTCGAACAACTTCAGCTTGATCTGAATAATGTTGCCGTTGTTTCGGGAATCGGCTGCACCGGTCGAGTGGCGGGATATATGAAGCTTGATTCTTTTCATACGACTCACGGCCGGGCGTTGCCCTTCGCGCTTGGCCTGCACCTTGCCCGACCCGACATGAAAGTTGTCGTCTTTTCCGGCGATGGCGATCTTATTTCTATCGGCGGTAATCACTTCATTCATACGGCCAGGCGCAACGTGGATATGACCGTCATTTGCGTCAATAACTTCATTTATGCCATGACCGGCGGTCAGGTTGCCCCGACCACACCTATTACGGCCCGATCGGCCACTTCGCCTTACGGCAACTATGAAAATCCTTTCAACCTGCCGCTTCTCGCGGCGTCCTGCGGGGCGGTGTATGTGGCACGCTGGACGGCTTTGCATATTCGCCGCCTGACTACGGCCATAAAAGAAGCTATGACAAAAAAAGGCTTCTCCTTTGTCGAAGTGATCGCTCCCTGTTCAACTCTGTATGCCAGACTGAACAAGCTTGGGTCCGGCCTTGACCTGATGAAGTTTTACCATGATAACAGCATCATAAGGCACGGCGCTGATGTTAGAGAGGTCGGCATTGATTTCCAGTCGAAGATCGTCGTGGGTAAATTTCTGGATATCGAGAAACCGACTTATATCGACTCCGTAAACGCGGGATACAAGCGGGCGTTCGGTGATAAATACAAACCTTATGGAGGCACTCATGGCGGCATCTGAAATCAGAATCACCGGTTTTGGCGGTCAGGGAGTCATTCTCTGCGGCTATATCATAGGTAAGGCGGCCTCTCTCTTTAGCGATCAGCACGCCACTCTTACGCAGAGTTTCGGACCCGAGGCCCGCGGCAGCTTTTGCAGCGCCCAGGTGATTGTGTCCGACAGTCCAATCCTGTACCCCTATGTCATTGCACCCAATATTATGGTCGCCATGTCAAATGATGGCTACCATAAGTACAAAGACACTATGGCCGAGGAAAGCATCCTGATATATGAGAAGGATCTCGTCAAGCTGGAAAAGCACGGTCCCAAAGTGAAGCTCTTCGGTATTCCCGCTACCCGCTTTGCGGAAGAGTTGGAACGCAAAATCGTTCTGAATATCGTTATGCTGGGATTCTTCGGATCGGTAACGAACCTTATCCCCGGAGAGGCTCTTCGAAAAGCGGTGGAATCCTCTGTTCCTCCGGGCACTGAAGAACTCAATCTTAAGGCCTTCGACAAAGGTTACGAATACGGTGTCCAATTAAGAGAAGGAAAAGCCGAAGTAGCGGTCTGATAGAAGCAGTCGTCCTTGGTAGGACCTTGAAGGAGATAGCATGGATTCGAAAGCAGGCATGCAGAAAGGGGTTCTGGTAATCGGCGGCGGTATTACGGGGATTCAGGCGGCGCTCGATTTGGCCTCCTCGCAGGTGAGGGTCTACCTCGTGGAAAAGACGCCCTCCATCGGAGGCCGGATGGCCCAGCTTGATAAGACATTCCCGACAATGGATTGCGCCATCTGAATTCTGGGCCCTCGAATGCTGGATGCCGGTCGGCATCCCAACATAGATATCTTTACCAACTCGGAGCTGATCGGTCTGAGCGGCCGGGCGGGGAATTTCCGGGCCACCGTCAGAAAAAATCCCCGCTATGTCAGAGAGGATCTGTGCACCGGCTGCGGTCTTTGCGCCGAGGACTGCCCCGCGGTTGTGCCCAACGAATTCGAAATTGGTATGGGCGCCCGCAAGGCGATTTACTCCCCTTTTGCTCAGGCCGTACCGAACACCTACATCATTGACAGAAAAAGTTGCCTGAACGACAACTTTCTCGTATGCAACAACTGTGTAAAAAAGTGCGAACGCAACGCCATCAATTTCGACGACACGGCTCAGGAGATTGAGCTCGATGTCGGTTCCATTATCGTCGCCACCGGCTTCGATGTCTATAATGCCTCCGCCATTCCCAGCTATGGTTACGGCTTGCATGAAAATGTCGTGACCAACATGGAGCTGGAGAGAATTCTGAATGCTACCGGTCCCACGAGGGGTCATATTGTCAGACCCTCGGATCACAAAGCACCGAGGAAGATCGCCTTTATTCAGTGTGTCGGTTCACGGGGGGAAGGTGGCGAGGCCGGATGCCAGTACTGCTCCCGCTTCTGCTGCATGAACGCCGTCAAGGACAGCCTTCTTGTCAAACAGCACGAGCCTGATATCGAGAAGATATTTTTCTTTTACATAGATCTTCGAGCCGCCGGTAAGGGCTTCGAGGAGTTTTATCAGCGTTCCAGGCAAATGCCTGAAATAGAATATGTCCGGGGTCGGCCCTCCAAGATCCTCGAAGATCCCAGAACGAAAGATCCGATCATTTTCTATGAAAATTGTGAGACCGGCCAGGTCAGCAAAGTAAGTGTTGATATGGCCGTCCTCTCGGCCGGCGCCATAGCCTCGGAATCTAATCAGGGGCTCGCCGAAGTGTTGGGAATCGACCTTGATGAGAATGGATTTTTCGGAGTTGATCCCAAATATGGCTCGCCCCTGCATACCGTGAAAGAGGGAATTTATGTCTGCGGGTGTGCTGCCGGAATTAATGATATTTCCGATTCGGTAACGCAGGGTTCCGGAGCGGCGGCGCAGGCCGAACGTTATGTGGCCAAATTCCGCATTAAGAAAGAACCTCAGGAAATTAAGGAAATCGACTCATCGGGGCCACCCAGAGTCGGCGTGTTTCTCTGCCATTGCGGCATAAACATCGCCGGCGTTATTGATATTGACTCGCTGAAGGAATATGCCAACACTATTCCTGATGTGGTCTATGTGCAAAATAACCTGTTTCTCTGCTCCGATGAAGGACAGCGGATGGTTCAGGAGAAAATTGTTGAGCATAAATTGAATCGAGTGGTGGCGGCCGCCTGCACGCCTCGTACCCATGAGCCGATTTTCCGTGAGAGCTGCCGTCTGGCGGGGCTGAATCCATATCTTTTTGAGATGGTAAATGTTCGTGACCAGTGTTCTTGGGTACATAGCAATGAACCGACGGAAGCCGGTCAGAAGGCGAAAGACTTGGTGCGAATGGGAGTGGCCAAAGCCCGGCGGCTACAGCCACTGTATAGAAAATCAATACCTGTTGAACAGAGCGTTCTCGTTATTGGCGGCGGTGTCGCCGGCATGTGTGCCGCGCTGGAACTTGAGGCGCAGGGAGCCAAAGTCTTTCTGATTGAAAAGGAAGGTCGGCTGGGCGGCAGATTGAATAATCTGACCAGGGTCTATCCTGCTAATCTCTCGGCCTTTGAATTGGCGCGAGCCATTGTGGAGAAAATCAAAAGCAGCCGCGTGGAGGCCATCGCCTCCACCGAAGTCAACTCAATCACCGGCTATATCGGGAATTTTGATGTTTCCAGCACCTACGGCAACTTTCGCGTCGGCAGCATAATCCTCGCGACCGGCGCGGATATTTACAAGCCGGGGGGAGAATTCGGCTACGGCCAATATGAAAATGTCATGACCAATCAGGAACTGGAAAACATCCTGCATGAATCCAAGGGCAAGATAACCATAAACGGCAAAACTCCCAAAACTGTCGTCTTCATTCAATGTGTCGGCTCTCGTGATCCCGAAAAGCATCCCGGTTGTTCCCGGTACTGCTGCCCCACTACCATCAAACAGGCCGTTCGTCTGCGGGAAAGCGGCGTCAATGTGGCGGTTTTCCATCGGGATATGCGTACTGTCGGCGCTCAGGCCGAAGAACAGTACCGTCATGCCCGCTCCCTTGGAGTCAAGTTTATCAGGTACACGCCCGAAAGACTGCCGCAGGTAATCGGAAACGGGAAACTGGTCGACCGGGTCGAAATACTCGAACTTGCGCTGAATCGATCTCTCGAAATAGACGTTGACCATGTCATTCTGGCGGCGGGCATGGTGCCGAACGAACAGAGCACGGCCAAGCTGCAGAGTCTGCTCAAGGTTCCCCGCGGGACTGACGGCTTTTTCATGGAGCGCCATGCCAAGCTCGGCCCGGTGGAAACCACTACCGAGGGCGTTTTCCTCGCCGGATGTATCGGCGGTCCCAAGGACATTGCCGATTCCATCGCTCAGGGTTGCGCCGCCGCGGCCAAAGCCGCTTCGATTATCGCTCTGGACACCGTCGAATTGGAGCCTACGACTTGCATCGTCAATCAGGCGCTTTGCCGGGCCTGCGGGCAGTGCGTGGATATTTGCCAGTACCATGCCCCGTCGCTGACTAATGTTGCTTCCGGGTTGAAAGCAGCTCAGATCAACCCGGCCTTATGCAAGGGTTGCGGCACCTGCGCAAGCTGGTGCCCGACCGGAGCCATCGTGGCGCTGCATTTTACGGATGACCAGCTTAATTCGATGATGGAAGCATTGCTCGGAAGCGGAGCATAAATTTATGACAAATAGTACCTCTAAATCCAAAGAAAAAAAATCCGGGGAGAAATTCGTACCGAACATCGTCGCTTTCGCATGCAACTGGTGCAGTTATGCGGGAGCCGATACCGCCGGAGTCAATCGCATCCAATACTCTCCCAATTTCCGCGTGATCCGGACGATGTGTTCCGGCCGGGTCACTCCGGCTCATGTCCTGAAAGCTTTGAAACTCGGCGCCGATGGTGTGCTTGTCTCGGGATGCCATTTCGGCGATTGCCACTATATCTTCGGCAATTACGAGGCTGTGAAGCAGTTCGAGAAAACCAAGGCGCTGATCAAAACTCTGGGCCTCGAGGAGGGTCGCATCCGTCTGGAGTGGGTATCCGCCGCCGAGGGAGGCCGATGGGCCGATGTCATCAATGAATTTGTCGCGCAGATAACTGCCCTGGGCCCAAGCCCGCTTAACCATAAACCGAAATCCGGGGAATAGCTGCCTATGGAATCGGTCACTGAAAAACTCAAAAAAAGT
>Ga0316628_100004548_pt1 | contig 10915 bp, 5 predicted proteins | sample OWC_Aug_M2_C1_D5_FD_207648 | JGI IMG/M metagenome (GOLD analysis project Ga0316628, IMG submission 207648) | Wetland soil microbial communities from Old Woman Creek delta, Ohio, United States - OWC_Aug_M2_C1_D5_C | ecosystem: Environmental > Terrestrial > Soil > Wetlands | place: USA: Ohio... | reverse complement strand
CTCCGAGCCGAGCGCGGAGCTGTCGCGAGAGGCGGCCCTCGGCGAGCAGGGCATCGAGGGCCTCGCGGACGCCGACGACCAGCATCGGCGGTGGGACGCTCGAGACCGCGTTCTCCGCGATGCGCTGGCCGAGGGCGCGCGCGAGATGATCCTGGATGGCGAGCGGGAGCGCGGGGAGGTCCAGGACGACCAGGGTTCCTCCGTCCGCGAGCGCGAGCGGGGACGTGGTGGGCTCCTTCCACCGCTCCTCGTCGTGCTCGATGGCCGAAGCCGCGTCGACGACGACGAACGGCCCTCCCGCTCCCGGGCTCGCAAGGTGCGCCACCGCGGCCCAGCCGATGGCATCGACGCCGCGGGGGACGACGAGCGCGAACGGCTCGGCGACGCGTGCCTGTCTCTCGATCTCGTCCGCGGCGAACCGGGCCGCCGCGCTGTAGGTCGCGACGCGGACCGGCCGCGAAAGCAGCTCGGCGAAGGCCCGGTGACGCCCCGCCGAGAGCTCGATGATGTGCGACAGACGGTCGCATTCCGCAACGACGCGTGCCGCTTCTTCCGCAGCGCGGAGCTCGCGCTGCCGCGAGCGTGCCAGGGCCGACGAGACGGCCAGGAGCGCGCTGATGCGATCGGCGAGGCGCCGCGCGGCCCGCGCTTCCTCGAGCGTCATCTGGCGGGTGCGCTTGCCCCGCGGGAACAGCAAGAATCCCAGCGCACCGTCTTCGTCCACGACCGTGGTCGCGCAGAAGGCGTCGCGAACCTCGAACCAGGCGAGCAGCGGGCGCAGCTCGGGTCTTCGCACCTGGAGCGCGCGGAGGACGTCGACCCGCAGCGTCCGCTCGGGCTCGGTCTCGGCGAGCGCGCACAGGTCCGCCGGGACCTTGGCCTTGGCGACGTGGAGGTAGCCGGCGACGTCCACGGAGAGCACTTCTTCCGGCGCGACCCGCCAGAGCTCGGGTTTCACACCCGGGTCGCGGTAGGCGGTGCAGAGCTCGGCGAGGGCAGCGCGGATCGCACCGTCCGGATCGGGCTGGAGCGCGGCCTCGCTGGCCCGCTCGATCGCGCGAAGCCATCGGGATTGCTCGGGCCCGAGGGGGCGGGCGACGTCGCGTGCCACGAGGCCGCACAGGAGGGCGATCGCGGATCCGACGAGGGTGATGGGCGCCGCGTGCGCCGGGTACGCTCTCGCCGCGATGGCGACGAACAGCGCCGTCGGGACGCCGAGGATCATCACCGCGAGGACGCCACGCAGCGTCGCGGAAACGGTGGTGGTCTCGCGGGTGGTAGCCGTCCACGAGGCGGCGAGCGCGGCGGCAATGACGGCTGCCGGAAGCACCCGGTCCGGCGCCGCGACGTCCGCCAGCGCGACCGGCAGCGCGACCAGCAGCGCCGTGGTCGTGAACGCGAGCGCGCCCCCGATCCGGTCCGCGGCGCCGATTTCTATCCGTCGCTGGGCGCGCAGGCGCAGGCACGCCGCCACGAGCACGAGGAGGCTGCCGACGCTCGCCGTCGTGGTCGCATAGTCGATGGCGAGCGGATCGAGCAGGACGCTGCCCGTCGCGAGGAGCGCCCGCGTCGCCGGCAGGGCCACCGCGACACCCCAGAGCAGGCTGGCGAACGCCGCGGCATCGAGTGAGCGGGTGGACGGTGCGGGCGTGAGCAGCCCGCCTTCCGAGGGCAGTCGCGCCAGCGCTACGAGCGCGGAACCTTCGGCGAGCGCGGTCCCGAGATTCGCGAGAGCGTCGTTCGCGGGATGGCCGGGAGCTCCGAGGCGCGCTGCGATCCAGATCGTCGTGCCGAAATGACACGCTCGGACCGCCGACAGGGCCGCGGGGTCCAGCCGGCGCTCGCCGATCTCCGCCCGGCGCGTCCTGCGCCAGGTCTCCGCCAGCCAGAGCGGCAGGACGACGAGGGCCGCCACCGTGACCACGGGCTCCGCCGCGGTCGGCAAGGAGCCGAAGCAGACGTAAGCCAGCGCGCCCACGGCGAGCCAGTAAGACCGCTCTCGGAACGGCACAGCGCCGCGAAGTGTAGCGCACGGCCCCTCGGCCATGGGGGCTATCTGGTCCCGCTTGTTCGAGCGCGATCGGCGTGTGACGCTTCCTGAAGTGCGAATTTCCGTCCCAACCCCCGAGCTCGACCGCCTCCTGGCTCGTGCGGAGAACACCATCGCCCTCATCGACCGGTGCTCGCCGACGAACCTGTCTTCCGAGATCGAGCGGGTGGCGGCGCGTTGGGCATGCCATGGCCCGGTGGTCCCGTCTTGGGAGTACCGGGCGCCCGCCGACCTCGCCCCGATCCTGCGGGCGCTCGAGCACGTGGCGGCTGGAGCGCACGCCGGCTGCCCGATCGCGGAGCTGTACGCCGGACGGGCGCGCGAGCTTTGGAGAGAGGCCAGGATCGTCGAAGCGCTCGGGACGGCCCGGTTTCAGGAGCAGGCCGCCGCGCGGTTTCCGATCGATGAGTCGCGGGACGGTGCTCTCGCCGACCAGGCGGCGCGCGAGTGGGCGACGCTCGCCCGGGTCGAGGACGGGCCGAGGATTGCCGCCGAGGACCCGAGCGATCCGAGGAGCCTCCTCTCGATGCTGCTCGGGCTCGTAGGCGCGCTGCGCCTGCCGGTGCGCGTGATGGTGAGCGTGGGGCTCGCCTCCGCGGCCGCGACCGGAGACGGCGTGATCGTGATCCGCGCCGGGTCGACCCACCGCGAGGCGGGCGCGCGCCGGATCGCGCTCCACGAGGTGTACGGGCACGCGCTGCCCCGGAGCCGCGCCCGGACCGAGCCGCTCGGCATCCTGTCCGTCGGCTCCGCGGGGGGGGCCGACGACGAAGAAGGGCGTGCGCTGCTCCTCGAGCAGCGGCATGGGCTCCTGGACGCCGAGCGCCGGCGCGAGCTCGGCCTGCGGCACCTGACGGCGCGCGCCGTGAGGCTGGGCGCCGACTGGGTCGAGGCCGTGCGCCTCGCGATCGACCACGGCGCTTCCATCGCCGAGGCGGTGCGCCTCGCGGCACGGGTGTGCCGGGGCGGTGGGCTCGCGCGCGAGCTCGTCTATCTCCCGGCCTTCCACCGCGTGGGGCGCGCGCTGGACGCGGAGCCCTCGGTGGAAGCGTGGCTAGAGCGCGGCCGCGTGGCCGTCAGCGTCGCGCGGATGCTCGAGCAGATGCAGCAGCCGCTGCCGGAGAGCATCACGCTCCCCGCACCTCAGGCGAACGTCGCGACGACCGGTGCGTGATCGGAGGGGCGCTCTCCGTGTCGCGGCTCGATGTCGATGCTCGCGCTGGTGCACCGGCTGGCGATGGCCTCGGTTGCGAGCACGAAATCGATGCGGAAGCCCTGGTTTCTCCGGAAGGCTCCGGCGCGGTAGTCCCACCACGTGAACTGCCCGCCTTCCGGGCGGTGCAGGCGGAACACGTCCACGAGCCCGAACGAGAGGAGCTCGGAGAGTGCCCGCTGCTCGTCGGGGTGGTAGAGGAGCTGGCCGCGCTGCCCGACCGGATCGAACACGTCACGGTCGTCGGGTGCGACGTTGAAGTCGCCGCACACGATGGCCGGGGACCCGGGCGAGGTCTCGCTCGCGATGGTGTCCCGCAGGCGCCCGAAGAACCGGAGCTTGCCCGGGAACGCCGGCGAGGACGGCGACTTCCCGTTGGGGACGTAGACCGAGTACACGCGCACCCCCTCGATGGTCGCGCGCAGCAGGCGCGCCTCGGACGGCTCGGCTTCGTCCACGAGCCCGATGGCCACTTGCGTCATGGGAAGCCGCGAGGCGATGGCGACCCCGTTGTAGGACTTCTGCCCCGCGGTGGCGACGGCATAGCCGAGTCGCAGCAGCTCCTCCGTCGGGAAGTCGTCGTCTTCGACCTTCGTCTCTTGCAGACACACGACGTCGGGCTCGACGCGCGAGATCCAGGCGAGGACCGCGTCGTGGCGCGCGCGGATCGAGTTCACGTTCCAGGTGGCGAGCTTCACGGGTGGCGGGTCCGGGGTTTACGCGCGACGGCGGGCCATCGCTAGATCGCTCGCGGCATTTCTGCAATGCCCCTCCGGCGATATTTCCCCGTCCGCCGGTGCCGGGACGTGTCCTTCGGGGTTGTAGCCGCGCGCTCTCCGCACTACAGGTCGGCCGCCGAGATCCGTGGTCCGGCGGGATTCGATGAAGCGCTGCGTCGTGCACCAGACATTGGCCTTCGTCGCCGGGCTTGCGGCCTTCACGCTCGCTCGCGCCGCGGCCGCCGAGGAGGCGCGGGACGAGTCGCCGTCGACCGGTGAAGGCGCGGTGCCGCGCGGCCCGGGCGGTGCCGTGGTGACGCCGCCCGAGTCCGAGCCTCCGGAGGACAAGCCGGCGCGACCGAAGATCGTCATGCCCGTGATGACGAAGTTCGTGCACGCGGAGTACCCCAAGGAAGCCCAGGAGGCGGGGCTCCAGGCGACGGTCGTCCTCAAGATCGACATCGACCGCACCGGGAAGGTGACCCACGTGGAGGTCGCCGAGCCCGCCGGGCACGGCTTCGACGAAGCGGCGCAGGCCGCGGCCATGGGATTCGAGTTCACGCCCGCCACGCGCGACGGCAAGCCCATCCCGGTCCGCGTGGCTTACCCGTACGTCTTCACGCTGACGGAGGTCGAGAAGCCGGCGTCCGAGAAGGCGGCACCCACGACCGGCAACCTGAGTGGTCTGGTCGCGATGTCCGGCACCGATACGCCTCTCGCCGGCGCGACGCTCACCGTGACGGGCCCGGACGGAGCGGCGCGCACGGCGAGCGCCGATGCAGAGGGCAAGTGGAGCCTCGAGGGGCTGCCCCCCGGTGCGTACAAGGTGCGCGTCGAGGCCCCCGGCTTCTCGCCCATCGAGGTGACGGAAGCGGTCGCGGCCGGCGTGGCCACCGAGGTGAAGTACCGGCTCGCCCCTGAGGTGAAGGGCAAGAGCATCGAGGTCACGGTCACCGGGACCCGGCCACCCCGCGAGGTCACGCGCCGGACGATCGAGCGCCGGGAGATGACACGCATCCCGGGCACCTCGGGCGACGCGCTCCGATCGATCCAGAGCTTGCCGGGTGTCGCACGGCCTCCGGGGCTCGCGGGGCTCCTCGTCGTGCGCGGGAGCGCGCCGCAGGACACGCAGGTCTTCGTGGACGGCGCCGGCGTGCCGATCATCTATCACTTCGGCGGGCTCTCGAGCGCCATCCCGACGGAGCTGCTCGACAAGATCGACTTTTATCCGGGCAACTTCAGCGCCCGCTACGGCCAGGTGATGGGCGGCATCGTGGACGTCTCCCTCCGGGAGCCGGATACGCGCTGCAACGGAGACTACGGCAAGCCGACCGATCGCCACGGCTGCTTCCACGCGCTCGCGCAGGCCGATCTCATCGACACGCGCGCGCTCGTGCAGGGTCCGGTGGGCGACTGGACGTTCGCGGTCGGCGGACGGCGCAGCTGGGTGGATACGTGGCTGAAGCCGGTGCTCACGGCGGCCGGAGCCGGCGTGACGACCGCGCCCGTCTACTACGACTACCAGCTCATCGCGGACACCAAGCCGACGCGGACCTCCCGTTTCAGCCTGCGGTTCTTCGGCTCGGACGATCGCCTCAAGGTGCTCATCTCCGATCCGTTCGCCCAGGATCCGGGGTTCGGCGGAAACCTGACCTTCGGCACGAGCTTTTACCGGGCCCAGGCGCTCTACGAGTCCGAGCTGTCGCGCAGCGTGGAGCTGAACGCGATGATGGCCGCCGGAAAGAACGCCATCGATTTCGGGCTCGGTCCCCTGAAGTTCGTCCTGGACACGACGGCGATCTCCACGCGGAGCGAGCTCGGCTTCAAGATCGTCCGCGGCTTCAAGCTCCACGCCGGCATGGATTTCGTCATGGGGCCGTACGACGTGCTCGTGCGAGGCCCGGCGCCCCCGCGCCCCGGTGAGGCGGATGCCGGGCCCCTCACGACTCGCCCGATCCTCGAGACGCACGAGACCGGCACGTTCTTTCGCCCCGCCTGGTACCTGGAGGGCGAGATCCAGCCCACGCGCCGCGCGCTCATCGTGCCGGGCATCCGCCTCGACTACGCGCGGGACACGGGTCACGCGGACTGGGCGCCGCGCCTCAACGCGCGTTACGACGTGCAGGGCGGCCGCGCCGAGGAAGACCTGCCCGCGGAGGAGCGACACCTCCGCACGACGATCAAGGGGGGCGTCGGCGTCTTCTACCAGCCGCCCCAGCCCCAGGAGACGGACGCCGTCTTCGGCACTCCCGGGCTGCTCTCGAACCGCTCCGTCCACTTCACGGTGGGCCTCGAGCAGGAGATCGACCGCCACGTCGAGGTCAGCTTCGAGGGCTACTACAAGAAGCTCTCGAACCTCGTCTCGCGCGAGCAGGCCCTTTCGGCGAACTACGTGTACGGCAACGCCGGCATCGGCTCCGTCTACGGTCTCGAGACCCTGCTCAAGTACAAGCCGGACAAGCGATTCTTCGGATGGCTCGCCTACACGCTGTCGCGGAGCGTGCGGACGGACACTCCGGGCACCCCGGAGCATCTCTTCCAGTTCGACCAGACCCACAACCTGACCGTCCTCGGCAGCTACCGCCTCGGGCGCGGCTGGGAGGTCGGCGCGCGGTTCCGTCTGATCTCCGGGAATCTGACCACCCCGGTCGCCGAATATCCGAACCTGCCGGCGCTCTACGCCGCGGATGCCGCGGCGTACACGCCGATCCAGGGCAAGCCGTTCAGCCAGCGGCTGCCGCTGTTCCAGCAGCTCGACATCCGCATCGACAAGGGCTGGCAGTTTCGCACCTGGCGGCTCTCCGCCTACCTCGACGTGCAGAACGTCTACAACTACGCCTCGCGCGATTCGCTCCAGTACAATTTCAACTTCACGCAAAGCCAGTACGGAACCGGGCTCCCGATCATTCCGAGCCTCGGCGTGCGGGGGGAGATCTGATGGCGCGGAGTACCATCGTCGGCGTCGCACCGGCCCTCGCGCTCGCGGCCGTGCTCGGCTGCTCGCCGGATTTCGATCCGCCGAGCAAGATCAAGGCGCTGCGCGTGCTCGCGGTGCAGAAGGACGAGCCGTACGCGAAGCCCGGGGACACCGTGAAGATGTCGATGCTCTTCGCGGATGCCTCGGACGAGGCGCCGAGGCCCCTGCACATCGCATGGCTGCCAGGGCGGCAGGACCCGCTCGGCGATTCCTATCTCGCCTCGTTCCTGCCGACGGCGGACAAGTGCAACCCCGATGCTCCCGCGCTCGGTGCGGGCTCCGGCGGGTTGCCCTCGCTCGGAACCGCTGGAACGCCGATCCCGGCCGAGCTCGAGCGGGGCCCGGAGTTCTCGCTCCCGCTGAAACCCGACATCATTTCCTGTCGGCCGAAGCCGCAGGATCCGAGGCAGACGCCGTACGGAACCCAGTTCGTCTTCTTCGTCGCCTGCGCAGGCGATCATCTCGGGTTCACCGGCGGCGATCCGACGTCGTTTCCCATCGGCTGCTACGACAAGAACGGTGTGCCGCTCGGCTCGGACGACTTCGTGGCCGGCTACACGGAGATCTTCGCCTACGACGCGGTGACCAATCAAAACCCTGCCGCCACCGGGTTCAAGGTGGATGGGAAGCCGGTGACTTTGGACTGCATCGGCCACGACTGCATCACGCTCGAGAAGGCAGAGCTCGCCCGGGGGCTCGCATCCCGGGACGGCGGCGCGCCGCTCGTGTTCTCCGATTCCGGGGCAGGCGCGCTCCAGGGAGCAGACGCATCAGCCGGTGATGCCGGTGCTGCCGACGCCGGGCTCGGCGGCGACGCCGGAGAGGCGGCGCGCCCGCAGGAGAGCCTCGACCAGCCCATCGACTGCTCGCGTGCCGACCCGCGCTGCATCGACGTGTGCACGGCCTCGAAGCAGGAGAACTGCCCCAAACACAGCATCGACATCGTCGTCGATCAGCAGACGTCCCCGGAGCACAACGTCGCCCTCGAGCGCCAGGAGGGTGGAACGATCTTCGAGCAGATGTGGATCAACTACTACGCCGATCAAGGAAAGGTGCTCCACGACGTGAAGCTCCTCTCCGACGCGACGCTCGGCTGGGCTCCGCAGCACAGCGCCGAGATCTTCGCGCCCATGGAGCCGGGGCCGTTCCACGTGTGGGCGGTGGCTCACGACAATCGAGGCGGCGCCGAGTGGGTGCGCATTCGCCTCATGGCCCGCTGAGGTTCGCCGCGTCCGGTCCTCGCGCCGGCCGAGTGGCCGTGGAAGCGAACGATCAGTCAGTAGCGGATGTGACGCCGCGTGCTACTAGCCCCCGGCGCGCAGCATCGATCATCACGATCTTGTTCCCGTAACCGGGAGGCGGCGCGACCAGGATCGGTCGGTGGATTTTCTGCGACCGGCTCTCGCGTCCGAGAGGCGCGGGTGGTCTCGACGACGCGACGGATGCGCTCGCGCACGCCGTGAGCTCCGGGGAAAGTAGCGCGACGGCCCCGAGCACGACGATGCGACGAAACCAGCGCACCATCCTTCAACTCTGGGACGCGCCCGGCACTTCGGCAACGCGCACCGCGGCAATTCAATGACAGCACCATTCGAGACCGCGAGACGAGACGGATCGACACACCGCGTGAGGGTTCCGGCACCTTCGCCGCGCGAGACCGAGCGTGTGGACGAAGGAAAGAGATGGTGCGTTGCGGTAGCTGAAAATGCGCTGCGCACGCTCGCGCAGCGCGCGTCGCCGTATCAGAATGAAGTCTCGAGGAAGCTGATCGTGTCGTCACACAACCTGATCGTTCTGTCCGACGTGCACCTCGGGAGCGATCTCGTGCACTGCGTGCAGCCCGATGCTCCGCACCGCGACGCACGAGACGACGCTCGCGACCGGCAGCTTTCGGCGCTCTTCGACTGGTACCGCCAGCACCCCGATCGCGGCCTTCCGTGGAAGCTGGTCATCGCCGGCGACTTCATCGACTTCGTCGGCATGAGCGTCCCGGCGCCCGACTCAGCGCTCTGGACTCCTCCGAACGCGGAGGACCTGGAGCTCGGGCTCGGCGGTGCCGAGGACCACACCATCTACAAGCTTCGCTGCGTGGCGCGCCGTCACCGCGCCGTGTTCGAGGCACTCGCTCGCTTCGTCAATGCCGGAAATCGCATCGTCATGGTTCGCGGCAACCACGACGTCGACTTTCACTGGCCCCAGGTCCAGGACGAGTTCGTCCGGCAGCTCGCGATGCACGCCCCGATTCCCCGCGGCAGCATCGAGTTCTCTCCCTGGTTCTACTACGAGGAAGGGCTCGTCTTCGTCGAGCACGGCCACCAGTACGATCGCTACTGCTCGTACGAGAACGTCCTGAGCCCGTTGTCCCCGAGCGATCCCAGGCGCTCGTCCCGGTCCCTCTCGGACATTCTGCTCCGACATGTGGTGCGCCCGACGCGCGGACTCGGCGAGTCGGGGCACGAGAGCGCCGGGGTCCTCGACTACATCCTGTTCGGGCTGCGTCTCGGCATCCGCGGCACCGTGGATCTGTTCGCGCGGTTCGTCTGGGCCGTGGCGACCCTCTTCGCGATGTGGCAGGAACACTGGAGCGAAGGGGCGCGCCGTATCCGGCAGATCCAGGAGCGACGCCTCTCGGAGCTGGCGCTCGCGCTCGACATGAAGCTCGAGTCGCTCCGGGCGCTCGCCTCGCTTCACCGGCCGCCGGTCACTAGGAGCTTCGGCCAGCTGGTGCTGGCGGTCATGCTCGACCGGATCCTGTTCACCCTCTCGGGCCTGGTGCTCGTGGTGCTCGCGTTCGCGCTCGCGCCGCAGTGGCACCACGCGCTGCTGCTGAGCCTCGGCGTGGCGCTCCTGTTCGTGTCGGTGGCTGCGCTGCTCTCGCGGCTCCGCCCCATCGATCCGACGATGGAGCTTCGCGAGTGCGCCACGCGCGTGGCGACCCTGTTTCCCGCAGCCTTCGTGGTCATGGGGCACACCCACCTGCCGGAGGTGCGACCGAACGCGGGCGGCGACGCGACCTACGTCAACCTCGGCTGCTGGGCGGGAGAGCAAGGCGAGAGCGCGGCCGGCCCCGGCCTCGCGTCACGGACGCATCTCGTCGTGCACGTGGAGGACGACGGCCGCTCCATGGCGGAGCTGCTCGTCTGGGACGCCGAGAGCGGCCCGCGAAGGTTCGTGTCCGTCGACCCGACGCACGGCCTCGGAAACGGGTAGCCCGTCCGTCGGGTTTCGCGCTTTGGCTAAAAGCCCCCGGTACAGGCGACGAACGGCGAGCCGCCGCCGTCGGGGAGCTGGCTCGGCGCGACGTAGAGGGAGTAGCCCGTCGCCGGGGATACGTCCGTCGAAACGCCGCAAGCGTCCAGCAGCTGGACCTGAAGGTTGGACCAGGTGTAGAGCGACTCCGGCACCGTCGACGTGTCGAACGTGACCGTGTTCCTGTCGATCTTCCCCGGAACCGCGAGGTGCCGGTACTCGTATCCGCCATCTGCGAGCGTCACGAAGACGTCGGTGCTGATCGTGGCGCTCACGAGCTCCGCGATGCCGGGCGTGAGGTGCAGCGTGAGCACCTGCGTGCCGGGGTCGTAGCTCGGTCCGGGGGCAGCGAGCAGATCCGCGCATCCGATGCTCGTGGACCCGGGGCACGCCCGGCAGACGCCGCCCGCGAAATCACGCCACATCCGGGCAGCATCGCCGGCGCCTGCTTCGGCGTGGCACACCCAGCCCGCGTCGACCGGCTGCGTCGAAGCCTCGGGAGCCGCATCGATCGAGGCGTCGCGTCCGGCTTCCGGCGAACCCGCCTCCGTCGAGGCATCGACGGGCGCCGCGCCTCCGCTCGAGGGGCCAGCACCGCTGCCACCGGTGCTGCCCGAGCGTCCTCCGGTGCTCGCCGCGCCTCCGGAGCCCGAGTCTGCCCCGGCGTCGGCCTCGTAGGGCAGGGCATGCCGCTTGTGGTTGGAGCT
>Ga0316628_100004547_pt1 | contig 10915 bp, 7 predicted proteins | sample OWC_Aug_M2_C1_D5_FD_207648 | JGI IMG/M metagenome (GOLD analysis project Ga0316628, IMG submission 207648) | Wetland soil microbial communities from Old Woman Creek delta, Ohio, United States - OWC_Aug_M2_C1_D5_C | ecosystem: Environmental > Terrestrial > Soil > Wetlands | place: USA: Ohio... | reverse complement strand
TTCCGCCGCTCGTCCCACGCTCGTCTCATCCCCACTGCTGAGCGCCGTATATCGAGCCGGCACGCGGCACCTCTACGGCGACACGGCGGACGCCGAGGAGCTGGGCTCGCTGATCACCACTCGCGGCGGGGCCATCTTTCGCGAAGTCGACGGCAACACCGCCAACCAGCCGCTGGTCCACAAGGTCATCGCCCGTTACCTCGACGGCGGCGATCCCGCCGGATGGGTGCGAGAGCTGCGCGCGATCCGGCCCACCCTCGACGCGCAGGACCGGAACATCCTGGTCTACACCATCCTGTGCGGGCGGATCGGCAATGATGCCGCCCGGGCTTTCGCCGCCGGACGCGACTGGCAGGTGAGCTTGCAGCTGCACATGAAGCTGGGGCGCGACGCGCAGGCCTCCAAACGCTTCGGCCGCTATCTGCGCCGCATGGTGCCGACGGGCATCGTCAAGGTCCCGTTCACGCCGCACGAGCCGCACTCCTTCCTGATCGCGCGCGACCTGGAGCGCGAACGGATCCCGGTGAACTTCACCTCGACGTTCTCGGCACGCCAGGTGGTCATCGCCGCCTTGCTGGCCGACGTCACCCTCACCAACATCTTCATGGGTCGTCTCAATCAGGGGCTGAAGGCGGACCTGCTCGGCGAGCACGTCGACCTCGCGGCGCAACGCGAGTTGCACCGTCTGCGGCGGGAGACCGGCGTGAAGACCCTGCTCATCGTCGCCAGCGTGCGCGATTGGCAGACCTTCGTGCGGGTCGCCGGGTGCGACGTGTTCACGGCGCCGCTCGACACCATCCGCGCTTTCCTGGAGCAGAAAGAGGTGCCGCCCGAAGGAGTCCTGAGCCAGGTCGGGACCTCGTACGAAGACGCGCTCGGCATCGCGGATGACGTGCGGCAAGAGCTGGGAAAGGAACGCTTCGAGCGGCTCTACGAGGTCGAGCCCGAGCTGATCGAGTTTCTGCGCGAGTATCGCAAGACGGGCGACTTCGACCGGCTCCGCGACGGCGACCAGCTCTTCAAGGCGTTCGACAAGGCCGGGTTCGGCAACGTCTTCTACGCGCCGTCCGCCTCCGAGTGGCCGGAGCTGCGCAAGAGCAAGCTGCCCGACCTGAACGCAACCCTGACGAAGGAGCTTCCCCTCGACACTCTTTACAGCTTGCTCGCCGACGCGGACTTCCAGAACCACCAGGACGAGATGGACGCGATGATCGACGAGCGCCTCCGCGACGCAGGGGTCTAGCTCAGTTCGACACGGTCGCGCTTTCGCTTTGCTGGTCGGTGCGCCCGGCGGCGTCACTCACCCGCGCGGTGAACGTGAGCACCGTGCCGGCCGGGACATCCTCCTTGACCTTATGCCGGATCTGCAGCCGTAACTTCGTCCGGCTCAGGAGGCTGGGGAAGTTCCACACCACGGAGGTCTGACCGGCGAAGGACGGCGGCGGGTTGGCGCTGTCGAACTCGGTCCCGCCCGGGCCGTCGAGCGTCACCACCACGTTCTTGGCTTCGATGCGCGCCAAGTTGTTGATGTCAATTCTGGACTTGATCAACCCGCCGGCGAACACCTTGCGCGGCGTAATGAGAATGATCGTGAGCGGGCCCGGCTGCGATTGGCTCTGCGGGCGGACGCCGCCGACGAAGGTCTCCTGGGCCGAGTTTTCCTGACCGTCGGTCACGAAGGCGGTGTCGATCAAGGGGGTATCGGGCAAGGTTGTGGGCAGCAAGGCGGCCTCGATGAGGATCAGCTTGCTGGCCCCGACGGGCATCGAGGGGAACGTGTAGGTCTGCTGCCCCGCCACGGCGAAGTCTGGCACAGGCACCGATTTTTTGAACTCCACGCCGTTCGGGAGAACGTTACGAACGGTGACGTTGCTGGTGTCGTTAGTGCCGACGTTCTTGATCTTGATCCGATAGGTGACGTTGGTCACCGTCCCGGCGCGGAGCAGCCGGGGCGCACCGGTCAGCGTCAGAACGTACTGGTGCGGGAAGCCCAAGCGCGGCGTGTTTGTCGGCGTCACCGTCGCGGTGTTGGTCGGCGTCGACGTCGAGGTGTCGGTTGGTGTCGCCGTCGTCGTCTCGGTCGGTGTCGATGTCGGGGTGCCGGTCGGCGTCACTGTGGTCGTCTCGGTCGGCGTCGATGTCGGGGTGTCCGTCGGTGTCACCGTCGGGGTGTCGGTTGGTGTCACCGTTGGCGTGTCGGTCGGCGTCGACGTCGGCGTGTCGGTCGGTGTCGACGTCGGCGTGATGGTCGGTGTCGACGTCGCGGTGCCGGTCGGCGTCACTGTCGTCGTCTCGGTCGGCGTCGATGTCGGGATGTCGGTTGGCGTCACCGTTGGCGTGTCGGTCGGTGTCGACGTTGGTGTCTCCGTAGGCGTCGACGTGGGCGTGTCGGTCGGTGTCGCCGTCGGGGTGTCGGTCGGTGTCACCGTTGGCGTCTCGGTCGGCGTCGCTGTCGCGGTGTCGGTTGGTGTCGCCGTCGCGGTGTCGGTTGGGGTCACCGTCGGCGTCTGGGTTGCGGTCGACGTCGGCGTCTCCGTGGGCGTAACCGTCGGGGTGTCGGTCGGGGTCGCCGTTGGCGTCTCCGTCGGCGTTGCTGTCGGGGTGTCGGTCGGCGTCACCGTCGGCGTGTCCGTCGGCGTCGCTGTCGGCGTGTCGGTTGGCGTCACCGTCGGCGTGTCCGTCGGTGTCACCGTCGGCGTGTCGGTTGGCGTCACCGTCGGCGTGTCCGTCGGCGTGTCGTTTGGTGTCACCGTCGGCGTGTCGGTCGGCGTCGCCGTCGGTGTGTCCGTCGGCGTCACCGTCGGCGTGTCGGTTGGCGTCACCGTCGGGGTATCGGTCGGTGTGTCCGTCGCTGTCGCCGTCGGCGTGTCGGTTGGCGTCACCGTCGGGGTATCGGTCGGTGTGTCCGTCGGCGTGTCCGTCGGTGTCAGCGTGGGAGTCTCGGTCGGTGTGAAGGTGGGGCTCGACTGCGCCTGCGCCGATCTAACCAGCAGGAGGAGCAGCAGTGCCACGAAACCACCGCACACCGAGAGTCGGCTGAGCACGGCCCGCTTCCTCGTCATCGCCGACCTGCCAGTGTCTGCATCAGGAGCAGCAAGTCGCCAACGGTCACCTGATTGTCACCATCGATGTCGGCGCCCTCGCACCCGGGGACGAACAGGCGTGAGATGAGCGCGTCGAGATCCCTGGCGTCGATCAGCCCGTCGCAGTTCGCATCCCCCGGGCCTGCTGGCGTTGGGGTTGCCGTGGGGGTGCTGGTCGGGCTCGGCGTCGCGGTCGGGGTGGCGCTTGCCGTCGGAGGGGTCGTCGTTGGAGTTTTCGTCGGCGTCGGCACCGGCGAGAGCAACGAGGTTGGAGACGCGCCGGGCGTTGTCGTCACCCCGGGAGACGGTGATGCGATCGGCGTCTCGGTTGGCGTCGTGCCTGTCGTGCCACCGGGCGTCGGCGGCACGTCTTCGCCATTCAGCACCACGGTCACGCGATCCGTAGCGAACGACGTCATCGCCGCCTCGGGCTTGCCATCGCCGTTGAGGTCCCCTACGACCAGGCTGTCGCTGTCGTTGTCAACCTTTACCGTCTGGTTGAAAACGAAGCCGCCGTTGCCATCACCCAGCCACAGGCTCAGCTGAGCGCTGGCTTGACTCAGCACGACGGCATCCCCGACGCCGTCACCGTTCAGATCTCCGACGCTCAGGGACGACGGGACCTGCCCCAGCGCCAACGGGGCCGATGCCGTGAAGGAACGCGAGCTGGTCTGATGGAAGACCTGGAGCTGGCTGTCAGCCTGGCTGACGACCAACACGTCGGGGAGTTGGCCGGTACCCGTCTGGTCGACTGCCACCCCGACGGGGGAGTCAATCGCGCCGAGGACAGCGGGCGGCTGCAGGTGGCCGGTCCCATCACCGTACAGGACGAACACCTTGCCCTCGTCGGAGTCACCGACAACGAGATCCGGCTGGCTATCCGCGTCCAGCTTGGCAACGGCCACGCTGGTCGGATTCGTCCCGACCGAGATCGCCGGCATGAGGTTGAACTTTCCGCTCGCCGCGCCCGCCAGCACCGAGAGAACACCCGTCCCGCTCCCGACCACCGAGTGACAGACGACCAGGTCCGCCACTCCGTCACCCGTAACGTCCCCGGCCTGGAGGCATTGGGGAAACAATCCCAGCAACGGGTAGGTATCCGGATTGAGAAACTGACCAAAGCCGTCATTGAGGTAGACCAAGACTGCGGCGCGCACGGGAAAGACAGTGATGTCGTCCACGGCAACGGCGATATCGCCAGCCCCGTCGCCGTTGAAATCGCCCGCGGCGATCGCGTGCAGAATGTACTGTGTGCCGTCGAGATTGAGGCGTTGCTCGGGGTCGAAGCTGCCATCACCTCGGTTGAGCAGAAACGACAGCGACGGGCCGTCCTCCCCCGCTTCGTTCGCGGTGATCAGGTCGACCCCGTTCTGCAGGTCGACGTCCGCGGCAACCACGCCGACCGGAGCCCCGTCTACCCCGAATGTCCCGGGGCTGCCAAGCAACCCGGTCGCCCCGGCGGGTCTGCCGCCCAAGAGCAACAGCAGCACTCCCATGACGAGAGACGGGGTCAGACGCCACCTTACCCCCTGCACTGGGTGGTGGTGGTAGATGAGAGCGATCGTCATGAGCCGAAATAAGCGTATCAAGCACTACACTAGGGCTTCGCCGTTTTTCAAACGAATTCTGCGTAGCGGACGAGTAGCCTAGTCAGCCGACCTGGCGGCACTTTCGTACCGCCGGTCGAGTATGCAATAGCCAACCGATAGATGCCCGAGTTACCCGACGTGACGGTGTATATCGAGGCCCTCGGTCCGCGCGTTCTCGGTCAGCGGCTCGAGCGCGTCCGCCTCGCCAGCCCTTTCCTGCTGCGCTCCGTGGAGCCGCCGCTGTCGGCCGTCTTTGGAAAGACTGTCCGCAGCATCCGCCGCCTGGGTAAACGGATCGTGCTGGGGCTCGATGACGACCTTTTCCTGGTCTTCCACCTCATGATTGCCGGCCGTTTTCGCTGGCAGCGACGAGGCGCCAAACCACCCGGCAAGATCGGACTGGCCGCCCTCGATTTCCCCTCCGGAACCTTGCTGCTGACCGAGGCCAGCCCGAAAAAGCGGGCCTCGCTCCATCTTGTACATGGCGAAACGGCGCTTTCGGCCCATGACCCGGGCGGGCTCGAAGTTCTCGACGCCAGCGAAGAGCAGTTTCGCGCCGCGCTGGTGCGAGAAAATCACACCCTCAAGCGCGCACTCACCGATCCCCGCCTGTTCAGCGGCATCGGCAACGCCTACTCCGACGAGATCCTGCATGCGGCAAGGCTGTCGCCCGTGAAGTTGACGGGCAAGCTGACCGGCGAAGAGACCGAGCGACTCTACCAGGCGGCCCGCAGCACCCTGCGGCACTGGGTCGCGGTGCTACGGGAGCAGTTCCGAGACCATTTCCCGGGACCGGGAGAGGTCACGGCTTTCCGCGAGGCATTCGCTGTTCACGGGCGGTACCGAAAGCCCTGCCCCGACTGCGGTCGTCCCGTGCAACGCATCCGTTACGCGGAGAACGAGACGAATTACTGCCCAACCTGTCAGACCGAGGGCCGATTGCTGGCCGACCGTTCACTCTCTCGTCTTTTGAAAGACGATTGGCCGCGTTCCCTCGACGAGCTCGAGCTTCAGATCCAAACCAAGGGAGACCGGATCGCCGGCCGCAACTCAGGCTAGCCTGCTCGTCGGCGCCGCCGCCCAAAGTCCCCTTGATCGTCGCCACATTCAATGCCAATTAGCCCTGGCGATGAACGAAGTCCGTGGGGCTAGGCCAACGTCTTACCCGGACCCGACGTTGGCCGGCCGCAATCTGATCGTCGACATGGCCGAGGCCGAGCGCGACACCGCGGTCGCGTTGCGTTAGCCGTGTCTGCCGCGCGTCCTTTGGTGACGAGACGCCGAGCTGGACGAACGCTCGCCTTGAGCTTCGCGCTTCTCCTCGCCCCCGGGCAGCTCGCCGCGGTCGAGATGCCGAAGCCCTTCGAGCGCAGCGAGCAACGCGCGCCCTGCGGCGACTACAATCCTCTGCGCAACCCCTACTTCGGCGATCTGCACGTTCACACCGCGTTCTCCCTCGACGCCAGCACGCAGGGAACCCGCAACACGCCGCGTGACGCCTATCGCTTCGCGCGCGGCCAACCTCTGGGCATCCAGCCTTACGACGCTGAGGGCCACCCGTTGCGTCGCCTCCAGCTGGCGCGCCCACTCGACTTCGCCGCCGTCACCGACCACGCCGAGCTGTTCGGCGAGCTGACCATCTGCCAGAGCCCGGATCTGCCCGGTTACGACTCGGCGATCTGCATCATCTACCGCCGCTGGCCGCGGCTGGCTTTCTACATGATGAACAGCCGCTCGAGCGACAGTGAGGGTCCCGTGCGCTACAACTTCTGCGGGGCCGATGCCGAAGACTGTCGCGCTGCCGCCCTCACGCCCTGGCGCGCAATCCAGCAAGCCGCCGAGGCGGCGTACGATCGCTCCTCCGCGTGCACCTTCACCACCTTCGTCGGCTACGAATGGACGGGCGGACCGGGCACCAACAACATCCATCGCAATGTGTTGTTCCGAAATGACATCGTGCCCGAGTTGCCGATCACCTATTTCGAAACTCCCACCCCAGAGGGGCTGTGGCGGCGTCTCACCAGCGAGTGCGTCGAGGGCCTGCCCGGCTGCGATGTGCTCACCATCCCGCACAACTCCAACATCAGCGGCGGCCTGATGTTTCAGACCGTACGTCCCGACGGTAATCCCATCACCGCGGAGGACGCGCTCACGCGCGCCGCCTTCGAGCCCCTGGTCGAGGTCATGCAGCACAAGGGCGACTCGGAGTGTCGCCTGGGCGCGGAGACGACCGATGAGCTCTGCGGCTTCGAGAAGCTACCCTACGACAACTTCATGGGCCACTACTCCAGCTGGGCGATCAAGGAGCCGCGGCCGACGAGCTTCGTCCGCAACGTCCTGAAAGAAGGACTGGTACAAGAAGAGAAGTTGGGCGCCAATCCGTTCAAGTTCGGCCTCGTTGCCAGCACCGACACCCATCTCGGTGCCGCCGGCGCCGTCGCCGAGGAGAGCCATCCCGGCCACGGCGGCGCCGGGGCTGCCGCCGCCACCGAGCTTCCGAAGGGCTTGCCCGATGACATCGAGTTCAACCCGGGCGGACTGGCGGTGCTGTGGGCGGAGGAGAACTCGCGTGATGCCCTGTTCGCGGCCATGCGCCGGCGCGAGGCATACGGCACCAGCGGTCCTCGCATGATCGTGCGGCTGTTCGGTGGCTGGGATTTTCCCCGCAACCTCTGCGACCGCCCCTCGTTCGTCGAGACCGGCTACGCTCGCGGCGTACCGATGGGCAGCGACCTCCCACCCCCACCTTCGAGCTCCCGCGCTCCGACGTTCGCCGTCTGGGCGTTGCGCGATCCAGGGCCGCCGGGCAAACCGGGGACGCCACTGCAGCGGGTGCAGATCATCAAGGGCTGGCTCGAGCATGGTCGAGCCCGCGAGCGGGTGTACGAGGTCGCCGGCAATCCGGACAACGGAGCGAGCGTCGATCCGGCGACATGCATACCGAAGGGTGACGGCTTCGACGGCTTGTGCACGGTCTGGACCGATCCCGATTTCGACCCGTCGCAGCGCGCTCTCTACTACGCCCGTGTCATCGAGAACCCCACCTGCCGTTGGAGCACCTACGTCTGCAACGCGCACCGAGTCGACTGCAGCAATCCGAGCACGATCACCGAAGGGCTCGCCGGCTGCTGCGACCAGCGCTACCCGAAGACGATCCAGGAACGCGCCTGGACCTCGCCGATCTGGTACGCGCCCGAGAAGACGCCCAGCGGGGGCCGACCTTGAGCACCCACCGTCCCTTTCGTCACTTGCTACGTTTTGTCTTGATCGGCATGGCTCTGTTCGTTGCCGAGAGAACGCTGCCGCCGCGGTGTCCCACCGGCAGCGCCAAAGCGGCGGTCTCGTCACGACCACGCCTCGAGATCACCTCGGCCCAGGTCGACGAGCTCCGCCAGCACTGGCTGACGGCGACGGGCCACCTGCCCACCCGCACCGAGTTGAGCGGGCTCCTCGCGCAGGCGATCGACGACGAGCTCCTCTACGCCGAAGCTCTCCGCCGCGGTCTGGACCGTCAAGACAGCGTGATCCACCGCCGCTTGATCCAGAACATGCAGTTCCTTTCGAGGAGCGCGCAAGGTAACACCTCGGAGCTCTACCGCGACGCCATCGCCCTCGGCATGGACCGCAGCGACCTGGTGGTCCGCCGTCGCCTGATCGAGCGCATGGAGCTGGGCATTCAGGCCGCTGCTTGCGAACACCAGCCCACCGACGCCGAGCTGGAAGCTTACCTCGACCATCACCCCGACGAGTTCGTGGCGCCCGCGCGCGTGCGCCTGTCGCAGGTCTTCCTCAGCCGCGCGCGTCGGGGCAACTCGCTGGCAGCCGACGCGAAACGGTTGCAAGCCCGGCTGAGCGCGACCGATCCCCATCAGGGTTCGCCGCTCGGCGATCCCTTGCCCCTCCCGCGCGAGCTTCCGCTCCAGTCCGAGCAGGAGCTCGCGAAGTTGTTCGGGCCCACCTTCGCCGGCACGGCCATGAAGCTCCCGGTTGGGGTCTGGTCGGGACCGGTGACGTCGACGTTCGGCCTGCATCTGGTCTTCGTTCACGAGTCCATGCCCGCCTCGCCGCGCTCCCTTGCGGAGGTGCGCAGTCAGGTGCGCGAAGCTTTGCTCGCCAATCGGGTGCGGCAACGACGCCGCCGCTTCTTGCGCCATCTGCGCGCGCGTTACGAGGTGAACGTGGAGCACACGCCATGAACTCGTCGTCGATACGCGCCATACTGCTGGCGATCGTGCTCGTGCTCGCTCGCTACGGAGTCGCCCATGCCCACCCGCTGGCGCCGTACCTGCTCGAGCTCCGCGAGCTCGACAGCGGGCGCGTCGTCGCGCTCTGGAAGGCTCCCCTGCTGCAGCCCATTGGAATCGACGTTCACCCGCTGTTGCCGTCCCGCTGCCGTCCACAGGGACCACCCCAGGCGAGCCGCAACACCGACAGCGCCAGCTATCGTTGGACCGTCGACTGCGGTGGCGGACTGATCGGGGCGACGGTCTCGGCAACCGGATTGTCGCAGAGCAAGGGCAACATTCTCGTTCGCGTTGTGCTGGCCGACGGACGCCTAGTCCGCGGCCTGCTCGACGAGCGAGACTCGGAGCTGACGATTCCGGCGCGCGAGCGGCGCCTCGCCGTGCTGACGAGCTATCTGTGGCTCGGCATCGAACACCTCTCGACCGGGCTCGACCACCTGCTCTTCGTGCTCGGGCTGGTGCTGCTCGTGCGCGGGCGCAGGCGGCTGCTCGGCACGATCACGTCGTTCACGCTCGGGCACAGCGTCACCCTCTCGGTGGCCGCGCTCGGGCTCGTGGCCCTGCCGCCCGCACCGATCGAGCTGGCGATCGCCCTCACCATTCTCGTACTCGCCGTCGAGCTGACGCGCGTGGACCCGGGGCCGCCCTCGCTCCTGCGGCGCCGCCCATCCCTGATGGCCTTCACCTTCGGTTTGCTGCACGGGCTGGGCTTCGCCGGCGCCCTGGCGCAAGTGGGATTGCCGTCGCCGGAGATCCCACTCGCGCTGTTCGCGTTCAACGCCGGGATCGAGATCGCACAGATCGTCTTCGTCGTCACCTTGCTGACGGTCGGCGGGGCTGCAAAGCGGTTCGGCTGGCGGGTGGCCGACGGGGTGTCCCTGGTGCCCGCCTATGCCATCGGCTCGCTCGCCGTCCTATGGTGTTGCGAGCGCGCCGCCGTCCTCTTCTGACCGCGGCGTGAGAACGAGATGTCGCAGCGGGCAGCCAAACGGATTCTTTGGGTGACGTTGTTGTTCACGCTACCCGTCCCCTTCTTCATGATCGAGGTCGGCTGGGTGCCACCGATTCGGCTGATCCTGTTCGCGCTGCTGACGACGGCGGCCGCCGTCAGCGAGCCCGGCTTCGACACCGGTTTTGTCGCCGGGCTGTTCGTTCCACAGGCGCTGCTCTACAGTGCGCTCTGCTACTGGCTGGCTCGCGCCGCGGTGCTCCGGTTGAACCGACTGGTCCCCGCTGGGTTTCGGCTCTTTGCGCTGCTGGCCGTACTGGCAGCGCTGGTCGCAGGTTCGCTCTTTCCGATCTTCCGTACGCCCTTCTCGCACAGCGCTCCGCGCGCGAACCTGCTTGGAATCTTCGACTAGCGGGGCGGCGGTCCGTGCGAGACGGGGGCTTCGCCCCACGCTCCCGCTCGTCGCTCAGCGCGCGTCGCGGGCAAGGCGGATGCCGCTGAACTGCCAGCGGGCCTCGGGCGGGAAGAAGTTCCGATAGGTGGCCCGGATGTGCGAGCTCGGCGTGGCGCACGATCCCCCGCGCAGCACCAACTGATTGCACATGAACTTGCCGTTGTACTCGCCGAGCGCTCCGGCCGGGGGACGGTACCCCGGGTAGGGAACGTAAGGGCTCTGCGTCCACTCCCAGACGTCACCGAAGAGCTGTGCCGGTCCCTCCGTCTGCGGCGCTGGCGTCGGGTGTAGCCAGCCGCTCTCGGCGAAGTTACCGGTCACCGGCACCCCGGCGGCCGCCACCTCCCACTCGGCTTCGGTCGGCAGGCGAGCCCCCGCCCAACGAGCGAACGCGTCCGCCTCGTAGTAGCTGACGTGGCACACCGGCTCGTCCGGGCGCAGCCGGCGCAGGCCAGCCAGAGTCATGGCGAACCACCCTGCTCCCTGTCGCTCCCAGTAGAGCGGGGCGCGCCAGGCTCGGGCCTGAAGGACACTCCAGGCGTCGGAGAGCCACAGCTCCGGGCGCTCGTACCCGCCATCCGCGACGAACTCCAGGA